>QLAH01000096.1_pt1 | contig 83468 bp, 86 predicted proteins | sample 4693081 | NCBI WGS metagenome assembly QLAH01 (sample SAMN09425401, study PRJNA476045) | Lake water metagenome, whole genome shotgun sequencing project.
GGGAGTGGCCCATGGCATCAGCCGGGGTGCTCACCGCTGCGGTGAGGAAGTTGCAGCCCTCCAGGTAGGAGCTGGCAATGCCGTGGGTGTACCAGGAGGTGGCGAAGGTGGTGCCGGTCAGCCAGCCGCCCAGCGCCAGATAGGCGGTGGGGAACAGCAGCAGACCGGACCACCCCACGAAAACGAAGCGGTCGCGCTTGAGCCAGTCGTCGAGGACGTCGAACCATCCCCGCTGCGGCAGGCGACCTGCAGCGATCGTCATGAGCGTTGCTTCACGAAGCGTTACAGGGACATGGTACGGAGATCGGCACCCGGTTGCGGGGTCGACCCAGGTCAGCCAGCAACAAAATGAGCACAAGTGCCTAGAGGGTGACCGTCGGGTCCGGTAAGCCAGACTCGCCTCACCCTCAACACGTTCCATGTACGTCCTCGAGCTGTCCCTCCGGCTCAGCCCCATGCCCATCGCGGTGCAGCGAAAGGAGCTGGGCGCCGCCCAGGCGCTCTACGGAGACGTGCGCCGGGCCCTGGAAGACGGCCACCCCAAGGTGCTGGAGCTCACCTGCGAGAAGGACGAGAACAAGCGGATCTCCCTGCTCTCCAGCGAGATCGTGGCGGTTCAGATGTACGAGAAGACAGCCGGGGGGAGCGGCGCCCGACGCCCCGGGTTCAGCTTCGAGGATTGAAGTCAGCGATGCCCATCGCGGCGGTGGAGCCGCCCCTGCTGGTGGAAGCGCTGAGCTTCGCCTGGGGCGATGGACGGCTGGCCCTCGATGGCTGCAACCTCTGCTTGCCCGGGCCCGGCCTGTGGATGCTGGTGGGCAGCAACGGCAGTGGCAAGAGCACCCTGTTGCGCCTGATCGCCGGGCTGGCCCCCCCCCGCTCCGGTCGGATCCAGACAACAGCCAAACCGGCGTTGGTGTTTCAGAACCCCGACCATCAACTGCTGTTGCCGAGCGCGGGCAGCGACCTCCAGCTCGGGATGCCGCCCGACCTTCCTGCCGGCGAGGTACGCGGACGCGTGGCCCAGGCCCTGGAGCAGGTGGGCCTGGGCGGGCTTGAGCGTCGCCCTATCCACACCCTCAGTGGCGGCCAGAAGCAGCGGCTGGCGATCGCCGGGGCACTGGCAGGGGAGGCGGGGCTGCTGCTGCTCGATGAACCCACCGCGCTGCTCGATCCCGACAGCCAGCGGGATGTGCTCGCGCTGATTCGTCGTCTCTGTCATCGCCGGGACAGCCCCCTCACCGCCCTGTGGATCACCCACCGCCTGGAGGAACTGGAGGACTGTGACGGGGCGGCCCGGATGGAAGGTGGCCGGATCGGGCCGTGGCTGAGCGGCGCGGAGCTTCGGCGGAGCCTGGACCCCTTGCCGGGGGGCAGGGCCGAAAGGTAGGTTCTACCGGTCGGTGATGGAGATGCATCTCCAAATCCGTCTGCCGGGTCACCGGCGTATTCCTCGGTAGCTCAGCGGTAGAGCGGTCGGCTGTTAACCGATTGGTCGCAGGTTCGAATCCCGCCCGGGGAGTTTTGTTTGACATTCCACGGCTGACCCGTGGGATTATTCCTTTGTTGGCTCTATCTTGATCAGGCTGGCTCTTCTGCCACCGCACCTGGAGAAATCCTGAAGATGCCAGGGCCACACGGCACGGGCTTTGCGCCAGCAGCGCAGGTGCGCCAAGGGATCCGAGCTCTCCTCAGGACCCAGCTCCCTCGGGGGGAATCTCGGCTGCTCCCGCCACCGGTTCCTGCACGTCTGTGCGAAATCGGAGACAATGCCATCACTATTCCCCGGTCTTGCCCCCCCGGAGCCCCCATCCCGCCATGAAGCCCTGCATCCTGCTCATCGAGGACGACAGCGACATGCGTGAGCTGGTGGCCGGGCACCTAGAGCACGGCGGCTTTGACGTACAGAGGGCCGATGACGGCATCAAGGGCCAGGCCCTGGCGCTGCAGTACGGCCCGGATGTGATCCTGCTCGACCTGATGTTGCCGAAGGTGGACGGCCTCACCCTCTGCCAGCGCCTGCGCCGCGACGAGCGCACGTCACGGATCCCGATTCTGATGATCACGGCCCTCGGTGGCACCAAGGACAAGGTGAGCGGCTTCAACTCCGGCGCTGACGACTACCTCACCAAGCCCTTCGACCTCGAGGAGCTGATGGTGCGGGTCAAGGCCCTGCTGCGACGCAGCGAGCGGGCCCCCCTCTCGAGCAAGCACAACGAGATCCTGAGCTTTGGCAGCCTCACCCTGGTGCCCGAGCGCCTGGAGGCGATCTGGTTCGACGAACCGGTGCGGCTCACCCACCTGGAGTTCGAGCTGCTGCACTGCCTGCTGCAGCGCCACGGCCAGACGGTGGCCCCCTCGCTGATTCTCAAAGAGGTGTGGGGCTACGAGCCCGATGACGACATCGAGACGATCCGCGTGCATGTGCGCCACCTGCGCACCAAGCTCGAACCCGATCCGCGGAAGCCCCGCTTCATCAAGACCGTCTACGGCGCCGGCTACTGCCTCGAACTGCCCACCGGCGAGCAGGTCGCCGCGCTTGAACCGGTGATGAGGGAGGCCCGGGCGAACCGGCCCGCGCAGGCTCGAGCCAAAGGCGGCCAGGCGGCCTGATCTCCGATCAGGCGAGGCCTGACAGGTCGAGCAACGCCACTTCCCAGGCCAGGCGCGGCTGCACGAAGGCCCGCAGGTGCGAGCGCAGACGCTCCAGTCGCCGCAGGGGGCCGGCGTCGTGATCGCTGCGCCAGAGGCTCAGCTGCCACCAGTCGAGCAGCCACAGCTGCTGCTCCCCATCCAGCGCCTCCGTGAGATCACGGGCGAGGGCCAGGGCTTCGAGGGGATCCGGTTTGGGGGCGAGCAGGCGCTCGGCGACTCCCGCCGGCAGGCTGTGCCAACGCTGGCGATGGCGCAACAGGGCGCCGGGGGAGCCGGCCGCCAGTTCCATCAGTTCGGGCGGCTCAGGCGACTGCGGGGCCCGATCCTTTGGGTCCTGACCCTCGCAATGAGGGGCAGGCGAGAGGCTCTCCAGCACCTGCCGCACCCGTTCGGAGGAGAGACGGGCGAAGGGAATCTGCTGGCAGCGTGAGCGAATGGTGCTCAGCAGCTGGGCGGGAGCGGCACTGATCAGGATCAGCAGGCCATCCCCGGGTTCCTCCAGGGTCTTGAGGAGGGCGTTGGCCGCGGCCTCGGCCATCGCCTCCGCCGCCTCGATCACCACCAGGCCGCGCTCCGCCTCCACCGGCCGGCGCCCCAGAAAGCGGGAGACTTCCCGCACCTGCTCCAGCCGCAGCTGGGGAGGCGTGCGGCGGCTCACCCCTTCCGCTTCGGCCGTCGACGCCGGCACCAGCCGGCCCTGATGCTGGTAGGTGGGTTCCACCCAGAGCAGATCGGGATGGTTGCCCGCCGCCAGCCGGCGGCGCACTCCCGGGTCGTCAGCGAGGGTCTCGTCGTCTGCCACCAGCACCCCCTCGAGGAAGCGCAGAGCGGCCAGCCGCCGGCCCACGCCATCGGGGCCGGCGAACAGATAGGCGGGCGCCAGCCGGCGTTGGGCCAGGGCGGCCTCCAGCAGCGCCACCGCCGGCTCCTGGCCGATCAGATCGGCGAACCGCTCAGCCATCGCCGCGAGTGCCCGGCAGGAGCTCCGGCAGCGGATCCCGCGGCCCGAAAGCAACCTTCAGAGCCTGGCGGCAGGCCGCACTCACCGCGCTGGGCAAAGCGGAGGCGTCGATTCGGATCCACTGCCGCTCCGCCGCCAGGTGGGCGAAGCCGGCGGCCACCCGGGCCAGGAAGGCCTCACCGGCGGCCTCGATCCGGTCGGCCGCCCGGTGGCCACGGCGGCGGCGGGCCACCGCCAGGGGCAGATCCAACCAAAGGGTGGCATCGGCCTGCAGGCCGCCGGTGGCAATGGCCTCGAGTTGCTCGATCAGGGCCAGAGGCAGGCCGCGGCCGTGGCCCTGATAGGCGGCGGTGGAGCCGCTGAAGCGATCGGAGAGCACCCAGTGGCCGGCGGCGAGGGCCGGCCGGATGAGCTCCTGCACGTGCTGGGCCCGATCGGCCGCGTAGAGCAGCAGTTCGGCGCCGGTGGTGGCCGCCGCTCGTTCGGGCGGATGCAGCAGCAACTCCCGCAGGGCCCGGCCCAGGGGCGTGCCGCCCGGCTCGCGGGTACACAGCAGGCGGGCCCCCGCCGGCATCAGCCCACTGGTAGGCAACCAGACGGCCAGGTCCTCGAGCTGGGTGGTCTTGCCGCAACCGTCGATACCCTCCAGCACCAGGAAGCGGCCGGGCAGAGGAGCAGAGGGGGCCACCGTCTTCAAGGGGCTGACCTCCCCGGAGGGCGGAGGCCGCCATGAAGGAGCAGGGCGTTGAGCACCACCGTGAGCGAACTGAGGGCCATCAGCAAAGCCGCCAGCGGTGGCGAGAGCATCAGGGAGAAGCGGGGAAGGAGAGCACCGGCCGCGATCGGCAGGGCAACCAGGTTGTAGCCGAAGGCCCAGGCCAGATTCCAGCGCACGGTGGCCATGGTGCGGCGGGCCAGGTCGAGGGCATCGACCAGCCCTTCCAGACGATCGCCCAGCACCACCAGATCCGCCGACTCCTGAGCGATCTGGGTGCCGGTGCCGATCGCCACCCCCAGATCGGCGGCCGCCAGGGCCGGGGCGTCGTTGATGCCGTCGCCCACCATCGCCAGTGGCCCCCGATTCCTGGCCTCGAGCAGTCGGGCGAGCTTCTGCTCCGGCCGCAACTGCCAGGCCAGTTCGGAAGACTCCAGCCCCAGCCGCTCGCCCAGTCGGGCGACCGCGGCACGCCGATCCCCGCTGAGCAGCCCGAGGGCAAGGCCGCGGCTCCGCAGCGCCGCCAGGGTGCTGGCGGCATCGGCCCGGGGACGGTCCTCCACCGCCACCAGGCCCAGGAGCCTGGGGCCGGCTGCCACCGCCAGCAGGCTGGCCCCCTCCGCCTCCAGCTTTGCCTGCCGTTCCCGGATCTCTGGGGCCACAGGCACTCCAGAGGCCGCCAGCCAGTCGAGCCTGCCCACCCGCAGCCGTTCCGGCTCCCCCTCGAGGCGGCCTTCCAGCCCCTCACCAGCGATGGTGGTGCCCTCGAGAGCAGCAGGAAGGGTCAGCTTCCGACGCTCGGCCTCCTGGAGCAGGGCATGGGCCAACGGGTGGCGACTTTGCTGCTCCAGCCCGGCGGCCACCCGCACCAGGCGGTCGGCGGCCGCCGGATCCCGGACATCGACGGGCTCGACCCTGCTCACCAGGGGCCGACCGAGGGTGAGGGTGCCGGTTTTATCAAAGAACACCTGCTGCAGCTGCGCTGCCGACTCGATCGCATCGCCGCCTCGGAAGAGCAGCCCAACGGCAGCCCCCCGACCGCAGGCCACGGTGATGGCAGCGGGGGTGGCCAGACCCAGGGCACAGGGGCAGGCCACCACCAGAACGGCGATCGTCAGCTGAACGGCCAGGGCGAGGGGGGAAAGGGCCGTGGGATGGGCGAGGCTGTGGCCATGGCCCTGTGCGAGGGCAGCGTCAAACGCCATGCTCGCGGTGAAGCGGGAACCCCAGCGCCACCAGAAGAGGAAGGTGGCCAACGCGATCAGCAGCACCACCACGGTGAAACGGCCTGCGATCCGGTCAGCGAGGCTCTGGATCGGCGCCTTGCGGGCCTGGGCACGCTCCACCAGCTGCACGATGCGGGCGATGGCGCTGTGGGCACCGCTGCGGCGCACCTCCAGATCCAGGGGCGAGGTGAGATTGAGCATCCCGGCCGCCAGCTCGCTGCCGGGGGAGACCGGCTGGGGCAGAGGCTCGCCAGTGAGGCTGGCCGTATCCACCGCGGAATGGCCATCGCGCACCACGGCGTCGACGGGAACCCGATCGCCGGGGAGCAGGCGGATACGGTCGCCGGGGCGCAGGCCCCCCACCCGCACCGGCCTGGGGGGGCCGTCACCGAGCAGCAGCAGGGCCTCGTCGGGCTGGAGACCCGCCAGTTCCTCGATCGCCCGGCCCGTGCGCCAGCGAGCCCGCTCCTCAAGGAAGCGGCCGGTGAGCACGAACCCGAGCAGCATCACGGGCTCGTTGAACCAGCAGGGAAGACCGCTGGCCGGCCAGAGCCAGCCCACCAGACTCGCGAGCCAGGCGCTGACCACCCCTAGCCCCACCAGGGTGTCCATGCTCGGGACACCGGCCAGGGCGGCCCGGGCGCCGGCGACCAGCAGGGTGCGGCCCGGGCCGGCCAGGGCCGTGGTGGCCACCAGCGCATGAAACCAGGTACGCCCCAGTGGGCTCCAGGCGCCAGCCACCGGCAGGGCACCGGCTTCGCTGAGATGGCCCAGCCCCGAAACGATCAGCAACGCCAGGGCCACGACCAGTCCGCGCCAGCGGTGCCACCAGCCCTGCTCGCGCAACCGCTCGCGACGGCCCTCGCCCCAGGGCGACTCCTCGCGCGGACGGGCCGCGAAGCCCAGGGCGGCGAGGCTCTCCACCAGCGCCGGCAGCGGATCCTGGGCGGCGGCGGCAGGCTCCAGGTCGATCCAGGCGGTGCGCGTGAGCAGATTGACGCTGGCCTGACGGACCGCGGGCTGCTGCTGGAGCCGCTGTTCCACGGCCCGCACGCAGCCTCCGCATTTCATGCCCTCCACCTCGAGCAGCAGGGGGTCCGGAGCGGGAGGCAAGGGGCTCGAACAGGAGGCGGGTGCCAACGCTAGGGCTGCCAGACCCCTGCAGATCATGGTTCGGGCGGAAGATGGCGGGTTCCGGGCAGGATGGGACTCCGACAGCGAACCGTGCCGTGCCCCGCTCGCAGCGCAACGACAACTTCATCGACAAGAGCTTCACGGTCATGGCCGACCTGATCCTCAAGGTCCTGCCCACCGACCGGCGTTCGAAGGAGGCCTTCGCCTACTACCGCGACGGCATGAGCGCCCAGGGCGACGGCGAGTACGCCGAGGCTCTCGAGAACTACGAGGAAGCTCTGAGGCTCGAGGAAGACCCGAACGACAAAGCCTTCATCCTCTACAACATGGCTCTGGTGTTCACCAGCAACGGTGAGCACGACAAGGCGCTCGACTTCTATCGCCAGGCGCTTGAACTCAACAGCCGCATGCCCCAGGCCCTCAACAACATGGCCGTGATCCACCACCATCTTGGCTCGATCGCCGAGGAGAAGGGGGATGCCGACGAGGCCGACCGCTGCTTCGATCAGGCCGCTGACTGCTGGGCCAAGGCGATCCGCATGGCGCCCAATAACTACATCGAGGCCCAGAACTGGCTCAAGACCAGCGGCCGAGGCAGCGTCGACGTTTATTTCTGAAGTCGCGGCAGGGGTCAGTCCCGCTCACCACCGGGATCGCGTCCCAGAGCCGCCACCAGGGCCTCGGCCACCGAGGAGGCCTCGCGCAGCTCCAGGCCCAGGCCGGTGGCGATCGGGCCCAGACCGCTGCCCTTCGGCACCACCGCCCGCACGAACCCGAGCCGGGCGGCCTCCTGCAGGCGCAGTTCCAGCTGGCCCACCGGCCGCAACTGGCCGCCGAGCCCCAGTTCGCCCACCAGCACCGTACCGGCCGGCAGGGTGAGATCCCGATGGCTGGCCACCACTGCCGCGGCCACTCCCAGATCAGCCGCCGGCTCCTCCACCTCCAGGCCGCCGGCCACCGCCAGGTAGCAGTCGAAGCGCGAGAGTGGGAGGCCTAGGTGCTTCTCCAGCACCGCCAGGATCTGATGCAGCCGGTTGGCGGCGATGCCGGTGGCGGTGCGGCGCGGGCTGGCGTAGCTGGTGGGGCTCACCAGAGCCTGCAGTTCCACCACCAGGGGCCGGGTGCCCTCGCAGGCAACGATCACGCCGCTCCCCGGCGAGGGTCCTTCGCCGCCGAGGAACAGTTCGCTGGGATTGCTCACCTCGGCGAGCCCCCGATCGCGCATCTCGAACACCCCGAGCTCGTGGGTGGCCCCGAAGCGGTTCTTCACGGCCCTCAGGAGGCGATGGCTGGCGAAGCGGTCGCCCTCGAAGGTGAGCACCGCATCCACCAGGTGCTCCAGCACCTTGGGGCCGGCCAGCATCCCCTCTTTGGTGACGTGGCCCACCAACAGCAGGGCGGTGTCCTGGCGCTTGGCGATGCGGGCCAGAGCGGCGGCGCAGTCCCGCACCTGGGATACCGATCCGGGGGCGCTGCCCAGCTCCGCATCGTGCAGGGCCTGGATGCTGTCGATCACGGCCACTGCCGGCCGCAGGCACTCCAGTTCCTGGAGCACCAGCTCGAGGTCGGTTTCGGCCAGCAGCCGCAGACCCGGACCACCGTCGCCCTCCCCCGGCTCTGCGGTTTCGGCTCCGTCCCGCTCGGCCAGGCGGCGCCAGCGCAGCTTCACCTGCTGAGCCGACTCCTCGGCGCTCACGTACAGCACCGGCACGCGGGCGGCCATCGCCCGGGCGCTCTGGAGCAGCAGGGTGCTCTTGCCGATCCCGGGATCTCCGCCCAGGAGCACGAGGGAGCCGGGCACCAGGCCACCGCCCAGCACCCGGTCGAGCTCGACATAGCCGCTCGCCAGCCGCTGCAGCGGACGCTCACCCACGGCCTGGATCGGCTCGGAGCGCCGCGGCCGTCCCGCTTCGGCCGCCGCCGCCACGGGCCGACGGCGGCGGCTGTCGACCGCGGCCTCCTGCTGCTCCACCAGGGTGTTCCAGCCGCCGCAACCGGCGCAGCGACCGAAGAACTGGCGGGTGCGGGCCCCGCAGGCCTGGCAGACGTAGTGGGAGGTGGCGCGGGGCACGGGCAGAGAGGAGGGGGGCTTCTATGAAGAAAGGTGGCGTTCGGTGAATTCATGGCCCTCGGCCCTTTTCAGTAGGCCTCATCCATGGGTACGCCGTCCGGCGTGATGACTGGCTCGATGACGGCCTCCGCCCCCAGCGCCAACGGCGCCAACCACGGCAAAGAGACCATCCTCGTCGTGGATGACGAGGCCAGCATCCGCAGGATCCTCGAGACGCGCCTCTCGATGATCGGCTATCAGGTGATCACCGCCAGCGACGGCGAGGAGGCCCTGGAGGCCTTCCACCGCAGCCACCCGGATCTGGTGGTGCTCGACGTGATGATGCCCAAGCTGGACGGCTACGGCGTCTGCCAGGAACTGCGCAAGGAATCGGACGTGCCGATCGTGATGCTCACAGCCCTGGGGGATGTGGCTGACCGCATCACCGGCCTGGAACTCGGCGCCGACGACTACGTCGTCAAGCCCTTCAGCCCCAAGGAGCTGGAGGCCCGCATCCGCTGCGTGCTGCGGCGGGTGGAGAAGGAGAGCGTGGCCGGCATCCCCAACTCCGGCGTGATCCAGGTGGGCGACCTGCGGATCGACACCAACAAGCGCCAAGTGTACCGGGGCGACGAGCGCATCCGGCTCACCGGCATGGAATTCAGCCTGCTGGAGCTGCTGGTGAGCCGCTCCGGCGAGCCCTTCAGCCGCGGCGAGATCCTCAAGGAGGTGTGGGGCTACACCCCCGAGCGTCACGTCGACACCCGGGTGGTCGATGTCCACATCTCCCGGCTGCGTTCCAAACTGGAGGACGACCCCGCCAACCCCGAGCTGATCCTCACGGCCCGCGGTACCGGCTACCTCTTCCAGCGCATCGTTGAACCCGTTGCCTCCGAAGGAACCTGACTCCGGCGAGCGCCGCCCGGCTCCCTACCGGGCCCGCACCGGTCGCACCAAGCCGAGCCGCGCGATCCGCCGCCTCGTGATCTGGTACCGGCGCAACGCCGCAGTCACCACGATCGTGGACACGGCCTCCGCCCTGGTGGACACCGCCTCGGCCGCCGGCAACGTGGCCGGCAGCATGGCCGGAGTGGCGGGCAGCGTGGCCGGGGCGGCAGGCACGGTGGCCGGCGCCGCCACCTCCGTGGCCGGCTCGGTGCTCCAGCCCCTGGTGTTCGATCCCCTGCGGCGCCTGCAGCAGGGCCCCGGCGGCGTGGAGACCTTGGCGGCCGGCGATGCCGAGCGGCTGTGGGTGGCGGTCGACGGCATGGGCGGCGACCACGCCCCGGGCCCGATCCTCGAGGGATGCCTGCGGGCGGTGGAACTGCTGCCGCTGCGCATCCGCTTCGTGGCCGAGACCGGCCCCCTGCAGCAGTCCATCCGCACCATGGGCCTCCAGGATGACCTCGACGAGGCCGTGGCCCTCGGACTGATCCAGGTCGTGCCCAGCGGGCCCTCGGTGGGGATGAACGAGGAGGCCACCGTGGTGCGGCGCAAGCGCGACGCCAGCATCAACCTGGCGATGGACCTGGTGAAGCAGGGTCAGGCCACGGCGGTGTACTCCGCGGGCAACTCCGGCGCGGTGATGGCCTCGGCCATCTTCCGGCTGGGCAGGCTGCCCGGCATCGACCGCCCCGCCATCGGCGCCCTCTTTCCCACCAAGGACCCGGAACAGCAGGTGCTGGTGCTCGACGTAGGGGCCAACATGGACTGCAAACCCGACTGGCTGCACCAGTTCGCCCTGCTCGGCAACATCTACAGCCGCGACGTGCTGCAGGTGAAGCGCCCCCGCATCGGCCTGCTCAACATCGGTGAGGAGGAGTGCAAGGGCAACGATCTGGCCCTGCGCACCCACCCGCTGCTGGTGGCCGAACCGCGCATCCGCTTCGCGGGAAACTGCGAAGGCCGCGACGTGCTCTCCGGCAACTTCGACGTGGTGGTGTGTGACGGCTTCACCGGCAACGTGCTGCTCAAGTTCCTGGAGTCGGTGGGCAGCGTGCTGCTCGACGTGCTGCGGGCAGAACTGCCCCGCGGCCGCCGCGGCAAGGTGGGCTCCGCTTTCCTGCGCAGCAACCTGGTGCGCATCAAGAAGCGCCTCGACCATGCCGAGCATGGCGGCGCGCTGCTGCTGGGGGTCGACGGGGTGTGCGTGATCGGCCATGGCAGCAGCAAGGCCCTCTCGGTGGTGAGCGCCCTTCGCCTGGCCCATTCCGCCGCCAGCCACGGCGTGATGGACGACCTCCATGCCCTCCAGGGCAGCGGCGCCGATGCCGCGGCCGCCTGTGGTTGACTGAGCCCCAACCGCGGGCTGATCAAGTGGCGTCCGGCGCAGGCAACACGAGCCTCGGCTCCCCGGGCATGCGGCTGGTGGGCTGCGGCAGCGCCCTGCCGGTGGCCTCGATCAGCAACCACGCCCTGAGCGCCCGGGTGGAGACCAGCGACGAATGGATCCGCAGCCGCACGGGGATCGGCGCGCGGCGGGTGGCCGGGCCGGGGGAAACGGTTACCACCCTGGCGGGGGATGCGGCCCGGGCCTGCCTGGCCCATGCCGGCTGGGAACCAGGCGAGGTCGATCTGATCCTGCTGGCCACCTCCAGTCCCGACGACCTGTTCGGCACCGCACCGAGGGTCCAGGCGGCCCTGGGCGCCGAACGCGCCGTGGCCTTCGATCTCACGGCCGCCTGCAGCGGCTTCCTGTTCGCCCTGATCACCGCGGCCCAGTACATCCGCGCCGGCACGATGCGGCGGGTGATCGTGATCGGCGCCGACCAGCTCAGCCGCTGGGTCGACTGGGACGACCGCCGCACCTGCGTGCTGTTCGGCGATGGCGCCGGCGCCGTGGCGGTGCAGGCCGACCCTGACGGCGCCGACGACCTGCTGGGCTTCCGCATGCGCTCCGACGGCAGCCGCAACGCGTGTCTCACCCTGGCCCAGACGGCCGAGCACCGTCCGCTGATCGATCAGCTCTCCTCCCAGACCGGCGGCTTCGCCCCGATCCACATGAACGGGCAGGAGGTGTACAAGTTCGCCGTGCGCGAGGTGCCGGCGGTCCTGGCCGAGGTGCTCGAGGGCTGTGGGGTCACGGCGGCCGAACTCGACTGGCTGCTGCTGCACCAGGCGAACCAGCGCATCCTCGATGCCGTGGCCGAGCGCTTCTCGGTGCCCGCGGAGAGGGTGCTCAGCAACCTCGCCGCCTACGGCAACACCTCCGCCGCCACCATCCCGCTGATGCTCGACGAGGCGGTGCGCGACGGCCGCATCCAGCCGGGACAGCGGATCGCCAGCAGCGGCTTCGGCGCGGGTCTCAGCTGGGGAGGGGCACTGCTGCGCTGGAGCGGTCCGGGCCGCTGACGGCGGCGAAGGGCCATCCCGCCGCGGCGTAGCCTCGTGCACCGCAACGGCAACGGCTTCGATGGGCATCGCCTGGGTGTTTCCCGGTCAGGGTTCGCAGAAGGCCGGCATGGCCGCTGGAGTGCTGGATCTTCCTGGGGCCCGCGAGCGCTTTGCCCTTGCCTCCGAGCTGCTGGGCCGGGATCTGCTGGCGATCTGCCAGGGCGAGGCCGAGGGCGGCGAGGGCCCCACGGACCTGAACGACACCCGCAACACCCAGCCGGGTCTGTTCGTGGTCGAGAGCCTGCTGGTGGATGCCCTGCGCGCTCAGGGACGCCAGGCCGATCGGGTGGCCGGCCACAGCCTCGGCGAACTGGTGGCCCTCTACGCCGCAGGCGTGTTCGATGCGGAAACGGGCCTGCGGCTGATGCAGCGCCGCAGCGAACTGATGGCCGCCGCCGGCGGCGGCGCCATGACCGCGGTGATCGGCTTCGACCGGGACGCGCTGGAGGAGAGGGTGGCCGCCACCGAAGGGGTGGTGATCGCCAACGACAACAGCGAGGCCCAGGTGGTGCTCTCCGGCACCCCGGAGGCCGTGGCGGCGGTGTGCGGCGCCATCACCTGCAAGCGGGCGGTGCCGCTGCCGGTGAGCGGCGCCTTCCATTCGCCGTTCATGGCCGAGGCGGCCGAGGCCTTCGCCGCCGAACTGGCGCCGATCCCCTTCGCCGATGCCTTGATCCCGGTGCTCAGCAACACCGACCCCACCCCCGAGACCTCCGGCGAGGCCCTCAAGCGGCGGCTCACCTCCCAGATGACCAGCGGGGTGCGCTGGCGGGAAATCATGGAGCGGCTGGCCGCCGATGGGGTGGACACGGCGGTGGAGATCGGACCGGGCAATGTGCTCAGCGGCCTGATCCGCCGGAGCTGCGACGGCGTGGCCACGGCCCAGGTGGCCGGCGCCGCCGACCTGGAGGCATGAGCCGCACGCCGATCGGACCGGTGCGGCGAGTGCTGCGCCGCCGCCGCCGGCCGGTGGACCCCCCGGCCCTGCTGAGAACCCCGCGCCCGAGCCTCACCTACCGGCTGATCAGCTACCTGCTTGTCTTCCCCCTCTACCGGCTGCTGTTCCGGGGCCGCACCGCCGGCAACGACAACGTGCCGCTGGACGGAGCGGTGGTGGTGGTGGCCAACCATGGCTCCCACCTCGATCCCCCCCTGCTCGGCCACGCCCTCGGGCGGCCTGTGGCCTTCATGGCGAAGGCGGAGTTGTTCAGGGTGCCGCTGCTGGGGCCGATCATCCGGGCCTGTGGGGCCTATCCCGTGGCCCGGGGAGCCAGCGACCGCGAGGCGATCCGCGTGGCCACCGACCGGCTGCTGCAGGGCTGGGCCACCGGTGTGTTCATCGACGGCACCCGCCAGCAGAACGGCCGGGTCAACGATCCCCAGCCCGGCGCCGCCCTGCTGGCGGCCCGGGCGGGGGTGCCCCTGCTGCCGGTGGCGATCGTGAACAGCCACCGGGCCCTCGGCCCCGGCCAGTCCAGCCCCCGGCTGGTGCCGGTGCACATCCGGATCGGCACCCCGATCCCACCGCCGGCCTCCCGCCGCCGCGCCGATCTCGATGCCGTCACCCGCGCCTGCCAGGAGCAGATCAATCAGTTGCTGGATCTCGGCCTGATCAGCGGACGCCAGCTCGGTCCAGCCAGGGAGCGAGGTGCACTGCCGCCCAGCCCCGCAGATCCCGGCCGCTGATCACCCAGACCACCGCCCGGGCCGTGTCCCCCCAAACCTTGCGACGACCTTCCGGCACGCACAGCTCGCCGCAGGGCACCGGCACCGGTGTGAGATGAATGCCGCGGCTGCCGGCCACGATCCGACCCACCAGCAGCGCCCGCTGCATGTGGTCACTGCTGGTGACAAGCAGGGCATGGCGGATGCGGGCCCGGCGCAGGTCGTCGACCAGGGAGGTGAAGTTCGACACCGTGTCCACCGCCCGGTAGTCGAGCCGCACCCGTTCCGCCGGCAGACCCTGCTGCTCCCGGAACAGCCAGGTGGCGTACTCCGGATTGGTGCCGCCGCTCACCACCACCGGCAGCCCATCGGCGCGGGCCAGCCGAGCGGCAGCCTTCTCCCGGTCGACGTCGCCGCCGAGCACCAGGATCATCTGGGGCGGCGGCGGCGAGGGCCACCACCAGCCGCGCGAAAGCCACAGCAGGCTGGATCCTGCCACCGCAAGCCACCAGCGGCCGAAGGAGCGGCGGCGGCGCGGAGGCGGCGACAGGCGCTTGCGCGGGGCAGGCGCGCGTGCGACGCGACGCGCGGACGAACGGGGGGGGACGGTGCGGCGCACCCTCATACCTCCATGCCGACCGGACTGGTGGGGTAGATCGGCAACACCGGCGCCCAGGGAGCACTGAGGCGGCGGCGGGCCGCGTCCTGGCCGAAAGCCAGCAATTCAGCAGCATCCTGGGGCAATTCCGGCACGGCCATGCAGCGCTGCGCCGAAACGGCACCGGCTCGCTCGGACGCCGCCTCCAGGTCGCGGTTCTGCCGGTAGAGGCGAGGGGGCAGCACTTCGGCGATGCCGCCAAGGGCCTCGGGATCGGCCGCATACAGACCAGCCACCTGGCCGTGCCGGGGAAGGTCCTGCACCAGCCAGAAGGGGCCCATGGCCGGGGCCTCCCCCTGGCGGTGGCGGCGGCGGGCGATCAGTCGGAAGCTGCTGATGCCATCGAGGGGAAGCTCCAGTTGCTGAGCCAGGGTTCGGGCCATCACAATCGTGAGGCGCGTGCCGGTGAACCCGCCTGGCCCGGTGGCCACCGCCAAGCGGGCCAGGCGCGGCCATTCAGGGGCAGGCAGCACGGTTTCGATGCAGGCCAACAACTGGTTGGAGAGCCCTCGCCCCAGGGGGAAAGCCGCCAGAACGGGAGACTCCGTCTCGGGCGCCAGTGCCTGGACCGCCACCCCGAGGGTGTCGCTTGAACTGTGCAGGGCCAGCAGCAGGGGTCCCGGCGGGGGAGAACTCATGGGGGCAGGGGAGCGCCGGGCCTGAGCCGGGCCCAGCGTCCGGGGTCGGAGCGAAAGTCGTCACAGGCGCGCACATCCCATTCCACCCCCACCTGGCCCTCCGGCAGATTGCGCACCTGCACGTGGATGCGGGGGGAACGGGGCCGCAGGTCTGGGGAGGCGCAGAGGTGGGGCACACCGTGCTGCCGCTCGACCGCGTGGTAGGCCTGACAGCGGTCGACCCAGTGGCAATCCACGCAGATGCACATGCCGCAGGCACGCTCGCGGACGTCCATTGTGACCTGCGACCGCGGGGAGATGGCCCGCCGGCTGTGGCGGCGGCTGGAGCCGGAGCGATGGCCGGTTTCACCGGACGCCTTCCCCGCCGGCACGGCCCTGGTGGGGGGTGCTGTCCGCGACGGCCTGCTGGATCGGCTGGGAGAGAGGCCCGACCTGGATCTGGTGGTGGAGGGGGACGCGATCGCCCTCACGCGTCGGCTGGCGCGCGCGCACCGCGGCAGCTGCGTGGTGCTGGATGCTGAGCGGTCGATCGCCCGGCTGGTGGTGAGCGGCTGGACGATCGACCTGGCCCGGCGTGCAGGCGACGACCTGGCCACCGACCTGGCCCGCCGGGACTACAGCATCAACGCCATCGCTCTGCCCCTGGCCGGAGCAGATCAGCCCCGCGAGCTGGTCGATCCCCAGGGGGGCCTGCAGGATCTGGCGGCCGGGCAGTTGCGCGCGATCGGCGAGGCCAACCTGATCGACGATCCGCTGCGGCTGCTGCGGGGCCTGCGTCTGGCCGCGGAGATGGGGTTCGAGCTGGAGACGGGAACCGCCACCTGGATCCGCAACCACGCCGCCCGCTGCGGCTCTGTGGCGGGGGAGCGGGTGCTGGCGGAGCTGGAGCGTCTGGCGGCCGTGGTCCGAGGAGGAGAACGTTGGCTGGCCCGGGCCGTGGATGACGCTCTGCTGGCCCCCTGGGGGGCACCGGCACCGGTCCCTTCAGCCCTGGCGGGGCTCACGCCTGAGGCTGCCGAGCTGCGGGGCCTGAGCCCACAGGACGCGGAGTGGGCCCTGCCCCTGGCCCGGCTGGCCACGGTGCTCGACGGGCCGGCCCTGGCCGTTCTGCGGGCCAGCCGGCGCCTCCAGCAGCGCGCCACTCAGCTGCGCCGTCACTGGCAGCTGATGGAGGCCGGCGAGGCTGCGGGCTCCGACGGCGACGCGGATCCTCTGGCCCATCTGGCGGAGCCCGAACGCCTCAGCCTGCAGCGGCAGCTGGAGGCGGATCTGCCGGCCTGGCTGCTGCGCCTGCCGATCGCGGCGGCCCGCTGCGCCCTTCAGCGCTGGCGTGATCCTGCCGACCCCCTGTTCCACCCACGTCCTCCCCTGGACGGGCGAACGCTGCAGAAAGCGCTGGGGCTGGGCGCCGGGCCGGAACTGGGGCGTCTGATCGATCACCTGACCCGGGAGCGGGCCTTCGGCCGGCTGGGCCACGGGGATGGCGCCAATGAGCAGACCTTGACCTGCGCACGCCAGTGGCTGGCGGAGCGGGAGGGTCGCCATGGTTAACTTCACAGGCAACGGCGTGTTCCTTCGCCTGCCAGATTTTTTCCTGCTTTCCCTCCCATGAGCATTCGTCTCTACGTCGGCAACCTGCCGCAGTCTTTTGATGCCAAAGAGCTTGAAGCTCTGTTCACCAGCGTCGGGGAGGGGGTTCGCTTCAAGGCGGTCAACGACCGTGACACCGGCGTCTGCCGCGGTTTCGGCTTCGCCAACGTCGACGACCAGAAGCTTGCCGACACCGTGATCGAGCAGCTGAACGGCCGCGATTTCGGTGGCAACAGCCTGCGCATCGAGGTCTCCGAGCGCCGTGACAGCCGCAGCGGCGGCCCTGCCGAGCGCCGCAACGGCATCGCCCCCACCAACGTCAACCGCAAGGCCGTCAACAAGGTGGTGCACGCCGACAGCGTCGACAGCGATGCCCCCGATCCCCGCTGGGCCGGCGAGCTGGCCAAGCTCAAGAGCCTCCTGGCTGACCAGAAGGTCGGTGTCTGAACCGGTGCCCGGCGACCTCCCGTCGCCGATCCCCCCGGCTTCGGATCTCCTGGCCCCGTCCAGCTGGTGCTGGCGGGGCCATTCGGTCGTCTGGACCTGCACCTCCGACCCGACGGCCGGCAGTCCGGCGGTGGTTCTGATCCACGGCTTCGGCGCCTCGATCGGCCACTGGCGCCACAACCTGCCCGCTCTGGCCCCCCACTGCCAGGCCTATGCCCTCGATCTGCTGGGCTTCGGAGCCAGCGACAAACCCCGCTCCCAGCTGAAGGGGGAGGAGCCAGAGCCAGATGCCGTCCGCTACTGCTTCGACCTCTGGGGCGCCCAGGTGGCCGACTTCATCGAGGCGATCGTGTGGGCCACCGAGCTCCGTCCCGTCCACCTGATCGGCAACTCGATCGGTGGGGTCGTGGCCCTGAGGGCGGCACGGCTGCTGATGGAGCGAGGCAGACCGCCGGCGCAGGTGGTGCTGATCGACTGTGCCCAGCGCACCCTCGACGAGAAGCGGGTGGCGGAACTGCCCGCCTGGGAGCGAGCCGGCCGGCCGTTGCTGCGGGCGCTGGTGCGGGAACGCTGGCTGCTGGGGCCCCTGTTCCGCCTGCTGGCCCGGCCCCAGGTGGTGCGCCGGGTGCTGCGGCAGGCTTACCCCAGCGGCGCCCATGTCGACGACGAGCTGGTGGCGCTGCTGCTGCGCCCGGCCAGCGATCCCGGGGCCGTGGAGAGCTTCCGCGGCTTCGTGAATCTGTTCGACGACCACCTGGCTCCCGACCTGATGGAGGAGCTGCCGGTGCCGGTGCGCATGATCTGGGGCGCCAGCGATCCCTGGGAGGATCCGGCCGAGGCGGCCCACTGGCGCGACCGGCTGCCCTGCATCCGGGAGCTCAGGGTGCTGCCGGGTCTGGGCCACTGCCCCCACGACGAGGCCCCGGGCGTGGTGAACCCGATCCTGCTGGAGTGGCTGAAGCTGGACTGAGCGGCCGGCTCAGTGCACCTGGGCCACCACGAACGAGAGGGGCAGATCGAGCAGTTTGCCGGCGGTGGGCACGTAGGCCCGGCGGTTGAACACGTCGTAGTCGTGGCGCTCGATCACATCGAGGATGCCCCGGTACAGGCGAAGCGAAGTCCACACGGGCCAGCGCGCATCGGCCGACAGCCAGCGCACCCCCGCCTCCGAACGGGCGAACCAGGCCCGGGCCCGCTCCAGCTGGAAGGCCATCAGCGCCTTCCAGGCCTCGTTGACGGTGCCGGCCATCAGCTCAGATTCGGAATAGCCGAAGCGGGCCAAGTCCTCCTGGGGCAGATAGATGCGCCCACGGCCGCGGTCCTCGCCCACGTCCCGCAGGATGTTGGTGAGCTGGTTGGCGATGCCCAGCGCCACGGCGGCCTCGGTGGGATCAGGACGCTCGCTCCAGGGGGCAGTGGTGTAGGCCGGATCCAGCCCCATCACGGCCTGGGTCATCAGCCCCACCGTGCCCGCCACCCGATAGCAGTAGAGCTCCAGTTCGGCGAAGTCGGCGTAGCGCTGGCGCAGCACATCCATCCGCTGCCCCTCGATCATGTCGAGATAGGCCTCAAGGGGCTGGGGGAAGCGCTTGAGCGTGTCCACCAGCACCCGGTCCAGGCCGTCGGTCACCCGCCCCTGGAACAGACCCCGTGTGCGCTCCTCCCAGCCGTCCAGACGGGCCAGCAACTCAGCGCTGGGCAGGGCCTGGGCCTCGGGGCTGTCCATCAGTTCATCGGTGCGCCGGCACCAGACGTAGATCGCCCAGATGGCGCGGCGCTTCTCCGGGGGCAGCAGCAGGGTGCCGAGGTAGAAAGTCTTGGCCCATTGAGCTGTCTCCCGGCGGCAGGCCTCATAGGCCGCTTCGAGATCCATCGGGCCGGCTGCGGCCACGGGATCGACGGTGGCAGGACCACTCCGCACCGCCGTCACACCGCGGCAAGGGTGGCCGACGGCCCGGTGGCCCCGGATCGGGCGCGATCCACCGCAGCTGAGCAGAGCTTGCCGCTCAGCACAGCCCCCTCCATCGAGGCCAGGTAGCGCTGCATCGTGTAATCCCCAGCCAGGAAGAAGTTGGGAATCGGCGACTGCTGATCCGGCCTCAGCTGCTGACAACCCGGAACGGTCTTGTAAACAGAGAGTGGGGTCTTCACGACCACCGATTTGCGCAGCCGGGCCTGATCCTCACCGGTGAAGTGCATCGGGAACAGGCGCTTGAGCTCGTCGATGGTGGCGGCCACGATCTCCTCGTCGGGGCGGCCGATCCAGTCCTTGGCGGGAGCGAACACCAGCTCCAGCATGGAGCGATCAGGATCGGCGTACTCGCGGCAGGTGTTGCTCATGTCGGCGTAGACGCTGAGCAGATCACTGCGGCTGAACAGCAGATGGTCGATGTCGGTGAGCTTGCGGTCGAACCAGAGGTGGATGTTGATCACCGGAACGCCTTTCAGGCCCTCGAGCTTGCTGAAGTAGGGCAGGGATTTCCAGGCCTCCGGCAGCAACAGCTTGAGCGGATCCACCGGCAGGGCGCTGACGTAGGCATCGGCCACCACGTCCTGAGGCTCCTTGCCGGCGATTCCGCCGATGCGGAAGCCAGCGACAGCGCCGGATCCATCGAGGCGGATCTCCCGGAGCGGGGCCTGCAGATGCACCTCACCGCCCCGCTCCCGCACGTAATCCACGATCGGTTCGCACAGACGCTGGGGTGGATTGCCGTCAAGGAAAGCCATGCGCGAGCCATCAGCTTCCTGCAGAAAGCGATTGAGGGCTGTCAGCACCACCGTGCTGGAGATCTCATCGGGATCAATGAAGTTCAGCGCCTTCGCCATGGCGATGAACACCTCGTCGTTCACCCGCTCCGGAATGTTGTGCAGGCGCAGCCATTCGGTCCAGGAATACTTGTCGCACTCCTCCACGTAAGCCTGACCGCGCAGCATTGCCGGCACAAGGCCGAGGCCGAAGGCGATCTTCTCCGGCCAGGTGAGCATGTCGTTGTTGCCCAGGATCGCCGCCACGCCATTGAAGGGAGCCGGGATGTCGGGGAAGTCGAAACGGCTGTAGGTGCCTGGGTTCTCCTTCTGATTGAAGATCATCGAGTGGCTCTTCCACTGCAGCCGGTCCTCGATGGCGAGTTCGGCGAAGAGCTGGCGCATGTTGCGGTACGCGCCGAAGAAGATGTGCAGCCCCGTTTCATACCAGTCGCCATCGGCGTCCTGCCAGGCGGCCACCTTGCCGCCGAGCACGTCACGGGCTTCGTAGATCACCGGGGTATGACCGGCATCGCACAGATATTTGGCGCAGGACAGACCGGCCAGACCGGCTCCGGCGATGGCGACGCGCATGGCACACCCCTGGACACGTCGCAACCTTAAAGGGCGCCGCGCAGCACCGGGATCCGCCCTGCGGCCCCGCACGGTTCCTAAAGTCGTCTTCCGACGTCGCTGCGGCGGCCCTCGCCCCGAACCCTGCCCCCTGCCATGGCCGACACGCTGCTGAAGTCGACGACCCGGCACATCCGTCTGTTCACAGCACGGGTGGAGGAAGGGGAGCTGATCGCCGACGCCTCCCGGCTCACGCTGGACGTGGATCCCGACAATGAATTCCTCTGGGATGCTCCCGCCCTCGCGAAGGTGCAGGCCGGCTTCCGAGCCCAGGTCGACGCTCACGCCGGTGCCGACCTCAACGATTACACCCTGCGACGGATCGGTTCGGAGCTGGAGGGCCTGATCCGCCAGATGCTCCAGGCAGGCGAACTGCGCTACAACCCCGACAGCCGGGTGCTCAACTACTCAATGGGACTGCCCCGCACCCCCGAATCCCTGTGACCCGCTCCCGCGGCCCCGGCCGCTACGACCGCAGCACCGATGCCCCTCCCTCGCGCTATGGCCGGGAGGACTACGACAGCCGCAGCCGCTACGAAGCGCCCGATGACTGGGCACCCACGGGAACACGGCTCAAGGGAGCCGGGCCAGGGGGACGCTTAGGGGGTGGACCCGGCGGCAATTCGGGCGGCGGACCGGGGGGAATCCAGTTCAACGTGTCCACCCTGGCGGTGCTGGCGGGTGTTCTGGTGCTGGGCATCGGCATCGGCACGGCCGTCTCCAGCACCACCGCCGGCAACCAAGGCAACATCGCCTCGAGCCAGCAGCTCGACATGGCGGTGCCCGACCCCGAGTTCTGCAAGCAGTGGGGGGCCAGTGCCTTCGTGATGGACATCGAGCTGTACACCACGATGAACCCCAGCAGCAGCTTCGTGACCCAGCCCACCCTGCAACCGGGTTGCGTGATCCGCAGGGAGAACTGGGCCGTGCTGCAGAAGCAGGGGGCGGTGACCGCCGAGCAGATGCGCGAGTGCAAGCAGCGGATGAACACCTTCGCCTATATCGGCTCGATTCGCGACAAGCCGATCGTGCGCTGCGTCTACCAGACGGACATCAGCGGCAACAGGTTCCAGACCCCCGGTGTGGCCGGCGCAGCCGACGACAGCGTGGGGGTGACCCCGGAGGCCGATCAGTTCTGATCGGATTCTGACCCCTGTACCGCTCGGGCTCACGCCGCTGAGATCACCGCTAAGGGGCGGTGGCTGCTGCCGGGGTCTGGGTGTCGGCCCGGGCCTGGGCTGGCTGTCGCAGGGGGCTGTCGGGGCTGGCGAACACCGGCAGTACCTCGCGCCGGAACGCCTCCGCGGCCCGAGAGCAGTAGCGGGCTGGATGGGTGATCAGCTTCAGCTGCCGCCGCACCATCAGATCCGCCACCTGGGGGCGATGCAGCGTCCCGGCCGCGAGTTCCCGCTCGATCGACACCACCGGCAGGAAGGCGGCGCCCAGACCGGCCTGCACGGCATTCTTGATCGCCTCGAAGGAATTGAGTTCCATCTCGATCTTGATCCGCTGCACCTCCAGCTTGGAGCGGCCCAGCAGCTGGTCCACCATCTTGCGGGTGGTGGACTGGGCATCGAGGCAGACAAAGCCCAGACGGTACAGGTCGTCCTTGGTGAGTTCCGGCAGCCTTGCCAGGGGATGCTTCGGAGGCAGCACCAGGGCCAGTTCGTCGTTGGCGTAGGGCACCACCTGGAGCAGGTCGTTGAGATCGCCGGGGAGCTCGCCACCGATGATCGCCAGATCGATCTGGCCGTTGGCCACGCTCCAGCCCGTGCGCCGGGTGCTGTGCACCTGCAGCTGCACCGCCACATCCGGATATTTCTGGCGGAACAGCCCGATCATCCGCGGCATCAGATAAGTGCCGGTGGTCTGGCTGGCGCCCACGATCAGGGAACCTCCCCGGAGGTTGTGCAGGTCGTCGAGGGCGCGGCAGGCCTCCTGGCACTGGCTGAGGATCCGGTCGCAGTAGCTCAGCAACAGGTGACCGGCTTCGGTGAGCTGGGCCTTGCGCCCGCCCCGGTCGAACAGGGACACATCGAGTTGCTTCTCCAGGTTCTGGATCTGCAGACTCACCGCCGGCTGGGTGACGTAGAGGCTGTCGGCCGCCTTCTTGAAGCTGCCTTCGCTGGCGATGGCGCGAAGGATCCGCAGCTGATCGAGGGTGAACGGCAGATCAGCCATAAGTGCAGGCAGCGACCGGGGTCGGGGCAGCGGCCCGGCGTCACGGGCTGGAGCCTGATGGAACTCTAGGGGGGAGGGCCCTTTGGCGAGAATCGGCCCTTCACAACCCCATCTCTGCCCATGTCCCCCGCGGCTCCTGCCCCCGGCCTTCATCACAGCAGCTGGGTGATGCTGGGCCTGCTGCTGGTGTTCGCGGTGCTGCACAGCGGCGGCGCCTCGCTGCGGGCCTGGGGGGCGGAGCGCATCGGTGAGCGGGCCTGGCGGCTGCTGTTCGCCGGCGTGAGCATCCCCTCAGCGGTGGTGGTGGTCGCCTACTTCCTGGCCCACCGGTACGACGGGGTGCGGCTGTGGAACCTTCAGGCGCAGCCCTGGATCGTGCCGCTGGTGTGGGTGGGCACAGCCATCAGCTTCCTGTTCCTCTACCCGGCCACCTACAACCTGCTGGAGATCCCAGCGGTGCTGAAGCCGCAGGTACGGCTCTACGCCACGGGCATCATCAGGATCAGCCGCCATCCCCAGGCGGTGGGGCAGATCCTCTGGTGTGCCACCCACCTGCTGTGGATCGGCAGCAGCTTCATGGTGGCCACCTGCGCCGGCCTGATCGCCCACCACCTGTTCGCCGTCTGGAACGGCGACCGCCGGCTGCGGCACCGCTTCGGAGAGGCCTTCGAGGAGCTCAGGGCCAGCACCTCCGTGATTCCCTTCCGGGCGGTTCTGGACGGTCGTCAGCAGCTGGTGGCCGCCGAGTTCCTTCGTCCCGCCCAGCTGGGGATCGCCATCGCCGTGGGCGTGTTCTGGTGGGCCCACCGCTTCATCGGCCTTGGGGCCACCGCCTTCTCCCGCACCGCCCTGGCCCACTGGCTGGGCTGAAGGGCGTGGGTAGCCCAGGACAGGGGCAAGATCGGCCCCTGCGGTCTGCCTACACTCCGCGGGAGTCTGCCCCTGCCGGATGCCCTCCGCCTCCGAACTCGCCTGGTTGATCCCGGTGCTGCCCCTGGTGGGGGCCTTGCTCACCGGCCTGGGACTGATCACCTTCAACCGCACGCTGAACCGCCTGCGCAAGCCGGTGGCCGTGCTGCTGATCTCCTGCGTGGGCGCCGCCGCCGTGCTCAGCTTCGCCGTGCTGGCGGAGCAGCTGGCCGGCGCCGGGCCGCGAGAGGTGCTGTTCGACTGGGCCTCCGCCGGCACGTTCAACCTTCAGATGGGCTTCCGGGTGGATGCCCTCGGCGCCGTGATGCTGTCGCTGGTCACCACCATCGCCCTGCTGGTGATGGTGTATTCCGACGGCTACATGGCCCATGACAAGGGCTATGTGCGCTTCTTCACCTATCTGGCCCTGTTCAGCAGCTCGATGCTGGGCCTGGTGATCAGTCCCAACCTGCTTGAGATCTACGTCTTCTGGGAGCTGGTGGGCATGTGCTCCTACCTGCTGGTGGGCTTCTGGTACGACCGCGACGGAGCAGCCAACGCCGCCCAGAAAGCCTTCGTGGTGAACCGGGTAGGTGACTTCGGCCTGCTGTTGGGGATCCTGGGCCTGTTCTGGGCCACCGGCAGCTTCGGCTTCGAGGAGATCGGCAGCCGCCTCAGCGAGGCTGTGGCGGGCGGCAGTGTCTCCAACGGCGTGGCGGTGCTGCTCTGCCTGCTGGTGTTCATGGGGCCGATGGCGAAGTCCGCCCAGTTCCCTCTGCACGTATGGCTCCCGGATGCCATGGAGGGTCCGACGCCGATCTCCGCGCTGATTCACGCCGCCACGATGGTGGCCGCGGGCGTGTTCCTGGTGGCCAGGCTGCAACCCGTTTACGCCCCATTCGCGGCCGTGCAGGTGGTGATCGCCGTGATCGGCACGATCACCCTGTTCCTGGGAGCCTCGATCGCCCTCACCCAACAGGACCTCAAGAAGGGGCTGGCCTACAGCACCGTCTCCCAGCTGGGCTACATGATGCTGGCGATGGGCTGCGGCGCTCCGGTGGCCGGCATGTTCCATCTGGTCACCCACGCCTTCTTCAAGGCGATGCTCTTCCTCGGCTCGGGCTCGGTGATCCATGCCATGGAGGAGGTGGTGGGCCATGAGCCCGTGCTCGCCCAGGACATGCGCCTGATGGGCGGCCTGCGCAAGTTCATGCCGATCACCGCCATCACCTTCCTGATCGGCTGCATCGCCATCGCCGGCATCCCCCCCCTGGCAGGCTTCTGGAGCAAGGACGAGATCCTCGGCCAGGCCTTCGCCACCTATCCCCTGCTCTGGGGGATGGGGTTCGTGACCGCCGGCATGACCGCCTTCTACATGTTCCGCCTCTACTTCCTCACCTTCGAAGGTGAGTTCCGCGGCAACGACAAGGCGGTCGCCGCCCAGCTGCTGGCCGCGGCGGGCAAGGCTCCAGGCGGCGAGGAGGAGCACGGCCATAGTCACGCCGACCATCCCCACGAATCTGCCTGGCAGATGACCATGCCCCTGGCGGTGCTCGCAGTTCCGTCGGTGCTGATCGGCCTGCTGGGAACCCCCTGGAACAGCCGATTCGCCGCGGCACTGGATCCTCACGAGGCTGCAGAGATGGCCGAACACTTCTCCTGGGGCGAGTTCCTGCCACTGGCGGGCGCCTCCGTGGCGATCTCGCTCACCGGCATTGCGCTGGCGGTCGCGGCCTATTTCCTCCGGAAGATCGATCTGGGGCAGGCGGTGGCGGCACGCTTCCCGGCGGTCAACGCCTTCCTGGCCAACAAGTGGTATCTCGATGCCATCAACGACCGAGTCTTCGTTCAGGGCAGCCGTCGCCTGGCCCGTCAGGTATTGGAGGTGGACGCCAAGGTGGTGGATGGGGTGGTGAATCTCACCGGCCTGCTCACCCTTGGCAGCGGTGAAGGCCTGAAATACTTCGAGACAGGCAGGGCCCAGTTCTATGCACTGATCGTGTTCGGTGGCGTGATCGCTCTGGTGGTGCTGTTCGGAGCCTTCGGCTAAGGATCTCACCTGCCGCAACGGCAACCCTGTCCACAAGGATGGGATAGTGGAACCCCCGTGGCGAACCCAGGCCCATTCGCCGCGCGCTTCGCTTGAGCCCGAGAAGTCATACATTTTCAAAGAAATTCCAAGACAGCCCCATAAGCGTCAAACCTCTTACAAGACAGTAAACTGTCTGTACTTCGCTGTTTTGGCGTGACCGAGCCTAGGCAGCTTGGCGCGAAAGCGCCCATACCTTCCCTGCGGACCAGCGAGCAGGCCAAGGTCGCCCAACGCGCAAATCCCCAAGGACGGCGGAAGCTGAGGCTGGCCATCGTTGCCGGCCATCCGGTGCAGTACATCTCACCCTGGCTCAATGGATTGGCCGACAAAGCCAGAATTGACCTTAAGGTCTTCTATCTCTGGGATCTTGGAGTTTCCTCCGCCACTGATCCTGGATTCGGCAGACCCTTGCAATGGGACATCCCACTGCTTGAAGGTCACGACTATCAGTTCATCACGAACAGATCAAAAGACCCAGGAAATCACCACTTCCTCGGCTATATCAATCCTGGTCTTGCATCCCCCCTGACAGCCTGGCGACCTGACGCCATCCTGCTGATGAACTATGCCTTTCTCACCTATGTGCTACTTCTGCTTGATCCGCGCTTCTGGAGAATCCCCTTCCTGTTTCGCGGCGATTCTCACAACCTGAATAGGAAGCGAGGCCTGAAGAGCAAGCTCAGTCAACTTGGTCGCAGCCTTCTATTCCGAAGGTTTGCAGCTTTTCTGGTGGTTGGTCGCGCCAATCATCAGTACTATCGCAGCAACGGTGTACCAGCCTCCAAGCTGTTCATGGGTCGCCATGCCGTCGACAATGCCCGTTTCGCCGCTGCCGGAACAACAGCAGAGCAGAAGGCAAAGACCCTTCGCCATAGCATGGGCATCGGCCAGGAGATCGTGATTCTCTTCGTGGGCAAGTTTGTTGCCGTCAAGCGCCCACTTGATCTTCTCATCGCCTATGCCAGGCTACCCGCCCCCTTGATCAGGGCATCAAGGATTGTTTTCGTGGGCGAAGGCCACCTGCACGAATGCATTCGCGACCAGGCACAACATCTTGGCCTGGACGGCGTTCATTTCCTCCCATTCCAGAACCAGACCATGATGCCTGCTGTGTACCGCATGGGAGATCTGCTTGCTCTGCCTTCGGATAGCGAAACCTGGGGACTCGTGGTGAATGAAGCCATGAATCTTGCCGGTCCAGCCATTGTGAGTGATCACGTGGGATGCGCCTACGACCTTGTGGTGCCCGGCCATACAGGCTGGGTCTTCCCCAAAGGTAATCTTCAGGCCCTCAGCCACTGTCTTGAGGATGCACTCGTGGATCAGACACGTCTACGCCAGATCGGGGAGAACGCACGCCGCCACGTAGCCAGCTTCTCCTATGATGGAATCACGGCAAGCTTGCAGCAGGCTCTTCAAAAAGCATGTCCACAAAGTGCGGTCTAAGGTGAGCCTTGATCAATCCATCAACCTCAGATAACAATCACCTGCGCCATCAACGCGTGATCATCAACGCCGATGATCTTGGCTTCTCCCAACACGTTAACCAGGCCATCGAAAAGGCATTGGTGCATGGCTGGATCAGGAGCGCCACTCTCATGGCCAACGGCCCCTGCTGCAACGAGGGTGTAGCCCTTGCACATCGGCACCGATCGACGGCAGGCTTCGGCATCCACCTGAATCTCACCGAATTTCAGCCGCTTTCCGACTCTTCTGCCTTGGCGACCAACGGATTGCTGAATGAGGAGGGGTCGTTCTCGGGCTCCATCCGCGCACTCAAGGGCGACAGAGAGCTCATGGCCGCCTGCTTTCGTGAACTCGATATGCAGATTCTCAAGCTGCGCTCCATGGGAGTGGAGATCACTCATATCGACTCTCACCATCATGTTCACACCATCCCCTGGATGCTGCCGGTGATCCGCAGGCTCCAGAAAAAGCATGGGATCTGGCGGATGCGCACCACCATGAACGTTTACGGCCGCACCCTCCACAGCACCCCTCCCCTCACCCGAATCCTGGCCAAGAAGGCCTGGACGGCCACGTGCCGGCTGCGGGGCAGCTGGATGCCTCAGGTGTTCACCGGACTGGACGTCTTTCTCGAAGATCCGCGTCGCAAAGACTTTCAACGGGCTGAATCCATCGAGCTGATGTGCCACCCCGGTCAGGAGGGCTATGGAGAAGATCTGGCTCTGCTGGAGCGCTGCCAGAACATGATGAAGGCCGGCCCCTATCGTTTATGTTCGTTTAAAGACATTTAGCGACCCGGCGTCGGCTGCTGCAGATCATTCACCCCTGGTTGATCAACCAGTACGTCCACGCTGAAGCAGTAGCCCCAAGATGAAGGCAAGATCTGCGGGCTGAAGCCGGATAACGCCGGCCGGTGATGCGCTCTGGCCGCACGCTCTGGCCGCAGCGGAACGGCTGGTTCTTGCGGTGTTGCTGCGGCGATACTGTTGAGATTTCCTCCTGAACGTTTGCGTGCTCATTCGAGGGCTCTCGCCCCCTGAGCAGCCACCCCCCTCTCACCACAATCTGTGTGACATCCCGCATGCGTGCGATGCCCCAGCGCGTGCGATTTCTACACTCAGGGCAGATGGTGCCTGCGGGTTGTGTCCTTTCCCTGGTTGAGCGCCGCAATCCTCTTCCCGATTGCGGCCTCCCTGCTGATTCCCTTCGTGCCCGATGCCGGCGACGGGCGGCGCGTGCGCTGGTATGCCCTCGGAGTGGCGCTGATCACGTTCCTGTTCACAGTGGGGGGATACCTGAACGGCTATGACCCGGCCGACCCTGGCCTCCAGTTGGTGGAGCGGGTGTCCTGGCTGCCGGATCTGGGTCTGGCGTGGTCAGTGGGCGCCGACGGCCTATCGATGCCCCTGATCCTGCTCACCAGCTTCATCACGGCCCTCGCCTGCCTGGCGGCCTGGCCGGTGACATTCAAGCCCCGGCTCTTTTACTTCCTGCTGCTGGCCATGGACGGCGGCCAGATCGCGGTGTTCGCGGTGCAGGACATGCTCCTTTTCTTCCTGGCCTGGGAACTGGAGCTGATCCCGGTCTATCTGCTACTTGCGATCTGGGGGGGGAAGAAGCGTCAATATGCTGCCACGAAGTTCATCCTCTACACCGCCGGCAGTTCGCTATTCATCCTGCTGGCGGCCCTGGCGATGGGCTTCTTTGGGGGCGGATCCCCGAGCTTCGAGTACACCGCATTGGCGGCCAAGAGCTTCCCTGTGGGCTTCCAGGTGCTCTGTTATGCCGCTTTGCTGATCGCCTTCGGCGTCAAACTGCCGATCGTACCCCTACACACCTGGCTACCGGATGCCCACGGCGAAGCCACGGCGCCGGTGCACATGCTGCTGGCCGGCATTTTGCTGAAGATGGGCGGTTATGCGCTGCTGCGCTTCAACGTGCAGATTCTGCCGGAAGCCCACGTTCAGTTCGCGCCGCTGCTGGTGGTGCTTGGCGTGGTGAACATCATCTACGCGGCACTCACCTCCTTTGCACAGCGCAACCTCAAACGCAAAATCGCCTACAGCTCAATCAGCCACATGGGATTCGTGCTGATCGGCATCGGCAGCTTCAGCGCCCTTGGTACCAGCGGAGCCATGCTGCAGATGGTGAGCCATGGGCTGATCGGCGCCTCCCTGTTCTTCCTTGTGGGGGCCACCTACGACCGCACCCATACACTCCAGCTCGATGAAATGGGAGGAGTGGGCCAGAAGATGAGAAAAATGTTCGCCCTCTGGACCGTCTGCTCTCTCGCCTCACTGGCACTGCCAGGCATGAGCGGATTTGTCTCCGAACTCATGGTGTTTGTGGGCTTCGCAACCAGTGAAACCTACAGCCTCAGTTTCCGCATCGTGATGGCGGTGCTAGCGGCCGTGGGGGTGATCCTTACACCGATCTATCTGCTTTCGATGCTGCGGGAGATCTTTTTCGGCAAAGAGAATGCCGAGCTGACCTCCCACACCCATCTGGTGGATGCCGAGCCCCGTGAGATCTATGTGATCTCCTGCCTTTTAGTGCCGATCATCGGCATCGGCCTCTACCCCCGCATCATCACGGACAGCTACCGGGCCTCGATCGAGACCCTGGTGGGCCGCGAAGCCCTCGCCCTGACCCGGGTGTCCTTCCCGCCGGGGAGGGTAGTGATGCGGCCCGCCGCCGTTCCGGCAGGCCTTACGCCCACGGGACCTCTCAAGGCCCCAGGACTGGCCTGAAGGTTCGGGTAACGAACCTGTGCACCCCGGGCGCGAAGGCTTCATCTTCCCGGCGCCGCGCCTACGCTCCGGTTCCGAAAGCTTGCCTGCCCCGCTCGAACGATGCGTCAGCTGAACTTTCTGCTGATCTTCAGCTTCGCCCTGGCGATGGTGATGTTCACCCTGGAGAACACGGCCGCCACCACCGTGCACTTCCTTCCCGGGATCAGCAGCACGCTGCCGCTGGCCGTGCTGTTGCTGGTGGTCGGGGGGATCGGGGCCACGGCCGCCTGGATCTTCGCGGTCTGGACTGGTGTGGTGAAGAAGGTGGAGACCTTGCAGGACGAAGGCGATCGGGAGGCCCAGCAGGTGCGCATCCGCGAGCTTGAGAACGATCTGCAGCGCTACCGGGCCACTGTGGATGCCCAGCTCGGTCTGCTTCCTGCAGCGGGGGAATCCTCAGGCAAAGCCCCCTCCGAAGCCGTGTCAGTCACGGTGGAATGAGCCCGGGAGCGTTTCTCAGGGCTCCCGATCCTCCGCTGGCGGCAGCGGTGCACCACCGGTACCGTTCCATCACCCAGTCGTAGCCGGGGGGCGCGTGGCTGAAGCAGGGGCCAGGCTCGCGATCCGCCTCCTACAGGATGCGGCGATGCGGGGGGAGATCGACCCCTGGGACGTGGATGTGATCGGTGTGATCGACGGCTTCCTCGACCAGCTGCGGCAAAGGATCGAACAACCCCGCATCGCCGCCCTGGTGGGCGGCAGCTACGAGCAGGATCTGGCAGAGAGCAGTGAGGCCTTCCTGGCGGCTTCGGTGCTGGTCGGCCTGAAGGCGGAGGTCCTGGAAGCCTCCACCTTCCCACCCGAGCCCCTGTTCGACCTTGGTGACGACGAGCCCGACGAACGGGATGGGCCCGGCGGGACCGGGCTGATGCTGCCGTCCCGGCCGGAACGCCATCTGCGCCGCCGTCCGGTGGCGCCACCGCCGCTGCAGCGGCCCGTAACCCTGGGGGAACTGATCCGCCAGCTCGAGGACATCGCCGAGCGACTGGAGAATGAGGCCGGCGGCGCGCGCCATCGCCCCCGCTCTCGTCGCTACAGCGAGCGAGCCGCCATCGCCCAGGTGGCCGGGCTGGCGCACCGGGAGAAGCTGCCGGAAACCACCGCCGCCCTCAGCCTGTTCCTGGCCGCCGAAAACGGTCCGGCCCATGGCGGAACATGGCTGGGCTTCGAGGATCTGGTTCGCGTCTGGCAGGAGGCCGCGCCGACAGGCGGCGACGACGACCTGGACCGGGACCGGGTGGGAGTGTTCTGGGCGCTGCTCTTCCTCTGTGCCCAGGGCAGGGTGGAACTGGATCAGGAGGGGGGACTCTTCGGCCCGTTGCGGCTGCGCGCAGTGACGGAGACCGCGGAGGCTGTGGTCTCGGGCTGGGGGCAAGGTCAGGGGTCAGCTCGGGGGCCGGCTCGCGAACTGCTGGCTGCCTGAGGGAAGTCCCTAGGCTTTCTCGATCGATGGTGGATACGCGCTGCCTATGAAGGCGATGATCCTGGCGGCAGGCAAGGGAACGCGGGTGCGTCCGATCACGCACACCACCCCCAAGCCCATGATCCCGATCCTGCAGAAGCCGGTGATGGAATTCCTGCTGGAGCTGCTGCGGCAGCACGGCTTCAACGAGATCATGGTGAATGTGTCGCACCTTGCCGAGGAGATCGAGAGCTACTTCCGCGATGGCCAGCGCTTCGGGGTTCAGATCGCATACAGCTTCGAAGGTCGCATCGAGGATGGTGAACTCATTGGTGATGCGCTCGGATCGGCGGGGGGTCTGCGGCGGATTCAGGATTTCAATCACTTCTTCGATGACACCTTTGTGGTGCTCTGCGGTGATGCCCTGATCGATCTGGATCTCACCGAGGCAGTGCGCCGGCACAAGGCGAAAGGGGCGATGGCCAGCCTGATCGCCAAGCGTGTTCCCCGCGACCAGGTGAGCAGCTACGGGGTGGTGGTGACCGATCCCGACGGCAGAGTGCTCTCCTTCCAGGAGAAGCCGGCGGTTGAGGAGGCTGCCAGCGACATGATCAACACGGGCATCTACATCTTCGAGCCCGAAGTGCTCGATTTCATCCCCAGCGGCACAGCCTTCGACATTGGCTCCGATCTGTTCCCCAAGTTGGTGGAGGCCGAAGCGCCGTTCTATGCCCTGCCGATGGAATTCGAATGGGTGGACATCGGCAAGGTACCCGACTATTGGCAGGCGATCCGCAGTGTATTGCAGGGTCAGGTGCGCCAGGTTCAGATTCCAGGCAAACAGGTGCGTCCTGGCATCTTCACCGGTCTGAACGTAGCGGCCGACTGGGATCGAATCCGTGTTCAGGGGCCGATCTATGTGGGCGGCATGAGCAAAATCGAGGACGGCGCCACCATCATCGGTCCGGCAATGATCGGCCCCAGCTGTCACATCTGTGCCGGCGCCACGATCGACAACTCGATCATCTTCGATTACTCGCGCATTGGCCCTGGTGTACGGCTGGTGGAGAAGCTGGTGTTCGGCCGCTACTGCGTGGACCGCAACGGTGACCACTTCGACCTGCAGGAGGCTGCCCTCGACTGGCTGATCACCGATTCCCGCAGGCAGGATGTCGTTTCCCCTTCACCCCAGCAGAAGGCCATGGCCGAGCTGCTGGGCACCGATCTCGCCCTCAAAACGAACTAGCCCAGCCTGGCGAAGAATCTCCGGAATCCGCTCCTCCGCCTTCACCGCCATCACGTGCACGCCCTGAGCGATCTGCCGGTAGGTAGCCACCTGCTCTGCGGCGATCGCTACCCCTTCGGCCGCAGGATCGGCGGCGGCCTCGAGCCGCTCGATCACCGCATCGGGGATCAACGCCCCAGGCACCACTCGGTTGATGAAGCGAGCATTGCGGGCCGACTTGAGCAGGAACACGCCCGCGAGTACGGGCAGCCCGAGCGGAGCGGTGATCTCCTCCACGAACCGACGCAGGCAGGCCGCGTCCATCACCATCTGGGTCTGCAGAAAACGGGCGCCTGCTGCCCGCTTGCGCTTCACCCGCGCCACCAGCCCGCTCCAGCTGGAGGACTGGGGATCGGCGGCCGCCCCGGCGAGCAGATCGGTGGGGCCGTCGGGCAGGGTTCCTTCCACGGGATCCTGACCTTCGTTGAAGGCGCTCACCAGCTGCAGCAGGCGGACGGCCTCCAGCTCGTTGACGGGTCGAGCAGAGGGCTGATCGCCCGCCCGCACAGGATCCCCGGTGAGGCAGAGCACGTTGCGCAGGCCGAGGGCATGGGCCCCGAGCAGCTCGGCCTGGAGGGCGATGCGGTTGCGATCCCGGCAGGTGAGCTGCAGCACGGGCTCGAGACCCGCTTCCAGCAGCAGGCGGCCCACCGCCAGGCTGCTCATCCGCATCACCGCCCGGCTGCCATCGGTGACGTTCACCGCATCAACCCAGCCCCGAAGCGTCTGGGCAGCCTCGAGGGTGCGGTGGACATCGGCACCACGAGGTGGTGTCACCTCGGCGGTGACGGCGAAACGCCCCTCCGCCAGAGCCTCTCGCAACCCCACCGCGCCCTTGCATCGCCTGGCCATCATGAAGCAGAACCCTGCCTACAGTGAGGCTTCGCTGCCAGCCATCCCATGTCCGAGCGGGACTCCCCCCGCCACGACCTCTCGGAGCGGGAGCTGGAGATCATCGAACTGGTGGCCACCGGACTCACCAACCAGGAGATCGCCGAGCGCCTCACGATCAGCAAGCGCACGGTCGATAACCATGTGAGCAACATCTTCACCAAGACCGGCGCCAAGAACCGTGTGGCGCTGCTGAACTGGGCGATGGACAACGGCAAGATCTGCCGCGACGGCTTCAACTGCTGCGCTCTGGACTCCCACATCCCTGGCAGGGAGGCGGGGTAGTGCCATTCAGGCGGCGGCAGCAGCGGAGCCCACGCGCTCGCTGCTGCCGGGTGGGCGTTCGAGACCCACCACCTTCTCCAGGCTCATCAGGGTGAAGCTGTCGGCCGGCAGGGCGAACAGCTCGGCATAGGCCAGGCAGTCCGACGCTGAGGTGCCGGCAAAACGGAGGATGCCCTGATGGTCGTAGAGGCCGGTCAAGAGGAAGGGGGCGTGGGTGAGCGGAAGGCCCGAAGGAGGCGAAGAGGAGGCATCAGCCAGGAGGCGAGCCTCTTTCGATTTCCTTCGGATTCGACTCTATCCTGACGCCGGGCCAGTGTCTCCCGGCGCCGAGGCCGTGAACAGCTCGTCGCGTTCGACGGCACTCCAGAGGGAGAGGGGGCGACGGGCCAGGGCGGCATTGCTGAGCTCGTGGCGGCCGCTGATCTCCCTGCCGCACCAGGACGGCAGCACCAGCGGGCTGGCGGCGGACACCAGCTCCACTTCCGCCACCACCAGGGGGGCATTGGCCCCCTCGAACACGTCGAGCACCCACTCGCCGCCGGGCAGATCGAGTCCGTGGCGCCGCTTGGCCAGTTCGTGGGGGGCCAGCCGCAGCAGTGCCTTCGCATCGTCCAGGGGGATCGAATACTCGAACTCCAGACGGGTGATAGCCCCATCGTCATCCGTTGTCCCAGGCGGCTGGGGAGCCTTGAGGGTGAGCCAGGCCTGCGCTTTCTCTCCCTGCTCACTCAGCCGAACCCGCACCGTCCGGCCCTGGCCATCGGCCAGGAGGTAGCCCTGGCGCAGATCGGCGTGCCAGCACACATGCGAACGCCAGGCATCACCGCTCACCAGGAACCGTCGCTCGATCTCCAGGGCCATCGCCGCATGCCAGGGGAAGGCCCCGGTTGCGGTGCCCACACCATTGTGGCCGGCGGGCGGAGTCGGACGGCCCCAGCTCAGTTCTCTCCCGGCGCAGCCGCAGTGATGCTGCCGGCCCAGTGCAGCTTGTGTGTGAGGGTGCGGTAGTAGGAAGGACTCTGGTCGAGCACCACCAGCAGGGCAGGATCGGCGGAACGCTGCACGACACAGCGATCACCCGGCTCCAGATCGGTGGCCGGGGCGCCGTCCTGCCATAGACGCACCCGGCGCCCGCTGGGCCCCAGGGGCCAGACGCTCAATCGGGAGCGTGGCGGGACCACCACCGCCCGGCTGGAGAGACTCATCGGGCAGATGGGCGTGACCACGATCGCCTCGATGCCGGGATGCAGGATGGGTCCACCGGCGGCCATGGCATAGCCCGTGGACCCGGTGGGAGTGGCGAAGATCAGTCCATCGCCGCGGTACTGGTCGACGATCTCGCCATCGATCTCCAGCTCCAGCACGCAGGTGGTGGCATTGGCCTCCAGGCAGGGGCGCAGATAGAGATCGTTGAGGGCCACATGGGCAAGGTCGTGCTCATCGAGACCGTCACCACGGTCGATGCGGGCCTCGAGCATCATCCGCCGCTCCAGGGCGAAACGATCCTGCACCAGTCGTCGCCACAGGGAGGCGCCGCCGGCCTCGGCCTCCTCCTCACCCCGAAGCAGGCGGGGATCGTGGGTGAGAAAACCGAGATGACCGCCGACGTTGAAACTCAGCAGCGGCACGCCATGGCAAGCCAGATGGCGTGCGGCCCCCAGGACCGTTCCATCCCCACCGAGCACGACGGCAAGATCGGGAAGGTCGTCTTCGGTGGCCAGCAGGCCGGGGAAGGGATCCGTGGAGGGCCCGCTGGCGGCGATGGCAACGTGCACCCCCTGATTCCTGAGCTCGGAAGCACAGAGAGCCGCCTGTCGCTGGGCCGCAGGACTGGCACTGCGGACAATCAGCCAGACGCGGCGAAGCTGCACGGAGGGGGGTGCGCTACCAGCGCAGCAGGTTGAACCGCTCCATGTCGACCGTCTCGCGGTTGCGATACAGAGAGAGCAGGATGGCCAGACCCACCGCCGCTTCAGCAGCAGCCACGGTGATCACAAAGATGGCGAAAACCTGGCCTCGGATCAGCTGTCCATCCACGTAGCTGGAGAAGGCCATCAGATTGATGTTCACCGCATTGAGCATCAGCTCGATGCTCATCAGCACGCGCACGGCATTGCGGCTGTTGATCAGGCCCCAGACCCCCGTGCAGAAAAGAACGGCAGCAACGGTGAGGAAAGCCTGCAGGGGAATGGCGGAAGCGGTCATCAGCGGGTCTCCTGGAGCTGGGGGTCGGTGGGGGTTTCGATCAGCAGCGGCGTGCGGGCCTTCTCGATCAGCCCCTGATCCACAGGCTCGCCGGTGATCACATCACTGGCGAAGACGTCACGGCGAGCGAGCACGATGGCGCCGATCATGGCCATCAACAGCAGCACGGAAGCCAGTTCGAAGGGGAGAAGGTAGTCGCTGAAGAGATGCTCACCGATGCGGATGGTGGCCTCCTCACCCACCGGCACGGGCCCGGGCAGTGCCCAGGCCGTGGTGAAGGCCACCCTCAGGAGAAGCCCGAACAGACCGGCGCAGACCAGGCCGGAAAGCACACGGCGCAGAGGCAGGCCGGGGATGGCGGCGAGGTTCTCCTTCTTGTTCACGAGCATGATCGCAAACAGGATCAGCACGTTGACTGCGCCTACGTACACCAGGATCTGGGCGGCGGCGACAAAGCTGGCATTGAGGAGCAGGTAGAGCCCGCTCACGGAGAGGAACACGCCACCCAGAAGGAAAGCGGAGTACACGATGTTGGGCAGCAGCACCACGCCCAGGGATCCGAGCACGACAGCAGCGGAGAGCAGGAAGAAACAGATCTGCTGGGTGGTGGAGGCGATCGTCATGAGGAGGGTTCTCCGTTGGCGGTGGCGCTGGTGGTGGCGACGGACTCGGGCACTTTGCCCGCTCGGGGGTCGGTGTCGGGGACGCCATGGGGATCCATCACCCCCTTGGGCAGGTAGGCCAGTTCGCGGAGGGCGAACACGGCGGGGTCGCTCGTGACGCTGGTGGGCAGACGGCCGAGGGCGATGTTGTCGTAGTTGAGACTGTGACGATCGAAGGCCGCCAGTTCGTACTCCTCGGTCATGGAGAGGCAGTTGGTGGGGCAGTACTCGACACAGTTACCGCAGAAGATGCAGACCCCGAAATCAATCGAGTAGTTGCGCAGCTCCTTCTTCTTAGTGGCCTTGTTCATCACCCAGTCCACCACCGGCAGATTGATGGGGCAGACGCGGACACACACCTCACAGGCGATGCACTTATCGAATTCGTAGTGGATGCGCCCGCGATAGCGCTCCGAGGGGATCAGCTTTTCGTAGGGATACTGCACCGTGATCGGCCTGCGGCGCAGATGGTCGAAGGTGACCGAAAGCCCCTGGGTGAGGTATTGGGCCGCACCCACGGCATCCTTGGTGTAGTCACCGACTTTCTTGAGGAACCCGAACATCGGGGCAACAGGCGGAGAACAGGAAGTGGGAGCATCATGGCCCCCTGAAGGGAGAAGCGGCGCAGGGGCTCAGCCGCCGAACACAGCCGGGAACGCCAGCTTGAGGGCCGCCGTGACCAGCAGATTGACCAAGGCGATCGGCAGCAGGAACTTCCAGCCCAGATCGAGCAGTTGGTCGATCCGCACCCTGGGGACGGTCCAGCGCAACAGGATCGCGAAGAAGACGAGCAGGTAGGCCTTGAGCACGGTCATCACGATCCCGAGGCTGCCGGTGATCACCTGCAGAAGCGGAGAGTCGATCGGAACGTTGAACCAACCGGCGATCCACTCCACCGGCACCGGGAAGCTCCAGCCGCCGAGATAGAGAACAGCCACCAGCAGGGCTGAGAGCACCAGATTGATGTAGCTGCCCAGATAGAACAGGGCGAACTTCATACCGGAATACTCCGTCTGGTAACCCGCGACCAATTCCTCCTCGGCCTCAGGAAGGTCGAAGGGAAGACGTTCACATTCAGCCAGGGCACAGATCCAGAAGATCACGAAACCCACGGGCTGGCGCCAGATGTTCCAGCTGAGGATGCCGGCTCCAGACTGCTGGTTGACGATGTCGACGGTGCTGAGCGAGTTGCTCATCATCACCACCGCAAGAACAGCAAGGGCAAGGGGAATCTCATAGCTGATCGATTGGGCTGCAGCCCGCAGCCCTCCCAGGAGGGAGTACTTGTTGTTGCTGGAATAGCCGCTCATCAGCAGGCCGATGGGCTGGATCGAACTGAGGGCAATCCACAGGAAGATGCCCACGCCCACGTTGCTGATGAGCAGGTTCTGGCCGAAGGGCACCACCAGCCAGGACAGGATCACCGGCACCAGCACCAGCACCGGGCCAAGGGTGAACAGCAGCCCGTCTGCACGGGCGGGAATGATGTCCTCCTTGAACACCAGCTTGAGGCCGTCGGCCATCGGCTGCAGCACGCCAAGGGGGCCGGCGTACTCCGGACCGATGCGCTGCTGCACGGCGGCCGAGATCTTGCGCTCCAGCCAGACGTTCACCAGCACACCCACCACGGCGGCCACCAGCACGGTGACCATCGGCAGAGGCAGCCAGAGCAGCCGGGCGACCCCGGGGCCAACCCCCATACCGGCGAGGGCCTCGACGAAGCTGGCCTGGAGATCAAGGCCGGAACTCAATACCGGGGTCGTCACCATGGAGGAGGGCACCGCGGGGGGCAACTTAGGCCGGAACCGGCGCCATCGGCCGGCTCTCCAACGGCAGCCAGTCGCGCGGGGCGGAGCCGGTGTAGATCTGAGTGGGCCGGAAGATGCGATTGGCGCCGATCTGCTCGCGCCAATGGGCCAGCCAGCCTGCGGTTCGGGCGATCGCGAAGATGGGGGTGAAAAGATCCCGAGGGATGCCGAGCTTCCGATACACCAGCCCCGAGTAGAAGTCGACGTTGGGATAGATGCCCTTGGGTCCGAGCCGCTCCGCGGCGGCCGCCTCCAGCCTCTGCGCCACGTCGTACATCTCGTCGTGGCCGAAGCGCAGGAAGAGGTCTTCGGCCAGGCCCTGGAGGATCACGGCCCGCGGATCCTTGACCCGGTACTCGCGGTGGCCGAAGCCCATGATCTTCTGCTTGGAGGCGATCGCCTCATCCAGCCAGGCCTCCACCCGATCGACGCTGCCGATCTGCTCGAGCATGTCGAGGACATCCTCGTTGGCACCGCCGTGCAGAGGGCCGGCCAGGGTGCCCACAGCCGAGGCCACCACCGCATAGGGATCGGTGAGCGTGCTGGCCGTCACGCGGGCACTGAAGGTGCTGGCATTGAGGCTGTGCTCGGCATGGAGGATGAGGCAGGCGTCAAAGAGACGGGCCGCCATCGGATCCGGCTCACGCTCGGTGAGCATGTAGAGGAAGTTCGCCGCGTAAGTGAGATCGTCGCGGGGCTGGATCGGATCCTGTCCTTTGCGGATCAGCTGGAACGCCGCCACCATCGTTGGGATCTTGGCGATCAGCCGCACGACCGCATCGAAGATGTAGTGGGGGTCGTTGAGGGCGCGGCGCGAATAGAACAGGCCCAAGGATGCGGCGCTGGCCTGCAGCGCATCCATCGGGTGCCCCGTTGCCGGGAAGCACTTCATCATGTCGCGGATGCGGAAGCTCACCCGCCGGTGCATCTGCACCTCCTGCTCGAACTCCCGCAGCTGGAAGATGGTGGGCAGCTCGCCCCAGATCAGCAGATAGGCCGTTTCCAGGAAGCTGCTGCGCTGGGCGAGCTGCTCGAGGGGATAGCCGCGATACGTGAGCAGGCCACGGTTGCCATCGATGTCACAGATGGCCGACTGGGTGGCAGGCACCCCCTCCAGGCCGGGCCGGAACGGCACCCCGGCTGCCGACTCGGGGCTGCGGCTCCCGGCCGCCTCCGCTCCGGGGGTTGCCGCTCCGGGGGTTGCCGCGTCCATACCAAGAGCTGAGATCTCCCGGAAACCTAGGTGGGCGCCTTGCCCCAGCGCCGTAGCGCTGGTTGCCTGGTTCGGTGCACCCTCACGTGACAGCTCCGGCCTCAGCTCCCCGCCAGCAGGAGGCGGGGAGCCAGCAACAGCCGCAGCCGGGCCCGCCCTGCGAGCCCCGAGGTAGCCGGTCCCGGCAGGCGCAGCACGGCGAGGCCGGCCTTGCGCAGATCGATCGATCCCGGCACCGCGCCGATCAGGCGGGCCACCAGCAGGCCCAGATCCGGTTCATGGCCCACCAGGGCCAGCCGGCGCCTGCTCCCCCCGGAGGGGCCCAGCTCCGCCAACCAGGTGCCGATCAGGGGGAGGGGATCCCCTCCGGGAGCCAGGGCCTCCGCCAGTTCCAGCCTGGGGGCCAGGCCGGCGGCCACCGCCAGCTCGGCGGTCTGGCGGGCCCTGGCGAGGGGGCTGGCCAGCAGGCGGTCGGCCCGCATTCCCGAGTCCACCAACCGCTCGAGGACCGCGCGGGTGCGCCGCCGTCCGGCTTCGGTGAGCTCGCGGCCGTCATCGGGCCTGGAGGGACTGCGATCAACGGCGATGCCATGACGCAGAAGCAGCAGGTCGGCGGCCATAGGGGTTCAGTCGAAATCGATCCGGGCGTCGAACCGGAGGCCGGCGGCCTCCGGTTCGAGGGCAAGGGCCAGCCCCTGAACCGGGTCATCGAAGCTGCCGCCGGCGAGGGCGCCGAGCAACCGCCAGGGGGGCAGACCATGGAGCAGAGAACGCGCCGGGGCGGGTGCCAGGGCCCACTGGAAGGGAGCCGAGGGGCGCTCCAGCACCTCGAGCTGGCGCATGCGCCGACCGCCCTCGGCACCGGTGCGGGCCTCCAGCAGTTCGAGACGACCGCCCCACCAGGCCAGTCCGTTCTCCACGCTCCGCCAGCCGGCCAGGGAGGCCTGGAGACGGTCGTCGGCCCCGCGGCGGGAGCCCCGGGTGGCCGCCGCGAGCCGGGTCCATACCAGTAAGGAACGATCCTCCAGATCGAGTGGCGCCGGAATGAGGCCCTCCGCCGCCAACGGAGCCTCCAGGGCAGCCGGGTCAGGCTGATCGCTGTCCGTGCCCAGCAACCACCCCTCGCTGCCGTCGGTCGCCAGCAGGGTGCCCTGGTCGCGGCTCGCCACCAGGGCCGGCAGGGGCCCCGCCTCCGCGGCGGCCACGGGAGCGAGGGAACGGGAGAGCAGGGGCGCGACCAGGGGAACCGCGGCCAGGCCCGCGGGGTCGTGGAGAAGGGCGAGGCTGGCGGCATCGCCGCGGCGGCCGGCCAGAAGGGCCTCGCGCCGGTCCACCGGGAGGGTGGAAGCGGGAGGCAGCGGGGTGGGCAGATCCAAGCGCCCGCGCACCGCCAGGCCACGGCCGGCTGGCCTCAGAGCTGCGATCAGACGGGTCGGCCGATCCGCCGGGTCATCCGGCAGAGCGATGCCGAGCCAGTGTTCGATCGCCTGGGGCCGGGCGAGCAGCAGCGCGGCCGCCGGCCCGAGCTGCTCCAGGCTGCCGCTCAGGCCGGGCTGTCCGGCCTGGTTCAGTTCGTCGATCTGCGACACATCAAGCGCCTGCTCGAGAATGCCGCGTCCCGAGGCGATCAGCACCAGGTCGTCGTCGACCAGGGCCGTGGCCAGGGGCATCGGGTCCTGGCCCACCAGAGCACCGCGCCCGCTGATCAGACCCATGCCTCGGTAGCGGCTCACCTGCAGATCGGTGCCGGCCAGGCTGCGGGTCTGCCAGAAGCGCTGCAGGAAGCGGCGGGCTCCGTCCTGATCGCGGCTGCCCAGCACGAGCAGCCAGCCCCCGGACCCGGAGGACGTCTCAGCGTCTTTCTCCCCCGGGGAGGGCGCGTCGAAGAGGGCCAGGCCCACCGGCGCGTCGAGCCAACCCGCCAGTTCGTTGGGGTAGTCGAGACCAGCAGCGGCGAAGGCCCCGTCCCGCAGCCGGGCGACGGCGTCGGCGGCCTCACGGCGCCGGCGTCCCTCGGCGACGGCCCGTGCATAGGCCACAGGCTCCTGGCCGTCGGTGAACAGGTAAAGAGCGAGGGGGGCCTGGCGGGGCACGAAGCGGGCGGCGAGCGGCACCTCCAGAGGCCGACGGGCGAGCTGCAGAGGGCTGCCCTGCCAGACCAGCCACCAACCTCCAAGCCCGAGACCGAGGACGGCCAGCACCACCGCGAGCACCACCGCGAGGAACGGGCGGGCCTTCATGCGTCTCCATCAGGATGGGCACCATCCTGCCCCCGCCCGCGCAGCCCCGCCTCCCATGAGCCAGCCCCGCCCGATCCGCGCCCTCGAGCTCCAGCAGCGGCTGGAGCGTGGCGAGCCGATCCAGCTGGTGGACGTGCGGGAGGATCAGGAGCTGGCGATGGCCCGCCTGCCCCATGCCGTGGTGCATCTGCCCCTGAGCCGTTCCGCCGAGTGGATGGCGAGCCTGGAGGAGCGTCTGGATCGGGAGCGGCCGGTGGCGGTGCTCTGCCATGCGGGTGTGCGCAGCTGGAACTTCGCCTGCTGGCTGATGCAGGAGCACGCCTATGGAGACGTCTGGAACCTGCAGGGAGGGATCGACGCCTGGAGCGTGGAGGTGGACCCTGCGGTCCCCCGCTACTGATCCGGCCGCCGGGGCGGCCTCCCCCCCGGCGGAGTTGCGGATCCAGTCCCTACGATCCACTTACTTTTCCATTCGTCGCCACTCCCGTGGAGTCCCTGCCGCGCCGACAACAGGAGGTGCTCCAGGCCACGGTCCGGCACTACGTCGACACGATGGAGCCGGTGGGTAGCACCACCCTGGTGCGCCGCTTCGGCCTGCCGGCCAGCCCCGCCACCGTGCGATCGGCCATGGGGGCCCTGGAGCTGCGGGGCCTGCTCACCCAGCCCCACACCTCCGCCGGTCGGATCCCCAGCCAGCTGGGGTACCGCCACTACGTGGACCGGCTGCTGCCGGCTCCCGGCTCCGCGGCCCTTCAGCTCGACCGGGAGCTGGCGGGGCTGAGCCTCCAGTGGGCGGCCCTCGATGATCTGCTGCTGCACCTGGCCCGCCGCCTCGCGGACTTCACCGGCCTGCTGAGCCTGATCACACGGCCGCGGCGCCAGCGGCCGGAGTTGCAGGAGATCCGGTTGGTAGCGAGCGCGGAGCGCCTGCTGGTGTTCCTGGTGCAGGGACCGGCCCTGACCACCAGCCTGAACCTGCGGCTGCCGCATGGAGGGGTCGACACCCTGCCGGTGCTGGAGCGCTGGGCGAACAGCCAGCTGCGCCAGGGCCGCTCGGGCATCATCTCCTGGGAGCGGATGCCGGCGGAACTGCGGGGCAGCGGCGACCTGCTGCGCCAGGCCCTGGAGAACCACGCCCGAAGCGGCGCCCACGGCCCCGATGGCGTCGTGGCCGCGGGGCTGGGAGGCCTGCTGGGCCAGCCGGAGTTCGGCCGCACCTCCACCCTGCTGCCGCTGGTGCAACTGGTGGAGAAGCGCCCGGAGCAGGTTCTGGGGCCTGGCGAAGCGATCTGGATCGGCAGCGAGCATCCCGAGCCGGCGCTCGGTCAGTGCAGCGTGGTGCAGGCCAAGTACCACACCGGCGACGGCGGGGAGGGCCAGGTGGCGCTGGTGGGCCCGATGCGCATGGCCTATGCCACCGCCCGCTCGGCGGTGCGCTCGGTGGCCACGATCCTGCAGCGGCTGCTGAGCTGAACCGACGATGACGTACTGCGTCGGATTCCTGCTCAAGGCAGGCCTGGTCTTCGCCTCCGATTCCCGCACCAATGCGGGGGTGGACTACATCTCCACCTACTCCAAGATGCACGTGTTCCAGCCGACGCCTGATCGGCTGTTCGTGCTGATGGCCGCCGGCAACCTGGCCACCACCCAGGCGGTGCTCAACCGCATCCGCCGCGATCTTGAGGTGCGCCGCGATGGCGACAGCCTTCCCGCCGGCGCACCGGGATCCGGTGGCGCGGAGGGGCCGGATCTGCTCGATGCCCGCTACCTGTTCGAAGCCGCCGATTACGTGGGCCGGCTCAGTGTGGCTGTGCAGCAGGCCTATGCGGCCTCCCTGCAGCAGGCCGGCGCCAGCGGCGAAGCCAGCTTCATCCTGGGCGGTCAGATCGCCGGCCAACCCCACGGACTCTGTCTGATCTACCCACAGGGCAACGCCGTGATGGCCACCCAGGACACACCCTTCCTGCAGATCGGCGAGAGCAAATACGGCAAACCCCCGCTCGACTACATCGGTCACACCGATCTGTCGCTCGAGGATGCCGCGCGTCTGTGCCTGGTGTCGCAGATCATCACGCGCCGGTCCAACCTCACGGTGGGCCCCCCGTTTGAGATCGCCATGGTTCCGGCGAACGAACAGCGGGTATCCCGCCGCCTCAAGCTCACCAAGGGGATGCCGGAGATCAACCGCACGATGGAGGTCTGGTCGCGGGCGATGCGGGAGGCCATCGACCGCCTGCCCCGCTTCCCCTGGGAGGAGGATCCGCTGTAGCGGCGGGCCCGAAGGGACTGGTTCAGCCCCCCAGCGCTCCGCCGAGGCGGTCGGCCACCGTGTTCACATCCTTGTCGCCGCGGCCGGAGAGGTTCACCACCACCTCGGTGCCGGGGGCCAGGGTGGGACAGAGCTTCTCCAGCCAGGCGAAGGCGTGGGCCGTCTCCAGGGCCGGGATGATCCCCTCCAGGCGGCAGAGAAGCTGAAGAGCCTCGAGGGCTTCGTCATCGGTGACGGCGCCGTACTCGGCCCGGCCGATGGTTTTCAGGTAGCTGTGCTCCGGCCCGACGCCGGGGTAGTCGAGACCGGCGCTGATCGAATGAGCTTCCTGCACCTGGCCCTCGGCGTCCTGGAGCAGCAGGCTCATGGCGCCATGCAGCACCCCCACCCGGCCTTCGGTGATGGTGGCGGCATGGCGACCGGTGGCTACGCCGTCACCGGCCGCCTCCACGCCGATCAGGCGCACCGAGGTGTCCTGCACGAAGGGATGGAACAGGCCCATCGCATTGGAGCCGCCGCCCACGCAGGCCACGAGCACATCCGGCAGCCGGCCGAAGGCTTCGGCGCACTGGCGCTTCGCCTCCTCACCGATCACGGCATGGAAATCGCGCACCAGCATCGGGTAGGGGTGGGGACCGGCCACCGAACCGAGGATGTAGTGGGTGGTCTCCACGTTGGTGACCCAGTCGCGGATCGCCTCGCTGGTGGCGTCCTTGAGGGTGGCGGTGCCGGCGGTGACCGGCTGCACCGTGGCGCCCAGCAGGCGCATGCGGAACACGTTCAGGGCCTGGCGGCGCATGTCCTCGGCGCCCATGTAGATCACGCACTCCAGGCCGAAGCGGGCGCAGACGGTGGCGGTGGCCACGCCGTGCTGGCCGGCGCCGGTTTCAGCGATGATCCTCTTCTTGCCCATGCGTAGGGCGAGGAGCGCCTGGCCGAGGGCATTGTTGATCTTGTGGGCACCGGTGTGGTTAAGGTCTTCCCGCTTCAGCCAGATGCGGGGGCCGCCCTCGGGGCGCCGGTAGTGCTCGGTGAGGCGTTCGGCCTCGTACAGAGGGCTGGGCCGGCCCACGTAGTGACGAAGCAGGTGGTTGAGCCGTTCGGTGAAGGCGGGATCGGCCCAGGCCTCGGCGGCGGCCGCCTCGAGCTCCGCCAGAGCGGGCATCAGGGTTTCCGGCACGTACTGACCGCCGAAGGCTCCAAAGCGACCGAGGGGATCGGGCCGCAGCCCAGGAGCCAGGGCGGCAGGATCAGTCGCTGCGGAAACGGTGCTGGTCACCTGCGGCGGGAACGAAGTTCTCCCAGCGTAGGGAGACAACCAACCGCTACCGGCCGGGGCGCGACGCGGGAGCGCAAATCCTGGAGCTGAGGCCGGAGTGGGGAGGCGGTTAGCTTGGCCGCAGCAACGACCTGGGCATGCTGGCAGAGGAGTACCTGGAGTCTCTCACCCTGTCGGAGCGACTGCATCGCGAGAATCCCAACCTCCCAGGGCGAATCTATTCCGATCGAATTCTTGATTTCCTGCGCGATGGCGTGGTGATCCTTCCGCAGGTCATCGATCCAGACCTGCTCGAACGGTTCGACTCCGACCTGAGTGAGCTGCCGAAGCTTGCGGCAACGTCGCTCCTGCACGGCATGATCGGCATCGACGGCAAAGCCGAGCACTATCAGGCAAGAGTGCTCCGCAACCTCACGGCACTGGGTGTCACCGACTTCCGCCAGGCTCCTCCCGGACTGAAGCTCAACGACCTTCACCGCTATTTTGATTCCGCCAGGGCCTTGGCCTTCTCCGGGCCGATCATCAGCTTCCTCGATGAACTCTTCGGATCCGAACCTGGCCTGATTCAGAGCCTCACCTTCTGGAAAAGCAGCGAGCAGAGCCTGCATCAGGACTTCTCCTTCGTCCATCACCACCACAGGCTGGGTCATCTGGCAGCGGCCTGGATCCCACTGGAGGACATCAGCGCCGACTCTGGGCCCCTGGTGTATTACAAGGGCTCCCATCTCCTCACGAACCAGCAGTTCTTCGACTGGGGCGGGGGCAACATCCTGGCCAGTCGTGATTCCGACAGCCAGACCTTCATCAACTACGGCACCTATCTCGAGGAACTGATCCGCAGCCAGGGTTGGGAACCGAGTGTTTTCCTGCCCCGCCGTGGCGATCTGCTGATCTGGCACGGTGCCCTGATCCACGGCGGTACGCCGATGCGCAACACGGCCCTCACCCGCCGCTCCTACGTGTGTCACTACACCGCTGCGGCCGGCCACCGGGCGATGGCGCGCTACCGGGTGGGCGAAGGACTGGATTTCTCCGAACCACCGTCCCTGCCGCCGGAGGTGCAACGCCGGCCTCTGCCCGAGCGGATCGTCCATGCCGCCAGGCGACGCCTGGAAAGCCTGCTCCCCTGACCCGCCCGATCGTGCCAACGCAGCCATCAGCCCGCTGGATCGATGCCCTGCCATGGGGGGCGCAGGGGATGCCGGCCGTGGTGGGCTGGAGCTGGCTGATCAGCCGGCTGCTGTTCTTCCTGCCTCTGGCCATCGCCGTGCAGCTGCGGGCGCCCGGGGAACTGGCGGAACGGCTGCGTCAGTGGGATGCCGCCCACTACCTGCAGATCGTGACCGAGGGATACGCCGGCGACAACTTCGCCTTCTTCCCCCTCTTCCCCGCCGCCACGAAAGCGGTGGCCGGGGTGTTGCACCTGGCGCCGCTGGCGGTGGCGCTGGCGCTGGTCAATGGCGCCTTCCTGATGGCGCTGGTGGTGATCGCGCGACTGAGCCGGCGTTGCCTGGGCGAAGACGCGGCCCGGGCCGTGGTGTTGCTCACCTGCTTCAACCCGATGAGCATCTTCTTCGCGATCCCTTACACCGAAGCCTTCTATCTCCTGCTCACGGGGTTGACGCTGCTCTGCCTGGTGCGCCCCCCCCTGCGGGTGCCCGGCGTGGCCGTGCTGGGGGCCCTGACCAGCGCAACCCGGCCCACCGGCGTGGTGATCCTGCCGTCGATCCTGATCGCCTTCCTCCTGCGGCGCCGACCTGCCGCCGGCCTGGTGGCCAGCCTGGGGGCCCTCGCTGGGCTTGGGGGGGTCGCCCTGCTCAACTGGCGGCTGAGCGGCGACCCGCTGGCCTTTCTGCATGCTCAGCAGGCCTGGGAGGTGCGCCCGGGCTTCAATCTCTCGGGTCTGCCGTTCTGGCTCGAACGACTGTCCAAGGTGTTCCTCGGCCCTGTCAACACCCAGGCGAGCGCCCTGATCGACGGCGCCTATCCCGCCCAGTTCAGCGCGGTGCTCGGCGTGGCAGCCCTGGCGGCGGGCCTGCGGCGGCGCCAGCCGGCCATCAGCTTCGCGCTCTCCCTGGTGGCCTTCCTGTCCTACTGGCTGGTGGCCGGCATGTCGGGCCTGAACCTGCTGGCGGTGGTGGGAGCCCTGCTGCTGTGCGGCTGGGGCCTGGGCCGCCTGCCTCTGGAGGTGTGGGCGTTCGGCGCCGCCAGCCTGGCTTCCTACTTACTGAAGCAGCACACCATGAGCCTGGAGCGGCACATCTTCGCCACGGTGCCGCTGCTGATGCTCCACGGCGCCTGGTTCCACGAACACCCCCGCTGGCTGCGCTTCCTGGTGGGTTTCGGGGCCCTGCTGCTGGTGATCTATGCCCTGCGCTTCGCGGCGGGCCAGTGGATCGGCTGAGCAGCGGCGGCGCCGGCCTGCGGCCAGAATCGCGCCCAGGTACGCGGCAACGGTGATGGCCCCCAAAGGCGGCTGGCAGGAATTTCCCAGTGCCGCCAGCACGGCCCGTCCGGCGGCGGACGCCGCGGCGCCGGCGAAGGCCCAGCAGCGGGTGCGGGTGCAGCGCACCAAGGCGGGCAAGGGCGGCAAGCTGGTGACGGCGATCACCGGCCTGGAGATCCCCGAGGCCGAGGCGAAGACGCTGCTGAAGACCCTCAAGGCCAGTGCGGGCACCGGCGGGAGCCTCAAGGACGGCGTGATCGAGCTGCAGGGCGACCAGGTGGCGGCAGCCCTGGCGGCCCTGGAGAGGGAGGGCTTCCGGCCGAAGCAGGCGGGGGGCTGAGGGGGCCATGCGGCCACCGCTGGTGTATCACCCGGCCTACTCGGCGCCGCTGCCCAGCAGCCACCGCTTCCCGATGGCCAAGTTCCGGCTGCTGCACGACCATCTGCGGCGGCTGGACCTGGCCCGGCCCGAGCAGCTGCATCAGCCGCTGCCGATCGCCCGACGGGCGCTGGAGCTGGTGCATAACCGCAGCTACCACGAGGGCTTCTCGCGTGATCGGCTGAGCGCAGCGGAGCAGCGCCGCATCGGCCTGCCGGCCACCAGGCCGCTGGTGCGGCGCAGCTGGCTGGCGGTGGGCGGCACGCTGCTCACCGCCCGGCTGGCCCTGCGCCACGGCCTGGCCTGCCACCTGGCGGGCGGCACCCACCACGCGTTTCCCGCCTATGGCAGCGGCTTCTGCATCTTCAACGACGTGGCGGTGACGGCACGGCTGCTGCTGGCCGAAGGTGCCGTGACGCGGCTGATGGTGGTGGATCTGGATGTGCACCAGGGCGACGGCACCGCGGCGATCTTCGAAGGTGATCCGCGGGTGTACACCTTCTCGGCCCACGCCGCCAGCAACTTCCCGCTGCGCAAGCAGACGAGCGACCACGACCTGCCCCTGACCGATGGGCTGGAGGATGACGACTACCTGACCCTGGTGGGAAACCGCCTGCCGGAGCTGCTGGAGCAGGTCCGGCCGGAGTTGGTGCTGTACAACGCCGGGGTGGATCCTCACCGCAACGACCGGCTGGGCCACCTGGCCCTCAGCGACCACGGCCTGCTGCTCCGCGACAGGATGGTGCTGGAAACGTGTCTGCGTCGCCGCATCCCGGTGGCCAGCGTGATCGGAGGCGGCTACGACGCTCTGCCGGATCTGGTGGCCCGCCACGGCCTGGTGTTCCGGGCGGCGGCGGAGGTCGGGCTGCTGCTGGGGCTGTGAGCACGTGCGGGATGGACAATGGCCTCCAGCCCCGCCCGACGCCGCCATGACCGCCAGCGCCCCGAAAGCGACGAATATCGTGTGGCACCACTCCACCGTGACCCGCGCGGCCCGGGCCCACCAGCGCGGCCACCGCAGCGCCATCCTCTGGTTCACGGGGCTGAGCGGCGCCGGCAAGAGCACCCTGGCCAATGCGGTGAACTCCGCCCTCTTCGAGCAGGGGCTCAGCTGCTACGTGCTCGACGGCGACAACGTGCGCCACGGCCTCTGCAAGGACCTGGGCTTCTCCGACGCCGACCGGGAGGAGAACATCCGGCGGATCGGCGAGGTGGCCAAGCTGTTCCTCGATGCCGGCGTGGTGGTGCTGACGGCCTTCGTGTCGCCGTTCCGGGCCGACCGCGAACGCGCGCGGGCCCTGGTGGAGCCCGGCGACTTCATCGAGATCCACTGCGCCGCCGATCTGGACGTGTGCGAGAGCCGCGACACCAAGGGGCTCTACGCCAAGGCGCGGGCCGGGGAGATCAAGGAGTTCACCGGCATCTCCAGCCCCTACGAGGCCCCGGAGAACCCGGAACTGCGGGTGGACACGGGCCACGGGGATCTGGAGGCCTGCGTGGCCCAGGTGCTGGCCCACCTCGAGCAGGCGGGCGTCATCCCAGCACCGACGGACGCCTGAACCGCGCTCCGGAGCATGCCGGGGAATCGGCGTGCCCCCGAGGGAGGAGGCGCAACGAGCGATCAAGCTTCTGGAGCCACCAGACTCTTCGAGGTGGCTTGTAGCGAAGGCTGGAACGATGGCCCTGGCCCGCGCACCCGGTCGGGCCGAGAATTCATAGAGTCGCGAATAACTTAACCGAAGAATACAGACCCGTTTTTAGCCATGACTAACGCCCTTTGCCAGGAATGATCACAAACTGAAGGGAGTAGCCGTTCCCTGGCTGCTTACATGCATGCGACGTAGCATGAGGAGATCTCCATGAGCTGGCTCGGCGTCTGCCGCGCCGGCTCGTGAGCCCTCGGGCATCCAGTTCCACGCATTTCATCGCGGCAAGGCCATGGTCGTTCTCAATTGGAAAGGTGGTCTCGGCAATGTGACCCTTTCGCCGACCGCGGCACCGCTAGGCGTCCCGTATCAGACCGCCCTTCCTTCTCTCTGGCCCCCATTACCGCCAAGCAATGCCCTGCCAGGAGAGCGAGGCATTTACTTTCTTGTCGAAACCGACTCCGAAACCGGGGAGATTAAATACACGAACGGCCAGCCAACGTTCATCATAGACTCCGACGGATTCAAAATCCCTTACGGATACACTACTTACAAAACCGACGACCTCATCAATAACGACACACTGGAAGACGATGTTGTTGTGATCGGCTTTCCGCCGGGGGGCGACCTCGGTGACCTGTATTCCAACGCCCTCAACCTCACCACCATCCGCCTGGGTGACGGCAATGACAGCTTCCGGATCGTAGGGAACGGCATCAACCAGACGGTGAAAACCGAGGTGAGCATCGAGGCCTCTCAGGGCTACATCTTCCAGTCGAACATCTTCGCGGGCTCGGGGGATGACTATGTATCGGTGCTGATGCCCTGGCAGAGCATATTCAGAGGCGGCACCAATACCAACTACGGCCCGAGCGGCCTCAACCTGCAGCTCTCCGAAGACCTCACCCTTGAGGAAGTTCCTTACGGCGACACGATTCAGCTCAAGGGATCGCGTGCCGACTGGGACATCGAGTTCAAGGACGGAAACGGCGATGGGTCCGTGACACTGGCCTCCATCCTCAACGAGGAGGACTACATCGCCACCTCCAACAACAACCGCATCTATGGCTTCGAGCGGCTGCTCTTCGGTGACATCCTGTTCGATCTGGCGCTCTATGCGCAGGCCCCCAGCAATGCCATCTACGGCCAGCCGGAGTACTTCCTCTTCGGCAGTGAAACCGCACCCGAACTGAACTCCAGCGCTGGTGCCGAGCTTTGGCAAGCATTCCGTTTCAACCGCACCAGGATCGGAGGCATCAAGGGAGCCACCGAGTCACGCATCACTATAGAAACAGGCTCCTTCGATGACACTCCCTATCTAGTGGATGGCATTGCTTATGCCTCCCTCTTAACCGAGGCTGGCAAGGACATCCTCTACCTTGGCGCCTGCGGCAACGCCTTGGTTGACACAGGTGCTGACGATGACATCTTAATCGTGGCGAACGCCGTTACCGACTCCACGCTAGTTGGTGGTAGCGGGAGAGATTCTTTCACGATTGGCTCGGCCTCCAACGCTCAGATCGTGCTAGGCATGGATACTGAGAACGAAACCGACACGGTGGAAATTCTCGGATCACTTTCTAACACTGTGATTCGTGGCGGTGGCGGCTTTGACACCCTGATCATACGTGGCACCTTCCCAGACGGCGCGACAAACAAGATCGTCACCGACAGTACAGGGACCCACTTACAACTGGGAACCAACCGCTTTTACGGATTTGAATCGATCAACATTTCCAATCCGCCTACGCCTACACCGACCACAGCCGTAAGTGAGATCCGCCGCAACGTATATGCCAGCGAATGGATCAGCTCTGATTACGACAGCCAGAACATTGATGGCATCCTCGGGCCTGGCACCAGCCCGATCACTATCGAGACTGGCGATGGCGACAACGCCATCAACGTTCAGGATCAGAGCGGAACGCTAAAGAACATCACTAATGCAGTTATCAACACCGGTGGTGGCGCCGATGTGGTCAACGCTGCCGCGCTTGCCGGCGCCACTGTGAACCTTGGCCCCGGCAGCGACCAAGCATCTTTTGCGTCAGTACGCAACGCGACAGTGAATGGCGGCAGCGAAAACGACACCATCCTGCTCGGTGGCCCCACCAGTCTCTCCGCCGCCACCATCGACGGCGGCCTCGGCACCGACACCCTGGTGGTCAGCGGCCTGCGCTCGAGCTGGAAGCTCAGCCCGGAATCCGATGGCCTCGGCAACCTCACCGGCATCCGCTCCAGCGCAACAGGACTCTCGAGCAGCCTGTTCACCGGCATCGAGATCTTCCAGTTCGACGACTGGAAAACCAGCGAGAATCCTGGCCCCGGCGTGAAGCTCGCCGGGATCGCCGACACGATCGCCTCCAGCATCAGGGCCACCGAGTGGGAACGGCTGGGCTTCGACTACCTCACAATCACCGGCATCACCGGCACCAGCCTGCTGCCGATCACGGTGGAAACCGGCAACGCCGCCAACGATATCGCCCTTCAGGACAGCATCGCCTGGGCCACAATCGCCACAGGGAGTGGAACGGACACGATCAAGGCCGTGGGGGCCACCCACACCACGATCTACACCGAATCGGACAACGACAACATCACTTTCAGCGGTGCGTTCGTCAACTCCAACCTCAACAGTGGCACCGGCAGCGACTCGATCACACTGGGTTCCGCCTCCGCGGTCACGATCGTCGCAGGCACCGCCGCTGAGGCGGACAACGACAGCATCAAGGTGGTCGGCGATCTGAGCAATTGGGTCACCCTGGCCACAGGCGCAGGAGATGACTCGATCAGCGGTGCGGGGGCTACCCAGACCACGGTTTACACCGAAGCGGGTAACGACACCGTCGTTTTCACCGGTGCGTTCGTTAACTCCAACCTCGACAGCGGAGCCGGCAGCGACTGGATCAAGCTGGGTTCCGCCTCCGCAGTCACGATCGTGGCAGGCACCGATGCTGAGGCCGACAACGACAGTGTCACGGTGGTTGGCGATCTGGCCAATACGGTGATCCGAGGAGGCGGCGGCTTCGACACCCTCAGAATCGAGGGAGTATTTGCTCCAAACACCGTGAACAGGAGCGGAGTCACGGACGGAAGCGGTACCTACCACCAACTTGGAAGCAACAGATTCTACGGATTCGAGAGCATCACGATCGTCAATCCCCCGCTGAGCTTCTCGACGCCCCCCGCGATCAACGGCGGCGTCGGCGGAGGGAGCTCTGCCCTACCCCAGGACAACATCATCCTGGGCGGCCTGGGGAGATCACGCACTCTCCGAGGCACCTCAGGCAGGGACATCTTTCAGTACGACGCCCGCCGCGGCTTGACCAGCCGCGACAACATCACCAACTTCAAAGCTGGCGTTGACAAGGTATTGATTGGCGGCATTCAGCGCTCCTCGCCCATTGGTAAAGCCCTGAATGGAGCACGATCGGGCAACCTGCTGTCAACAGTGAGAAAATCCAACCAAGTGGCCACAAGCAGAACAGTGCTTGTCTACAACAGCAGCAATGGCGAATTGTTCTACAACCCCAATGGCTCCCAATCCGGCCTGGGCAGTGGTGGTGGCCTCATCGCAGACTTCTCTTCCAATCCGAGACTCTCCAACTCCGACTTCCTCTACAGCTACGTCGATCCTTTGGCCTGATCCGAAGCCAGCAAGGCCGCATCCCCAGTGACTGCGGCCTCAGCAGCCCGCAGCCGCAGCGCCCAGGCATCGAGGAACGTCTTGCCGCAGCTGGCCAGGGGAACCGCCAGCAGCAGACCCAGCAGCTCCCCCAGCCCCATCAAGCTGCCCAGCCGAGCGCCGATAGGCAGGCTGATCAGCAGCCAGGCGGGCTGCAGGCCCACGATGCTGCCCATCAGGCGGGGCTGGATCACCTGATCCACCACCTGACCCACGGTGATCGCGGTGATCAGCACCTCCAGCCCGGTGCGCGGATCCTCCAGGGCCAGCAGCACACTCACCAACACGATCGTGAGGGCGCTGGCGTAGGGGATCAGGGTGGTGAAGCCGATCGCCACCGCGAACAGCACCCCATAGGGAATGCCGAGCAACGTGAACACCACCATCTGCAGGCCGCTGAGGATCAGGGCCAGCACCACCTGGCCGCCGAAGTAGCCGCGGAAGGTGCGGAACAGGGTGCTGGTGACCAGCGGGCGAACCGCGACCGGCAGCCATTCAGCCAGCCCCGCGGCGATGCGCTCGCCCCCCAGCAGCAGGAACACCGTGAGCACCAGCACGATCACGGCGTTCACCGTGATGCCCACCGTGGCCCCCAGGATCCCCAGCAACTGCTGACTCATCTGGGTGACGAGCTTGCTGGTGCGGGTGATCAGTTCACTGCTGAGGTCGCCGAAATCCGAGGGCAGGCCGCGCCCGGTCGCCCACTCCTGCAGCTGACCCAGAAGGGTCTCCCCCTCCGCCAGCCAGGTGGGCAAAGCGGTGATCAGATCGTCGAGCTGCTGCAGCAGGCGCGGCACCAGCCAGAGCGCCGCCAGCACCGTGAGCCCCAGACCGAAGCCCAGCACCAGCAGCAGAGCCAGCGGGCGGGGCATCCCCTGCTCGTTGAACCAGCGGGTGGGGATGTCCAGCAGGAAGGCGATCAGCGCGGCCGTGAGGAACAGGGCCGGGAACGGGGCGAGAGGCACCAGCAGCTGCCGCAGCACCCAAAGGTTGAGCACCAGCAGCGGCAGGGCCAGGCTGAACCGCAGCCAGGGAGGCAGAACCAGCCGCTCGAGCATGGCGTGAAGACCGGGAGAGATTTCAGGTACCGGGCTTCAGCTTGGCGGCCGCCGCCGAGGCCTGCCACCAGAAGCACAGCCAGCAGGCGATGCCGATGAACTTCACCCCCTCCTCCACCAGCTGAACGTCGGCGTAACGCCAGGGCAGCAGATTCTGGATCTTGTCCAGCACCACCGACCCCCCCAGCAGTGCCACCGCCGCCAGAAAGGTGGGACCTCCCAGCCACACCACCAGATCGCGGTAGCGGAACAGGATCAGCAGGGCGAAGATCGCGTAGGTGATGTAGAGAAAATCGGCGCCGATGTACTTGTCGTGCAGCAGGAACATGTCGTCGAGGCAGAGCAGCAACGAGAACACACCGCCGCACAGCAGCAGCTCCCGCACCCGCCGCCCGCCGCCCGCCAGGCCCGAGAACACACTGAAGAGGCACACCGTGGCGGCGGCCATCCAGAGCAGGTAGCCGAGGCTGGAGATCAGGCCCACGGCCAGGGGCTGCTCGCACGTCTGAGCCAGGTCGCGGATCACCAGCTCCAGATTGTCGATCCCGGCCGAGCGGCTCAGAACCAGTGCCGCCACATAGATCACCAGCGCCGGAGCCACCGCAAAACCCAGCAGGCGGGCAAGGGGGGAGCGGTGAGGCACGGGCTCGGGACAAACCACCCGGATCCTAGGGATGTCGTCTCCGACACACCCAAGCCGCGTCCGGCCTCAGGTGCCCATCGCCGCCAGGTAGGCAGCGCTGCCCAGCGCCTGCAGCCGGGCATCCTTGGCCACCACCTGCTCATGCAGACCGTCGGCATGGGCCTGCAGCCTGGCGGCCAGGGCCGGATCGGCGATCGCCAGGATCCGCGCCGCCAGCAGCCCCGCATTGGTGCCGCCACCGATCGCCACGGTGGCCACCGGGATGCCCGCCGGCATCTGCACGATCGAGTGCAGCGAGTCGACGCCAGAGAGCGCCCGGCTCTGCACCGGCACCCCGATCACCGGCAGGGTGGTGAGCGAAGCCACCATCCCCGGCAGGTGGGCGGCTCCGCCGGCACCGGCGATGATCACCCTCAAACCCCGCCCCGCAGCAGCCTGGGCGAACGCCACCATCTCCATCGGGGTGCGATGGGCCGAGAGCACCCGCACCTCGCTGGCCACCCCAAGCTCCGCCAGGATCCTCACCGCCGGCTCCATCGTGGGCAGGTCGGAGTCGCTGCCCATGATCACCGCCACGGTCGCGGCGGGACCGGAAGGGTTGGCGGTCGCCGGTGGGACGTCGGCCATGACGGCAGGGCACGGGCCGTAGAGGATGGCATGGTCCCCACCCCGCCGCCTGCTGCCGTGCGCTGGCTCCGCAACGTTCGCCTGCCCGAACCCGAACCCGCCGGCCCTGGCAGCGGCCGGCGCTGGCGCGTGGGCCTCGATGACAACAACCACATCGCCGCCGTGGCACCGATCCCGGCCGGCAGCCACGCCTCCGGCGAGGACTGGCGCGGCGACTGGCTCTCACCGGCGGGGGTGGATCTGCAGATCAACGGCGGGCTCGGCCTGGCCTTCCCCGAACTGGTGCCCGACGACCTGCCCCGGCTGCGGGAGCTGCTGGCCCTGCTCTGGGACGACGGGGTCGAGGCGATCTGCCCCACCCTGGTCACCTGCGCGGTGGCGCCCCTGCGCCAGGCCCTGGAGGTGCTGGCCGTGGCCCGGAAGGAACACCGCCCGGGGCGTTGCCGGCTGCTGGGCGCCCACCTGGAGGGGCCGTTCCTGGCGCCCGAGCGGCGGGGGGCCCATCCCCTGGAGCATCTGGCGGCTCCCGAGCCGGCGGCGCTGGAGGAGCGGATCGGCGGCTTCCGCGGCGGACCGGAAGCCGACATCGCCCTGATGACCCTGGCGCCGGAGCTGGAGGGGGCCGACGCCCTGATCGCCGCCCTGCGGGAGCGGAGCGTGGTGGTGAGCCTGGGCCACAGCGCCGCCGATGAGGCCGAGGCGGCCCGGGCCTACGCCTCCGGCGTGGCGATGGTGACCCATGCCTTCAACGCCATGCCCGACATGCACCGCCGCGCCCCGGGACCAGTGGCGGCTGCGGCTCTGCGCGGCGACGTGGCGCTGGGCCTGATCGCCGACGGCGTGCACGTGGCGCCCACCATGGCGGTGCTGCTGCAGCGGCTGGCGCCCGAGCAGGTGGTGATCGTCAGTGACGCCCTGGCGCCCTACGGCCTGGCGGAGGGGCTGCACCGCTGGGACCAGCGGCCCCTGATCGTGCAGGGCGGCAGCTGCCGTCTGGAGGATGGCACCCTGGCCGGCGTCACCCTGCCCCTGCTGGAGGGGGTGGTGCGGCTGGCGCGCTGGAGCGGCGTTCCGGGGAGGGCGATCGCCGCCGCCACCGTGCTGCCGCGGCGGGTGCTGGGAGAACGCCGTTCCGTGCCCGACCTGCTGATCGGCCGACCCCTGGGGGAGCTGCTGCGCTGGCACGAGGGACCTGACGGCCTGCGCTGGCAGCGGGCGGCCTGAGCCCCCGGCCCGCCCCTAGGATCCGCGCCACCCGTTCCGCCCCGATGCCCGCCGACCTGCAGCCGTCCACCGCCGCGGCCGACTGCCCGAAGGCGGCCGAGAAGGCCGAGGTGAAGGGCTACTTCGAATCCACCGGCTTCGAACGCTGGAAGCGGATCTACAGCGACACCGCCGAGGTCAACAACGTTCAGCGCAACATCCGCATCGGCCACCAGAAAACCGTGGACGAAGTTCTGCGCTGGCTAGAGGAGCAGGGCAACCTTGCCGGCCGCAGCTTCTGCGATGCCGGCTGCGGTGTGGGCAGCCTGGCGATTCCCCTGGCGGCCCTGGGCGCCGGCTCGATCGAAGCGAGTGATCTGTCCGAGGCGATGGTGGGCGAGGCCGACCGCCGGGCGCGGGAGGCCGGGATCCCCGCAGAGCGGCTGCGCTTCACCGCCTCCGATCTCGAAAGCCTGCAGGGGCGCTTCGACACCGTGATCTGCCTGGATGTCTTCATCCACTACCCGCAACCGGCCGCCGAGGAGATGGTGCGCCACCTGGCGGGCCTCGCCGAGCATCACCTGATCGTGAGCTTCGCGCCCTACACGCCGCTGCTGGCGATTCTCAAGGGGATCGGCCAGCTCTTTCCCGGCCCCAGCCGCACCACCCGCGCCTACACCCTGCGGGAGGAGGGCATCGTGGCGGCGGCCGCCGCCTGTGGGTTCCGCCCGGTGCGTCGCAGCCTCAACCAGGCCCCCTTCTATTTCTCCCGTCTGATCGCCTTCGAGCGCGGCTGACCCCCTCGCGGCGCCGAACGGCAGCGGTTCGCCGCGTCCGTGCTCCCGCCATGGACGCCATCCGATCCCATGGCTAAGGCGAGGTCATCGACCGCTGCTTGACCCATGGCGCGCAAGGCCGTTCTCTGTGGCATCAACGCTTACGCCGACGCCCCGTTGAAGGGCTGCATCAACGATGCCGAGAACCTGAGGCGTCTGCTGATCGACACCTACGGCTTCCATCCGGACGACATCCACCTGCTGCGGGACGCCGAGGCGGTGAAGGCCAGGCTTCAGCAGGAATGGCAGTGGCTCACCGAGGGGGCCGGAGCCGGCGACATCCTGGTGTTCCACTTCTCGGGCCACGGCTCGAACGTGCCCGACCTCAGCGGCGACGAAACCGGTGACGGCCGCGACGAGATCACCTGTCTGGCCGACATGGACTTCCACAATCCGACCACCTACCTCAGCGACGACGAGTGGTTCGACTGGGTGGAGGGGGTGAACGAGGCGGCCGATCTGATCGTGATCAAGGACACCTGCCATTCCGGCGGCAGCAGCCGGGCGATGGCGGTGCTCGATGCCGAGGGTCGGATGCGGCAGGTGCTCGCCGACGGACCCCGGTCCCGTTCCTTGATGCCCGGCGAAACGGTGACCGAGGAGCAGGTGGGCAACGCCCGCTACCTGGTTCCGCCCGACCTGCCCGGCGGGGGGCTGCGGGGGGCCGGCCCGGCTCCGCGCCTGCGGCCGAGCCGGCTGCGGGAGGCCCGCAACCTCAACCTCATGGCCTGCCGTGAGGATCAGACAGCCGCCGATGCCTACGTGGACGGCCGCTTCCAGGGTGCGTTCACCGCCGCGCTCTGTGCAGTTCTGCGGCAGCAGGCCAATCTGGACAGCCGACCGCTGATCGAGGCCGTGGCCGCCAGGCTGCGCGGCACCTACGAGCAGGTTCCCGTGCACGAAGGAGGCGCGCTGCCGGGGCCGATCTTCGGGGCCGGCCTGGACGGGCGCCAGGAGGGCGGGCAGGATCTGGCGGCCACGGCGGACGTCGAGGCGGAGGCGACGCTGCCCGATCTCCCGGCCCCGCCGGTTCCGCCGGCGGGCGGCTGGGAGGAGGCGGAGGGCGCTGAGGGGCGCCGCAGCCTCCAGCTGGAGCTGATCCAGGCCTACCGCCAGCTCCTCAAGACCGTGCTGGCGCTGGAGACGGGCCGTCCTGCGGCACCGGATCCCGAGGCCGACGGCGAGGAGGGGAGCGAGGCCCGTGCCGGCGGACGGGCGCTGGTGTGCGTCCACGGCATCAGCACCCATCGCCCGGGCTGGTCGAACGGCTGGTGGACCTCCCTCGCCCCCCACGTGGGCAGCACCTATGGCCGGGGAACCCTCGAGGTGAACCGATGGGAGGTGACCTGGAGCGACCTGGTGAACCGCGGCCTGGTGGCCAGCCGGGATCCCGCCGTGGCGGCGGAGGCGGAGCGGCTGCGCCAGGCGATCGCCGCGGTGATCGAGGACCGACGGGCGCAGGAGGCGGGCCCGGGGGCCGAGCCACCGCCCGGCGGCCGGGGCGGCAGTCTGGCCATCGATGACTTCCTGGCCTACATGACCGTGCCGGAGATGCGCCGGCTCATCCTCCAGCGCTTCACCGACGTGGTGCGCCCCCTGCTGGCCAGCGGCACCACGGTGGACGTGATGTCCCACAGCTGGGGCACGGTGGTGGCCTACGAGGGATTGCGCGAACTGGAGCACCAGGGGCTGGCGGGGCAGGTGGCGAACTGGTTCACCATCGGCAGCGCCCTCTCGATCGGGCCGGTGCAGTCCAGCCTGCGGCCCCAGAACCGGCCGGATGGCGCACAGCGGGCGCCCTTCCCCGCCCTGGTGCGGAACTGGATCAACCTCGATGCCAGCGGCGATCTGGTGGGCGGCCCCCTGCGCAGCCGCTTCCCCGTGCATCGCGACTGCACCGAACTGGTGCCCGTGGGCTGTCCGCGGCGGCTGTGGGGCTACGACCTGGGCTGCGCCCATGGCTCCTACTTCGACCCCGCCAACCTGGCCGTGAACCGCGACATCCTTGCGGCCCACATCCTCGGGCGGACCTGAGCGGGTCGCTTCAGCCCTCGCCGGCACCCCGCAGCGGCGGCGGCAGGGGCGCCTCCAGCCGCAGCTCCCGCCCATCGGCCAGGGGCAGGGTGAGCCGGTGGGCATGGAGGTGATAGCCGCCCTCCCCAGGCAGCGCCTCCCCCCGGGCCAGACCCCCGGAGAGATAAAGGGGATCGCCCAGCAGCGGGGCACCGAGGACGGCAGTGTGAATGCGGATCTGGTGGGGGCGGCCGCTGGCGATGGCCACCTCCACCAGGGCGCCCCCCGGCCGGCACTCCAGCAGGGTGAGGGTGCTGAGCGCCGGCAGGGCCTGCGGATCGTCCGGGGCGGCCGTACACCAGAGGCGGCCGAGCAGGGGATGGGCACGCCGGCCGATCGGCGCGCTGATCCGCACCGTTTCGCCGGGCGCCAGGGGCCGATCCGCAGGCAGGGGGGTCGTCAGCGCGCGGTACAGCTTGCGGCAGCTCCCTCCAGCCGGGCTGCCGTCGTTGCCGCGGGCCCCGGTGCTCTCGCGCAGCAGCGCACTGAGCCAGGCCCGCGACGCCGGCCGCCGTGCGCAGACCAGCAGACCGGAAGTGAAGCGGCCGAGCCGGTGCACCGGCCGCGGCAGGCCTGCGGGATCGTCCGCATGCCGCTGTTCGAGCTGGCGCAACACGGTGTGCTCCAGCCAGCCTCCCGCCGGCAGGACGGGCAGGCCGGAGGGCTTGTCGAGCACCAGCAGGTCGCCGTCGTCGAGCAGGGGTTGGGGCAGGGCCGGAGCGGCCTCCTCCCGCCAGGGGGGCCGATGCCAGGCCAGGCGATCGCCCGCCGCCAGCACAACGGCCTGCCGCAGCGGCAGGCCGTTGTGCTCGATCTCGCCGGCGATCAGGCGCCGTGCCCAGGCTCCGGGAGGCGAATGGCGGTAGCGGCTGGCGTAGAAGGCCGTGACGCGCACGCCGGCCGAGGAGGCGGGGATCCGGTCGCGGTAGATCCAGCCGTCGTTGAGGGCGGGCGGTAGCCAGTCCCCGACCATCAGGGACGCAGCCGGTGAGGGCTCAGTTGCACCCCTGAACGGAGATCCGATAGCTGAAGCCGAGGGCGGCGGGCTGGGTGCTGGAGCCCACCCGGAAGTTCATCAGATTGGTGCGCTTGCCGGGCACGGCCTGGAAGGGCCCGAACATGCGACCCGTGCCCGGTTCGAAGGTGGGGGTTTCGTTGATGACCTGCAGGCTGGTGCCATCGGTGAAACGCATGAAGCCGGACACCGGGAACGTGGCCCGCTCGCTGGAGGCGGAGGTGAAGAAGAAGCGGTAGCTGCTGAAGGGCTGATCGACGATGAAATCGGTGTTCCAGTTCGTACGGCCCAGCAGGCGGTCGGGCCCGATGCGCTTGCTCACCACCGGCTCGCCGCCGCCGCCCAGGGGCAGCAGGAACCGGCAGTTCTGCTGGGCCCCGGCCTCGGGGGTGGCGACAAGCAGCAGGGAAGCCGCGGCCAAGACTGCCGCTGCGGCCCGGAAGGGAGTCGTCATTCCACCAGGCCGTGCTCAAGGGAGTAGCGCACCAGCTCCGTGCGGCTGGAGGTACCGGTCTTAATGAACAGGCGGCTCACGTACTTCTCGACATTGCGGATCGAGGTTTCCAGCCGGCGGGCGATCTCCTTGTTCATCATCCCCTCGGCCACCAGCTGCAGCACCGAAGCCTCGCGGGGCGTGAAGTCGAGCTTCACATCGGGCACGCTTTTCTTGGCGCCACCGGTGCCGAGCATCGAGCGGATCTCGGTGATCTGTTTCGCCATCGCGCCGATGTCGGCATCGGCGAAGCGGGCCGCCTCCGCCAGCAGACGCTCCTGGCGTCGCACCACGTTGTGGACGCGGGCCACGAGTTCGTCGGGATCGAAGGGCTTGGGGATGTAATCGTCGGCGCCCGCCTGGAAGCCGGCGATGCGATCCGCCGTCATCCCCTTGGCTGTGAGGAAGATCACCGGTGTACCTCCGAGTCGCTCATCGGCCCGGAGCCGCTTGAGCAGGCCGTAGCCGTCGCAGCGGGGCATCATCACATCGGTGATCACCACATCGGGGATCAGCTCCTGGGCCGTGGTCCAACCCTCCTCGCCGTCATTGGCGGTGATGACCACGAAGCCCTCGTCTTCGAGATAGGCCTTCACAGCGGTGCGCAGGCCCGGTTCGTCATCGACGAGCAGCAGGCGCACGGGGGGCTTGGGAGCCTCGGCAGCCTCGAGGGCCGCTTCGGAATGGGCCGCATCGGCGGCGGTGGAGCCGGCAGGGCCGGACCCGGGATCGGATGCCATGGGCGAAATCTATCCACGATCCGCCGGTCGGACAGCCCGGAGACCTGGTGTCCTGCGGATCAGCGTCCCGGCAGGATCTGCTCCCGCTCCGGCAGGGTGCCGGGGTAGCCGAGACTGCGGGCCAGGACCGCAAGACCCGCCGGATCCCGACCGGCCTGCTCGGGATGGCACACGGCCCACCAGATCAGATGGTCGAGGCGGTTGGCAGGGGTGATCGGGCCGCCCGGGTTCAGTTCCCGCATCATCACCTGCCCCCCCTGGCCGGTGATGCGCATCGGGGCATCGGGGGAGCAGCTCACCTTGTCGGTGGCCACGAACACCTGATCCCGGCGCTCGTCCCACACCCGCACGCTCCAGAGCCCCGGCACGGAAGGATCGGCCGCGGCGGCGAACACCCCGATCACCTGGGTGCCCGCCATGCTCACTTTCTCCTGCAGGATCACCAGGCCCGGCGGCCGCGGCTTGCGCGCGTCCTCGCCGGCGGCGGGCGCCGCAGCCTCCGCGCGGACCAGCGCCGGCAGGGTGGCCGCCAGGACCAGCACCAGCGGCAGCAGGCTGCGGGGCCTGAAGGTGAGTGTGGGAGGAAGAGGATTCAGCATGGAGCCATGCTGGCCTACCTCGATCACCACGCCACCACCCCCTGTGACGCCGCCGTTCTGGCGGCGATGGCGCCCTGGTGGCGGGAGCACTTCGCCAACCCCTCCAGCCGTCAGCACCGCCCAGGGCTCGAAGCCGCCGCGGCGGTGGAGCTGGCCCGCGGGCGGGTGGCGGCCGCCCTGGCGATGCCCCCGGCATCGGTGGTGTTCACCAGCGGTGCCACGGAAGCCAACAACCTGGCGTTGAAGGGTGTGGCGGAGGCCGCCCTCGAACGGGGGGATCCGCGGCGGGGCCTGGTGACGCTGGCCACCGAGCACCGCGCCGTGCTCGATCCCCTGGCCTGGCTGGCCCGCCACGGCTTTCCGCTCACGGTGCTGCCGGTGGAACCCGACGGGCTGGTGCTTCCGGCACGGCTTGAAGCCGCCCTCGGGGCCGACACCCTGCTGGTGTCGGTGATGGCCGCCAACAACGAGATCGGCGTGCTGCAGCCGCTGGAGACGATCGGTGCGCTCTGCCGCTCCCGGGGCATCCACTTCCACTGCGACGCCGCCCAGGCCGTGGGCCACATCCCCCTCGAGCCCGCCCGCCTGGGCATCGACCTGCTCAGCCTCAGCGGCCACAAGCTCTACGGCCCCAAGGGCATCGGCGCCCTGGTGGTGGGGGAAGGCGTGCGCGTCGCGCCGCAGATGCACGGCGGCGGCCAGGAGGGCGGACGGCGGGCCGGCACGCTGGCGGTGCCGCTGATCGTGGGCCTGGGGGCGGCGATCCAGGGAGCCCTCGCCGACCGGGAGGGGAGGGCCGAACGGCTGGCCGGTCTGCGGGAGCGGCTCTGGGACGGACTGGAGAGCCTGGGCGGGATCAGCCGCAACGGCCATGCCGGGCTCTGCCTGCCCCACAACCTCAACGTCACGGTGAGCGGGGTGGATGGCGGCAACCTGCACCGCCGCCTGCGGCAGCAGCTGGCGGTGAGCAGCGGCTCGGCCTGCAGCCAGGGCAGCCCCTCCCATGTGCTGGCAGCCCTGGGGCGCAGCCGGGCGGAGGCCGCCGCCTCGATCCGCTTCGGGCTGGGGCGGGACACCACCGAGGAGGAGATCGACACCGCCGTGACCACCGTGGCGGAAGCGGTGGCCGAGCTCCGCCTCCCTGACTAACTTGCGGCCAGGCGGGGTTCAGGGCGGATGGGTGCGCTGCGCGTCGGTCAGGCGATGCGGGAGGGGTGGATGGCCTTCCGGCAGGCCCCGGTGCCCTTCGTGGCCTTCAGCCTGCTGGTGGCCCTGCTGCAGCTGCCCATCAACGTCCTCCAGGACAGTGTGACCGTCGCCCGCAGTCAGGGGGCCGCACCGTCCGCCCTGCTCCTGTCGCTCCTGCTGTCACTGCTGGCCACCCTGGTGAACCTCTGGGGCATCGCCGGGCTGGTGCGGGGGTCGTGGATCGCCCTGGAGGGGGGCCGACCCCGGCTGGGCACCCTGCTGCACTGGGACGGGGCCGCCCTGTGGCGCCTCCTGCTGGCCACCCTGCTGCTGGCCCTGCTGCTGGCCCTGCTGCTCCTGCCCTTCGGTCCCGTCCTGCAGCCGATCGCGACCGCCCTCGAGGAGGCCGCCGCCACCGGCCTTCCGGCCACCCTGCCCGTCACACCCCTGGGAGCGGCGGCCCTGGTTCTCGGCCTGGGGATTGGCCTCTACCTGGCGGTGAATCAGAGCTTTCTCGGCCAGATCGCCCTGCTCGAAGGGCCCGGGCCCTGGCGCACCCTGCTGCGCGGCCGCGACGTGGTGGACCCGCAGTGGCTGCAGGTGCTGCTGCTGCACCTGCTCCAGGCGCTGCTGATCCTGATCGGCGTACTGGCCTGCCTGGTGGGGGTGTTCGTGGCGCTGCCGGTGGTCACCTGCATCTCCACCGCCGCCTGGCGGCAGCTGGCCGGCAGCGGTGACCGGCTGGGCTTCGCACGGCAGCCCGGCTGAAGCGGCCCTCAGGTACGGGTGCTGAGGATCAGGAAACCGAGGATCCCCACCAGGGACAGCAGGAACTGGGCCACCCGGCTCACCAGCATCCCGGCCACCACCGCCAGCCCCACCAGCAGGGAGCGACGCAGGCGGAGAAGGCCGAACGGGCCGAGGGAGGTAGGTGCCGAGAACAGTTCCCCGATCGAGGCCCCCAGCAGGGGGCCGACCAGGGCCCCCACAAGCGGCCCCCCCACCGGCAGGGCCGGCAGCAGGCCCAGCAACCCCACCAGCAGACCGATCCCGGAACCGATGTAGGCCCAGCGGGTGGCCTGCATCCGCGCCGCCCCCAGCACCAGGCCGAGGGCATCGGCACCCCACCCCAGCAGCAGGATGCCGCCGGCCAGGGCGAGCACCGGCCAGCCGGCGCTCCAGCCCACCGCCCACACCCAGATCAGGGCGCCGAGGGGCAGCAGGGCGAGCCCCGGCAGCACCGGCAGAAGGGTGCCCGGCACCGCGAGCAGCTGCACCACCAGGGACGACCACCAGAGGATGTCGGTGCGACCGATCTCCGGCAGGGGCGGAAGGGCGAGGGTCATGGCAGTCGTCGGGCCACCCGCAGCTTGGCGGAACGGCTGCGGGGATTGGCCTCCACCTCGGCGTCATCGGCCACCAGGGGCTTGCGGGTGAGGCGCTCCAGCCGTAGATCAGCGAGGAAGGCCGTCTTCACGCGGCGATCCTCGAGCGAATGGAAGCTGATGATGGCCAGGATGCCTCCGGGCACCAACCAGTCGGGGGCGCGCTCCAGCAGGCGCTCCAGGGCCCCGAGCTCATCGTTCACCGCGATCCGCAGGGCCTGGAAGGTGCGGGTGGCGGGATGGATGCGGCCATGGCGGGCCCGCGGCGGATAGCAGCCGGCCACGGCGTAGGCGAGATCGGTGGTGCCGCGTGGGTGGGCCGGATCCCCCCAGGGTCCCTGCTCCTTGAGCCGGCGGGCGATGCGGCGGGAGAGACGCTCCTCGCCGTAGGCGTAGAGCAGATCAGCCAGCTCGGCCTCCTCCAGGCGGTCGATCAGTTCGGCCGCCGTTTCGCCGGCATCGGGGTTCATGCGCATGTCGAGCGGTCCGGCCAGCCGGAAGCTGAAGCCGCGGTCCGCCCCATCGAGCTGGGGGCTGCTCACCCCCAGATCGGCCAGCACCGCCAGGGCCGGCTGCGCCGGGGTGTGGTCGGCGAAGTTGCCGGCCTCGATGTGCACGCGATCGCCAAAGCCGGCCAAGGTTGCGGCGGCGGCCGCACGGGCACCGGGGTCGCGGTCCAGACCCACCAGCCGCAGGCCCGGATGAGCCTTGAGCAGCAGGGCGCTGTGGCCACCACCGCCGAGGGTGCAGTCGATCAGGTCCCCGCCACCTGGCCTCTCCGCCAGCAAGGCGGCCAGAGGCGCCAGGCCCTCCAGCACCGCATCCGCCAGAACGGGCACGTGCGCAAAGGATGGGGAAGCCACCATCAATTCATCCTGGCCTGCAGCCGACGGGGCGACCGCCGCGGCGCGTCCCGGTCGTGGCTGAGGGTGTGCCAGCTGCGCTCGGCGGTCTCGATCGCCTCGTGCAGCAGGCGTCCGAGAGTGAAGCGGGCCGCCAGCTGCTCCAGCTGCGGCGGCGGCAGTTGATCGAGGCGGGGGTCACGGAAACGCTCCTCCAGCGCCTGCCAGGCCGGCGGCAGCAACAGAGGAGAGCCGGGCGGCGGCGGCAGGAGCCCCCGCTCGCGACCCAGCAGCCGACTCCAGAGGGAAAGCCGCTCCGCCAGCACCTTCAGCAACTCCGCCTGATCGGCCTGGAGGATCGCCAGCAGCGACCCTGATCCTTGCTCGAGCCGAGGCTGCTCAGCCAGCTCGCGGCGGGCGCTGAGCAGCCTTGAGGCCGCCGCCTCCAGGCTGTCCACCAGCCGGTGCAAGGGATGGCGGAAGGGCTGGGTTCCGAGTTCACGATCGAGGGCCGGCCGCTGCTCGCGCAGCTTCTGAAGAGTCGCCTGACGGGCCCGCAGCCGGGCGACGCCATCCTCAGGGGCCGATCCGGTGGTGGCCGCCTGGGGAGCCGCAGGAGGGGCCAGGGCTGTGGCCTCCAGCTCCAGATCCTCAGCCAAGCCGGCGAACAGATCGGCCAGGGTGGCCAGCACGGTCCGCTGACTGCGGCTCGGCCAGAACAGGCGCAGGCTGAGCAACGCCATCAAGATGCCGACGACGGTCCAGAACAACCGCAGCGGCAACCAGTCGTCGAGCTCTTTGTCGTGCACCAGCCATCCCATCACCATGATGATGCCGCCCACCTTGTAACCCACCTTCAGCCCCAGGGCGCCTCCGATCAAGCGCATCGAGCCCAGAGCGATCGCCAGGCCCAGGGGCATCGGCAGCCCCTGCAGACCGCGCAGGCCCACCTCGAGCAGAACCCCGCCCAGCAGCGAACCCAGAATCCTCTGGCGTCCCATCTCCAGGGACGAGCCATACGTACCGCTGCAGGCCGCCAGCACCGCCAGAGGGGCGTAATAGCCGTAGGCGAGGCCGCTGATGCTGCTGAAGCCGTTGACCAGCCCGGTGGTGAGGGCGAGCCGCAGATCGGCCCGGGTGATCAGGGGCATGGGGCGGCTGCACGCAGGCGGGCGAGTTCCTGGGCGTTTTCCAGCAGCGGGCGCTGCTCCTGGGCCAGGGCGAGCAGGGTGAACAGCGAACGGCCGCTGCCGGCGGCCAGGGCCGTCCAGGCCTCCAGCGGGATGACGGGGAGATCGACACCGCCCACCCCCTCACACTGGGCCGCCAGCGCCTCGATGGCGAGGCCCAGCGGATGGGAGCCGGCAGGATCCGGACGCGGCGGGTCGCTGGCCACGAGCAGCCTCTCCCACTGCAGCCAGTGCAGGCGCAGGCGTTGCCAGAGCTGGAGCCGGCGCCGCCACGCACCCGCCTGCAGACGACGCCAGCGCGGCCCGCCGAGCTCCTGGTGCAGGAGGGTCTCCATCCGCTCCAGGGCAGCGCCCAGGGAAGCGGGCGGCAACGGTGTGGGACGGGCGGCCTCCCCCACCAGCCAGCGGCGGTAGCCGGCCAACTGGCCGCGCAGCATCGCCACCAGTCCGTGCTCCGCCTCCTCGAGTTGCCGAAGGCCATCGCGGGGCCAGAACAGGAGCCCCACGGCAAGGGCCACGGCGCAGCCGATCGAGGTGTCGAGGGCACGGTTGAACGCGTAATCCCAGTTCAGGGCGGCATGACCGGGGATCATCAGAAACATCACCGGGATCAGCGCGGCAGTGCTCAGGGAGCTCTGCCAACCCAGCAGCCGCAGCGTCGGCACGATCACCAGCAACGACAGGAGCACCCCGGGCCAGCCAGCGGCGATGCCGTGGACCAGGAACGTGATCAGCCCACCGGCCACGGTGCCGAGGATGCGGATGGTGGCCGCCTTGAGCGTCAGATCGTCGTTGTCATCCACCACGATCACCACAGCCAGCAGGGGGTACCAGGCAAAGGCGATGCGATCGAAGCGCTCCACCAGCGCCGCGGTGATCAGAGCCGCCACCGCCAGCTTGAGGCTGTTACGCAGCAGCTGCGCATTCATGCGGGGCCAGCGATGAGGGGGTCATCATCAACCCAGCCCGCCCTGCATCGACTTCCTCGGTTTACGCGGCCCATGCGGCTGAGCGGTCACGGGAGCCTCGTGAGCTGAAGCCTGCCTCTACGCGTGGAGAACCCGCTGCGGAGAACCCGCCGCCTCCATCCCAGCGAGAACGCTTTCCAGATCGACCGCGAAGTCGGAGACCCAATCGGTATTGTAATAGTCGCCGTAATCTTCCAGGCACGGGTGCAGGACAACCCGGCCCTGCGTATAGAAACTCCAGAGCTTCCTGAGCGTTGCCATCCGTGAGCGCGCAGCGAAGACATCGGCACGCAGGGGCAGCCGTGGCGGACGGAAATAGGTGTGGAGCTGGAGGAAGTAATCCCCGCGTAGGGGCTGGGTGGGCCTGGGACCGGCCGTTGGATTCAGCGCCAGGGGCGCGGGGGTTCCCTGCGGGCGCAGCAGGGTCCAGGTGATGAACTGCAGAGCCTGGCGCTTTCGGTTCAGGGCGCCGGGCCAGCGACTGAAGTCGGTGGCAGTCAGGGAGCGGGCCCGGCAGGGAAGGAGCTGCATCTGGCGGCGGATCAGTTGCCGCAGGCGTAGTCGGCGGTGGAGGTCGGCGGTGGCACCCGTGTCCACCAGGCCGATCAGTCCCACGGTGGCGCCACGCCTGTGCAGCTCGGCCGCCACGGCCCAGGCATACCAACCGCCACCGGAATAGCCCAACAGGTGATAGGGCCCACTGGGCTGAAAGCGCATGATTTCGTCGGCGTAATGGGCCGCCATCTCCACCACACTGCGCTGGCGCGGGGCGCTGCCGTCGAAACCCACCGCCTGCAGGCCGTACACCGGGCGATGGGGCGACAGGCAGCGCGCCAGCGGCAGGTGGATGTAGACATCGCCATGGCCGCCGTGGACCACGAACAGCGCCGGGGCCTTGCCCCGGTGCTGGAGGGTGACCAGCGAGCGAAAGCCGGACAGGCTGGCGGGAGTGTCAGCAACGGCAGTGTCGGCCGATTCCAGCCAAAGGCTGAGTTCCCTCAGCGTGGGCCGTTGGAAAAGAACGGACAGGGGAACGCGGCGGCCCAGCTGCTGTTCGATCAGAGCCGACAATCTGGCGCTGCTGAGGGAATGCCCTCCCGCCAGGAAGAAGTTGTCGGTGACACCGAAATCATCGTGGCCAAGCACCTCGGCCCAGAGACCATGAAGGCGGTGCTCGGTTTCGCTGCCGGGCTCGATGCGTTGCTCCTGATCCCCTTGGACGTTCGGAGGCGGCAGCGCTCGGCGATCGAGTTTGCCGTTGCGGGTCAGCGGCAGCGCCGCCAGCTCCATGAAAGCTGCCTGCACCATGAAGTCCGGCAGTCGCTCGCTCAGGAAACGGCGCAGCAGCTCTGCTCTGTCCGCTGCTGTTCCCGTGCCGGGTCCTTCGCTGGCCACCCAGTAGGCCACCAGGCGCGGACTGGCGGCAGTGTCCTGGCGGAGCACCACCGCCGCCTGGGCCACAGGGGGATGGGCCAGCAGGTTCGCCTGGATTTCACCCGGTTCGATGCGAAAGCCGCGCAGCTTGATCTGCTGATCGAGGCGGCCGTGGAACGCGAGGGTGCCGTCGGGGTTCCAGGAAACAAGATCGCCCGATCGGTAGAGACGCGCGGAGGGATCGGCGGACAAGGGATCCGGGATGAATTTCTCGGTCGTGAGCTCGGGATGGTTGAGATAACCGCGGGCCAGGCCGGCCCCTCCGATGTGCAGCTCACCGGGGATGCCGATCGGGCAGAGCTCACCCGAGGCGTCCAGCACGCGAACGCAGGTGGCAGCGATGGGCCTGCCGATCGGCACGCTGGCTGAGGAAAGGGTTGCACCCGCCTCCAGGCGGTGGCAGCAGGTGAAGGTGGTGTTTTCGGTGGGCCCGTAGCCATTGATCAGCCCATGGCCGGGCGGGAAGGCCTTGAGCAGTCGCGTCACAGGCTCCGGGGCGAGCACATCGCCCCCCGCCAGCACCTGCCACACGCCGGCCAGAGCCTTGCGTTCGCTCTCCACCATGGCGTGGAACAGCCCCGCGGTGAGCCAGAGGAGGGAAGAGGCCGATGCCGCCTCCCGAGGCGACGGAGGCGACGGGGAATCGAGGAGAACGGGCTCCTCTCCATCGATCAGCACGCAGCATCCCGCTTCCCTGAGCAGCAGCTGGCGCCGCTCCGGCGGCCAGGCCGGATCCAGCGGCAGATAGGCCCCACCAGCTTTGAGGATGGCGAGGAGTGCCACGACCATCTCGATCGAGCGTGGTGATGCGCAGGGCCGCCAACAGCTCCCGATCGCGGCTGCCGGCAGAACCTGTGTTCTGAAAGGTGGGCAGGCCATCGGTTCCGGTCTGGCCGACGATCGCGAGCAGGGGGATCCCTTCGAGGCGCGCAGTTTGTAACGAAGGCAGCAGCAGGGCCAGGCCAGGGCCGCCACCGCAGAAGGTGAGGGCAGGCCGGGCCGACGCCAGCGCCAGCCCCTGGGCCATGTAGCCGGCACCGGTTTCGGAAGCGGCGATCACCACCTCACAGCCGGCCTTTTGCAGCGCCTGGGTGAGCAGGTTGACCATGTAGCCGAGATAGCCGAAGCAGCGGCGGAAACCGGCTGCGGCGAAAGCCCCTGCCAGTGCATCGGCAACGGTGGGGCTCATCCCATGAAGGCTCCGCCGTTCACATCGAGCGTGGCGCCGGTGATGTAGCTGGCGGCATCGGAGGCCAGGAACACGATGGCTTCGGCGATTTCCTCTGCCCTGGCCAGCCAGCCGAGAGGAATCACAGCAAGCACGAGATCACGGGTACGCTCAGGCCTCTGGGACCACCTCTCCTCGACCCGAGGGGTCAGGGTGATCCCGGGAGCGACAGCATTGACCCGGATCCCGCAGGGCCCCAGTTCCTGAGCAAGCTAGCGGGTGAAGCCGATCAGGCCGGCTTTGGCAGCCACATAGTCACAGGCAGCCATGGCAGTACGATGCCGCCCGGCCTTGGAAGCCACATTGACGATGGATCCGCCACTGGCCTGCCGGATCAAGGGCAATGCAGCCTGGGTGATCCTGGCCACGGCTGTGAGGTTCTGGTTCAGGGTCTGATTCCAGTCCTCCTCGGCAAGGGCCTCGAAGGCAGCCACGTGATGACTGCCACCTGCATTGTTGATCAGCACATCCAGCCGGCCGCATTGATCGTGAATGAAGCTCATCAGCCGCGCCACCACCGCGGGGTCACCGACATCAGCGGCGCAGTGGCAGAGCCCGGGGGCGAAGGGGCGCAGACGATCGGCCGCTTCGCTCAGAGCCTCCTCGTGGCGGGACGTCAGGATGATCTGATGGCCCCGCTCTGCCAGCAATCGCGCCGTAGCCAGGCCAATGCCTCGGGAGGCGCCCGTGATCAGGGCAATCTTAGTCATCACTGGCGAAACTAGAACTTGCACGGAAGTGGCTGAAGAGGGATCCACGCGGGCTCCTCCGGCATGGAAAACAAAACCCCAGAGCAGAGGCACAGAGATTGAATGACATGGTTACCATCCATCGCCGCAAGTAAAAATCGCTTGTGTCGTTGCACGCCGGATGCCCGGAAGAACGGCTGGATGATCTGATCGAGACCGCCTCAACCGCAGACTCACATCCGTGCCAAAGGGGATCATCCTCTCCGCGTGATCAAACGGCAGGATGAATTTCAGAACACCCCCCTGCAGGGCCTGCTCAAGACTGGCTGCAGAGTGAACGCCAGAGCAGCGCGTGCCAACCCATTCATCGACTGGCCTCCATGCCTCTGCAGAGCATGATCATCGGAGTCGTGTGCCCGGTTGAGCGCCAAAGACTCCCTCGAGATCGCCTGCGAAACGCAGGCTCGGATCCGGCGGCTTCCTCGAACACGGTTGGCTCTGCCCCGTCGCCACCGGCCTGACGAAGCCCCGGAAGCGTCCCGGGCCCTGAAGAGGAGCAGGGTCGCCCCCCGGGACTGACGCCTGCCTGCCCGGCAGAGCAGTGAGCTCCTTAGAATCTCCAGCACCTCGGCCGCCGCCGCACAGTCGCCCCTCTCGATGACCCAGCTGGAAACGCGCACCGAGCCGATGGTGGTGAATTTCGGCCCCCATCACCCGTCGATGCACGGCGTGCTGCGGCTGGTCGTCACCCTCGATGGCGAGGACGTGGTGGACTGCGAGCCGGTGATCGGCTATCTCCACCGCGGCATGGAGAAGATCGCCGAGAACCGCACGAACATCATGTTCGTGCCCTATGTGAGCCGCATGGATTATGCGGCGGGCATGTTCTATGAGGCGATCGTGGTCAACGCTCCCGAGCGGCTGGCCAATGTGCCGGTACCGAAGCGTGCCAGCTACATCCGGGTGCTGATGCTGGAGCTCAACCGGATCGCCAACCACCTGCTCTGGCTCGGCCCCTTTCTGGCGGATGTGGGCGCCCAGACACCGTTCTTCTACATCTTCCGCGAACGGGAGATGATCTACGACCTCTGGGAGGCGGCGACCGGTCAGCGGCTGATCAACAACAACTATTTCCGCATCGGTGGCGTGGCGGTGGATCTTCCCTACGGCTGGATCGACAAGTGCCTTGACTTCTGCGACTGGTTCGGCCCCAAGATCGACGAATACGAGAAGCTGATCACCAACAACCCAATCTTCCGGAAGCGGATCGAGGGCCTCGGCATCATCAATCGCGAGCAGGCGATCAACTGGAGCCTTTCCGGTCCGATGCTGCGGGCCTCGGGCGTTCCCTGGGACCTGCGCAAGGTCGATCACTACGAGTGCTATGACGATTTCGACTGGAACGTGGCGTGGGAGAAGGAAGGCGACTGCTACGCCCGCTACCGCGTGCGCATCCAGGAGATGCGCGAGTCGCTGAGCATTCTGCGCCAGGCCTGTCGGATGATCCCCGGTGGCCCCTTCGAGAACCTGGAAGCCCGCAGGCTGTCGGAGGGCAAGCAGAGCGAGTTCTTCGGCTTTGATTATCAATATGTAGCCAAGAAGGTGGCGCCCACCTTCAAGATTCCAAGCGCGGAATTGTACACGCGCCTGGAATCGGGCAAGGGCGAGATCGGTGTGTTCATCCAGGGCAACGACGACGTCACCCCCTGGCGCTTCAAGATTCGTGCCGCCGACCTCAACAACCTCCAGATCCTGCCCCACATCCTCAAGGGGGCCAAGGTGGCCGACATCATGGCGATCCTCGGCTCGATCGACGTGATCATGGGCTCGGTGGATCGATGAGATGAGCCGCCGCCGGCCGGCTCCCCGCTCCCTCCTGTCCCGGTGCGGCATCCTGACGCCGCCGGCCCTCACCGGCTACCTCTGGCTCAAGGGCCTGCATCCGCACCTGCCCGGCTTCTCCTGCCCGCTGCGGTCCCTCACCGGCATCCCCTGCCCCACCTGCTTCCTCACCCGGGCCACCACCCTCGCCCTCCACGGCGATCTCACCGCTTCGGTGCGGTCGCATGCCTTCGGCCCGCTGGCGGCGGTGGCCCTGCTGGCCTGGTCGGTGATGGCGATCCGCCGCGGCTGCCTCTTCCCCATTGGGCTGAAGGCCTGGCATCTGGCGGCCGCCGCCACGGGACTGGTGGCCTACTGGGGTGGGCGCCTGGCCCTCCGCTACGGCATGGGCATCGCCGCCTTTCCCACGGGGTGAGATCAGCTCAGAACGCCCTTGTGATGGGCGGCGTTCTGCAGATAGAAGGTGCACACCGTCACCACGACCAGCAGGATGGCTGCAGGTGCCAGCATGCGCCGCATGGATCCCTCCGACTGGCTGCTGCTGTGCCGAACGGTGCGCTTCGGCGACACGGACGCCGCCGGGGTGATGCATTTCCACCAGCTGCTGCGTTGGTGCCACGAGGCCTACGAGGAGAGCCTGGAGCGCTTTGGCATCCCGGCGGCCGAGGTGTTTCCCGCGGGCGCCGAGCCGCCGGCGGTGGCCCTGCCGATCGTGCACTGCAGCGCCACCTTCCTGGCCCCCCTGATCTGCGGTGATCCCCTGGCCATCCGGCTCGAGCCGCAGCGACTGGATCCGGGGAGCTTCGAGGTGGGTTACCGCTTCCGCAGCGGCGAGCGGGAGGTGGCTCGCGGGCTGACCCGCCACCTGGCGATCCGCAGCGACACGCGCCAGCGCTGCCCCCTGCCGCCGCCGATCCAGCGTTGGCTGGAGGCCTCCGGCCTGTCGGGCGGCGTCCGGCCGCTCTGAATCAGCCGCGGGGCCTCAGCCGTCTGGCGCGAGCGTCTGCTGCTGGGCCTGCAGCCAGTCCTGCCACTCACCGCGCCGCCACTTGCCCGCAGCCGTGGGCGCCAGGGTCGGACAGATCAGCCAGCGCCGCGGACGCTCCGCCGGCGGCCAGCTCCCCACCTGGCGGCGCAGGGCCGCGATCAGCGCTTGGGCGTCGGCGTCGGCCTGCGGGCGCACCAGGGCCACCAGCCGCTGCCCCCACACCGGATCGGGTTCCGCCAGCAGCAGCAGCGCCGCCAGGGGGAGCCCCGACTCCCGCGCCCCGGCCAGCAGCCGCACCTCCAGCTGCTCCGGGAAGACGGTTTCACCGCCGCTGTGGAGGGCCCCATCCAGCCGGCCGCGGATCTGCAGACCCGCGGCATCGAGCCGGCCGGCATCGCCGCTGCGCCACCAGCCATCGGCCGTGCGCGGCAGGGGCTCGATCCTGCCGTGGCGCAGAAATCCGGGGCTGAGCCGCGGCGTGGCCACCTCCACGGCACCGCTGTGGGGATCGAGGCGCAGCCGCACGTCGGCCAGGGGCGTCCCGCACCCCGGCTCCCCGGCCAGGAACTGCCTGGGCGACTGCACGCACACCATCGCGGCCGTTTCAGTGGCGCCGTAGCAGGGGGCCAGAGACAGGCCGGCTGCCCGGGCCCGTGCGGCCAGATCGGCCGGCAGCGCCGCTCCTCCCACCCAGATCAGCCGGCAGGCCGCCAGCCAGTGAAGCCCTGCCGGATCCTCCAGCAGCCGCAGCAGCTGGGTGGGAACCAGCGACAGCAGCACCGGCCGTTCGGCAGACAGCGGGCAGGTGGCCGCCAGCCGGCGGGGATCGCGCATCGCCTCCGGGGCGAGCCAGCGAAGTTCGGCGCCCCAGAGCCGGCAACGGACCAGGGGCAGGAGGCCGCTCACATGATGCAGGGGCAGGGGGTTGAGGTGAAGGCACGAGGTCGGATCCAGCCCGAGGCCTTCCAGCCAGGCAGCGGTGGCCCGGGCCGCCGCCTCCAGGTGGCCCAGGGGCTGCAGGCACCAGCGGCGGGCACCGGCACTGCCGCCGCTGCCCAGCAGCACCGCCGGACCGGGATCGAAAGCAGCGGCCGCCGCCAGTTTGTCGGCCAGCCGCTGCCGCTCGCCAGGGCCGGCGAGGGCCACGCAGCCGCCCTGGGCCCAGACCCGCTCGATGCCGGCGGCACGACGGGCGGGGTCGTCCTCGGCCTCGGCCAGCCACACGCTCACGCGGCCGCCTCCCACACCTGGCGGGGATCCGGGGCGAACAGCGGGCCCGGGGGCGACCAGCCCGGCGCCAACCCCGGCGCCACGGGCGTAGGCCCCTCGGCCTGCAGGGCCGCCAGGTGGGCCAGCCAGCGCCGGCCGATGCCGGTCTCGAAGGCGGTGCTCACCATGCGCAGGGGCCGGCCGGCCTCCAGGGCGGCGAGCAGGGGCCGGGGATCACCGTCCTGGGAGGGGCGGCGCACCTGCCAGCCGGGCCACTGGCGACGCAGGGCCGGGAAGCGGGTAAGGGATTCGTCGAGGGCCACCGGAAGCAGCCGGTGCAGGGCGTCCAGTCCCTCCCGGTCGTGTGGAGCAAGAGGCTGCTCGAGCCATTCCAGCCGCGCCTCGCTCACCAAGCGTTCCGCCCAGGCCCGAGCCGTGGCCCGGTCCCAGCCGCCGTTGGCATCGAGTCGCAGCCGGGCATCGCCGGGCATCCGCTCCAGCAGCCGCACCAGCAGGTCGCGTTCGCTCCGGTCGTCGGTGGCGGCCACCTTCCATTTGAGGCAGGAACTCGATCCAAGGTGGGGCCTGATCCGCTCGAACTCCTCCAGCGCCTCGGCACCGGCGGGCAGCAGCCAGGCCCCGATGGGCGCCGGCCGCCATCCACCCACCCCAGGGCCCACCAGGCCATCCGTCTCCGCCAGGGCCGCCCCCAGGGCGAAGGCAAGCGCAGGGGGCAGGGCCGGCAGGGCCCGCTCAAGATCCATCCGCGCCCGTTGCGCCCCCAGGGCCGCGATCGCCCGGGCCAGAGGGGCGAGGGACCCGTCAAGCGGGGCCGCCTCCCCCCAGCCCACCGCACCGCCTTCGCCCTCGAGCCGCAGCAGCCAGCCCTTCTTCTCCACCAGCGCGCCAGAGGCTGTGCGCAGGGGCCGCGGCAGGGGGAAGGCGAACGGACGCCACTCCAGTCGCAGCAGGGTGGAAGCCGCGGCCGGGGCCATCACCTCAGGCTCCCGATCCAGGGGGCGATGGCCAGCCCAGCCGCCAGGCCCAGGCCGCTGAAGGCCTGGAAGCGCAGCGCCAGGAACTTGCTGCCCACGATCCGCTCCGGCTGGTCGTGATGGTCGCGCAGCAGGCGGATCAGCTGGCGGGCCGGCGGTAGCCCCGCTGCCCCCAACAGGGCGGTGAGCGGCCATTGGCCGAGCAGCACGGGAGTCCACTGCAGGGCCAGAGAGCCGGCCACGAACCAGGGCACCAGGGCGGCGGCCCGATCGGTGCCGAGGCGCACCACCGGCGAGCGCTTGCCGTGAGCCGCATCCTCGTCCACCTGGTGGAAATGGGAGCAGAACAGCACGAGGGTGGTGGCCAGGGCCGGGCCGGCGCCCAGGGCCCAGGCCAGGGCCCAGGGGATCGGCGGCCCGGCGCCAGGGGTCACAGCGAGCAGGGCGGCGGCGGTCGCGCAAGGTCCGAAGGCCAGCCAGCAGAGGGGTTCACCCAGCCCCCGGTAGCCCAGGCGGAAGGGTGGCCCCTGATAGAGATAGCCGAGGCCACAACAGGCGAGCACCAGCACCAGCACGGCCGGGCTGCTGCGCAGAGCCACCAGGGCCATCAGGGCCAGACCGGCCACCAGGGCGCCGTTGGCGAGGGCCGCCACCCGGTCACGCCGACCGGTGAGGTTCACCAGCGAGTGGGGCTTGCCGTGGGTGTCGACGCCCGTATCGGCATCGAAGACGTCGTTGGCCAGGTTCTCCCAGGCCAGCAGCAGCACCGCCGCCAGCAGGAACAGCAGCAGCTGCAGCGGCCGCAGACCCTGCCCCGTGCCCAGGCTCCAGCCCGAAGCCAGCAGCACGGGCATCACGGCCACCGCATACATCGGCCACTTGATCGCCGCCTTCCACAGCCGCCGCCTCGCGTCGTGGGGATCCTGCTGAGGCGGCGCGGCCGCTTCCGGGGCGTAACGGCTTGCGACGACCTGATGCTCGGACATGGCGGCCGCGGCCGGCGGGCAGGGAAAGGCCCATACATTTGAGCAGCCTTCGGCCCCAGCCCCGAGCCCTCTGGTGCAGGCTCTCCCGTCCTTCCACGACCTCCTCGCCGAGGCCAGCGCCGCCGCCCTGCGGCTCGAGGCGGCGCGGCGGGGCGACGACGAAGGGGTGCTCAGCCTGGCCCTGCCCCTGGCCCCTGTCGATCCCCTGCTGCTGCTGCCCGAGCTGGGGGAGCCCGACGACTTCCGCTTCCTCTGGGACGGAGCTCCCGGTCTCAGCCTGGCCGCAGCGGGGCGCTGCCAGCACCTCGAACTCAGCGGTCCCCGCCGCTTCGCTCTCGCCCAGCGGTTCAGCCACCTGGCCCTCGAACGACTGGGAACGGGGGGGGACGGCGGCCCGCCGCTGGCCCGGCCCCGGGTGCTGCTGGCCTTCGCTTTCTTCGACAGTCCCCTGGTCGCCGGGAGCGGGGCCGCGGGGGTGGAGGCGGTGCTCCCCCGTTGGCAGCTGAGCCGCCAGGGGAACCATTGCTGGCTGCGGCTGCAGCGGCCCCTGGGGGGGAGCGTGGGCGCGCGAAGCGTGGCCGAGGAGCTCTGGGAGAAGGCGCGCCGGCTGGAGCGGCGGGCTCTTGCGCTCGCCACGAACGGCGAAGAGAGGCACGGCCCCTTGCTGGCGGGCCAGGGGATCGGCATCCGGCACGCCAGCCCATGGCACGCCGGCTATCGGCTGGCCGTGGAGCGCGCCCTGGAGCTGGTGGAGGGGGGAGAACTACGCAAGCTCGTGCTGGCCGTGCGCCAGGAGCTGCTGCTCGACGATGAGCTCAATCCCCTCAGCCTGCTCGCCCACCTGCGCCGCAGCCAGCCGGGCAGTTGCCGCTTCCTCTGGCAGCGCTCCGGCCGTGAGGCCCTGGTGGGCGCCTCGCCCGAACGCCTGCTCACCCTCCGCCAGGGGCAGCTGCGCAGCGATGCTCTGGCCGGAACGGCTCCACGGGGCGAGAATGCCGGCGAGTTGCTGCGCTCGGTCAAGGACCGGCACGAGCACGAGCTGGTGGTGGAGACCATCTGCGCCGTGCTCGCGCGCGCGGGCCTGGAGCCCCGTCGGCCACGCCATCCCCAGCTGGCGCGCCATGGATCGCTGGTGCACCTGCACACCCCGATCACGGCCTCCCTGGGCGACCGCCCCCCCCTGCCCCTGGCGGAGGTGCTCCATCCCACCCCGGCGGTGGCGGGCCTGCCGCGAAGGGAAGCAATGGGCTGGCTGCGCAGCCTGGAACCGTTCGAGCGCGGGCATTACGCCGCGCCGATCGGCTGGATCGACAGCTGCGGCGATGTGGATCTGCGCGTGGCGATCCGCAGCGGCACTCTGCGGGGACGGCGGCTCGAGCTCACCGCCGGCGCGGGCCTGGTGCCCGGCTCCCATCCGGAACGCGAACTGCAGGAGGTGGCCCTGAAGCTGGGGGTGCTGCAGCAGCAGCTGAGCCTGGCGGCCCAGGCAGGCGGCGGCCCCGTTATGTGGGCATCCTGATTCCGGACTGCGACCAGGCATCCATGTGGATGCCCTTCCTCCCGGATCCGTGGAGCCCTGCTGATCAGCCTGCTGCTGCTCATGCCCCTGCTGGCGCTGCAACTGAAGCGGCGGGCCGGCCTCGGGTTCGGCCTGTTCCAGGGGTATGCCCTCGGAGCCCCGGCGCCGCTGGAGCACTGGCTGGGGACTGATCAGGAGGAGGCCAGCAGTCGTTCGATCGTCTGATCCGCCAGCGGGACTCCCCCCAGGCGCTCCACTTCGCGCACGCCGGTGGGGCTGGTGACGTTGATCTCGCTGAGGTGGCCATCGATCACATCGATGCCCACGAAGAACAGACCCTCCGCACGCAGGGCCGGGGCCAGTTCGCCGCAGATCCTCCGCTCGGCTTCGCTGAGGTCGGTGGCCTCCGGAGCGCCGCCCACCGCCAGGTTGCTGCGGAACTCACCCGCCCGCGGGCGCCGGTTCACAGCACCGAGGGGTTCGCCATCCACCAGCAGGATGCGCTTGTCGCCAGCGCTCACACCGGGCAGGAAGGCCTGGATCATCACCGGCAGTTGCTCCTGGCCGGTGACCAGCTCGAGCAGAGCCCGCAGTCCCGGGCCAGCGGCACTGGCGTGCACCACCCCCTGGCCCGCCCGACCGCCGAGGGGCTTGAGCACCACCTCGCCGTGCTCGGCGGCGAAGGCGGCCAGGGCCTCCACCCGGCTGGCCACCAGGGAGGGTGCCATCAGATGGCTGAAGCGCAGGGCGCCCAGCTTCTCGTTCCAGGCCCGCAGCGAGGAGGGCCGGTTCAGCACCCGCACCCCGGCCCGCTCCGCCAGATCGAGCAGATGGGTGGCGTAGAGATAGGCCTCATCCACCGGCGGATCCTTCCGCATCCACACATGGCCGAAGGCCTCCAGGGGCAGGATCCGGGGGGTGTCGAGCGTGTACCAGGGATCGGGCACCTGCCAGCCACCGGGGCCGAGCGGCATCGGAGCCAGGGAGACCGGGCAGGCCCGTACCCAGGCCGCATGGCCGCTCTCGCCAGCGGGGTCGGCCTCGGCACTGAGATCCGCCGGGGTGCAGATCCACACCGGCAGGCCGGCGCGCTGGGCCGCCTGCATGAGGGCGACGGTGGTGTCCTTGGCGGGATTCAGCCGCGCGATCGGATCGGCGACGAACAGCTGCAGGGGCGGGCCGGGAGGCCGGTCGGAGGCGGCTGCGCTCACGCGTCGGAGTCAGGGGAGGGGAGTCGAAGCAGGCGATCGAGCACGCCCCGGGCCTCCAGATCCCTGAGGGCCTCCCAGCCGCCGATCGGGCGGTTGTCAACGAAGATCTGGGGCACCTCGCTGCGGCCCTGGGCACGTTTGAGCATCATCCCCTTGTTGATGAGGTCGTCGTCGATGATGTACTCGCTGTAGGAAACGCCCTTGTTGTCCAGCAGACCCTTCGCACGGATCGAGGCGCCCCCGAAGCGTTCGGTGTAGATCTCCACCTTCGCGGGCTCGTCCGCGTCCGCACTGCGCAGGTCGCTGGGTTCCTCCTTGGCCATGGTCAGGGCACCTGCATCGAGCGATCCTAGAGACCGCCGGAAGCGACGACCTTGTTCCCCACCCGCTGATACGTTCGCGGGATCCCCAGCGATCGCACCGTGCTCGATCTCACCGACTTCAAGCGCGACCTCTCCGAGCTCACCGACCGCCTGGGCCAAGCCCAGGACTGTCTTTGACGTACCGGCCCTGAAAGCCCGTCAGCAGGATCTGGAGCAACTGGCCTCCCAGCCCGGCTTCTGGGACGACCAGCAGCAGGCCCAGAAGCAGATGCGCCTGCTCGATGAGGTGAAAGCCCAACTGGAGCAGCTCGGCCGCTGGCAGGCAGCGGTGGCCGATGCCGAAGCCACCCTCGAGCTTTACGAGCTGGAACCGGACGACGAGCTGCTGGCCGAATCGAACCAGGCCCTCCAGCAGCTGCGCGCCGACCTCGACCGCTGGGAGCTGGAGCGCCTGCTCTCTGGCCCCTACGACAGGGAGGGTGCCGTGATCTCGATCAACGCCGGCGCCGGTGGCACCGACGCCCAGGACTGGGCTCTGATGCTGATGCGCATGTACACGCGCTGGGCCGAGGACCACGGCATGAAGGTGACCGTGGACGAGCTCAGCGAAGGGGAAGAGGCGGGCATCAAGAGCTGCACGATCGAGATCGACGGCCGCTACGCCTACGGCTACCTGCGCAATGAGAAGGGCACCCACCGCCTGGTGCGCATCTCGCCGTTCAACGCCAACGACAAGCGCCAGACGAGTTTTGCCGGCGTGGAGGTGATGCCGAAGATCGAGGAGGAGGTGAAGCTCGACATCCCGGATAAAGATCTTGAGATCACCACCAGTCGTTCGGGCGGAGCCGGCGGCCAGAACGTGAACAAGGTGGAGACGGCCGTTCGCATCCTGCACATCCCCACCGGCCTGTTCGTGCGCTGCACCCAGGAGCGCTCCCAGCTTCAGAACAAGGAGAAGGCGATGGCCCTGCTGATGGCCAAGCTGCTGGTGATCGCCCAGGAGCAGCGCGCCGCCGAGATCGCCGACATCCGCGGCGACATTGTGGAAGCGGCCTGGGGCAACCAGATCCGCAACTACGTGTTCCACCCGTACCAGATGGTGAAGGACCTGCGCACCGGCACCGAGACCACCGACGTGCAGGGGGTGATGGACGGGGATCTCGATCCCTTCATCCAGGCGCTGCTCCATCGGGGTGTGGAGCTCGGGGAGGCGGTCGCATGAGCACCGATCCCTCCGGCACCCCCCCACCGAGCGGCGAGAACGCCGGCTTCGTGAAACTGGCGATGCGCAACATGGTGCGCAAGGGGCGGCAGAGCCTGGTGCATTTCGGCCTCACCGCCCTGGGGCTCACCGGTTTTCTCGTGCTGATCGCCTGGCTCGGCCGGCCCCAGCTCCCGCACTGAAGCGGGGTTTCCTCCCCGCCCTGCCCCCTCGCCCATGACCCCTCCCGCCCTCGACCTGGCCTTCGCCGTGGCTGAAGACCTGTCGAACGATCTCCGCGTCGAGGCCGACGGACTGGCCGATCCGCTGGCGGGTGAGGAGCGCTGGGGGCGGACCCTGGCGCAGTGGCTGGAGGCCTTATCCGCTGAACTGCCCGGGGAGCTCCGGGTTCCGGCCTACAGCCTCGGCCTCACCCTCACCGACGACGCCACGATCGCCGAGCTCAACGGCCAGTGGCGTCAGAAGGCCGGGCCCACCGATGTGCTGGCGTTCGCCGCCCTGGAGGAGGCCCCGCCGCTGCCCCCGGCACCCGGCGGCGAGGACGCGGTGGAACCGGAACCGCTGGAGCTGGGGGACATCGTGATCTCCCTGGACACCGCCGCTCGCCAGGCGGAAGAGAGGGGTCTGAGCCTGGAGCAGGAGCTTCTGTTCCTCGCCAGCCATGGCCTGCTGCACCTTCTGGGCTGGGACCACCCCGACGATGCCGCCCTGGCGGCGATGCTGGAGCGGCAGGAGCGACTGCTCGCCGGATCGGGGGAACGGGCTTAGGGTGCGCTCACTCCGACCATCGGTCGGCCCCATGTCCATGCTCCTCCCCCAGGACTCCCCCGAAGGCGGCGCGACGCCGCTGCACCGGCTTCAACGCCAGCAACGGGGAACGGCCGCCGGCAGGAGTGAAGGCCAGAGCCGCCGCCTGGGGGCCTGGCAGGTGGCCGGCGACCTCCCGGCCAGCTTCCGCTACGCCGCTCAAGGCCTGGCCTACGGCTTCCTGAGCCAGCGCAACTTCCGCATCCACGTGGTCACCGGCGCGATGGTGTTCGGCATGGGGCTGTGGCTGGGGCTGAGCACCGACCGGCTGGCGGTGCTGGTGCTCACCGTGGCGGCGGTACTGGTGCTCGAACTGCTGAACACCGCCACCGAAGCCGTGGTCGACCTGGCGATCGGTCGCCGCTTCCACCCCCTGGCCCGGATCGCCAAGGACTGCGCCGCCGCTGCGGTGCTGGTGGCGGCCCTGTCGTCGCTGCTGATCGCCTGCCTGCTGCTGGTGCCGCCGCTGCTGAACCGGCTCGGACACTGAAGGCGGGGGGGGGGGGGGC
>QLAH01000097.1_pt1 | contig 82485 bp, 60 predicted proteins | sample 4693081 | NCBI WGS metagenome assembly QLAH01 (sample SAMN09425401, study PRJNA476045) | Lake water metagenome, whole genome shotgun sequencing project.
CAGTAAAACAGTTAGACCAGTTACTGTTATTAGGGAATATTTAGCGTCTGAATGGAATCCTTATTTGCAAACACCACCGTTCCCTGAATATACAAGTGGGCATAGTGTAATATCCGCCGCCGCAGCAACGGTACTATCAACTGTTTTTGGAAACAATACTCCATTTACAGATACGACAGAGTTGAAATACCTTGGGATGAAAAGATCATTTCCCTCAATTGAAGCAGCTGCAAATGAGGTAAGTATGAGTAGGATGTATGGAGGAATACACTATCGTGCAGCAGTTGAAAACGGCCAAAAACAAGGAAGGGAAATTGGGAGTTACTATAATAATGTATTTTTGCCCCATGATTCAGGTAACTAAAATATTTAGATTCGAAACAGCGCATGCCATTCATGGCTATAATGGTCATTGTAGAAATATTCATGGTCATTCATACGTATTACATGTAACAGTTGGTTCGGATGCAGATGATATGGCTTATTTACCAAAGCCGGGTTTTGTGATAGACTTTAAAGACCTCAAAAAAATAGTGAATCGAATCATAGTAGATGAACTTGATCATCGATTAATTTTATCCCAGGATTTTTTAGTAGAACATCCACATGCGGCTGCATCAGAAAATTTAATTATCTGGGAGATGGAACCCACAGCGGAAAATATATTGCTTTATATTAGAAATGTTTTGTTAGCTGAGTTGCCAACGGAAATCAGATTAAGAAAATTAAAGATTTATGAAACCAGTGATTCTTACGCTGAGTGGGAAAGTACGGCTAGATAATCATCATTCTCTATAGCGCTTTCGTATATTCTACGTACATTCAAATGCTCAAAATTGCGGCATTATGAATCGAAAGAATTTTATTCAAAAATCAGCAATGGCATCCGGTGCCTTCATGCTGTCTTCATCTATGTTAATGGCAAAGAACAATGCCAGTAAAGTAAAAATTGTACTTATTGGTACTGGTCTTCGCGGTCAAAACCACTTAGATCTTCTATTGCGTAGAGACGATGTAGACTTAATCGCTATTTGCGATATCAATGATAAAATGCTTTCTACTGCTAAAGCAATGATAGACAAGGCCGGAAAAAAAATGCCCAAAATTTACACTGGAAACAATCAGGCTTGGAAGGAAATGATTGTAAAAGAAAAACCCGACGGAGTCGTCATTGCAACTCCTTGGGAACTCCATAAAGAAATGATCATTGACTCTTTACAGTCGGGAATAAAATATGTAGCTACTGAAGTGATATTGGGAATAACGCTCCAAGACCATTGGGATGTAGTAAAGGCTGCTGAACAATATAAGGGGCAAGTAATGATGCTCGAAAATGTATGTTACCGAAGAGACGTGATGGCTGCATTAAATATGGTGCGTCAGGGATTATTTGGTGAAATCATTCATTTACAGGGAGGATACCAACACGATTTAAGAGAAGTGAAGTTTAATGATGGGGTGCGTCCATACGGTGGAGGGGTTGAGTTTGGTGAAAAAGGATTTTCAGAAGCTGCTTGGAGAACTACACATTCAGTATACAGAGACGGGGATTTATATCCAACACATGGCATTGGTCCTATTGCGCATTATATCAATATCAATAGAGGAAATCGATTTTTATCGCTATGCTCTTTTTCTTCAAAGGCAAAAGGCCTAAACGATTATATTGTGAAAAAAGGTGGCCCTAATCATCCCAATGCAAAAGTGAAATTTAAGTTGGGAGATGTGGTAACTACTTCTATTGATTGTAATAATGGGGAAACTATTCTATTGCAACACGACACCAATTTGCCAAGACCATATTCATTAGGATTTAGGGTTCAGGGCACTGAAGGTATTTGGATGGATTTAAATAAATCTGTTTACATAGAAGGTAAATCAGCTAAACCGCATCAGTGGGAATCTCAGAAAGAATGGTTTGATAAATATGACCATCCATTATGGGTAAGATGGAGTAAAGAAACAGCAGGAGCAGGGCATGGCGGAATGGACTTTTTTGTGATTCATGCTTTTATAGAGTCTATTAAAAATCAAACTCCAACACCGATGGATGTGTATGATGCAGCAGCTTGGAGTGCAATTACACCACTGAGTGAACTGTCGATTGAATTAGGGAATCAAACCGTTGAATTCCCAGATTTCACCGGTGGGCAATGGATGTATCGGAAACCAGTGTTTGCATTAAATGATCAATATTAATGATGAATGTTTTAAGTGCATTTGGATTAAATGCGAATGCAGATTTAACACAAATATCAAGTGGAATTATCAACAGTACTTGGAAAGTAAAATCTGGAACAGCAGACTATATTTTCCAGAGAATTAATGACCATGTTTTTGCTAGCCCCGAAAATATACATCATAATATTTCGGCAGTTGCGGGATATCTAAAAAAGCATAATCCAGATTATTTATTTCCTGCTCCAATTCTTTCTTTGGGTGGAACTGAGCTGGTTCATATGCCAGGAGAAGGGTATTATCGGCTATTCCCTTTTATTGAAGGAACCCATACGATAGAAGTAGTTGAAACAGCTAATCAAGCATTAGAAGCTTCAACACAATTTGGTCGGTTTACAGCTAAGTTGAAAAACTTTGATGTGTCCCAATTAAAGATCACCATACCCCATTTCCATGATTTAAGTTACAGGCATCAACAATTTCTAGATGCTATCAACAATGGTGATCCTGAGAGAGTACATGCAGAAAAAGCACTGATTGCGCGACTATATAAATTTGATTTTTTAGTAAAGCAATTTGAAGAAATTACCCAAAATGCTGCCTTTAAAAAGAGGGTCATCCACCATGATACTAAAATTAGTAATGTGCTATTTGATGGAGCAAACAAAGCTGTTTGTGTAATTGATCTTGATACTTTAATGCCGGGATATTTTTTTAGTGATGTGGGAGATATGATGCGAACTTATTTATGTCCTGTTTCTGAAAATGAAGCTGATATTAATAAGATCAATATACGTCCGTCCTTTTATCATGCAATTGTTCAAGGATATTCAAAAGAAATGCGTGGAGAATTAACTCCTATTGAGAAAGAACATTTTTTTTATGCTGGGCAGTTCATGATTTATATGCAAGCCATCCGTTTTTTAACGGATTATTTCAATAGCGATAAATACTACCAAATACTTTATAGTAATCATAATTTAGTTAGGGCAATTAATCAAACGGTTTTATTAGAGCGGTTAACGGAGTATGAAATGGATTTTAAAAATATTTTTTATGAATAGGATATTTATTTTCTTTTTTCTTTTATTACTGAGTACTCAAATGCTTGGTCAACCCTATCAACCTACTACAGAAAATTTACTTGCACGCAAACAGTTTGAAGACAATCGTTTTGGACTATTTGTTCATTGGGGGGTGTCTAGTATGTTGGGAGCAGGAGAATGGGTCATGCAGAATCGCAATATCAAAGTAAAAGATTATGTACTGCTAAAAGAAACATTTTATCCCTCACAATTTAATGCGGCAGAATGGGTAGCTGCCGCAAAATCGGCTGGTATGAAATATATTGTTTTTATTACCAGACATCATGATGGTTTTTCAAATTGGGATACACAACAAAGTGATTGGAAAATCACCAAAACCCCTTATGGGAAAGATGCGTTAAAGCAATTGGCTGAAGAGTGTAAGAAACAAGGAATGCAATTGGGGTTATATTATTCTACATTAGATTGGTTTAGAGAAGATTACCCTTATTCAACAGGACGCACAGGACAAGGAACTGGAAGAAAGACAGGAGGTGACTATGCTTCTTACTTGAAGTTCATGAAAGCGCAGCTTACTGAACTTTTAACCAATTATGGAACAATTATGTCTATTTGGTTTGATGGTCATTGGGATCAAACCAACCCAGAAGGTTCACTAGATAGAAGCTCAAGAATTAATTGGAAGTACAACGAAATTTATGAATTAATTCATCAATTGCAACCTGCCTGTTTAATTGGAAACAATCATCACTTAGATCCATTGCCAGGAGAAGACTTTCAGATGTTCGAAAAGGATTTGCCTGGTCAAAATCATACTGGATTGAGTTTTCAGAAACCTTCCGATCAATTGCCATTAGAAACCTGTGAGACCATGAATAATTCCTGGGGTTATAATATAACAGATCATGCGCATAAGTCTGTTAATGACTTAGTACATTATTTAGTGAAAGCTGCTTCATTGAATACTAATTTCTTATTGAATGTAGGCCCAATGCCTAATGGTAAAATTCAGACTGAAAATATTGATACGTTAAAACAGTTGGGAAACTGGATGAAACTGTATGCAGCTACTATACAAGGAACCAGAGGGAATATTATTCCAACCCAAGAATGGGGAGTAGTAACTGCGAAAGAGAAAAGTGTATTTGTACATATACTTAAACAAGTAAATGCCGATTATATTTTTGTTCCCTTAACTGCTGGTAAAGTAAAATGGGCAAATTTGTTTTCAACGAAAACGAATATCTCTTTCAAACAAGTTGACGAAGGTGTGTTCCTCTATTTAAAGAATATAAAACAAGATCAAGTAAATACAATAGTACAATTGGAGCTGAATTAAATTTTTAGGGGCGGGTAAGCCTATTCGTAACGGTGCCGCAATGGATTAGCATATTTATCAAAAAATATGTCGGCTTTACATAGTCAGCTGATGCGGTCTACTGCTTATTCAGATTATTAAATTTGTTGTACCTTTAGGTACTTGAGAAAGAGAATAGCCATATTATTTTTATCAATATACTTGTGTTCTACTACAGAAGCACATGAATTATTGAAAATTCCTGTGGTATTTCAGCATTTTATAGAACACCAACAAGAAGATCCAAAAATCTCTGTGATCCAATTTTTACATATCCATTACTTGCAAGGAAATGTAAAAGACAAAGATTATGATAGGGATATGCAACTGCCTTTTAAAACAGCTGGTGAATTTTTTGCTTCTTCTGCAACTCCATTTGTTCCATTAAATGCGCAGATTGTTCTTCATTATCCTGAAGATGCAAATAATATTGTTTGGTCCCAGCAAACAACTCCATTCCTTTTTTCTGCTTATCAGGTTAATATTTGGCAACCTCCTAAAAGGGCTTAGTTATTCCGCTTAAGAATTAGGGTCTAGCAGAACCTGCAGTCCCAATCGACTTATAATTAATGCTAAAAAAATGCTTACAAAAATTATTGAGTTTTCCGTAAGGAATAAACTCATTGTTGGGCTATTTGTAATTGCCCTATTAGGTTATGGAACGTATAATTTAACCAAGCTTCCAATAGATGCTGTTCCGGATATCACGAATAACCAGGTTCAAGTGATTACCATAGCGCCTTCCTTTGGCGCAACAGATATTGAACGTTTGGTAACTTTTCCAATTGAGCAAGCGAATAATAATATTTCTGGTTTATTAGAAATAAGAAGCTTCTCCCGATTTGGATTGTCGTTGGTTACTATTGTGTTTGATGATGAAACCGATATTTATTGGGCAAGACAACAAGTAGCAGAACGACTGTTACAAGTTCAATCACAAATTCCTTCGGGGATTGGAACGCCTCAATTAGGGCCTGTTTCCACTGGTTTAGGCGAAATATACCAATATGTTGTACGGCCTGAAAAAGGTTACGAAAATCAATATGATGTAACCGAGCTAAGAACCATGCAAGATTGGATAGTGCGAAGACAGTTATTGGGTGTGAAGGGGGTTGCCGAAGTAAGTAGTTTTGGTGGAAAGCTTAAACAGTATTCTGTTGAAGTAGATCCCTCTAAATTATTAAGTTATAATATCTCTATTGGAGATGTTTTTACAGCACTCGAAACAAATAATCAAAATACAGGCGGAGCGTATATTGAAAAAGGACCTACTGTTTTATTCATCCGAACAGAAGGATTATTAGGCAATATAGACGACATTAAAAACATCGCAATAAAAAGAACTTCTGGAGGAACTCCTTTATTTATAAGGGATGTGGCTGAAGTTAAAATTGGTCATGCTACAAGGTATGGTGCAATGACTTATAATGATCAAGGCGAAGTTGCTGGTGCTGTTGTAATGATGCTAAAGGGCGCCAATAGCAATGATGTAATTAGGCAAGTAAAAGAACGAATTGTTCAAATACAAAAGTCGTTGCCTAAAGGAGTGGTGATTGAGCCATTTTTAGATAGAACCAAAATGGTGAACAATGCCATTGGTACAGTAGAGAAAAATTTATTAGAAGGTGCATTGATTGTTGTTTTTGTATTAGTTGTTTTTTTAGGAAATCTAAGAGCAGGATTAATAGTAGCTTCTGTTATCCCATTGGCCATGTTGTTTGCCATAATAATGATGAACTTGTTTGGCGTAAGTGGAAACTTAATGAGTTTAGGAGCGCTCGATTTTGGATTGATTGTAGATGGGGCAGTGATTATAGTTGAAGCAGTCATGCATCAGTTAAGTCATAGTAAGAAGTTTAGCGTAGTAAATAAACTATCGCAGGGCCAAATGAATAAAGAAGTCAACCATTCTGCTAGCAAAATGATGAATAGTGCAGTATTTGGGCAAATCATCATATTAGTTGTTTACTTGCCTATTTTTACTTTACAGGGAATTGAGGGTAAAATGTTCAAGCCAATGGCACAAACGGTTGCATTTGCATTATTGGGAGCATTTATTCTTTCGCTCACTTATATCCCTATGATGAGTGCTGTATTTTTAAGTAAAAAAATAAGCCATCAGCCAACTTGGTCGGATCGTGTAATGGCTAAATTAGAGAGTAGTTATAAAAGGGCATTGGAATATATTTTACACTTCCCCAAATTGGTGCTCGGTTTTGTAATTAGTTTATTTATTGTTGCTTTATTCATTTTGAGCAGGTTAGGAGGAGAATTCATCCCAGCATTAGAAGAAGGAGATTTTGCAATAGATACAAGGGTTTTAACGGGTAGTAATTTGAATACAACGGTAGAAAGTACCCAAAAAGCAGCTTCGCTTTTACTCAAACAATATCCAGAGATTGAAAAGATTGTAACTAAAATAGGAAGTGGAGAAGTACCCACCGATCCAATGCCAATGGAAGCTAGTGATTTGATGGTGATATTAAAACCCAAAGAGCAATGGACATCTGCTAAAACATTTAATGAGTTGGCCGAAAAAATGGGTGCAACAATGGCTGCTGTTCCAGGAATCACCACTGGATTTCAATTTCCTGTACAAATGAGATTTAATGAATTAATGACTGGTGCAAGACAGGATGTAGTATGCAAAATTTTTGGTGAAAATTTAGATACACTGGCTGCATATGCTGCTACCATTGGTAAAATTGCAGGTACGGTAGAAGGTGCTAAAAGTATTTATGTAGAAGCAGTCACGGGCATGCCACAAATTTTAATTAAGTACAATCGAAACACTATTGCACAATACAATTTAAATGTGCAAGACATTAATAAAGTGGTGAATGCAGCATTTGCCGGTCAAAGCAGTGGGTTGCTTTTTGAAGGCGAGAAGCGATTCGATTTAGTGGTTCGTATAAAAGGCGAAATGAAAAAGGACCTTAAAGATATTCAGCAACTATTGATCCCAACTCCATCAGGTGTACAAGTACCGCTTTCTCAATTGGCAACTATTGAAATTAAAGATGGTCCTAATCAAATTCAAAGAGAAGATGCCAAACGCAGAATTGTAATTGGTTTTAATGTGAGGGGTAGAGATGTAGAAACCATTGTAAAAGAGTTACAGCAAAAAATAGAAAAACAGGTTAAGTTTCCAGTGGGCTATTATATTACTTATGGAGGCGCATTTGAAAATTTAAATGCGGCAAAAGCAAGATTGATGATAGCTGTTCCAGTGTCTTTATTGCTGATATTTTTATTACTTTATTTCGCATTCAATTCAATTAAGCATGGGTTGCTTATTTATTCGGCTATTCCTTTATCTGCTATTGGAGGAATCTTTTTCTTGGCATTAAGAGATATGCCTTTCAGTATTAGTGCGGGAGTGGGTTTTATTGCTTTGTTTGGCGTAGCCGTATTAAATGGTATTGTATTAATTGCAGAATTCAACAGACTTAAAAATGATGGGATGGATAATTTAAGAACGATTGTACTTACTGGAACAAGCTTGAGATTGCGTCCTGTTTTAATGACCGCTTTTGTGGCTTCACTAGGATTCCTTCCAATGGCATTGAGTAATGGAGCTGGTGCAGAAGTGCAAAGACCTTTAGCTACCGTGGTAATTGGCGGCTTAATGATTGCAACATTGCTCACCTTATTTGTATTGCCTGTATTATATATAATGTTCGAAAAAGGATTTAATGCAAGTTTACCCTTCAATAAAGGAGTAACAATTTTGTTGGGTTTTTTACTCATGGGTTCTGTTGCTATTGCACAAAACAATAATGCCCATCCTATTTCTGTTAAAGCAGCTGTTGACTCTGCTTTAAAAAATAATTTGTTGGTGAAGAATGAACAGTTAAAAGCAGAATACCAACAAATACTCATAGGTACTGCTGGGAATATACCAAAAACTGCATTTGTAGGTGAGGTAGGACAAATCAATAGTATTTATACAGATACCCGATTAGGGATTAGCCAATCCATTGCTTTTCCAACGGTGTATAAAAGAGAGCGCGATTTATTGCAAGCTGAATATGAAAACAGTGTATTAAATATTGCCATTCAAGAAGCCATATTAAAAAAGCAAGTTCAACAAGTATATTATGCTATGGTGTATTTGCAGAAGAAAAAGGAATTATTACTTTTTTCTGATAGTTTGTATTCAGCATTTTATCAAAAAGCAGCTTTACGTTTGAAAACGGGAGAATCTAATATTCTAGAAAAAACAAGTGCTGAAACATTGTTAGGGCAAATACAAATGCAATTGCAGCAATTATCGCAAGATGCTTCTATGATGCAACTACAGTTTCAACTCTTGTTAAATACAAAGATGGCTTATATCCCAGAAACTGGTAAGGGGCCATTGTCACCAACTGCTTTATTAGACACTGCTCAGTTGAGCAATCATCCTATTTTACAAAGCATGCTGCAACAACAATCATTAGCAATGGCTAGTACAGAGTTAGAAAAAAGTAAACTCTTACCAGATTTATCATTGGGCTATTTAAATGGAAGTATTCGAGGAATAGGTGCCGACGATGTATTTTACAGTGGTAAAAGATTCAGTACAGTCCAATTTGGAATGGGGATACCTTTATTTACTAAAGCGCAAAAAGCCCGGATCAATAGTGCCTCTTTAAGTGAAAAATTAGCGGAAGCAAAATACCAACAAGTAAGGCAACAACTAACTACGGAATATCAAACTACTATAACACAGTTTTCTAAATACTTAACAACTGTTCAGTATCTAGAAAAAACCGGATTAAAAAATGCCCAATTAATTACAGAAACTGCTAATAAGCAATTGTCTGCAGGATTAATCAATTATTTAGAATGGGTACAATTAATTAATCAGGCAACCAGTGTTAGAAATGACTATACCGAAGCAGTTAGAAGTTTAAATGAATCAATCATACAATTAACTTATTATATTCAACAATAACGATCATGAAAACCTATTTATATATTTTATTCAGTGGCCTATTTGTTATGGCCTGTTCTAATAAGGATCAAAAGGAAGAGACAGTTGCGGCAACAGCAACTGCGGATACATTGGTATTATCCAATGAACAATTAAAAAATGCTTCATTAGCCATTGGTCAAATGCAGGAACTGGAAATTTCTTCGTTGATGAAAGTGAATGGAAAAATTGATGTGCCTCCTCAAAATATGGTCTCTATTAGTGTTCCACTAGGAGGGTATTTAAAAACCAGCAAATTGTTGCCTGGTATGCACGTGAATAAAGGAGAAGTTGTGGCAGTAATGGAAGATCAACAGTATATTCAATTGCAACAAGACTACTTAACAGCTAAAGTAAAGCTAGTCATGTTCGAAAAAGAATTCATTCGCCAAAAGGAATTAAATGCCAGTCAGGCGAGTAGCGATAAAATGTTGCAGCAAGCAGAGTCTGAGTATAAAACACAAAAAATATTGGTTTCTGCACTGGCACAAAAACTACAGTTAGTGGGAATTAATCCATCCACCTTAAATGAAAACAATATCAGCAAAAGCGTGAATATTCATTCTCCCATAGATGGCTATGTAACAAAAGTGAATGTAAATATTGGGAAATACATTTCCCCTACAGAAATCATGTTCGAGTTGGTTAATCCTACAGATATTCATTTGGCCCTTAAAATCTTTGAAAAAGACTTAGATAAGCTGTTTATTGGCCAGGGATTGGTTGCTTTTACCAATAATAATCCTCAGAAAAAATATGATTGTGAAGTGTTGTTGATTGGGAAAGATATTAATCAAGAGGGCTTTACCGATGTCCATTGTCATTTTGAAACCTATGATAAGCTTTTGATTCCCGGCACTTATATGAATGCAGAAATTAAAGTCAGGAATAGGAAGGCCAATGTTTTACCAATTGATGGAATTGTACGATTTGAAGGCAAACAGTATGTATTTAAAGCGATTGATAAACAACAATTTATCATGACTGAAGTTCGTTTGGGTGATACCGAGAACGGGATGACCGAAATTTTATTGCCAGAAAAAGACATTCTAGACAAATCTAATTACGTTACAAAAGGGGCTTATACCTTATTAATGATGCTGAAGAATGAAGCAGAGTAATTAACTTGCAGCTAATTAGCAAGATTTTATGATTAAATTCAGTACTGTTATCAGAGGTTTTCTTATTGTATTGTTGATTGGTTTTTCCGCGGCCGTACAGGCACAAAACTTAGACCAGCTGGTAAAGCGTGGCCTACAAAGAATGACTTCAAAAAATTACAAGGGAGCGATTGAAGATTTTACCCAAGCGCTTGAATTAACTCCCGATGACGTTAATTTATTCCTGAATAGGTCTATAGCTAAACGAGAATTGAAGAATTATGCAGGAGCTATTGAAGATCTTGGATTTGCGCTAGAAATTAATGAAGCAGATCCTAATTTGTTCTTTAATAGAGGATTCGTTAAAAGTTTATCAGGAGATGCAGAGGGAGCCGTAGAAGATTATAGTCGTGCAATCGAAATTGGCCCTGCAACGGCGAATATGCTTTTTAATCGAGGTATCGAAAAAGAGAAGCTAAAAGATTTGCAAGGTGCTTTAGAAGATTATAATCGGGCGCTGGTTTTAAAACCTAATTATGGCGATGTTTATTTTAACAGAGGAGTGGTAAAAAGTGCTTTAAATGATGCTGATGGTGCATTAAAAGATTATAATAAGTCTATTGTATATAATCCTAAAAATGAAAGTGCTTGGTTTAATAGAGCAATTGAAAAGACCAATATACAAGATTATGTTGGGGCAATCAACGACTATAGTAATGCCCTCAAATTGGTGCCAGATTTTGTAGAAGCATGGTTTAATAGAGGGTATGTAAAAGCGAAAATGAATAACCATAAAGGGGCCATTTTAGATTTTGATAAAGCCATAGATTTAGATCCTGCAGCAGATATTTATTTTAATAGAGCCATTTCAAAAGCGGCATTGAATAATCATAATGCGGCTATATCAGATTACAATAGTGTAATAGCATTGGATTCAGCCGTAGAAAATGTTTTTTTTAATCGTGCACTCAGTAAAATTAAATTGAATGATTATAAAGGGGCTATCCCAGATTTAGATTTGGCTTTAGGATACAATCAATCTAATGCAGATATCTATTTTAATAAAGGAGTTGCATTACGTAGTTTGTCTAAGTTAAAAGAAGCCAAAGATGAGTTTGATAAAGCCTTGGTACTAGCACCCAAAAATTCAGACTTATATGTGAATAGGGGGCTTATTCAACTTGAACTATCCGATACAGCTGCGGCTATTGAAGATTTTTCAAATGCCATTGAATACAATAAAAAAAATGTCCCTGCTTATTTTAACAGAGGAATTCAATATGAAAAGTCTGGCGATTTTGATGCTGCTTTGGCAGATTACAATAGCGCAATCAAATTAGACCCCAATAATGGCGATATCTATTTTAATCGTGGAGTAGTAAGGGCTGCTATAGGAGATAAGAAAGGGGCATTGGCCGATTATAACTCATGCATTCGATTGAAACCAACTAACGCAGGGGCCTGGTATAATCGGGGCTTGGCTAAATATGCTGCCAAAGATTATTTAGGGGCACTCGCTGATTTTAATAAAGTAATTCAGTTAGACCCCTCAATGCCAAATATTTATTTTAACAGAGGCATTGTAAGGGGGCAGTTAAAGCAATTTGTAGCTGCAATAACAGATTATGATAAAGCCATTCAAATGGATCCTAATTACGGCGATATATACTTGAACAGGGGTATTTTAAAAGTTATTTTAAAACAACCTACAGGCGGTTGTGCAGATCTACAGAAAGCTGCGGCAATGGGCGTTTTTGCGGCAACCATCGAAATAGAAAAGTCTTGTAAGTTGTAACCGTTTGACCGAATTAATTTACCGTTAACATATAAAACACCAATAATCTCTATTCAGAATGTAATATTGGCATAATATTATATACTCATAAGTAAATTAATTAAATACCATTTTATGAAAAAGGTTTTGTTGTCGATTTTTGTTTTAGTTGCTTCTGTTATCAGCCTTTCGGCTCAAACTGCAGAGGAAGTAATTAACAAGTATGTAACTGCTATTGGCGGTGCAGACAAGTGGAGTAAAATACAGTCTTTAAAAGTAGAAGGCCAAATTGAAGTCCAGGGTATTGCTATCCCATTCACCATGCAAGCCGTTCACATGAAAGGGATGCGTGTTGATGCAGAATTCCAAGGAAGTAAAATTATTGATATCGTAACCCCTACGAAAGGTTGGTCTCAAAATCCATTAATGGGTAAAACCAGTTTAGAAGCCATTACAGAAGATGAGCTTAAAACTAAATTGGATGAATTAGATGTTCAAGATGAGTTTGTAAACTATAAAGAAAAAGGTTCTACTGTAGAGTATTTAGGTAAAGAAGAAGAAGAAGGAACATCTTATCATAAATTAAAATTGGTAAGTAAAAACGGAAACGAAAAAGTATACTTCTTTGACCTTACTACTGGTTTAATTTACAAAGAAGAATCTACTGTGAAGCAGCAAGGACAAGAAATTAAACAAGCTGTAAAATACCTAGACTACCAAACATTAGAGAATGGTATTAAAATGGCTTTCAAGTCTGATATGGGTATGATGATGATGGTTACTAAAAAGGTAACAATCAATCCTACTGTTGACGCAGCTATTTTTTCAGGTAACTAAACCAAACTAAATGAGAGTACTTCTTGTTGCCCTTATTTCGGGCATAGGCATGCTATTGCATGCACAAAACGTTCCTTCTTTTAATACTGCTCAATTTCAAGTAATGGGGGCAAGGGCTTTGGGCCCTTCTACCATGAGTGGAAGAATTACAGCTATTGAAGGTGCTTATGCAGATGCACAATTAAATTTATACGTGGGTACTGCCGGTGGTGGTATTTGGAAAAGTCAAAATGGTGGTCAATCATTCGCTCCGATTTTTGACAAGTATAACCAATCAATTGGTGCTTTGGCTTTAGAGCCAGGAAGTGCAAGAGTGGTATATGCTGGAACAGGCGAAAGCAATATGCGTAATTCGGTTTCTATTGGTGCGGGTTTGTATAAAACCACTGATGGTGGATCTAATTGGCAAAAGCTTGGCTTAGATAGTACCGAGCATATTAGTAAAATCGCAATAGATCCTACCGATAAAAAAGTAGTTTATGTAGCAGCTCCTGGTCCATTGTTTAAATCCTCTACGCATCGTGGTTTATATAAATCTACCGATGCAGGAAAAACTTGGGAGAAAATCTTATACATCAATGAAAATACTGGATGTGCTGATATAGCTGTACACCCTACCAATCCTAAAATTGTATTTGCATCCACTTGGGAATTTAGGAGAAAGGCATTTTCATTTGTTTCTGGAGGATCAGGCTCTGCATTTTATAAATCAGTAGACGGTGGTAAAACTTGGAACAAACTTACTAAGGGTTTACCTGAAGGTAACTTGGGTAGAATTGTCGTAACCATTAACCCTTCTAAACCTTCACAAGTATTGGCATTGGTTGAAGCCAAAGAATCTGCTTTATATCAATCCAATGACGAGGGTGAAACTTGGACAAAACTCACTTCTGCTACAGGCTTAACGGCTAGACCTTTTTATTTTAGCACTTTAGTAGTTGATCCAAAAGATCCTAAGCGTGTTTACAGACCTGCTTACGATTTTAATTATTCCAATGATGGCGGCGCAACATTTGCAAATACTGTAATTGGCGGTGTTGCTCCACACGCAGATCATCATGCTTTATGGATCAATCCTTCTAATACCGATATGTTGTTTTTGGGTACCGATGGTGGCGTTTATTTAAGTTATAATAAAGGCGTTACTTGGCAGTTCTTAAACAACTTGCCTGTTCCCCAATTTTACCATGTAAGTATAGATAATCAATCTCCCTATAATATTTATGGGGGATTACAAGATAATAACAATTGGATGGCCCCAAACACTGCACCAGGTGGGGTTGCAGCTACCGATTGGAAAGCGCTTGGTGGTGGAGATGGTTTTTGGGTTCAGCCAGATGCTATTGATGAGAAAATAATTTATGCTGAATCGCAAGGTGGCGACATGTATCGAATTAATTTAAGAACCGGTTTATCTGCTGGCATTAAGCCAAAGAAACAAACAGGTGAAGATGATCATCGATGGAATTGGAATACGCCGATTGTTACTGCTAAATCTAACACGAAGTCTGCTACTGGTAAATCGCAAAGCAATTTGTATGTAGGTGCGCAGTATTTATTTAGGTCTAGAGACAATGGAAGAAACTGGGAAAGAATATCTCCAGATTTAACCACCAACAATAAAAGCATTCAAAACAAGGCAGAAACCAGCGAGAGTGTAACAGGCGATAATACCAGTGCTGAAAATCATTGTACCATTTTCACCATTGTACAACATCCCAATAATGAGAATATTATTTGGGTAGGTACAGATGATGGTAATCTAATGTTTACTAATAATGGTGGAAAAACTTGGACGAATAAATCAAATGCATTTGCAAAAGCAGGTGTGCCAGCAAATGCTTGGATTAGTAGTATTGAACTGTCTTCCCATAATGCGAATAGAATTTTTGTAACGCTAGACCATCATATGTATGGTGATAACACTACGTATGCATTGGTGAGTAATGATGGTGGAAATAGTTTCACAAAATTCGAATCAGAGGAGTTAACAGGGTTTGCGCATATTATTAGAGAAGATCCTAAAACACCTGAATTACTTTTTCTAGGAACAGAATCAGGATTTTTTATTTCATTAAACGCAGGTAAAACTTGGATGCGTAGTAAGTATCAAAATTTACCATGGTACAGTTTAGTAAGAGATATTAAAATTCATCCTACAACCAATGATTTAATCATTGCAACACATGGAAGAGGAATTTATATTATCGATGATATTCAGCCATTAAGAGAAATGGTTAAATCTGATTTGAGTAAACCATTTTTGTTTTACCCTATTCAGCCATTTAAGTATGAATATGGCGCACAATATCCTCAGGCAGCGTCCAATTTAGTAGGTTATGCTGGGGCTAGTAAATCATTGGCACCAACATTCTATTATTACTTAAAAGAGCGCAGTAATGATGTTGTTAAAATTGATATTTATAATGCCGCAAATCAAAAAATAAAAGACTTAAATGGTACTGGATTAAAAGGGTTAAACAAAGTTTTTTGGACCCTTACTTCTAATCCTCCAAGAGTTGCAAAAGGTGGATTTGTTGCACAATCATCTATTCAATATGCAGGGTTTTATGGGCCTAAAGTTCCAGCAGGGAAATATCGCATTGTTGTAAAAGCGGGAAAGGATAGTAGTGAGCAGATATTAACGGTATTGCCTAATCCTGCTGCTGGCTTGAGTGAAATGGCTTTGCAGAAATTACACCAACAAAGTATGCGTGTCTTTTTACTTCAAGAACAATTAGCTGATATGGTAGATACTATTGATGTTAAGTTAGCCGCTTGGAACAAAATGCCAAACTCTGATGAGATTACTCAAAAAATAAAAGCAATGGATTCATTCAAAAGAGAGTTGTTAGAGCTCAATAGAAAATCCATCTTTTTTGATGAAACCAAATTCAGAAAAAGAATCAGTGATTTTTACCTTGATTTAGTAACAGCCCTTGAGCCATTATCTGAAGGTCAAGAGAAAGGAATTAATGTATTAGAAGCCGAAATGAAAGGATTTAAAACAAGGTTTAAGCAATTGCTATAGTTGATTAGTTTTCATAAAGCCGCAAATAATGGAATATTATTTGCGGCTTTTTTGTTTTATATATGCGGTTATTTGCGTTAATAAGGGTATTTATTTTTTTTATTGTTTTTAATCTACACACTTACACTTTTATTTACATATTTGCGTTATTAGAAGCCGCTAGCTTATTAAAAACTTTGTTAATTGATGCAACGTTTTATATTGAGCAGTGGTCCTGAAAAAGGTACAAATCATTCATAATAGGTGTTGAATAATTTTTTCTTAATTTCCACTTAAAAATTAACAAAAATTTTATTTAATGCCAAAAATGTGTATTTTGTACACGCTTAATAACCAGTAAACTGCCATTTATGAATCTAAGACTGCTTGCCAGGCCCATATTGATGGGAGCCTTCGCTTGTCTGTTTGCCATCTTCTCGCATGCGCAAACGAAAACAGTTACCGGAAAGGTAACTGACTCAAAAGACGGATCACCGCTTTCTGGTGCTTCTGTAGTAGCTAAAGGAACTTCAACAGGTACCCAAACGGGTGCAGATGGTTCCTACAAATTAACAGTTCCTTCTTCAACAAAAACTTTAGTGATTTCATTCGCTGGTTTTGGTAATCTAGAAGTGAATGTTTCTGCATCTAACACTGCCGATGCTAAATTAACATCAACCGCTGATGCGTTGACTGATGTTGTAGTAATTGGTTATGGTGCTAGAAAATCAAAAGACGTAACAGGATCTGTTGCGCGTGTTACGGAGAAAGACTTTAACAAAGGTCAAATTGCTTCTCCAGATCAGTTGTTGCAAGGCCGTACGCCAGGTGTGTTGGTTACTCCATCTACTGGTGAACCAGGTGCAGCAGCAACGATTAATATCAGAGGTACTGGATCAATCAGTGGTGCACAAGAACCATTGTATGTAATTGATGGAGTTCCTTTGGGTCAAGGAAGTACATTGGGATCTGCTAGTGGTGTTGAAGGTAGCACTACTCCAAGAAATCCCCTTGTCTTTTTGAATCCAAATGATATCGAAAGCATCACTATATTAAAAGACGCATCTGCTGCTGCCATTTATGGTTCAAGGGGTGCAAACGGTGTAATCTTAATCACTACCAAACAAGGTAGAGGTGGAAAAGCCGGTGTGTTTAATTTTGGAGCTAACACTAGTATCGCAAATACAGCACGTCGTTACGACTTGATGAATGCACAAGACTTTTTATTAGCTGCAAAAAAAGCGAATATTGATGGTGGTGCAGATCCAGTAGCTGCAGGTGAAGCGGTTAAAGGAATTGACAATGGGTCAAGTACCGATTGGCAAGACCAAATTTTCCGTCAAGCGATTTCTCAGAATTATAACCTAAGCTGGGCTTATAGCAATAAAGGTACTACTGCTCGTTTAAGTGCTTCTTATGATGACCAACAAGGTATCATCAGAAACAGTAGCTTACAGCGTTTGACTGCTCGTGCTAATTTAGGACAGAAGTTATTCAATGATAAATTGAAATTAGAAGCGAATATTACTTATTCTAATACTAAGGGTCAATTTCCTCCATTGTCTAACAATGCAGGTTTCCAAGGGTCTTTGTTAGGTGCTGCTTTACAACTTAATCCAACCAGTCCTGTATACAATAGAGACGGATCATTCTTTCAGCCAGGTGATCAGCGTAACCCTGCGCAAATGTTGGCTTATTTTGACGACAGAGAAGTTACAAACAGATTCTTGACCAATTTATCTGCAACTTATCAAATCACTTCTAGCCTTTCTTACAGGGCAGTTCTTGGATTGGATAATGCTACTTCTGAGCGTACTGCTTTTGCAGATCCTCGTTTGGGCTCAAATGCTTACGGTGGTACAATTAACGTGTTCGGTAGAGATTACCAAAATGGTATACAAGGCAATGGACGTGGTACCAGACAAAATCAAGAAGTTAATAACACTTTGTTTGAACAATACTTGACTTTTGATAAAACATTTAACAATGTACACGCTATCAATGCGGTCGCAGGTTATTCTTATCAAAGTGTTCAGAGTCGTTATAATGGTAGCTTTGGCTGGGGCTTAAATACACCAGTGGTTGCTCCTACAGATGTGTTTGCTAGAAATTTCAATCAATTTAGGAATTATGCAAATTTCGTTCCTGGTTTTGGAAGAAATGAATTACAATCAGTATTTGCTCGTGTAAACTATACTTACAACGATAAGTATTTCTTTACAGCAACAGTAAGATCTGACGGATCTTCTAAGTTTGGTGCAAACAACCGTTATGGAACTTTTCCAGCGTTTGCCTTTAAGTGGAGAGTATTAGAAGAGTCTTGGGCTAAGAATACATTGGGTAAATTATTCAGTGAATTCAATATCAGAGCCAACTATGGTAAATTGGGTAGCCAAGATAATTTAGGTAACTATGCTGCATTAAATCTTCAAGAAACTTTTGATGTGGGTAACAATACCCCAGCAGGTCCTAGAAGTCGTGTTATTCAGCAAGGTAATCCAAACCTTAGATGGGAAGAAGTTGCTACTACTGGTTTTGGTGTAGACTTCACTTCTAAAAATGGTCGTTTGTCTGGTACTGTTGATTACTATAATGCTGAGCGTACCAATATGTTGTTTCTTGCTCCAACTCCAGGTGGATTTGCTCCAACTAGTAACTGGTGGATTAACTTACCAGGAAATGTTACTAACAAGGGATGGGAATTTAGCTTGAACTATAAAATTGTTCAGGGCAGCAAGTTTAATTGGGATGTTAGTGCCAATTTAACAACAGTAGAAAACAATGTAACTGGTTTACCAGCTCAAATCAATACAGGATCGGTAAGTGGCCAAGGTTTAACTGGTGCGTTTGCACAAACTTTAACCAACGGTTCTCCAATCTTTACTTGGTCAATGCCTGTTTTCCAAGGATTTGATGGTAATGGTAACGCACGTTATGCCGCAGGTGCTGCTAACCAATTGGTTGGTACTGCATTGCCTAAAATGTTTGCTGGTTTAACCAACAACTTCTCTTATGGAAGATGGAATTTGAGTGTTTTCTTAAATGCCGTTACTGGTCATTATGTTTACAACAATACAGCGAATGCGTTGTTCTTAAAAGGAAGTTTGCGTAATGCTCGTAACGTAACGAATGAAGTTGGGAAAGGTCCTGAGAATCCATTTAACCCAGGTTCTGTATCAACTAGGTTCTTAGAGTCAGGAGATTTTGTTCGCTTGGCTAACTTGAACTTAAGCTATGCTTTCGATATCAAGGGTAAGGCAATCAAAACGTTATCAGTATTTGCATCTGGCCAAAACTTGGCATTGTTTAGCAAATATTCTGGTATCGATCCAGAAGTTAACGTAGATAAGAACATCAACGGTATCCCATCTCGTGGATTTGATTATACTCAATTCCCAAGACCAACAGTGGTTACCTTAGGTGTTAATATTGGTTTTTAATTCCGAACAAAAAAACATTGATTAATATGAAAAATTTAATAAAAAGTTACATTTTACCTGCTGCGGCGGTAAGTGTACTTACGATCACGTCTTGTTCCAAGCTTGATCCAAAGTTGGAGGCACCCAACTCTATCGCTCCAACTCAAGCGGGAGGTGTACCTACAGCTTCTTCTATCTCAGCTGTTTACGAGCAGTTGAACCAATTAACCGGTGGCCAGGGTAACTGGTTTGGTTTGCAAGAGCATTCCACCGATGAAATCATGGGGCCAACACGTGGTACCGACTGGGACGATTTTGGTACATGGCGTCGTTTGCACCTACATACATGGGCTGCCGATCATAACCAAATTAACGATACTTGGAATGGATTAAATGGAGCTTTGTTCCAAACAACCCTAACTGCAGAAACCAAAACAGGTTTAGAAAAAGCAGAAGGTCAGTTCCTTCGTTCTTTTTTCCGTTTCTTAGTATGTGATATTTACGGTCAAGTACAAACTAGACCTGCAACAGCTGCTGCTAACGTTATTCCTGATGTTTTAACCAGATCTGCTGCTATTGATGCAATTATCACAGAATTAGAAGCTGCTGTTCCTGCGCTTCCTGCTTACAACGTTGCAAATCGTGGACAAGCTACAAAAGAAGCTGCATGGGCTTTATTGGCGAAAGCTTATTTAAACAGAGCTGTTTATAAGCAAGACCCAACTAAACCAGCTGGCCCTTATACTTTTGCTGCTGCAGACATGAATAAGGTAATTGAATACTGTAATTTAATTGCAGCTAATACCAATTTGTCAATTGATTCTTACTACTGGGATAACTTTAAGTGGGACAACGGTACCGCATCTTCAGAAAATATCTTCGTTCGTAAAGCGGGCGGTGATGCAAGAGCTGGTAACGGTGCTGGTTTAAGATGGCAGACTTCTCAAAGCTGGCACTACAACCAAACTCCTTCTTCTTGGAATGGTTTCGTAACCTTATCTCAGTTCTACGATAGCTTCGAAGGAAATGACGTTCGTAGAAACGATACCTTAAGAGGTCACACTGAGTTTACTGGTGCAACTGCTGGTTTATTAGTTGGTCAAGCACGTGGTCCAAGAAATGGATTAATTGGTGATCCAATTGTAGACTTAAAAGACCGTTCTGGTAACCCATTGATTTTCACTCGTAATGCTTCTATCTTCTTTAACGGAGAAGCAAGTGGTATTCGTTTGAACAAGTTTCCTCTAGATCCAACTACTATTAATGATGGTGCTTGGGGAAGTGCGAATGAGTTTCCTTTCTTCCGTTTCTCTGATGTTCGCTTAATGAAAGCTGAAGCTTTGTTAAGAGGTGGTACAACTGGTGCAAACGGTGAAACTCCATTGTCTATAGTTAACGACTTACGTTCTAAGCGTAGAGCAACTGCTCTTTCTGCTGTAACTCTACCAGTTTTGTTAGCTGAAAGAGGTCGTGAATTATACTTAGAAGGTCACAGAAGAACAGATATGATTCGTTTTGGTGTATTCAATGCTCCTGTTGAAGAAAGACCAAATGCATCTGATGCGTATAAAGTGGTTTATCCAATCCCTGCTATACCATTGTCTTCTAACCCTAACTTAAAGCAAAACTTCGGATACTAAAATCTTCGGTTTTTTGATACTGATCCCTCCAAAAATCTTTACGAAATTTGGGGGGATTTTTTTTGTTTAATTTAGCGAATGCGTATGTCTAAGTATTTTGTTTTTGTGCTAATTTTTGGTCTGGCATTATCTTGTAAAACCAAGAATGCGAATACCCTTTTTGAGGAAGTCAACACCAATATCCAGTTTACCAACTCATTGGTAGAGTCTGAGGCATTTAATGTATTTAAGTATCGCAATTTTTACAACGGCGGTGGTGTGGCTACGGGTGATTTAAATAATGATGGCTTGCCTGAAGTATTCTTTACAGCAAATCAAACTGCCAATAAATTATATTTAAACAAAGGCAATTTTGAATTTGAAGACATTACACAAAAGGCAGGAATTACATATGATGGAGAATGGAGTACTGGTGTTGTTTTTGTAGACATCAATGCAGATGGATGGTTGGATATTTATGTTTGCAATGCTGGTAATATGTTGCAAAAAGCGAAGCGAAAAAACAAACTCTACCTCAATAATAAAAACAACACATTCACAGAATCTGCGGCGAGTTATGGCTTAGACAATGATGGTTATTCAACGCAGGCTAGCTTTTTTGATTATGATTTAGATGGTGATCTAGATTGTTTTTTAGTAAACAATAGCCCTATCCCAGTGAATACGCTTAATTACGCCAATATGCGTAGTATACCTGATGCACAAGCCCCTTTTGCAGAATTCTTAAAAGGTGGCGGAGACCATTTATACAAAAATGAAAATGGTAAATATATTGAAGTGACCAAAGAAGCGGGTATTTATGGAAGTATTATCAGCTTTGGTTTAGGAGTTACTGTGGGGGATATCAATTTAGATGGCTATCCTGATGTATATGTTTCTAATGATTTTTTTGAAAAAGACTATTTATACATCAATCAAAAAAATGGGACATTCAAGGATGAACTTTCTAGTAGAACGCAACATATTAGTTTCTCCTCAATGGGAGCAGATTTACAAGATATCAATAACGATGGTAAACCAGATATATTCACTACTGATATGTTGCCTGGCGATGATTACCGGCTAAAGACCAATACTTCGTTTGAGGGGTATGATGTTTTTATGCTGAAGAAAAACCAAGATTTTTTCAATCAGTTTACTCAAAATGCTTTGCAGGTAAACAACGGGGAAGGAAAATTTTTAGAAACCGCCTTTTATAGTGGAGTTGCAGCCAGTGATTGGAGTTGGGGAGCATTAATGTTTGATGCTGACAATGATGGGTTAGCAGATATTTTAGTATGTAATGGTATTTATAGAGATGTTACAGATCAAGATTTTATAGATTTTTTTGCCAATGATGTTGTCAATCAAATGGTATTAAAAGGCAAAAAGGAACAAGTTAATAATGTGATTGATAAAATGCCTTCTGTGCCCATTCCGAATAGCATGTTTAAGAATAGGGGCAATCTAAAATTCTCTAATGAAAGCACGAATTGGGGATTAGATAAGCCTAGTTTTTCCAATGGAGCAGCATATGCAGATTTAGACAATGATGGAGATTTAGATTTAGTGATCAATAACGTGAATCAACCCGCAACCATTTATAAGAATAAAAGTCGCGAGCAAAATAAGGACAACTATATTGGAGTTGCTTTAACCTACAACAGCCCTAATCCCTTTGCAATTGGCAGTACTATTAAAGTATACCAGGGCAACCAAATTATTACCAGAGAATTAATACCGAGTAAGGGTTTTCAAAGTTCGGTAGAATACAAACAAACGATTGGTTTAGGTACAAGCCTAGCAGATTCTATGCAAATTATTTGGCCCAATAGATCTACCACTACCCTATTAAAGCCAAGTGTTAATCAATTGCATAAAATTGTATTTGATGTAAAAATGGCAAAGCCATTCCATCCTGAAGAATTAAAGCAAGTAGTTCCTTTATTTCAACAAACTGCTGTACAATTAGTAAAACATACAGAAGATGATCAAGTAGATTTTTATATAGAAAGAAATATTCCATTCATGTTGAGTAAGTTGGGGCCTAAAGCTGCAGCTGCTGATTTAAACGGGGATGGATTAGAAGACTTGTTTATTGGAGGCGCCAATGGACAAGCCAGCCAATTATATTTTCAAACTAAAACAGGATTCAAACTTCAAACAGTTGATGATTTTAATAAGTTTAAATTCAATGATGTTACTGCTGCTTTTTTCTTTGATGCAGATGAAGACGGAGACCAAGATTTATTTGTAGGGGGGGGCGGAAACACCGCTCCAGCTAGTTCAGACTTGTATCAAAATCAACTCTATATCAATAATGGAAAAGGGTCGTTCACTTTACAGTCTGGTGCATTTGTAATCAGCCATACCAATTGTGGTGTAGCAATCCCATTGGATTATGACTCAGATGGAAAGATGGATATTTTTATCGGAAGTAGAAGTGAGCCACAGCAATATGGTATTGCACCAAAGAGTTTTTTATACCACAACGAAGGGAACGGAATCTTTAAAGAAGTTAGTACTTCTGTTGCTCCATTCTTAAGCAATCTTGGTATGATTACAGGAGCGGTTTATGCAAATGTTATTGGGAATGAACAACCAGAGTTGGTAGTAACAGGAGAGTGGATGTATCCGCATATTTACCATTTTAATGGCAAACAATTTATTGAACAAAAATCCGGTTTAGAAAACCAATTAGGATGGTGGCAAACGGTTGTAGCTGCCGATATGGATAAAGATGGAGACAAAGATTTAGTCTTTGGCAATTTGGGTGAGAACTTTTATTTACGTGCAAGTAAGGATGCTCCAGTAAAAGTATTTTTAAAAGATTTTGATAAAAACGGAAGCATCGAAAAAATATTCAGTCATACGCTGAATGGAAAAGACATGCCAGTCTTTTTAAAGAAAGATATTACAGAACAATTACCCGCGCTTAAAAAAGAAAATTTAAAGCACCAAGATTTTGCACCCAAAACCATACAAGAATTATTTCCAAATACACTATCGGACGCAAGGGTTCTTTCAGTGAATACGGGTGCTTCAATCATTGCGGTGAATAATTCGAATAAAGGATTCACGGTACAAGCACTTCCATATAAATTACAGTTATCCAGTATTCAGTCGATGGTGGTAGAAGACATGAATGGGGATGGTTATGTAGATATTTTAGCAGCGGGTAACTTTTTTGATTTATTGCCACAGTTTTGTAGCATTGATGCTTCTTATGGAAACCTCTTGTTAGGGAACGGGAAGGGTGGTTTTTCAGTTGCAAGTCCGCAACAATCTGGCATAAGTATTAATGGACAAATCAAGCAGATTTTGCCATTGCGCTTCAATAATCAGTTGGGTTATTTGTTCTTGCAGAATAATGATTATCCAGTATATTTTAGAAAAACCGGTGCAGTAAAAAAATAGGGACTATGAAGTATTTGAATTGTTATATTTTATTGCTGGTCGTACTGGTTTCTTGTAAAAGTAAACAGGAAGACAGTTTGTTTACGCCAATTGAATCAACTAAAACGGGATTAAATTTTACCAATACGTTAATCCCAACAACCGACTTTAATCTATTCTCTTACATGTATTATTACAATGGTGCAGGGGTAGGAGCGGGAGACTTCAATAAGGATGGGAAAGTTGATTTATTTTTTGCAGCCAATCAGCAATCTAATCGCCTTTTTTTGAATAAAGGGGAAATGCAATTTGAAGATATAACCAAACTTGCGGGAATTCCAGCAGATAGTGCATGGAGCACGGGAGTCTCGGTTGTTGACATCAACAATGATGGCTTGCTAGATATCTATATTTGTCGTGTAGGCAATTACAAAGTTTTAAAGGGAACAAATCAATTATTGGTATGTACAAAAATTGACGAAAAAGGAATACCTCATTATGAAGATCAGGCTACTCAATACGGATTGGATTTTTCTGGCTTTAGTACACAAGCTGCATTTTTAGATTATGATGGCGATGGAGATCTTGATTTATTTTTATTGAATCATTCTGTGAATCATGATGGAAATTATGCCCCAAGAAAAAATTTCGAAAATACATTTGACTCACTGGCAGGACAAAAATTTTTTCGCAACGATACCGAGCTGAGCAAAGCTGGAAAAATCACCCGAAGATTTACAGATATCACCAAAACGGTTGGAATCAATGGGTCTAAAATAGGCTATGGATTAGGTGTTGCAGTTTCGGACATCAATTTAGATGGATGGCCAGATATTTATGTAGGAAATGATTTTCATGAAAATGATTATTTGTATATCAATAATCAGAAAGGACAGTTTGAAGAGAAGGGAAGAACCCAACTCATGCATACCAGTCAATTTACCATGGGGGTAGATATTGCAGATGCAAATAATGATGGGCTCCCAGAAATTGTTTCGATGGACATGCTGCCTTATGAATCTTATATGCTCAGAAGGTCGTTGTCTGAAGACGATTACAATATTTTCCAGAACAAATTGGCATTTGGATATACGTATCAATATGCAAGAAATAATTTACAATATAATCGTGGCAATAATCGCTTTAGTGAAGTAGGGCAATACGCAGGTATTCATGCCACCGATTGGAGTTGGGCATCGTTGTGGATGGATTTTAATAACGATGGTAATAAAGACTTATTTGTTTCGAACGGTATACCAAAAAGAATGAACGATATTGATTATATCAATTTTGTTTCTGGTGAAGCTTTGCAGGAAAAACTAAAAAACAATAGTTTAGAAAGCAAAGACTTGACCTTGATAAATCAGTTTCCTGAAATTAAAATACCGAATCAATTTTTCTTAAATAAAGGGGCATTCAGTTTTAATAATATTAGTGATCATATTGAAAACAATCCAAACAGTTTTTCTAATGGTGCAGTATATGCAGACTTAGACAACGATGGAGATTTAGATATTGTAGTAAATAATATTAATGATCCCGTGCTGGTTTACCAGAACAATACCAATAAGGATAGTACTGCAAATAATTATGCAAAAATCGTTCTAGAAGGATCACCACAAAATCGTTTTGCGGTTGGAGCAAAGCTGTTGGTTTATGCAAAAGACCAAGTGTATACGCAAGAACAATTTCCAGTTCATGGTTTTTTATCGAGTATGCAAATTCCTTTAATGGTTGGGTTGAATCAAATAAAGCCAGATTCAGTTTTACTTATTTGGCCTGATCAAAGTTTTCAACGTATTCAGTTGAAAGCGGGTAACACTCAAAAAATTATTTATCAAAGCGGGCTACCTAAATACCGTTTTGAAACAAATGCAACTCAACAACAAAAACAGGCTCCTTCTTATTTTGAGGATATTACCCTTGCAACACAGCTCAATTATTTGCATAAAGAAAATCCATTTAACGAGTTTGATAGAGAACCACTGATACCATATATGGTTTCGGCCGAAGGCCCAGCATTAGCTATTGCGGATATCAATGGAGATGGATTAGAAGATGTTTTTGTAGGCGCTTCAAAATCATTTCATAATGCGGTGTATGTTCAAAATAAAAATGGAATATTTAAGCCTATACCACAGCCCGCATTATTGTTAGATTCTATGTGGGAGAATACAGACGCTATTTGGGTAGACGTCAATAAAGATGGAGCAAAAGATTTAGTGATTGCGAATGGGGGAAATGAATATTACGGTGAAGACCCGCACCTATTGCCTTTATTATATTTAAATGATGGTAAAGGGAATCTGGCTAAAAAATCGGATGCATTTACAGCCGTATATGCCACACAAAGTAAGATTATAGCAGATGATATTAATGGAGATGGACATATTGATTTATTTATTGCAGGAAGAGTAGAACCATGGAAACACGGCATAGTTCCAAGAAGTTATTTATTGCAAAATGATGGCAAAGGGAAATTTAGCGATGTAACAAGTAACTATTCGAAAGCGCTGATGAATCCTGGTATGGTAACAGATGCCCATTTTGTAGATTTAAATAAAGATGGAAAAAATGACCTCTTATTAAGCAGTGCTTGGGGAACAATTGATGCGTATTTTAAGAAAGACCTAACTTATACTAAACAGACAATTTTAAATCAAAACGGTTGGTGGCAATCACTTACTATTACAGATATTAATGGAGATGGAAGTCAAGATATTATTGCAGGAAATTTTGGATTAAACAGTCGATTAAAGGCAAATGAAGCTGAGCCAGTTACTATGTATCTAAATGATTTTGATAATAATGGAAGAGCGGAACAGATTATTACTTATTATTTGAATGGAAAGGAAATTCCATTTGCTAGTAAAGTTCAGTTAGAAAAATCTTTACCGGTATTAAAAAAGAAATTTCTTTATGCAGCAGATTTTGCAAAAGCCACATTGGACCAATTATTTGATAAAGAAAAATTGAATAAATCCATTCAATTTAAAGCCACACAATTTGCTAATATGGTTTTATTGAATAAAGGTAAGTCAGGGTTTGAAGCTGTTACAATGCCTGCTAATGCGCAATTAACCAATTATAGAGCTGTGATTCCCTTTAAGCCTCAAGATCAAAAAGTAAATAGTTATCTATTGTTAGGCAATTTTGGCTATAACAACATAGAGATTGGTAAACAAGATGCAGATTTTGGAACAATGCTCCAATGGTCTGCAAACGGGCAATCACTGGCTCATTTAATTGAGCAGTTATTGGTAGAAGGTGAAGTGCGCAAAGCTGCACCTATCAAAATAAGCAATAGCATTTGTTGGATTTTAGCTAAAAACAACGGAGCCCTTCAAGTGCTTAAGACTAAGTAAAACCAATTAGTCTTCTAAAATGAATTGTATTCAATTATTGAAATACAGGGTAATTAATGGTAGTTCTCCATTTAGTACTATCCTGAACGGTTCTTCTATTGGTAATTAATCTTTCAAAAGAAATGGCAGGGCTGGTTTTACGATGGTCTTGAACATAATTTTTTACTGCTTCATTACACTGTTTTATAACGTTTTTATCACCGGTTACTTCACAAACCACAATATTTCCCAACATCATATTCTTGAGCATAAATTTTCCACTCGAAGGAATATCTCTTTCTGTAGCAACGGCAACCATAGCAGTGTAAGAAGTAGAATCTTCTTTAAATACATTTAAAATGGGGTAGTTTACAATTTTCACTTCTACACCATCAATAAATTCATTCACTTCATCTATCAATGTATAAATTTCATCAGTAGTTGGTTCATGATCATAGGTTTGTTTGGCTGAAACATACGATGAGTTGGGAACTTTTTGCATTTCAATCGGGAAACCGTACACTTTTTCAACATCCGAAAAATAATCTTGCATTTGATATAATAATCTTTTGCAATCATTTTCAACTGAATTTAAAGAAAGAAACTGTTTAAAACGCAACAAAGGATTGTAAGTAATCTTCATTACAGTATTTAAAGTAAAACTGGTTTTGGCGTTATGATCGGCAACAAAAGAAAAGTCAAGATCTACTTCAACACCCTTATTAATCATGGTTCCTTTAAAGCCATTCATCAAAACCTTATGAATAGTGATAGGCGATTCGTAATAGGTATATACACTGTCATTCACTTTAGTTCCTGGGAACCATTTAGCCCAATCTTTCTGACTAGTCACTACCCGAGTTATTGCATCTACCGGCATTGAAACCGATATTGTTTCAGTGGTAGGTTTTTGGGTAGGGAGTAAATAAGAGATGATTACAAAAAACAATATTGGAACCAGTATATATAAAACTTTTTTCATAACCTTTTTTTTGAATTTGGTACGATTAGAAACAAAAATAAAATATTTTGAATGTAAAAAATTAAAACTATTTTTATTGCGTTGAAGAAGGGATTTACCATATTATCCTTGTGTTTGCTGCTCTTTAGCTGGGGTGGATATAATCTGTTGCTCAGTTATTTAGAAATCCAATCAGATCAAGATTTCCAAACCAGTCTTTTTCAGGATCAGTACGACGAAGCCAACTTAATCCATATCAAAATTGCTGCTAGTACACCTTATGGCCCTAACTCTGAAGTATTTGAAAGTACAACAGGTGATATTGACATTAATGGGGTGACTTATCATTTTGTAAAGCGTCGATTTTTTAAGGATTCATTAGAATTATACTGTTTACCGAATATAGACAAGATTAGCATTCGTAATGCAAGAGATCAGTTCTTAAGCTTAGCGGCTAATTTTAACAACAATACGAATAACGAACAATCTAACAATCAGCATACACAACTTAAGTTCTCATTGTCCGACTTTACAGGTGACCATTGCTTTACCTGGCAGTTTCGTGATGGAGACATTCCTAAAGCCTTTCAATTGAGTAGCCCAATGCTTGATTTAGCAGATTATACATCATTTTTAGAGCGTCCGCCACAAGCCTAATGCTGGCATATTAAGCATTCCTTTTATTTACTTTTAATTATTTTTCTATGTTAAAGCGCTTGGCGGTGCTTGGCTTATTTATTATAGCCTTGATTTCATGCAATAACAATACTGAGTATAAAAACTTTTTGCACAATCCAATCTTATTTAGCAAAACCGTTCATGAGTTGAATACAGTGGTTATGGGAAATAATTTTCCACCCATGGTAGCATCTCGAAATTATGCGTATGCGGCAATTGCAGCTTATGAAGTAATGGCGGCAAGTAATGCTAGCCAATACCATTCTTTAGGCGGACAATTGAACGGGCTGCCCGAACTAAAACTACCTGCTTCTTCACCTGATACCGATTGGAAATTAGCTGCATTATTGGCTTATGCTAAAGTAGGAGAGTCAGTAACCTTTCCAGAGGGAAGCATGCAAGTTTATACAGACAGTATTATGGAGTTGGCTAGAAAACAAGGTCTTCCGTCAAAGGTGGAAAAAGCTTCTAAATTGCTTGCGGATAGTGTAAGTGCAGCCATCATCAGGTGGAGCAAAAAAGACAATTATTTAGAAACCAGAGGGGCCGAAAAATACACTGTCACTAAAGAGCCAGGAAGATGGGTTCCCACCCCACCAATGTACGCTTCTGCAGCAGAACCACATTGGATGGAAATAAGAACTATGGTAATTGATAGCGCAAGTATATATGAACCCGCGCCACCACCAGCATTTAATATAAAGGATAAGAACAGTAAATATTATCAAGAAGTAATTGCCATCAAAATGCAATTGATAGTTTAACCCCTGAACAAAAACATATAGCTGAATTTTGGGATGATAATCCATTTAAGATGAATGTTACGGGGCATGTAATGTTTGGAAGTAAAAAATTTTCTCCTCCAGGACATTGGATGAGCGTAGTGGGTATTGCAGCAAAGCAAGCTAATAGTGACTACGCAGAAACCATTTACGCAACCACTAAAACAGCAATTGCTTTATTTGATGCATTTATTCAATGCTGGTATGTTAAGTTTAAATACAATACAGTGCGTCCGGAAACAGTGATTAATCAATACATTGATATCAACTGGAGACCCTATTTGCAAACACCTGCATTTCCAGAATATACTTGCGGACATTCAACTATTTCTTCTGCAGCAGCAGAAGCATTGACAAGTGTATATGGAGACAATTTCGCTTATACAGATTCAACAGAATTAGAATTTGGTATTGCTAATAGAAGTTTCAAATCTTTCAGGCACGCAGCTGACGAAAACAATTGGGCCAGATTTTACGGTGGATTACATTTTCACAATTCTTGTATCATCAGTACTGATATAGGACAAAAAGTTGGTAAGCATATTGCGACCAAACTGAAGATGAAAAAGTAACTATCATTTATTTATTTCTTAACAGAAATCATTCATGAAAAATATATTTGGGCAAGCCTTAAAGAGGATTGCCATGTCTACTGCTTTTGTAGTAATGACTATTTATTTGCACGCACAAACAGATATGGATGCGTTGATGATGGCTAAGAATAATTTCTGTACAGGTTTTATGTATGGGAATAGTTCTTGGAAAAATTATTGGGAAGGAACGCTAAAACGCGACAATCAAAATTTAGGAACAGTAAGTTCTCAAATGATTGGTATTATGGGGAACTATGGCATTAAAGACAATTTGAATTTGTTGTTTTCTGTGCCATATATCTCTAATTCTGCATCTGCAGGTACACTAATAAATCGTCAAGGAATACAAGATTTAACCCTTACTTTAAAATGGATGCCCATTGAAACAACCATTGGAAAAGCAGATTTTGCTGTGTATGCATTAGGGTCTTATTCAATGCCACTAACCAATTATGTGAAGGATTATTTGCCACTTTCCATTGGTCTGGGATCTAAAAATGTAATGGCAAGATTGATGGCTGATTATCAATTGGGTAATTTTTTCACCACAGCATCTGCAGCATTTTTTTCTCGTAGTAATGTTACTATAGATCGAACTGCCTATTACACAACAAGGATGCATTATACCGATCAGGTAGAAATGCCCAATATGGCCAATTTTAATTTTCGTACTGGATACAGAAGTGGAAAAGGTTATGCCGAAGCCATTGTAGACATTATGCAGACAAATGGCGGTTTTGATATCTCTAGAAATAATATGCCCTTTTTAAGCAATCAAATGAATGCCACTAGAATTGGGTTGGGTTTTAAGTACAATTTTGGAAAGGTAGAAGGTTTGTCGGCAGTTGGTAATGCTATGTATACAGTAGCAGGAAGAAATATGGGTCAAGCCACTTCCATCAACGCTGGTGTCTTTTATATTTTAGACTTCACCAGATCTTCTAACAACAAAACTGATTCAGATGAAAAATAATAATATCCTTTTGTTTATCCTGTTTTTTGCATCGGTTGTGGTTGGATGCAAACGAACGATTGAAGAAAGGCATACCATGTATGAACCCTTGAGTCCAACCAATATAGATGCTAATGCGGGCGACTGGAAGCCAGTGGTTTTAAATACTGCTAACGAATTTCCTTTGGCTGCCCCAACATCAACTAGTGTAGCTGTTTATAATAGAGAACTTACAGAAATAAAAGGATTTCAAGCAACACTTACTGCGGAACAAAGAGCCAGTATTCAGTATTGGAGTGCAGGCGCTGTGTTAAGGTGGAACGAAATCCTACGTGAATTAGTAGCAAAAAGAAATTTGCCTCCAGTTAATAATCCTGATGGTACATATCCTGTACCTTCTGCAGCCAATCCGTTTGGCTATCCAGAATTTCCTTTTGCCAATCCACCTTATGCGGCAAGAGCTTATGCTTATGTTAGTGTTGCTCAATATGATGCATTAGTTGCAGCGTTCTATTATAAAAGACTCTATAATCGAGCGGCACCTCATACGGTGGATACCAATATAAAACCATTAGTGCCTGCTACGAATTTACCTTCTTATCCTAGTGAAGATGCTGTAGTTGCAGCAGTAAGTGTAGAAATGCTCAAACTATTATTCCCAGCAGATATTGCTTATATACAACAAAAAGCAGATGAGCATATGCTTTCAAGAATTATGGCGGGCATGAACACCAGATCTGATATTGAAGCGGGTGTTCAAATAGCTAGACAAGTTGCTGCAAAAGTCATAGCAAGAGCTGCAACCGATAATATGTCTAGAGCAATTGGCACACCTGCACAATGGGCGGAATTAGAAACACAAACTGCTGCAACGGGAGAAATACCATGGATCAGTCAAGAGCTTCCAAAACGTCCTCCCATGTTGCCATTTTTTGGTAAAGTGAAACCATTCTTATTTGATTCATTAACTACCATAGCAATAAGACCTATTGCGCCACCATCAGTTAAATCACAAAAGTTTAAAGAGGAGTTAGAAGAAGTAAGATATTATGCTAAAAATGCAACGAGACAACAAATTGCGATTGTTCATTTTTGGGCAGATGGTGTTGGCACTTATACCCCGCCAGGTCATTGGAATGCTATTGCTGCTGATGATTTTGTAAAACTACGTTTTAGTGAAGTGAGATGGGCAAGGAATTTAGCGCTTTTAAATATGGCGGGAATGGATGCAGCCATCACATGCTGGGATACAAAAACTTTCTATTTTAATCCAAGACCAACACAGGTAGATCCATCCATTAAAACACAAACTGGTTTACCTAATTTTCCAGCATATACATCTGGACATTCTACATTTAGCGGCGCAGCTGCTACCATCCTTGGCCATATTGTGCCAGCGAGAGCTGCTGCATATAATGGAATGGCTAAAGAAGCATCAGAGTCTAGAATATATGGGGCCATTCATTACAGATCCGATTGTGAAGTTGGCTTGGCACAAGGAGTTAAAGTCGGCAATTTTGCCATCAACAGAGCTCAAAGCGACGGAGCCAATTAAATAAATCAAACTATTTCAAATACAGCAAACTGGTAGGGTTCCATTACGAGGTATTCGTGATCGGACCCTACTTTGTGTTTTTTACCAGACCAATGATCTTTTAAATAGCTTGGTTTAAATCCATGTTCTTTAAACAAATACCAGGTTATATAAGAAACTTTATGATTAAAATTAAATAGGCAGTACAATTGCTTATTTTCATTGGTTCTGATAAAACCTGCTACATGAATATTGTGAGGACTTAACCATATTAGATTTTTGCTGTCAGAAAAAACAGCCAATGATTTTCTAAGTTGAATCAATTGTTTCGTTGCACTATAAATTCGGTTTTCAATTGTGCCCTCTTCATTTACCAATGCGTTCTTGTCCCAATCAATGATAGGACGATGCATCCAACGGTTATCGTAACTCTTACCTGGATCTCCTAAATAACTGTAATCATTTGTATAGCCAACTTCATCTCCATAAAATAACATTGGGATTCCCCCTAAAAACATTGATTGCGCTTGCATTAAAATAATTTTTGCAATTGCAGTATCAATGGCCATGGGATTATTTTGCTCAATCGCTTTTTCTAGTCCACAAAGGGAAGCCAAGCTGCCGCTGATGCGTGCATCTTGTGTTTTAGGGTTTACCGAAAATAAAGCCCCAGTAGCAGGAGAGTTATGAAAACTACCAGAATAATATTCTTTTAAAAATTTTCTGTGTTCGTATGCATTAAATCCAGCTGCTGCAATCATGCTATCATCATACCCTAAACCAATATCATCATGACAACGCGTGTAAGTTATCCAAGTAGTGCCAAATGGTTTTTGTAAAAGTTCGTGTTGCGCAGCTAGCATTACACGGGTATCTCCAGTAGCCAAAGCATCCCATTGCAAAGCCATTTGAGTGGCATTGTAGGCAACATCACATTCTTTAGCAGTGAATGCATCGGTGCCAAAATATTTCATGATTTCTTTAGGTGCAACAATGGCTTCACCCAATAAAGCCATACCAGGAGTAGCAATATGTACACACTGTTTAATTAAACGCAACAACGTATGTGCTTCTGGCAAATTTTGACATGTAGTTCTCAATTGCTTCCAAATAAATGCTGGAGCATCAATGCGTAAAATATCAACCCCCAAATTAGCGTAAAAGAAAATATTGGAGAGCATGGCATTGAAAACAGCAGGGTTGGTATAGTTCAAATCCCACTGATAATGATGAAAAACCGTCATTGCCCATTTGTTGCATTCAGGCACATAAGAAAAACTACCCGGAGAAGATTCAGGAAAAATTTCTGGCATTGAAGCATCAAATTGATCGGGAATTTCTCTACTATCATACATATAATAATAGTCTTGAAATTCTTTCTCACCTGCTTTCGCTTTTAGTGCCCATTCATGATGATGCGATGTATGATTTAACACAATATCAATCATCAGGTACATGCCGGCAGCCTGCATTTTTTCTTGTAATATTTTAAACTCGTTGAGTGTACCAAAACGAGGATCAATTTTTCTAAAATCAGAAACAGCATAGCCTCCATCACTTTCTCCTTCAGGGCTTTGAAATAGTGGCATTAAGTGTAAAAAATTGATACCTAATTCTTTCAAATAAGGTAATTGATTTGGCATGTTTTTTAAGCTGCCCGCAAACCGATCTACATACAAACTCATGCCAGTAATTTGATTACTAGTAAACCAAGCTACTTCTTGTTCTTTTATTTGGTCTCTTTTTTTAAATGCGGGCTTGCGAACTTTGTATGATTCAATGAGTAAAACCAAAAGGGCTTCAAAATCTTGCACTGCATTTTTTTGATTGCCGTAAATAGCATTATATAAATCTTGTAAAGTATTGGCATTGGCAACTAGTCGAATATAGAATGCATGGTCTACCCCAGCAATATCTAGTAACTGTTTGTTGCAAATTTGTTTGATTTTTTGATGAAGCAAATACTGATACACGTTTAAAATGGTTTACTTGAAAATTTGATTGTTTAAAAATTTGAAAGCTTCCATTGCACCCATATATTCACAGGTTCTGGCGCCCGCTTTATTTGCGTTCAAAATTATTTTATTCCAATCATCTAATGAAAGTGTTTGAATAGCTGATTGTTCTAAATGACTTAATTGGTACAAAACTGCACCAACAAAAGCATCTCCCGCACCCGTAGTGTCTACAGGTTTAATTGGTATTGATTCAATAATATATTGTTGACCATTTAATCCCAATAAAGTGCCATCTTTTCCTAATGTGATAGTAAAGACTCCAGTAGTTTCTTTTAATAAAACAGCGGTAGCGTCTTCCAGTGAAGCAGTATTGGTGAGCAACATGGCTTCTTCGTCACTTACTTTAAAAAAATTACAATGGCGCAAGAAATGCCAGCTCTGATTAACAAAAGCGTCGGTGTTATTGGGGAATAATAAATGCCGATAGTTGGGATCAAAGCTGATATAAATTTTATGATGCAGCGCTTTTTGCAAGAGATGTAAATAGGCCGCCTGTAGAGGACCTGGTAAAAAACCAGTGGCTGATCCAAAATGAATAATCCCCACATTATTTAAATTGATGGCGTCTACATCATCAATGGATAGTTGGCCATCTGCGCCTCGATTAAATACAAAATCTCTTTCGCCATCATGCATTAAAGAAACAAACGCAAATGTGGTAAAATGATGTTGGTCTTCTAACATGGCTTGGGTACCTACACCAAAAGATTCCATGGTTTGAATGAGTTGTTTGCCAAAAGGATCTTTGCCCACTTTAGCCGCTAAGTCTACCTCTCCACCTAAAGCAGCAATGGCTGCTGCTACATTTGTAGGGGCACCACCTGTCTTTTTTAAGAAATTAGAACCCTCCGATAAAGACATGCCTTTATCGGTACATATCATATCAATCAAGGCTTCGCCGATACAGAGAATTTTCATTGAAAAAAATTTCGTTTATATAAATAAGAAAAACAAATTCAGTTGATTATTCATTAATGTCCTCCAACAGCCACCGCTTGAATTTCTTCTTCTGGTTTTACGTCTTTAATTAAAAAAGTTGCCGCACAGGCCAATAGCAATAAAACGCCTGCAAATGAAATAGCATGTCCTGAATTATTTCCTAAAAAATTATTGAGTACCCAACCAAAAGTAGTGGTTTGTAAAATCATCGGAATTACAATCATCATATTAATAATACCCATGTAGACCCCATATTTTTCTTTAGGAATATCATTCACCACCATTAAGTAAGGAATGCCCATCATGCTCGCCCAAGCAATACCAAATCCTGCCATAGGAACAAAAAGCAAATACTTGTTTTCAATTTGTGGAAATGCCAACAAAGCAATACCTGCCATTAACAAACAAACAATATGTACTTTCTTAGGAGAAAACTTCTTAGCCATCCAAACCAATCCAAAAGCCGATAAAAAAGTAACCACATTGTACCAGCCATTTACTAAGCCAGCCCAACCCACAGCTTCTTCGTACAAGGTTTTATTTTCAGTAGGACTGGTTTTCCAAACCGACTGTGCAATACTTTTAGAGGCATTTTGCCAATAGCAAAACAAAGCATACCATTGAAATAAGTAGACCAATGCCAACTTCCACATAACAGTAGGCATATGCACAATGGCTTCTCCTATTTCTATGAAGGGCTGAAGTATTCCTTTTTTCTGCGCACGTAAAGCGGCTAATTCTTCAGGGGTGGGTGGAATCTCTGGTGTTTTAGAAATACTCCACATTACTGAACTAATTGAACAGATAGATCCTAAAAAGAAAGAACCAAAAACCCAGTAAGGAATGGCACCATGCTGACCAGGAATATATTTTTGAAAAATGAACAACGAAATATTTGCGAGGGTGATCCCTAATCCGGTAAAAAAGCTTTGTGTTAGAAAGCCTGTGGCTAATTGTGGTGGGGGAAGTTTATCTGCAATAAATGCGCGATAGGGCTCCATCGCCGTATTGTTGGCAGCATCTAAAACCCAGAGCAAACCCGCAGCCATCCAAAGGGTTGTGCTAAATGGATATAAGAATAAGCAGAGGCTACAAAATAAAGCGCCTATAAAAAAATAAGGTTTTCTTCTTCCAAAACGCGGATGCCAAGTGCGGTCACTCAATACCCCAATAATGGGTTGAATTAATAAGCCGGTCATTGGTCCTGCTAGATTCAGTAAAGGGATTTCGTCGGGCTTGGCACCTAAAAAATCATAAATGGGATTCACCGCACTTTGCTGTAACCCAAAGCTGTATTGAATTCCAAAGAAACCCACATTCATGTTAATGATTTGCATGAAGCTGAGTTTGGGCTTGCTCAATTGCATAGTTGAATAGTTAGTCTCTAAAAATAGCTAATTTTGCGTCATGCAACATGCTTTTAGCTACGACAAAAAGAAAGTAATACAAGGGTTAAGGTATCATTTTGTGCAAAGGCCCGAAGTAAAAGTATTGGTAGTACTCGTAAATGTATTTGCCATTGTAGCAGCTATCTTATTTTATACTAAAAAAATTAGACCCGAACCTTTTTTATTAGGATCATTTATTTGGGTAATGATGATGGCAAGTTTTTGGTACATCTTACCAAATTCTATTTATAAAAAGGCAATTGATACTTTTAAAGACCAGTTTACCATTGCTTTTAAAGACAATGGTATTACGCTAGAAAATGAAAAAGGATATATTCATTGGGATTGGATGCAGTTTAGCCATTACTTTGAAAGCCCGCATTTTTTTCATTTGTATTTTAGTTCCAAGTCTTTTTTCATGGTTCCTAAAGACGATATGGGCGATGAATTTCGTCATGAGTTAAGAGCGGCTTTGAAGAAAGGAATCAAGAAATGATTTTTCGGCGGCTATAATCCCACTCCTAAACTATTTTATAGCTCCTTGCCCATAACCACATGCGGAATGGTTAGTTCAATAAAGGGGTCACTCTCCACTTGATATCCCAATTTCTCAAAAAAATGGATGGAGTCTTGGCGGGCGTGCATGATGATTTTGTGATAACGATTGTCTCTGGCTAAATTTTCGGCAAACTGCACCATGGCTCTTCCAATTCCTTTTCCCTGCAAACCAGACAGAACCGCTAACTGCCTAAGCCTGACGGTGTCGGGTGAAATTTTTACAAGCATGCTGCAAGCTTCCATGGTATCGTCGTCGGTAAAAGCGAGCAGAATATTTTCCTTTTCCTTGGCTAATTCTTCTTGGGTAAACTGCAACCCTAATGGTTTTCGCAACAATTGGTGCCTTAATGCTACCATTTGTTCGTATTCAGTAGAGCCATGTTGAATCATTTTTAATGCCATGATACTAATATAACCATAAAATGTATATTTTTGCCGCAGTAAACAAAAACTTTAACAATGTCAGACATCGCAACAAGAGTAAAGAAAATCATCGTAGACAAATTGGGCGTAGACGAAGCAGAAGTAACTAACGAAGCTTCTTTTACCAACGATCTAGGTGCAGATTCTTTGGATACCGTTGAATTAATTATGGAATTCGAAAAAGAATTCAACATCTCTATTCCTGATGAGCAGGCTGAAACCATTACCACTGTAGGTCAGGCAGTTGCTTATTTAGAAGAGCACGCTAAGTAAGAATATCTATTTAGTAAGGAATAATTTTAATCCGCCTTTTAAGGTTTTACCATGAAAGGCGGATTATAACATAAACTGGTTTGTTGTATGCAATTAAAGCGCGTAGTTGTTACTGGTATAGGTACGATCACTCCAATAGGTAATAATCTAGAAGATTATTGGCATGGATTAATTAATGGAATACCCGGTGCTGCTCCAATTACTTTATTTGATGCAACTAAGTTTAAGACCCGTTTTGCCTGTGAGGTAAAGGGGTTTGATCCTACCAGTTTCATGGAGAAGAAAGAAGCTAGAAAACTTGATCGCTTTGCACAACTAGCGCTTTTTGCAAGTGATATGGCCGTACAAGACGCTCAAATCAATAAAGAAAATATTGATGTAGATAGAGTGGGAGTCATATTTGCTAGCGGAATTGGTGGTCTAAGAACTTTCCAAGAAGAAGTACAGAATTTTGCTACTGGAGACGGTACGCCAAGGTTCAATCCTTTCTTTATTCCTAAAATGATTTTGGATATTGCGGCCGGACAAATTTCGATGCGTCATGGATTCCGCGGTCCAAACTTCGCAGTTGTAAGTGCCTGTGCTTCTAGCACCAATGGCATTATCGCTGCTGTAGATACCATCAGACTCGGTAAAGCTGATATCATTATTAGTGGTGGATCTGAAGCCGTTATTAGTGAAGCAGGTGTAGGTGGTTTCAATGCCATGAAAGCCATGAGCGAAAGAAACGATGATCCTGCAACAGCAAGTAGACCTTACGACAAAGACAGAGATGGATTTGTGATGGGTGAAGCCGCAGGTTGTTTGGTATTAGAAGAATATGAGCATGCCATCAAAAGAGGGGCTAAAATTTACTGTGAAATTGCAGGAGGCGGTGCAACTGCTGATGCTTATCACTTAACTGCTCCACATCCAGAAGGATTGGGTGCAAGAAACGTAATGATAGCAGCCCTTAAAGATGCTGGTATGCAACCTGATGAAATTGATTATATCAACACTCATGGAACTTCTACTCCATTAGGTGATGGTGCAGAAGCTAAAGCCATTACAGAAGTATTTGGAAGCCATGCATATAATCTAAATATCAGTGCAACAAAATCTATGACAGGCCATTGCTTAGGTGCAGCGGGTGTAATAGAAGCCATCGCATGCATCCAGAGTGTGATTCATGATATTGTTCCCCCTACTATCAATCACTTTACAGATGATCCTGAACTGGACCCTAAATTGAATTTTACCTTCAATAAAGCACAACAAAGAACCGTACGTGCCGCATTGAGTAACACATTTGGTTTTGGTGGCCACAACGCATGCGTTATCGTAAAAAAATACGTAGCATAATAAAGTGCAATTTTTAATAAAGTTATTTAAACCAAAAGCTGCCTCATCTTTTGAGACGCAGATCAATGATATGTTAGGTATACAGCCTGGCAATCTGCAACTTTATCGCAGTGCATTAAGTCATCGTTCGGTTAAAGAAACCCCAGATGAAAATAATGAACGCTTAGAGTTTCTGGGGGATGCTATTTTGAGCGCAGTAGTGGCAGATTATTTATTTAAATTATACCCATACAAGGGAGAGGGATTTTTGACAGAGATGCGATCTAAGATGGTCAATCGTCAGCAGCTAAACGATATTGCCTTAAAAATGGGTTTGCGTAAATTGACTTTTTATAACAAGTTTGATAGCGCTTTAAAAGCTAGCCATATTTTTGGTAATACCCTAGAAGCCTTGATAGGAGCGGTTTACCTAGACAAAGGCTATGTTAAAACACAAAATTGGATTCTAAAGCAAATAGTGATTCCGCATTTATTCATGGAAGACTTAGAGTTGATTGATATCAATCTCAAGAATAAATTAATTGGCTGGGCTAATAAAAATGGAAAGACCATTACTTTTGAAATGGCGGATGAAAAGCTTGAGGGCAATCGAAGAATATTTACCATGAATGCCGTATTGGATGGCGCCGTTTTTGCACAAGGAAAAGCGGGTAACAAAAAAGACGCCAGTCAAATTGCCGCACAAGTTGCGATTGAAAAGTTGGGGCTTTAATTAATCTCTTGGCACAATTCAATTAAGACCCCATTGGTTCCCTTCGGGTGTAAAAAACAGACCAATTTATTATCAGCTCCTTTTTTAGGAGTCTCGTTTAAAAGCGTAAAACCCTCGGATACCAGACGCTTCATTTCCGCATGAATATCGGTTACATCAAAAGCTATATGGTGCATCCCTTCCCCCTTTTTGTCAATATACTTGGCAATAACCCCTTCTGGATCGGTAGAAGCAACCAATTCTATTTTTGATTCACCCGTTTTAAAAAAAGCGGTCATCACTTTTTCGGAAGCTACTTCTTCTGTTTTATAACAGGCACTATTCAATAATTTTTCGAATAATGGGATGCTGGTGGCCAAATCTTTTACTGCAATACCAATATGCTCAATCTTATTCATTTAAAATATTTTATATATGTCCTTACGATTTGAGGAAAAACAACCTTTGAGTAACAATGCATCCCAAAATTATAGAACCTATTGTTATACTTTTGTGTTATTAGAAAAAACTAGCAAGCAATATGTTGAAGTTACCAGTTTATTTAGATAACAACGCTACTACCCCAATGGATCCAAGGGTATTAGAAGCAATGATACCGTATTTTACAGAGCATTTTGGAAACGCTGCAAGTCGTAACCACCCTTTTGGATGGGAAGCGGAAGAAGCGGTAGATTATGCCCGTGAGCAAGTTGCCAAATTAATTGGCGCCGATCCTAAGGAAATTATATTTACTTCAGGGGCTACAGAAGGAGACAACTTAGCTATTAAAGGAGTGTTCGAAATGTACGCTTCAAAAGGAAATCATATCATTACTGTTACAACCGAGCACAAAGCGGTATTAGATACTTGCAAGCATTTAGAGCGCGCAGGTGCAGAAGTAACTTATTTAGAAGTTCAGGCTGATGGATTAATTGATTTAAAAGAATTAGAAGCTGCAATCAAGCCAACTACTATTTTAATTGCAATCATGTATGCCAACAATGAAATTGGGGTAGTACAACCAGTGAAAGAAATCAGTGCGCTTGCTAAAAAGCATGGTGTATTGTTTTTCACCGATGGCGTTCAGGCAGTAGGTAAAATACCCGTAGATGTAAATGCAGATGGTATTGATATCATGGCTTTTACTGCACACAAAATGTATGGTCCTAAAGGGATTGGTGCTTTATATGTTCGTCGCAAAAACCCAAGAGTTAAAGTAACTGCCCAAATGGATGGTGGTGGACACGAGCGTGGTATGAGAAGTGGAACTTTGAATGTACCAGGCATCGTTGGATTTGGTAAAGCTTGCGAATTAGCTAGATTAGAAATGGCTGATGATGCTGCTCGCCTAAGCAAATTGCGTGACAAATTAGAGTCTGCATTGGTTCAATTAGAAGAAGCATATGTGAACGGAAATAGAGAACATCGTTTGCCACATGTTGCCAATATTTCTTTCAAATATGTAGAGGGAGAAGGTTTGTTGATGGGCTTCAATAAGAATATTGCATTGTCGTCTGGATCTGCTTGTACTTCTGCTTCATTAGAGCCAAGCTATGTATTAAAAGCATTAGGATTAGGAGATGACTTAGCGCATAGTTCATTGCGTTTTGGATTAGGTAGATTTACTACTGAAGAGCAAATAGATTATACCATTAAATCTGTAAGCGAAACAGTATTGAAATTGAGAGATATGAGCCCATTATGGGAAATGTTTAAGGAAGGAGTTGATATGGACAAAATTGAGTGGGCACACCACTAGTAGTGGCTTTAATCCCGCAGAAAAAACAAATATTTTTTAATTAAACATAAATATATATACCATGGCATATTCAGAAAAAGTAATTGATCACTACAGCAATCCTAAGAACGTAGGAACGCTTGACAAATCTAAAACCAATGTAGGCACAGGTTTAGTAGGTGCTCCTGAGTGTGGAGACGTGATGCGTTTACAAATTGAAGTAGACGATACTACCGGTGTAATTACCGATGCTAAATTCAAAACATTTGGATGTGGATCTGCTATTGCTTCTTCTTCATTGGCAACAGAATGGTTAAAAGGTAAAACCCTAGATCAGGCTGTAGCTATCGATAACATGGAGTTAGTAGAAGAATTGAACCTTCCTCCAGTAAAAATCCATTGCTCTGTATTGGCAGAAGATGCTATTAAAAGCGCAATTAACGATTACAGAAAGAAAAATGGTTTAGAAGAGTTAGTGTTCGAAGAAAGAATTCACTAATACATCAATACAAAGCGTATGAGCGAAACAGCAACAGAAAATAGTATTTACGTAAGCGATAAAGCCAAAGCGAAAGTATTGCAGCTTATGGAAGAAGCTGGTGTTACAGGAGACGAAAGCTATTTTTTACGAGTAGGCGTGGTTGGCGGAGGTTGTTCTGGGTTGAGCTACAAGCTAGACTTCGACAACGAAATAAAGCCGATGGACCAAGTATTTGAAGATAATGGCGTAAAAGTAGTTACCGACCTGAAAAGCTTTTTATACCTTGTAAATACAGAGTTAGATTTTTCTGATGGCTTAAATGGGAAGGGTTTTTATTTTGATAACCCAAATGCCAGCAGAAGTTGTGGATGTGGAGAAAGTTTTGCGGTTTAGCAGTGCTAGATTAGCGTACCCGCAGTGTTAAAAAAATCAAATCTTGATAGTAAAACCCCGATTCGTCGGGGTTTTTGCGTATAAAAACTTTAGTTTTGAGCCATGTGGATGATCTGTAAAAAAGAGTGGCAACAATTTTTTGCTTCGGTAACTGGATACCTTGTACTAGGAATATTTTTAGGGGTGACTGGGCTATTGTTTTTTGTTTTTCCAGATACCAGTTTACTCAATTTTGGCTATGCTAGTTTAGCGCCATTTTTCCAATTAATGCCTTGGTTATTATTGTTTTTGATTCCTGCTATTACCATGCGAAGTATTTCGGATGAAATTAGAACAGGTACTTATGAATTATTACAAACCTTACCGCTTACCTTAAGACAAATTATTGTAGGCAAATATTTGGGCGTGCTATTGATTGTATTGATTGCATTGGTTCCAACAGTGGTTTACGCGGTTTCCATGCAGGCACTAAGTATTACTGGAGGAATTGATGTGGGCGCCACTATAGGGAGTTATATTAGTTTGTTTTTATTAGCTGGAGTATATGCTGCAATAGGAATTTATGCAAGTAGTGTAACGAATAATACAATTGCTGCATTCGGTATTGGAGCATTGATTTCTTTTGCTTTGTTTGCAGGATTTAGTGCAGTTGCTAAACTTCCTATATTGAATGGAGGAGCAGATTATTATATTGAGTTATTGGGGATTCAACTGCATGCAGCAAATATTAGTAGAGGAGTATTGGCAGCGGCTGATATCATTTATTTTATTGCAGTAATTGGATTCTTCTTATATATTACTCAATTGCGTTTAGCCTCTACTACTAAAAAATCAACCAAGTTATTGGCTGCAGTTGCCCTATTGATAAGCATTTCAGTAGCAGGGTCAATGATCAGTAATCGATTAGACTTAACGGAAGACAAGCGATTTACCCTAAGTAAATCAACCGTTCAATTATTAACCAATATTGATTCTACTATAACTGTAGAAGTTTTTTTAACTGGTAGTTTGCCAGCAGATTATAAAAAGTTGAGCATGGCCACCGCGGACGTATTGGCCTCTTTTAATAACTATGCCAATAACCAAATTAGGGTGGTTTTTAAGCATCCCGGAGATGGAATACAAAGTGATACAGCCAAAGCCATTTTGTATGATAGTTTACAAAAAATGGGAGTGGTTTTTGAACAATCTAATACAGCGCAAGAATCGGGTGAAGCCACATTGAATCAATTGATTGTACCAAGTGCAATGGTATACTATCAAAAAAATCAGCCGCCCGTTGCAGTAGATTTAAGAAGTAGTAGAAAAATATATAAGCAATTTAATGTACTCTCCGAAGAACCACAAGAGGACGTTGAAGCTACCCGAAATGCAGCAGAAGCCTTGCTCGAAAATAAATTTGCAACAGCAATTGATAAGTTAACCAGAAAGGAAATACCCACCATCGCATATGTAGTAGGCAATGGACAACCCACCGATTTAACCGTGAACGATTTGGGAGAAAGTTTACGCAATGATTACCGATTGGGAATCTTTGATTTAAAGCAAGCTTATCCGGATGCAAGTGTCATCAAAACATTGGTGATGGTAAAACCTAAAAGTAAATTTACAGAAGAAGACTTATTGAAGTTAGATCAGTATGTAATGAACGGCGGTAATATCATTTGGTTCATCGATAAATTACATGCAGAGTTAGATAGCTTAAAAAGAACAGAAGGACAATATACCGCATTCGATAGAGGTTTAGGATTAGATGAATTATTGTTCAAATATGGAGTAAGAATAAATGGAGATTTATTGCAAGACCTTAATTGTTCTAAGATTCCGTTGGTAGTAGGAAAAAATCCGGATGGAAGTATTCGCATGCAAAGAATACCTTGGCCATATTATCCATTATTATCTGCACGAACGCCCAATCCAATTTCAGAAAACCTAGATCGAGTTTTGCCCATTTTTCCATCTAGTATTGATACCGTAATGGCAAAGGGAATTCAAAAAACGATTTTGCTAGCATCAGATACTAATAGTAGAATATTGCCATCGCCTGCATTGGTTTCTTTAAACAGTGTAAGGAGCCAGGAAGATTTATATAGTTTTAATAAAAGCTATATTCCTGTTGCTGTATTGCTCGAAGGAAAGTTCAATTCATTATTTAGTAATCGCTTACCCAAGTTGGTAATTGATTCGATAAAAATGAGTACGGGAAAGCCTTATTTATCAGCTGCAATAAAGGCAGGAAAACAAATAGTAGTAGCAGATGGCGATATAGTAACCAATGAGGTTAGCAATACAACAGGACCATTGCCAATGGGACTTATTCAAATGGAAAATTATCGCTTCGCTAATCGGGCATTTTTTTTGAATAGTATAGATTATCTTTCGTCTGATAATGCATTGTTTGAAAGTAGGAATAAAACAGTGGTTTTACGTTTACTGAATAAACAAAAGCTAAAAGAACAGAAAACATTTTGGCAAATCATCAATGTATTGTTACCAGTAGTAATTGTTTTATTGACAGGGTATTTTTTTCAATTGTGGCGTAAGAAGCGCTACAGTTTTTAATATAGTTTTATTATTATGAACGCACATCAAATTGTTTATTTAGTATTTGGAATTGTTTTGTCGGTTGCCTTGGTTTTTGACCTAGGGTTGCTAAGTAAAAAAAATAAAAGCATTACCATTCGACAGGCACTTAACCAAACCATGTTTTGGGTAGGATTAGCGATAGCATTTTTTGTTTTTCTTTGGATAGAAGGCCCTGCACTTGCTGCAGATAGTGGCGGAGCAGATATAAGTAAGCATCAATTGGCATTTGAGTTTTTGAGTGCTTATTTGATGGAGTGGAGTTTAAGCATTGATAATATTTTTGTATTCATTTTAATCTTCAATTCATTTGGAGTAAAGGAAGCTTATTATTCGAGGGTATTATTATTAGGTATTTTGATGGCCATCATTTTTAGGGTAATATTTATTACGTTGGGAGTGGCACTGGTTGCTAAGTTTTCTTGGGTGCTATATATTTTTGGAGTGTTCTTGTTATATACTGGCATACATATGTTTAAAGCCAATGATGAAGAACAGTTTGATCCACATAAATCAAAAATTTATAAATTTTTAAAATCGTTCTTGCCATTGGTAAACCACGATGGTGGTGGCAAGTACATGGTTAGGGAAAATGGAAAGCCAGCGTATACCACTTTGTTCGTAGTGGTTATCTTATTAGCAGCCATTGATTTGGTATTTGCATTAGACTCCATACCAGCAGTGATGGGTATTTCAAAAGACCCATTGATTATTTATACTTCAAATATTTTTGCTGTATTGGGCTTACGTTCCTTGTTCTTTTTATTAAGAGGGGCCGTTACCAAATTTGATTATTTGCAACAAGGGATTGCCATTGTACTAGTATTCATTGGTATTAAAATGTTAGGGGAGCATTACCTGAGTATGTGGATGAGTAAAACCAGTCAAGTGGCATTGTCATTGGGCGTAATTGTACTTTGCATTTCAGGATCTATTTTATACTCGATTGTGTTAAATAAAAAAGGTACACCCAAAGATTTTGTAGATGATTCTGTTAAATAAAATAGCAACAATTCTGGCGCAACCCTTACAGGGTCATGTAGACAGTGTTATTCAATATTTAGCAATTGATAGCAGAAATATTGTGGTACCTGCGCAAAGTTTATTCTTTGCGATAAAAGGGCCTAGAAGATCTGGTATCTCATTTATTTCGGAAGTGTATCAGCAAGGGGTCAGAGCGTTTGTGGTTGATGAAGCCATAGACGAAAGTAAATACCCCGGCGCTGTTTTTTTTAAAGTTGCCAATAGCGTTCAAGCCTTACAGCAAATTGCTGTGGATCATCGAAAAAAATTCAATATACCAATCATTGGAATCACTGGTAGTAATGGAAAAACGATTGTAAAAGAGTGGTTGTATCAATTACTACAACCAGACTTTAATATCGTTAGAAGCCCAAGGAGTTATAATTCTCAAATCGGTGTACCACTCAGTGTTTGGCAAATAAATTCGCAGCATGAGTTGGGAATATTTGAAGTAGGTATTTCGGCAAAAGGAGAAATGCAATCCTTGTCGCAGTTGGTGCAGCCAACAATGGGTGTGCTCACCAATATTGGAGATGCGCATAATGAAGGATTTAGTAGTGTAATAGAAAAAATGGATGAAAAAGTCCAACTTTTTGCTTACGCTAAAACGGTTATCACAGCAAGTGATTATATACCAACTACTGTCAAAACCAATGCAACAATTGTTCGGTGGGGATCAAAGCCCCTGCCTGGTACAAACAACGAACTGCCCGAATTACAGTTATTAGAACAGCAAAAATTATCAACGGAAACCAAGCTGGTATTGCGTTATCAGCAACAACGATTTCAGTTGCAAGTTCCATTTACCGATGAAGTATCCATACAAAATGTAATGACTTGCGTATTGGTATTGCTGCAAATGAATTATCGTATTTCGGTAATACAACAAAGAGTAATGCAACTTGCCGCCGTAGAAATGCGGATGCAATTGCGTAAGGCAATCAATCAAAGTTATTTGCTGAATGACAGCTACAGCAATGATAAAATTTCTTTATCGTTGGCTTTACAATTTTTAAAAGAGCAAGCCAATCAGCAACCAATTATTGCCATTGTTTCAGATATTGTAGAATCAGGTGAAACAGAAGAAAAGTTGTACCAAGACGTTGCCAATATGTTGGCCAGTAGTGGAGTAAAAACATTATATGCGGTAGGTCCTCAAATAAGCAATTACTTTTCACAGAAATATTCAGCGCATTATCCATTTACCGCACAAGTATTTGCAAGTACAGAAGACTTGCTGCAACATTTGCACGAAACCATGTTTCAGCAAAATTATATTTTATTAAAAGGTGCAAGAAAATTTGCTTTTGAACAAATAGCGCATTGGCTAGAACAACAAGTGCATCAAACCATCATGGAAATTAATTTAACCGCCATGGTGCATAATTTAAAAGCATACCAATCTATGTTATTACCCAGTACCAAAATGATGGCAATGGTAAAAGCATTTGGATATGGAAGTGGTGCAGGAGAAGTAGCTAGAAGATTGCAACAACAACAGGTAGATTATTTAACAGTTGCCTATGCCGATGAAGGGGTTACGCTTAGAAAGTCAGGGATTCATTTACCCATTATGGTAATGAGTGCAGATGAATATTCTTTTGATGCAATGGTAAACTATTCCTTAGAACCCGAATTGTTTTCCTTTGAAATTTTAACTGCGTTTCATCAATATATTTCTAAACAAGGGATACAGCAATACCCGATTCATATTAAGTTGAACACTGGAATGAATCGACTAGGGTTCGACATGCATGAAGTAGATGCATTGTGTAAATGGCTCTCTACACAAAATTTGTTAAGGGTAAAATCGGTCTTAAGTCATTTAGCCGCAAGCGAAGATGCAAATGAAGATACTTTTACACAAATGCAGGTAGATCAATTTAGTAATGCAGTTAAACAAATCGAAATTGCTTTAGGCTATAGTTTTATAAAGCATATTGCCAATACCGCAGCAATCAGAAGAAATGCTTTATGGCAATTTGATATGGTTAGATTAGGTATTGGATTGTATGGTGCAGACAATGTGCATCAAGCTAATTTACCTTTGCAAACTGTGGCAACACTTAAAACAACCATTGCACAAATCAGGCATTTAAAAAAGGGTGATACAGTTAGCTATAATAGATCAGGAGTCATTACAAGCGATAGCATCATTGCAACCGTAAGAATTGGTTATGCCGATGGTTACCCTAGAAGAATGGGGAATGGGGTAGGGAAAATGTATATTAAAGGTATGCTAGCACCTACGGTGGGAAAGATTTGTATGGATATGTGTATGATTGATGTGACCCATATTCCAGATGTAAAAGCAGGAGACACTGTAGAAATTTTTGGCAAAAATATTTCAATACAAACAGTAGCAAAAGCTGCTGATACCATTTCATACGAAATAATGACAGGAATTAGTTTGCGCGTTAAACGCGTTTACATTGAAGAATAAATTATTTGCAGTGCTGTTTCTTTAAATATTCGCCTTGCAAACTGCCTAGTTTAGCAGCCTGCGAAAAATCTGCACAACTGCCCGACTTATCATTTTGTTTTTGTTTTACCAAGCCTCTTTGTAAAAAGAAACTAGCTTCTTTATTGTTATAACTAATGGCAGTATTAAAAAACTTGAGGGCATTTTTAAAATCTCCTGTACTGTAATAAGTATTAGCTAGTTGAAAATATAGATACTCGTTGCTGTCTTCAATTTCTAAAGCCATGTTCAAGTCTAATACCGCAGCACCAGGATTTCCTAGGGCCAACCGAATATCTGCGCGCATCTTGTAAGCTTCCGTAGAATTTTCATCTATTTCAATGGCTTTATTACAATCTTGCAGTGCGCCATTTATTTCCATAAGCCCTCGCTTAATAGAAGCCCTCAACAATAACCCTTCAACACTATTGGGTGCAGCTTTTATAACTTTATTAATATCTTCTAAGGCGTCTTGGTGCCTGTTTAATTTAAACAAAGCTTTACTTCTATTTAAAAATGCATCTGCATACGTAACATTTTTTTCAATTGCCGTATTTAATGAAACTAAGGCCTCTTCCGGTTTATCCTGTTCTAAAAAAATAATCCCTTTGTAATTATAAGCTTCTACATTATTAGGGTCTACTTGTATGGCCGTATTAAAATCTGACAAAGCATCTTTCTGCATTTTTAAACCAGCATATGCTCTTCCTCTTAAAAGATAAACCTTAGAAGCTTGTTCGTTAGACTTTTCTATGGAAACTAGTTTATTTAAACCAGCCAATGCTTCTTTATAATTTTTAAATAAAATTTTATTATTAGCAGTTCTGAGTAAATCAGTAACAGATTGACCCCAAATAGCATTTGTTAGCAGGGTAACAAAACTGAAAAGAAGCAGGTACTTTTTATTCATATTTTAAAAAATAACAAAATTTGCCGGGGGGTGACGGTTTATTTGTTGGGTGGGGGAGCATATACCTAATTATAGGTATTAGGAATACAAAGTGTCGATTTTTATTGTAAAGTTAACTAAATTTTATATTTTTAGCACTCACTATAACAATTATGAAACTACATCTCTTACTTACCGCAGCGGTTTTAGCAGGAACAACCTTAAGTGTTTTTGCCCAAGATAAAGACAAGAAAAGAAAAGAAATTGGATTTATTGTAGGATTGCAAAGGTCTAATTTAGACTACAACCAAATTGCTGCAACGAATGTAGCGGAAGAAGCGAAGACCAATATTGGTGGATCCTTCTTTTTGAATTCTAGATTAATTGGACATTTTATTACCCTAAGAACCGAATTAGGTTTTTACTCTAAAGGGGGAACTTATACAGGCGCTGGTGCTGCATTTAGCGAAACCAATCTGTCTTATGTGGCTGCACCAGCTTTGTTGTTACAAACTAAGATTGGATTTTTAAAAGCTTATGCAGGTCCTCAGATGGGGTTCTTAATTACGGCTAAATCTAAAACAGGTAATTTGGAACAGGATGTAAAAAATACATTCAAAACCACAGAATTATCTGGTGTGATAGGTGCAGAAATGAACTTACCACTTCGATTAATGGCAGGTGTTCGTTATAATTTTGGTATCTCTAATATTTCAGAAATACCTCAAGGTACTAGCAGACCAGGCATGTATATGCTGTATGTAGGTCTTAGGCTTAGAAAATAATTGCCGCTCCCCCCAGGCTAGCACATGATAATAATGTATTATGAAAGTGATGAAGCTTTTACTGTTTGTACTATGCATGGTGGTGTTAACAAACCAGTCAAGTGCGCAAAAGAAAATTAAGGTTAGTATTCAACTGACTGATGTACACTTAAAGTATTCCAATAAAAGTGGAACAGATCCAAGAATTAAATTTTTTAACAAGCAAGACAATGCTTTATTAAACCCTAAGGATTCAGAAGGGTTTAATTGTTTTCATCTAATAGACTTTAAGCAAACAGATGCAATGGTAGATTATCCATTGATTCCTATTGAATGGGACTTAAGCAATGGAACGTCCATTGGTCTTAAAATGGAAGCATTTGAAAAAAATAAGAAAAAAGGAGATTGTGAGTTTGACGGAAGCGGTTTGTTTAATAAAGACAAAATGCATGAGTTTGGAGAATGGGTACTAGATCTTAAAACCATCAAGCCAGGTGTTACTTCAGGAAAAATGAATGTGAGTACTACGGGAGGAAATTTTTCGATTGAATACAAAGTTAAATACACGCTACCCGCAGCTGATCCAATTGTATTGGATATTGCATCTGGAAAATATTGCAGCAACAATAAAGTAAAATTAACAACAGGGGCTTCATTATTACCCAATAAAGAAGACGTATTGTATAAATGGGAGTACCAATTAGAAGGGTCTGCAGATTGGAGTTTATTGACTACCACACAGGCGCCAGAATTGCAAGTATCATTGTCAGATGTACTGAAGGCAGAACCCATGGGAAATCAAAAAATAAGTGTTAGAGCATCTTTAATGGTAGGAGCCGAATTAGGGATGCCAGTAACCAATGCATTTATATTTATGCCAGCAGCACCTTCCTTGAAGTTGAATGATATAACTGTTAGCAACACATGCAAAGACTTAAGTGAAGGCGTGATCTCCATTAAAAATATCAAAGGATACACCGAAAAGTATTTACTCCAATTAAAGCCCACCGATAGAACAGAACACAGTACCGATGGGAATGCGGTATTTACCGGTGTTCCAAAAGGACAATACCAATTGTTCTTAACCAACGATGATCAAAATCAGGGAGCTTGTAGTGTGAATTACCCGGTAGTGGTAAATGAGCATCCAAGACTAGAAGAGTTAAATAAAAAGATTAATGCTGTAACCTGTAATGGTTTATCCGATGGATCGGTGGTTGTGTCACTCAGAGGTGGTAATCCAGCAGCGCTAAGAGCAACTATATTACCACAGGCTGGAACAATGGAAATTAAAAACAGAGAAGTTAGTTTTAGTGGGTTAATGGCCGGAAAATATATTATTCAAATATTGGATTCTTGCAACAATAAAATAGAATTTGCCGCTACATTAACAGAGCCAGTAGCAGCAAAAATTAATGTGACCAATCTAGTTAAAAGTAGTTGTACCGAAACGCCAAATGGTTCATTTACCGTTAATATAACACAAGGGGTTGGACCATTCCGCTATGTATTAGTGAAGCGCGATACCAATAAAGAAATTTTCCGTTCAGAGTTTACAAACTTGCCAACTTGGGTGTTTAATAATTTGCAAGCAGGTGAATACAGTGTGTTGGTTTATTCTAACAATAGCGACGTATGTAAGCCAGTAGAAAGAAAATTCCGTATTGAAGAATCGGTATTAGAAGTAGATGTGAAGATGACCAAAATAGTACCAGCCACTACGGAAGATGCAAAAAATGGCGTACTGCATTTTGCAGTTTCCGATACAAAAATTTCATTACAGTTTATCTTAACCAATTTGGTGAATAATCAGGTTTACAGCAATACCACTGGCTTATTTGACAATATACCAGCAGGACGTTATGCATTGGCATTAAAGCGTGCCGATACGAATTGTGGCGATATGCAAAAAGTGACTGAGATATTTACTATAACCGCTACTCCGGTTCAGATTGTAGAAGATACTACTGTTAAAAAAGATACTACAAGAACGGGTGGTGGTAATTAAAGCATTGCCTTTCCTTATCTTTGTTTTTACGATAAAATTATACCGTGAAAGCAAAACAGATTATACTTATCATACTAGCCATTTTACTGATTGATCAGGGCTCTAAGTTTTACATTAAACTGAACTATTACACAGGTGAGGAACACAATGTTTTAGGCACCTGGTTTAGGTTGCATTTTGTAGAAAACGAAGGCATGGCCTGGGGTTGGAAGTTTGGGGGAGAGTTTGGAAAAATTGCCCTCACTCTATTTAGATTAGGAGCAGTTATTTGGGGATCATTCCTGATACGCAATTTCATCAGGCAGAAACAACATAAAGGGTTTTTAATTTGTGCAGCGCTGATTTATGCAGGTGCACTCGGCAATCTAATTGATAGTTTATTCTATGGACTCATCTTCGAAGCGAGCAATCCGTTTACGCAGAATGTAGCTACATTGTTGCCAGCGGGTGGCGGATATGCAGGCTTGTTTCATGGCAAAGTGGTAGACATGTTGTATTTCCCAATCATTACGAATTCGCATTATCCAACATGGGTACCCATTGTAGGTGGAGAAGAATTTGAATTCTTTAGGCCAGTGTTCAATATTGCTGATATGGCCATTTCAACAGGGGTAATAACAATCTTGGTCTTCCAAAACAAATTCTTTAATAAACCTGATCAAGAACAACACCATACTGTTGTAACGAACGCAGAAGTAAACGATAAAACACAAATATTTTAGCCAGTTCCATTTTTGCAATTTTTTGTAAATCTGGAATCTGATTCCATTTTTACAATATTTAAAACTTCTATATGAATAAATTTTTGCTCTTCATTTTAGCAGCAGCTATTACAGCATGCAGCAGCAATCGCGTGGATACTATTGTACATCATGCGGTAATTTATACAGTGGATTCTACATTTACTGTAGTAGAAGCAATGGCCATTAAAGAGGGGAAAATTGTAGCAACAGGAACCAACGATGCAATTACAAGTAAATACCAAGCCGACAGCATGGTAGATGCAAAGGGCGCGGCAATATATCCAGGATTGATAGACGCACACGCTCATTTTGTAGGTTATGGCGCATCCTTATTTCAAGTGGAATTATACAATACCAAAACATGGGAGGAAACAGTTGATTTAATTGTTGCATTTGCACAAAAACATCCAGAACTAAAGTTTATAAAAGGTCGCGGGTGGGATCAGAATAAATGGCCTGGGAAAAAATATCCAACCAATGAGTTGTTGAACCAGCGTTTTCCGAATATACCTGTGTTAATTGAAAGGGTGGATGGACATGCTTCAATTGCGAATGCCGCAGCACTAGCATTAGCAGGTATCAAGCCCGGAGATAAAGTAGTTGGTGGAGAAATTGAAACCAAGAATGGTGTATTAACCGGGGTATTAATCGATAATGGAGATGCAGCAGTAAATGCAAAAATGCCAACCCCAACAAAAGAAGAACTAACGAATTGGTTACAAACCGCAGAAAAAAATTGCTTTGCACAAGGCTTAACCACTATTACCGATTGTGGGTTAAATTATCAAGATGTAGACTTTATAGATGGCTTGCACAAGACTAATAAATTGAATATGCGTTTGTATGTGATGTTATCAGATAAAGATGCTAACTACGAAGCCTACTTAAAAAAAGGCCCATACAAAACCGATAAATTATTTGTGAATGGATTTAAAGTGTATGCAGATGGCGCACTCGGAAGCAGAGGGGCTTGTTTGTTGAAACACTATTCGGATCAACCAGGATGGGGTGGATTTTTATTGCGCAATAAATCACATTATGATTCATTGGCGCAAGTATTGAGTAAGACTAATTTTCAAATGTGTACCCATGCCATTGGAGACAGTGCCAACAGAGAAATCTTAAACATTTATAACAAGTATTTACAACCGGGTAACGATAAGCGTTGGAGGATTGAACACGCCCAAATAGTAGCACCCGAAGATTTCAATTTATTTGGTAAGGTGAACGTAGTTCCTTCTGTGCAACCCACTCATGGAACCAGTGATATGTATTGGGCAGAAGCTAGACTAGGTAAGGAACGCATGAAAGGAGCGTATGCATTTAAAGACTTATTAAAGCAGAATGGATGGTTGCCATTGGGAACAGATTTTCCGGTAGAAGATATCTCTCCTTTTAAAACATTTTTAGCAGCAGTAGTGCGTAAAGACGCAGCAGGCTATCCAGCAGAAGGATTTCAAATGGAGAACGCATTAACCCGTGAAGAAACCATTAAAGGCATGACTATCTGGGCCGCAAAAGCTGGTTTCTTAGAAAAAGAAGTAGGTAGCTTAGAAGTAGGGAAAAAGGCTGATTTTATCTTTTTAGATAAAGATCTAATGAAAGTTGCGGAGACTGATATACTTAAAACTAAAGTAACTGCTACTTATTTAGGTGGGAAGAAGGTTTATTAATATACTTTAATGTAAAAGCAAAACATACAATACTCTCGGCCCCCAGATTTTAGCTTGTTTAATTTGCAATACCTAAAAATATCGCAAGCTAAAATCTGGAAAATGTTCGTATTGTATGTTTTGCTTTTTTACATATAATATATTTTATACTTAAGCAATTTAAATCTGGAAAATGCTCGAATCAGTAAAAACAATAGAATTACCCTGAATTAGTATAACTCATGCGTGAATGATTAGCTGAACCTTTGCACCTTAATAATAAATGTAAAAATGAAAAAGACCATTTTAATTACAGGTGCAAGCAGTGGTATCGGTAAAGCAACAGCCCTTTATTTTCAAGCTCAAGGATGGAATGTAGTAGCAACTATGCGCAATCCTGATACAGCAGTAGAACTAAAGCAATTAGACCAGGTATTAGTTGTTCCCATGGATGTGTTGGATTTAGATTCCATAGATCAAGCAATCAATTTAGGCATTAACCATTTTGGTACCATTGACGTGTTGCTCAATAATGCAGGATATGGCGCATATGGGCCATTAGAGTCCTTTAAAAGAGAACAAATATTGCGTCAGTTCAATACCAATGTGATTGGACTCTTAGATGTTTCCAGGGCTATCCTGCCTCATTTTAGATCATTTAAAAAAGGAATGATTATTAATATATCCTCTATAGGAGGAAAGATCACTTTCCCATTGGGAAGCTTGTATCATGGAACTAAGTTTGCGGTGGAAGGTATTTCTGAATCTTTACACTATGAAATAGCACAATTTGGTGGACAGGTTAAAATTGTAGAACCAGGAATGATTGCAACCGATTTTGCAGGAAGATCATTCGACTTTAGTAACGACGAAAATATGCCGGAATATCAACATATTGTAAGTTCATTAATGAATGCAATGCAGGGCATGTCTCAAAACGCTTCACCTGCCAGTCTTGTAGCAGAAGTAATTTACGAAGCAGCTACTGATGGCAAAAATCAGCTACGTTATTTTGCTGGCGAAGATGCAAAAGTATTATTGGAGAATAGACAACAATATGATGACGCAACATTTATCAATGGAATGAAAGTACAATTTGGCCTTTAATAATTGTAATATCTTACAAGTGTATGAAACCGATTATTCATCTTCACAGTATTGCTGATTTATTTAAGTTATTCAACTTAGGTCATTATGAGCATCCATTGATAGCCGTTATAGATTTTAGTAAAGTAAGTGAGCAACTAGAACAGGATTCAAAAATCACTACTGATTTTTATTCTATCATGTTCAAAAACTATTGTAAGAACCATTTCAAGTATGGTAGAAAAACAATTGATTTTCAAGATGGAAATTTAATTTGTATAGCACCTCGTCAAGTAATTGAAATTGATGTTGAAGTAGAACAGAAAGAAAACATGTTGGGCTGGGGCTTGTTCTTTCATCCTGATTTAATCAGGGCGACTTCGTTGTACGAAAAAATAAACCAAATGAGTTTCTTTAGTTATGAAATTACAGAAGCCCTTCATCTTTCAGATAAAGAGAAAAATATCTTATACGAAACGGTACAAAAAATTCAACTTGAGCTGAAAGAAAACATTGATGATTATAGTCAGCATATTTTGGTGTCTACTATTGAGTTACTTTTGAATTATTGTTCCCGATTTTATGGAAGACAATTGATCACAAGAAGCCAATCAAATAAATCTATTGTATCACAAATTGAATCGCTATTAAGAAACTATTTTACAGTATCTGATGTAAAGCAGTTACCCTCTGTAAAGTCTTTAGCGGATAAGGTTCACTTATCATCTAGTTACTTAAGTGATTTATTAAAAAAGGAAACTGGAAAAAACGCACAAGAGCATATTCATTTTTATTTAATGGAAGAAGCAAAAAATCGCCTACTCAATTCGCCATTGTCAATAAATGAAATTGCTTTCTCATTAGGATTTGAGTATCCTCAATACTTCACTAAATTATTCAAACAAAAAACAGGATATACACCACAAGAATACCGACATTTAAACTAGCCATGCAACAAAATGTAAAATAAGGTGAACAAGTAAATTCTCCTGGCTTTTCTTATTTTTGAATGTATGAGATTAAATAATGTACTTCTACTGCTAATAATATCAGCCAAATTACATGCACAGACAAGAACTTATGTTGAAGATCTAAACGCACTTAAGTCTATTGTTCAAAAAACAGCTTCATTTAAGGCTCAAATTAAAGGCGATAAATTAGCTGATTATAATAAGTTATACAATCGTTTATTAGCGGACTCCAATAATTCAACATCGAGCATAGCTTATTTTTATAATTTATCGAAAATGCTCTTCCCTATTCGCGATAATCATGTAGGATTTTATCAGCTACCCAATTATGATTACTTCAAAACAAAAGAAAGTATCGACAGTTTTGTTTCATCAAAATTGTTTGGGGAATATCCAACAGTTGCAATGGATATTGATTCCTTAATGCTAAATCTTGCTACTAAACCGATTGATTCTGTTGAAGGGATTTATCATTACGGAAAATTTTATCGGGTAGGTGTTTTTAAAAATAATGATAAGGAATATATAGGAGTTGTATTAGATTCAGAAATTAACTTGTGGAAAAAAGGGCAGATTGCATTCTATCTATACGAATCAGATCAGCATATTTATAAGGCAATATATGGTCATCCTTATTTAAAGTTCTTCATATTTCAACCCATAGAGAAATACCAAAATCAATCATTGGTTTACAGTAGTTTTTATGGATCTTTTACTCAGGAAGTTTATGCAAAAAAAATAAAAGAAGTTGAATATGTGAATCTGCCCAAGCAATCACAAAAATTTTCGTTTAAAAATATAAATGACTCCATCCAGTATATTCTAATCCAAACTTTTCAAGCAAATTCAGCCACATCTCAAATTTCACAACGTTTTCACGATTCTATAAGCAACCTGCTCAATAAACCCTATTTGATTTTAGACTTACGAAATAACGAAGGAGGTGCAGAAAAGGAAATGAATAAATACCTAAAGCTGTTAAAGAATTATACAAAAAAAGGTCAATTGATCCTGCTTGTAAACAATGGCACACTCAGCCAAGCAGAAATTTTTACATTAGAATTAAAGCAATTAAATAATGTTACTGTATTAGGTCAGCAAACAAAAGGTATGCTAGCTTATGGAAGTAATTATGGTAAAAAACAAAAACTTCCAAGTGGAAACTTTGAAATTTATCCAACAGATATGAATAATGGCACTGCACTTTTATCCTATGAGGACTATGGAATTAAACCAGATATTATTTTAAGAGCAGATCAGGATTGGATTGAACAGGCGGTTTATTTTATTAAAGGCAAGAAGTGATTGGAGCATTTCTCAAATTCAAATGGAAGAAAATATCAAAGTGATTATATGTAAAAAGAAAAACAGTCCAAATTGAGCATTTTTTTAATTCTAGCTGCAATATTTTTGAGGTATTACTTTTTTTTAAACTAGAATTAAAAAGCAGCGAGATTTGGACTGTTTGCTTTTACTTTAGATTACTTAATCTCACCTACCATATCCGCCGGAATCACCCACTGATCAAATTCCTCAGCAGTTAAGTAACCCAACTTAATAGCCATTTCCTTCAATGTAGTTCCTTCTTTATGAGCAGTCTGAGCAATTTCAGCGGCTTTGTAATAACCAATCTTGGTATTCAATGCAGTCACCAACATCAATGAGTTGTTTACGTGCTTTTGAATATTGGCTTCAATTGGTTCAATACCCACTGCACATTTATCATTAAAACTTACACAACCATCTCCAATTAAGCGAGCACTGTGTAGGAAATTATAAATCATTACTGGTTTAAAAACATTCAATTCAAAATGACCGTTAGAACCACCAATACCAATAGCCACATCATTCCCCATTACTTGTGCAGCAATCATGGTTAATGCTTCGCACTGAGTAGGGTTAACTTTACCGGGCATGATAGAAGAACCTGGCTCGTTGTCTGGAATAAATAATTCGCCAATGCCGCTTCTTGGGCCAGAAGATAACATACGGATATCATTCGCAATTTTCATCAAACTAACTGCAACTGTTTTTAATGCACCATGTGCTTCAACAATTGCATCGTGTGCAGCCAATGCTTCAAATTTATTTTCAGCAGTTACAAAAGGTAAGCCTGTTAAGTCGGCAATATGCTTAGCAACATTTACATCATAACCTTTTGGGGTGTTGATGCCCGTTCCTACTGCTGTTCCGCCTAATGCTAATTCACTTAAGTGCGCTAATGAATTGTTGATGGCTTTTAAACCATGATTCAATTGAGAAACGTATCCGCTTAATTCTTGACCAACTGTTAATGGAGTAGCATCCATAAAATGGGTACGACCAATTTTAACTACATGCATAAAAGCTTTGCTTTTAGCAGCAAGGGTATCGCGTAATTTTTCAATACCTGGGATGGTTAATTCCACTAAAATTTTATAAGCAGCAATATGCATTGCAGTAGGAAAAGTATCATTACTACTCTGCGATTTATTTACATCATCATTCGGGTGTAAAAACTTCTCTTTATCGGTAAGACCTCCACCTTTTAATACATGACCACGATAAGCAACTACTTCATTCACGTTCATATTGCTTTGTGTACCGCTACCAGTTTGCCAAACAACCAATGGAAATTGATCATTTAACTTACCTGCTAAAATTTCATCACAAACCGTTCCAATTAGTTCCGCTTTTTCAGCTGGTAAAACGCCTGCATCACGATTGGTTAATGCCGCTGCTTTTTTTAAGTAAGCAAATGCCTGAATAATTTCTTTCGGCATTTTATTAATGTCTTGCGCAATCGGAAAGTTTTCAATACTGCGCTGTGTTTGTGCGCCCCAATAAACATTGGCAGGTACTTTCACCTCGCCCATGGTATCTTTTTCTATTCTAAATTCCATAATAGTGGTTTTTATTTTCCTGAAAAATTTGCTTTTCGTTTTTCTAAGAAAGCAGTGGTTCCTTCTTTCATATCCTCGGTTCCAAAGCAGTTGCCAAATTCAGCAACTTCAACAGCGTAACCGTCTGCATTTTCATTGAATACAGCGTTGGCACTCATGATACATGAAGCAACTGCCAATGGTGCTTTTTCGTTGATAATAGATAAAATGGAAACTGCTTTCGCAATTAATTCTTCTTGTGTTACTACATAATTGACTAATCCATATTGTAAAGCAGTAGGAGCATCAATCATTCCTGCACTCATCAATAATTCCATTGCTCGACCCTTTCCAATTAGTTGTACTAATCTTTGTGTGCCACCATAGCCTGGAATCAATCCTAGGTTCACTTCGGGTTGTCCAAATTTTGCGTTGCTCGATGCAATGCGGAAATGACAACTCATTGCTAGCTCACATCCACCCCCTAATGCAAAACCATTTACGCAAGCCACTACAGGTTTGGGAGAATTTTCGATTCTAAAGAAAATGTCTTGACCTTTTTTTGCCAATGCCATTCCTTCTGCAACAGTAGCTCCAGCAAATTCACTGATGTCTGCACCTGCAACAAATGCTTTAGGGCCAGCACCAGTTAAGATGACACTTTTAATGTCGGCATTGTGATACACTTCGTCCATTGCATTATTCAAGTCGGTCATGACTTGTTGATTAATTGCATTCAATTTATCCGGACGGTTAATGGTAATGGTAAAGATCCCTTGATCAAGAGATGTCAATAAGGTCTGGTAAGCCATATCGTAAAATTTGCCGCAAAGATAAGCCAGATAGGGGATTGAATATTTCGGAACCTAGAAACTTCTGTTAATCCCCACCCATTCCTCTATATATTTCGCTATATCGGTGGTAGGAGTGCCTGGTGCAAAGAGTTTACCCACACCCATTTCGTTGAGTTCATGCATGTCTTCATCGGGTATAATCCCACCGCCGGTGAGCAAAACATCGTTCATGTTTTTCTCTTTCATTAACGAAATAATTTTCGGGAATACGGTCATATGTGCACCACTTAAAATGCTGATGCCAATGGCATCCACATCTTCTTGTAACGCAGCATTCACCACCATTTCAGGTGTTTGGCGTAAGCCAGTATAAATAACTTCCATACCTTCATTGCGCAATGCAGTAGCAATTATTTTTGCTCCGCGATCATGCCCATCCAATCCAACTTTTGCTACTAAAACCCTTATAGGTCTTTTCATAATGACTGGTTAATTATGTTCAAGTATACTCAACACTTTTTGAATTCTATTTACTGTTTCTTGCTTGCCAATTATTTCAGCGATATCAAATACGCCAGGTCCAAATTTACCGCCTACCAACATGATGCGCAAAGGCAACATGAGTTCACCTGGTTTTAATTGATGCGCTGCAGCAATTTCTTTAAAGGTATTTTCTAAATCATGTGTTTCCCAAACAATGCTACTTTCAAAAGCTTTGGATAACTCTATGAAGAACATATTTTTTTGTTCATTCCATTTGGGTTGGATTGAAGCTGTATCCCATTCGGAAGGGCTCATAAAAAAGAAAGAACCCTGGGTTACAAAATCGGCCATTAGCGTGCAACGCTCTTTCACTAAATCAATTACACGCAACAAAATCGAGCGATCATTTTCATCGTGGACCGCCTTGGAATCTGCGCCAGTGCTATCGCCATCGCCAGCAGCAAACCCCGTAACCCCAGCCGTAGCAAGGGTGTTCGCAACCTGGTCAGCTAACTGTGCAGAAGTAGCGCGTTTGATCCACTCCTGATTGTACCACAATGCTTTTTCATAATTAAACTTAGCACCACCTTTGTGAACACGCTCCATAGAAAATGCAGCAATCAATTCATCTATAGTAAATACTTCGTTGTCGGTACCATCGTTCCAACCCAACAAAGCCAACAAGTTTACAAACGCTTCGGGTAAAAATCCACGCTCTTTAAAGCCAATCGTTGTTTCGCCTGTTTTAGGATCGGTCCAATCCATCGCAAAAACTGGAAAGCCTAAACGATCTCCATCACGTTTGCTCAATTTCCCATTTCCGTCGGGTTTTAAAATCAATGGAAGATGCGCCCATTCAGGCATTTCGGCCGACCAGCCTAAATATTTCCACAACAAAATATGAACAGGTGCACTAGGCAACCATTCTTCCCCACGAAAAGCGTGGGTAATTTTCATTAAATAATCATCTACTACAACCGCTAAATGATAGGTAGGCATACCATCTGCTTTCAACAATACTTTGTCATCTACCTGCGAAGTATTGAAACTGACTTCACCACGAATCATATCGTTAAAAGAAACCGTTTCATCCAATGGCATTTTAATACGCACTACATGCGGCGTTCCTGCAGCCAATAACTCAGCCACTTCCGCTTCAGAAAGGGTTAAAGAGTTGCGCATTTTAGCACGCAACAAATGATTGTACTGCGGCGAAGGATTTTCGTCTGTTTTATATTGCGCGCGCATTTGTTCCAAATCTTCAGGCGTATCAAAAGCATAGTAAGCATAGCCCGCATTTACTAATTGATCTGCGTATTGTTTGTAACTGGCTTTGCGCTCACTTTGTCTGTACGGAGCATAAGGTCCGCCATGCAAAGGACTTTCATCTGGTGTAAGCCCGCACCAAGCAAGGGTATTGAAAATATATTCTTCCGCACCTTCCACAAAACGAGTTTGATCGGTGTCTTCAATTCTAACAATAAAATCGCCCCCATGCTTTTTAGCAAAGAGATAATTAAATAAAACGGTTCTTACACCTCCAAGATGCAAACCACCCGTGGGGGAAGGTGCAAAACGAACCCTAACTTTCTTCTCCATGCTGCAAATATAAATCATTCATGCAGCCCTAATGAATATCTTTGATATATGTATTTGGTAAAAACACCTTGGTGGTTAAGAATGATTTATTCGGGTTATACTTGGCGCATGCCACAATCCGATAAAGCCATTTACCTGACATTTGATGATGGCCCCCATGAAGTTGCTACCCCATTTGTATTAGATACCTTAAAACAATACCAAGCCAAAGCCAGTTTTTTTTGCATTGGTAAAAATGTCCGGTTACATCAAGAAATATACCAATGCATTATTGCAGAAGGTCATACCGTGGGTAATCATACAGAACATCATTTAAATGGGTGGCATACACCCAATAATGAATACTTAACCAATATTCAACAAGCAGATGAAGTCATCAACAGCAATTTGTTTAGGCCACCCTACGGAAGAATTAAGCGTTCGCAAGCCAAGGCACTCGATAAGCAAATTGTTATGTGGGATGTGCTAAGCGGCGATTTTGATCCAAACCTAACCCCAGAAGGATGTTTGGCTTATTGTAATAAACATACAGAAGCTGGATCGATTGTAGTATTTCACGATAGTGCTAAAGCTTTTAATAAAATGAAATACGCATTGCCTAAAATGCTCGATTATTTTTCAAAACAGGGGTATCAGTTTAAAGCGCTGTAATTAAAGCTTAGCAAGCGTTTGCAAATATTTACCAACTACTAAAAAAATGGAAGGCCAGGGTAGAAACCCCGGCCTGTTTTTAATCCGTACCCTATGAAAACAAAGGTTACTGCTGCTGTTTTTCAACATTCGCAGGGATGCATTTAATATCTTTACTAATCGTCTTTCGGTTAATTGCCTTTCGTGCATATATAAACGCCCTGCCAAGAACTTTATTTTAAAAGCGATAAAAAAAATGTAGAATTTTACCGAATGAAATTGATTGATACGCACTGCCATTTATACGTAGAAGAATTCAAAAATGATGTAGATGCAGTAATAGCAAGGGCTCAGGCGCAAGGAGTAGAACAATTTTATTTGCCGGGAATAGACAGTGAATCTATCCCATCCATGTTGGCATTAGAAGCATCTTACCCAGGAGTATGTAAAGCGATGATGGGATTACATCCTTGTTATGTAAAAGAAAATTATTTGCAGGAACTCAATATGGTGCAATATTGGTTGGAGCAAAGAGATTTTCCTGCTATTGGCGAGATTGGGCTTGACTATTATTGGGATACTAGTTTTAAAACCCAACAACAGGAGGCTTTTGAAACCCAAATGGGCTGGGCATTGGAAAGGGGCTTGCCTATTGTGATTCATACCCGCAATGCCATGCAAGAAACCATCGAAATGGTAAAGCCTTTTGCAGCAAAGGGTTTGAAGGGAATCTTTCATTGTTTTAGTGGATCCTATGAATCTGCCAAGCAAATTGTAGATATGGGATTTTTATTGGGGATTGGGGGCGTTATAACTTATAAAAATGCAGGTTTGCCCAAAGCTTTAGAAAATATAGGGGTAGAGCATTTGGTATTGGAGACCGATGCGCCCTATTTAAGCCCAGTGCCCTATCGCGGTAAACGCAACGAAAGCGCATATCTCCTTCATATTGCAGAAGTTTTGGCTGGGGCCAAGGGGATTACGGTTGCCGAGTTAGCAAGTATTACAACAGCCAATGCAATCGCTTTATTTAAAGGATGATTTTGGGCTTTTTGCACTTATATTTGCAGCCCCATAATAAACAGAGAGGTGTCCGAGTGGTTGAAGGAGCACGCCTGGAAAGTGTGTAAACGGGAAACTGTTTCGAGGGTTCGAATCCCTTCCTCTCTGCAATAATAGAATGAAGCAAAACCCCGACTATGTCGGGTTTTTTTTATGCCCGGATGCGAGTCCAGACACTCACGTGTCTGAGCGAGCGGAGGGACATAAAAAAACCGGGCACGCAAGTGCCCTGGTTTTGCTTCATTATAATATTGCTACCCCCCACCATGGGATCAGCGCAGCAAATCCCATGGTGGGGCAGCGCAGCTAATCCCAACACCGACCTACTTAAAGTATACATCCCTCAACCTAATAATATCCTCCTTTTTCAACAACCGCTGAAATCCATCTAAATAAACAAATGCACCATCGCCTAATTCAATCCTAGCAAAACCATGATTAAACATGCCTAATTTCGTTATTGGTTCAGTAATCTTTAACTGAATTCTTTTACCGCTTCTATCAATATAGGCATCCCCAACACTATCTTGAACGAAGGCCAAACCTCTTCTTTCAAAGTCAGAAGCAATCGTAAAAGTCAAAGGAATAATCTCTTTCCCAGTGGTATCAATGTATCCCCTTTTAGTAATAATATCTTCCCCTTTTCCTGTTTGGTAATTATAATTTGAAACAATTGCCAAACCATTTTTGAAAAATCCAATATCGTTATACTTAGGCTGAACGATAATATTACCCTTCCTATTAATAACCCCATATTTTCCAGAAGCTTTATCTATGAATCTTGCAAAATTTTCTTGATAAGGGAACAAATTGTAAAAGGTTAATGGAATAATCACTTTGCCAGATTGGTCAATAAACCCGCTCAAAGATGCTTGGGTTGCTAAAATCATTGCAGCATCATCTAGATATCCTAATGACTCGTATTCAAAAGGAATGATGGTTTTATCATTTCTATCAACAGCACCCCATTTCCCATTATACTCAACCACAAATAATCCGTTATCATGAAAGCTAGTTTGATTGTATTTAGCTGGAATCAATTCCTTAAAGCTTTTGTCCATTAAACCAAACTTGTCATTTTTGTGAAGAAACACAGTAATATCATCTTTGCCAAAATCATATACAGATTGATAATCAGGAAAGGTTTTTACAATTTTGCCAGTACTATCTACATAGCATGGAATGTCTTCTCTTGTCATACCTGCTGCAAGTCCATTAGAAAACTGCTGCAATTCTTTTAGTTCAGGAATATAAGTCACTTGTCCATTGAGTCTAATAAATCCAATACTATCTGATGATATCACTATTGATTTTCCTTCTTGAAAATCATATAAATCAGGGACGGTACCCTCTAATTGGACTGCTAATCTTGCAATCTCTAGCTGCTCTTCCATTGTATAACTGCTATCATTTACACTACTTTGATCTTTAGCATTGTTGCAAGCTGTTATAGACAAAGCCCAAAGGGAAAGTGATACAATGACTAGATTAATCTTTTTCATAATTGGGGCCAGTTGGTTTGTATGATAATATTTTTTCAAATTTATTTATACAAACATGGATGCATATACCCACGGCATGGTATTTATTGACCATTACATTAGGAAAACAATTATTCAAACAACCTCGTAAAATGATTCTCTAAATGCGAGCGCATACCATTTCTAAATTCTTCAGGAGTTCCATTTTCTAAAAAGTCTACCAATTCTTTATGCGATACGAACATCTTCAACATAGGTTGCTTTTTGAGTAAGCCACTATTGTGTACGTAATCAAAAACAGGTAGCAACATTTTCTGAAAACGCTTCAAAGTAGCATTCCCAGTGATTTCGTAGAGCTTACCATGAAAGGCAATCTCGTGTTCAATATTAAATAAATGATATTGGGTAGCAGGCGGTTCGTCAGCAACAATTTGTCTTAATGCAGCAATATCTTCTTTGGTAATTCGATGAAATAATAAATCGGCCATGCCAATTTCTAATACCAAACGAATTTCAAAAATTTCTTTTAGTGTTTCAGGGGCAAGAATATGAGGATTCATACTCTTACTCATCATTCCAAAAATATCCGGGCTGGTAATGACGGAACCTTTTTTCTTTTTAGATTCTATTAAACCCATCAAGCGTAAACGAGTAAGCGCTTCGCGAATAACCGTTCTACTAACCCCCAAAGTTTCTGCCAATTCTATTTCTTTAGGAATTACATCCCCCACCGAAAGTTTGCGCTTTTGCAGTAGGTCTACCAAGCTTTCTTCCACTTTATCCACCAAGGAGCTGGTATCCATCGGTTTCATTTCGGATCTGAGTAGGTCTAAATTCATCCAGAATATGTATTACTTAATATTTTACAAAGGTAAAGTTACCAAAAATGCAGCTAATTTTCAATTAACTCATAAGGCATTAACAATCAATCTATTATAAAAATGTTAAAATTAATTTGGAAAATAAAACCAAAGATTATTATTTTTATGTCATACATAATACAAAAATAAATTGCTTACCATGAATTTAAACCGCTTAAAACTCTGTGTAGTTGCGTTGTTTGCAATGCTCTCCACTGCGGTACTAGCCCAAACCAAAAAGATTTCAGGTACCATCCTGAATGAAGAGGCAAAACCGCTTTCAGGTGTTTCTGTTACCATTAAGGGTAAAACAACAGGTACCCAAACCAATGCACAAGGAGTCTATACTATTGAAGCAGTTGAGGGTAATACTTTAGTATTCTCAATACTAGGATTTGCTTCTCGAGAAATATTGGTTGGATCCAGTGCTATTGTAGACTTAACACTTTCAACAGTAGTAAGTGAATTAGAAGATGTAGTAGTTACAGGGTATGGTTCACAAAAAAGAAAGGAATTAACTGGTGCAGTAGTAACAGTTAATCCAAAAGCGTTTGAACATAGCCCAACTACTAACGTTGCCACTGTATTACAAGGTAATACACCAGGTTTAAGAATTCAGCAACGTACTGGTCAGCCAGGAACCACCCCTTCAATTACATTTAGAGGAGGAACAGAATTTGGTGGAGGCGGTACACCGTTATTTATTGTAGACGGAGTAATTGTTCCTTCTTTATATGGTTTAGATATCAACGATGTAGCCAGTATTGATTTGTTAAAAGATGCTGCCACAACGGCCATTTATGGAGCAAGGGCTGCCAATGGTGTGGTGTTGGTTTCTACTAAGAAAGGAAAAAAAGGAAGAGCACAAGTCACTTACTCTTATAACAATACCACAAACTATATTCGTAAAAATCCTTCAGAATACTTAAGTGCTGCTGATTATATCCGAATGAATCGTTTGGGTTTACAAGCAAGATTTAGAGGAGACTCTCTAGACAATAATGCTGGTGCCATGACAACCGATCGTAACCAATTATTAGGTGCATGGGGATGGGCAGTTAACTCAGGATGGAGATCAGATGTTGGTTTATACACTACCCAATTATTAAACAACCAAAATCGTTTTTTATTGAATGATAATAGATGGCGTTTATTGGTAGATCCTAATCCATTTGCACCTGGTACCATGGATAGCCTCATTTTCACAGATATCAGTGCAAGAGAAAGGGAGCTGATGATTTTGCAACAAAACAATACGAGTGAACATAATATTAATTTTTCTGGGGCAAACGATCAAGGTAACTATGCTTTGTCTTTAGGATCTGTGAGAGACAATGGTATGATCATTGGTTCTCAATTAAAAAGAATGAATCTGAATTTCAATGGGGGCTTAAATATAGGGGAGCGATTAAAAGTGTCTACCAATATTAGCGCCTACAATGTTGAACAGGCTTTGCCATATGGTGGATTTGGAGGTGTTGATCCAGAAGGCGGTGCAGCGGGTGGATTACTACAGCGCTTTGTTGGAGTGGCTCCTACAGTTCGATACACCAATTATGCTACGGGAGAAATTTTGCCTGGTCCAAACGATGTGACATTAGGTAACCCCGCATATTGGAGTAACTTAACGGTGAACAATACCAATCAACAACGTTTCCTTGGTGGAATTAATTTAGAGTATACCATTCTACCTTACTTAAAAGTGTTGGCAAGCGGTTCTGGATACTATCAGTATACCAATAATAATTTCTTTACCAAAGCATTTCAACAAGGAAATGGTGGAGCAATGAATACCAATAGGGCTGCAAGTTTTAATACCACTAAAACCATGCAGTACACTACCAATGCATTTTTACAATTCAGTAAAAGATTTAAAGATCATAATGTAACAGCATTAGCTGGGGTGGAATTTTATGATTACAAAAACTATGTTACATCAGGATTTGCACAAGGTGCACCAACCGATTTAATTCCTTGGTTAACTGCAGCAACACCTCCTAACGTACAAGGAACAACCATCGTTAACCCAGCAGGCGCTTCTTCTAACTTTGATCAGTGGGAAAGAATTGCATCTTCTATTGCACGTTTGAACTATTCATACCAGAATCGTTACTTATTAACAGCGGTAGTAAGGGTGGATGGATCAAGCCGCTTGAAAAAAGGAAATTACTATGGTACTTTCCCAGGGGTTTCTGTAGGATGGAATTTACACGAAGAAGCGTTTTACAAGAACAGTACTTTGTCTAAATACATCAATAGAATTAAGCCAAGATTGAGTTATGGTGTAAATGGTAATGTAAGTTCATTGGGCTTCTTTGCAACTTCCCAGATATATAATAATGCAGGTACATACAATGGATTTGGCGGAACATTTGTAGGAAACTATATTAATTCTGATGTAAGATGGGAGCGTACCAATAGCTTAAACTTTGGATTAGACGCAGGATTTTTTAATGAGCGAGTTACTTTGACCGCAGACTATTTTGTAAGAAATGTTTTTGATAAATTGGCTGGATTAAATATTTCTTCTCAAACAGGATTTGGAAGCTTTACTACCAATCTAGGTCAATTACAAAATAGAGGTATTGAATTAGCAGTGAATGCAAAAATCATTGAACCTAAAACAAACGGTGGATTTGAATTATCTGTAGGCGCTAACTATTTCCATGTAAAAAGTTTCGCAAAGAAATTACCATTTAATGGATTAGAAGGGAATAGAACCAGCGGATTCTTTGTATGGGATAAAAACAATCCAGGCAAACAAATTTATGTTGGCGGTTTAGTAGAAGGTCAGCGTATAGGATTAGATGAAGTATGGGCTCCCAAGTGGAATGGAATTTATACAGATCCAGCAACGATTGCTAGAGATGCCAATGTATTCAATGCCTTTTTACCCTACAATAATAAGCGCATCAAACAATTAGGAGATGCACAATGGCATCAAGTAAATCCAAATGATACGATTGATAGTCGTCAGTTTGTTTACGTAGGAAGAACTACTCCACAGCATATGGGTGGATTTAATATCGCTTCATCATTCAAAGGAATTCGTTTGTATGCACAGTTTGATTATGCATTCGGGTTTGTGATTTTGAACAATCAAATCGTAAGAGGATTAAGTCAGGTACAAGGTTCACAAAACTCAACTACCGATGTTTTAAAAACTTGGACACCTGCTAACCCAACTGCTACCATGCCTAGATATTACTGGGCAAACCAAGGAAGAAACTATGCAACTGATGCAAGTGGTAATAATCCTGCAGCCAATTTATGGGAAAAAGGAGATTATGTAATGCTAAGAGAATTAACCCTTGCATACGATTTACCAACAACTGTCATCAGCAAATTCTTAGCCAATAGAGTAAAGGGATTGAGTGTAAACGTAACAGGATCTAACTTATTCTACTTGTCTGGATATAGTGGCAATTTCCCAGAAGTGGGTGGTGTAGACCAAGGTAAGTTTCCTTTACCAAGAAGATTGACCATTGGTGTAAGAGTAACCCTTTAATGGATTGTTCAACTTAAAAAATGAAACGAATGAAACACAATAAAATATTTACAAGCGCTACCCTACTCATTATGTTGGTAGCTGCAGCTTGTACTAAAAAATTAGACGAAGTGGTTCCGCAAAGCGCCATCAGTAAAGATCAGGCATTAAAGGATCCCAACGCAGCAAGAACCTTGTACTATGGTACCTATGGATTGTTCCGCACTTATGCAAATACATTATTCCAATTAGGTGAAATGCGTGGAGATACTTGGGCAGACGGTGTATTTACAGAAAGTGTAGATGGTGGCTTACAAAATTTGTACAGACATAATATCAGTGCCTTAAACGTACCATTTACCAACTGGGGTGGTATGTATAATTTGATGTACAATTTTAATAATGTTATTAAAATTATTCCTCAGACTCCATTGCCTCAGGCAGAGAAAACAAGAATCTTAGCAGAAGTGCATGGGTTAAGAGCGTATTTATATTATACCATGTTAAGAACCTGGGGTGCCGTTCCTTTGAACACAGAACCAGTTGAAACCCTTAACAATACTGCAGAAACCTATAAGCCAAGAACTGGAGCTGATTCAATTATGCTTCAAGTAAAAGCGGATATTGCGAAGTCTTTAGAACTATTTGGATCATCAACACCTATATCAACCGATAAGCGTGTGGTATGGAGCAAATTAGCCACATTGGTTTTAAAAGGAGATGCATTTATTTGGTCTGGAACCCATATGGGTGGTGGTTCGGCTGATTTAACTACTGCAAAAGCAGCTTTGCAAGAAGTAAGAAATTTGCAGGGTGCTACATTAAATTTACAAGCAAATTATCGCGACATTTTTGATCCCACCAGAAAAGTGAATAATGCAGAAATGATTTTTGCCATCAATTATGAATTGCAACAGGCACAATTAACTTTCTTCTCTAATTTTTCGGTGAACTCTATTCAGGCAAATACATTATCGTTTACACAAGCTGCAACACCAACAGTAGCTTCTGTTTATCCTTTTGTAAATGGTGCCAACAGAGTAGGAATTAATCCTGCCATTCTAAATAAATTTATTTCAGGTCCTGCTGATCAAAGAATTACTAACTCATTCAGAGTAATGTATTCTAATGCTGCTCCATTTGCCATTAGAGGGGTGATGTTGACAAAGTATTTAGGTACGGTTGCTGGAACATCTCAAGTGTACAATAACGACTTTCCAATTTATCGCTATGCAGATGTGTTATTATTGTTAGCAGAAGCAAAAGCTAAATTGGGTGAAGATATTTCAGCAGAAATTAATGCCATCAGACAAAGAGCTTATGGTGCAGGTTTTACACCTTATGTAAGTGGTAGCCTAACAGCTAATATGAATGCCATTTTAGAAGAAGATTTAAGAGAATTTATAGGGGAAGGAAAACGTTGGTGGTCTTTGCGTAGAGCAGGAGATTCATATGTTTATGCCAATGTAAACCCTGCTTTTTTAAACCCAAGCAGTACGGCTAAATTTTTATTGCCATTATCCTTGGCAATGTTAAATGCAGATCCATTATTAAAGCAAACTGCTGGCTACTAAAAAGAGTTTTATTAAGCAAGCATAAATGGTAGTTTTGGTTAACAAGGGGTAGTAAAATACCCCTTGTATTTATCTCAATTAATTATTTAGGAATGATACATGCACACTTACAGGGCTTAATTTCAGCGCCCTTTACTCCGATGCACCCAGATGGTTCAGTTAACCTTGGGTTAATTCCTTCTTACTATGCGCTATTAAAAGCTAATGGCGTTAATGGTGCATTCATATGTGGCTCTACCGGAGAAGGTGTTTCATTAACCAAGGAAGAAAAAAAAGCAGTAGCCGAAGCATGGGCTGCTTGTGCAAAAAATGATCCAGATTTTGCAGTGATGCCCTTATTAGGAGGTACTTGTATAAAGGATGCAAAAGAGTTAGCACTACATGCACAATCAATCGGATTAGATGCTGTTTCATTTACTGCACCTTCCTATTTTAAACCCGCAAATGTAGATATGTTAGCAGCCTGTTGCCAAGAAATAGCAGCGTCGGTTCCTGATATGCCATTTTATTATTACCATATTCCTGTATTAACAGGAGTAGGCTTTGCGATGTACGATTTATTGAAAGCCGTAGATGGCTTGATTCCCAATTTTGCTGGAATAAAATATACACATGAAGACTTTATGGACTTTTTGTCTTGCTTGCACTACAAAAATAGCCAGTACGATATGGTATGGGGCAGAGACGAAAATATGTTGCCCGCATTGGCACTTGGAACAAAAGCTTCCATAGGAAGTACGTATAATTATGCAGCACCATTGTACCATAATCTCATGGAAGCCTTTAATAGTGGCGATTTGCAAAGAGCACAACAATTGCAGCAACAGTCTATTGATATGATTAGACTATTGGGTAAGTATGGCGGTATTGCTACTGGTAAAGCTTATATGAAACTAATTGGATTAGATTGTGGTAGCTTTAGATTACCCGTAAAGAATATGGATGCTGCTCAATTTGAGCAATTTAAAATAGACGTGTCTTTAGTAGGATTTGATCAGTATAGCTCTAAAATACCCGAAGCCGCAAATGCTTATTAATGAAACGATATTATTATATCATTTGTCTGTTTTTTATGTTGTTAGCTGATGCAATAAACGCGCAAAATGCTGCATGGTGGACTGTACAATTTACTATTGCAGCTACATTGCCTCCGGATGTAAATAAGCAAGTAGCTACTGGCTTTGCAGGCGCAGTAGCGGGTGTGCATCAAAATTATTTATTGGTTGCAGGAGGCGCTAATTTTCCTGAAGCCATGCCTTGGCAAGGAGGCAAAAAACACTATCACGATACGGTATATGTATTTACAACAAAGAATCAACAAATAGAGTTGATTAATCAATCTTTCAAGCTGCCTCAAAAAATTGCTTATGCAGCGGTTTGTAATGTATCAGACGGCATATTGTATATAGGTGGTGAAAATGAAAATGGTATAAGCAATAAAGTATGGCTACTACAATGGAATCAATACAAAAAGCAAGTTACTAGTAAAGCATATCCCCCAATACCAGTTGCTTTAACCAATGCTGCTGTAACAGTGATTAATAAAAAAGTTTATGTAGTAGGAGGAGAAACAACCAACGAAGCAACCAATCATTTTTTTATGCTTGATTTAACCAATGTACTAGCAGGATGGAAAACGCTTCCTGCTGTTCCTCAAGCAGTTTCTCATAGTGTGTTAGTAGGAATAGGGAATGCTACAAATCCTGCATTGTATTTAATGGGCGGAAGAAAGAAAAATTCTAATGGTATCAGTACTTTATACAATAATATGTACGAGTTTGATTTATTGAACAATCGTTGGAATGAAAAAGCGTCATTGCCCTATGCTTTAAGTGCTGGTACAGGAGTATGGTGCATGGCAGATCAGATCGTTTTATTTGGAGGAGATAGAGGAACTGTTTTTACGCAGGTAGAAACTTTATTAGCTGCTATTGCTAATGAAACGAACCCAGATAAAAAGCAAGTATTAATCAACCAAAAAAATCAATTACAATCAACACATCCAGGATTTAGTAATGAAGTGTTATTGTATCAAGCAAATAAAAATGAATGGCAATCAATCGGTAAAATTCCATTTGAGACACCTGTCACCACTACTGCAGTAAAATGGAACGGCGCTGTGTATTTGCCAACAGGTGAAACTAAAGCAGGGGTGAGGTCTCCATATATTTTAAAAGCCACTATTCATCATAATAGGAAATGAGCAAAAGCAAAATATATCCATGGTTTGTAGTGGCGTTACTCTGGGTAGTAGCCTTGTTGAATTATATGGATCGACAAATGCTGAGCACCATGAAACCATCTATGCAAATAGATATTCAAGAATTGCAATCTGCCACCAACTTTGGATATTTAATGGCAATTTTTTTATGGATCTATGGATTCATGAGTCCTATCTCTGGAATGATTGCAGACAGACTTAATCGCAAGTGGTTAATTGTTGGTAGTTTATTTGTTTGGAGTGCCATCACATTTGCTATGGGCTTTGCCAAAACATTTGATCAGTTGTATTGGTTGCGGGCATTGATGGGAATTAGCGAAGCGCTGTATATACCTGCAGGACTATCATTAATTGCAGATTACCATAGCTCAAAAACAAGATCATTGGCAGTGGGTATTCATATGACTGGATTGTATATGGGACAAGCCCTGGGAGGGTTTGGTGCAACCATAGCAGCTGAATTTTCTTGGCAAAATGCATTTATTAGTTTTGGGTTGATTGGGATTGTATACTCGGTAGTGTTGATCATCTTTTTGCGCGATAAGCCAAATCTTGCGAGCAATGGAGATGTTGAAACGCTTGAAGGCGAAACAGCAGCCCACTCAAACTTAGTTGCGAAATCTTTTAATCGTGAATCTTTGTTCAGTGGATTTGCAACCCTGTTTAGCAATATCTCTTTTTGGGTAATCCTATTTTATTTTGCTGTTCCAAGTTTACCAGGTTGGGGCGTGAAAAATTGGCTGCCTACTTTATTCTCCGAGAACCTTGGTATTGAAATGGCTCAAGCAGGACCATTGTCTACGATTACCATTGCAGCATCTTCTTTTGTAGGCGTTATTTTTGGTGGAATACTTTCCGATAAATGGGTACAGAAAAATATTCGCGGTAGAGTGTACACCAGTGCTTTTGGATTGTTCTTGACCATTCCTGCATTACTCTTTATAGGGTTAGGCCATTCAATGATTCATCTGATTGGCGCAGTTTTCTTTTTTGGTTTTGGATATGGCATGTTTGATGCAAACAATATGCCTATACTTTGTCAATTTATTTCTTCAAAACATAGAGCGACTGCATATGGGTTAATGAATATGACAGGTGTTTTTGCAGGCGCATTTATTACGAATCTTTTAGGAAAGTCTAGCGATGCAGGAAGTCTTGGGAAAGATTTTGCCATGATGGCTATTGTGGTTGTTGTTGCGCTTGCTTTGCAATTAACCGTGTTGCGTCCAAAGCACAATGATTTTATAGATGCATAATATTCTTGTATGAAAAAAAATATTTTTTATTCTTTTTTAGTTTTGATGATGCTACCAGCAGTATGCTGCGCAAAAAAATCGACTACTCCCAATGTAGGAGAAGTAAAAGCATCAGCTTACACGCCAGATATTCCTGTTTTAAAAGGATTAGCAACCAATGCAATTATGCGGGTGAATCTTTTTATTCCAGCTGGTCAAACAACACAACAGTATACTGCACTCAATTGCACGATTAATGCATCGGCCATTAACGATATAGAACAGATTACGCTGTATCAAACTAGTGCAGAACCTTTTTCTACCAATACCCCCCTTGCCATCAGTAAGCCTACAAGTGTCAATTTTAGTGTGCCAGTCACATTGAAGTTGGCACCCGGGCTTCATTTTATTTGGATGAGTGTAACACTACTTAGTGGTGCAAATATGAACAACCGAGTAGAGTTAAGAGCAATCGATTTGGTACAATTGAATGGAAAAAAATTAATCATCAGTCAACCTGCAGGTAATTATGCAAAACTTAAAGGAACAGCTGTAAGAAAAGCAGGTGATGACAATGTAAATACTTATCGCATACCAGGGATTGTGGCAACCGATAAAGGAACATTACTTTCTGTATACGATATCCGATATAAAAATAGTGCAGACCTACCAGGTAATATAGACGTGGGTTTGAGCCGATCTGTAGATAGTGGAAAAACTTGGCAGCCAATGAAAATCATCATGGATATGGGGGCCCCGCACGAAAACAATGGAGTGGGTGATCCTGCCATACTGTTTGATCCAATCACCAAGAAAATTTGGGTAGCTGCTTTGTGGAGTAAGGGCAATCGATCCATTGCAGGATCTTTACCCGGCATTTCACCAGATACTACTGGGCAATTTGTTTTAGTAAGTAGCGATGATGATGGAATTACCTGGTCTGCTCCTTATACCATCACGCCACAAATTAAAAATCCGAAATGGCATTTATTTTTTAATGGGCCAGGATCGGGTATTGCCATGAAGGATGGCAAATTGGTATTTGCCGCACAATATTGGAATGAAAATAAAATGCCTTATTCCACCATAATTTATAGTGCTGATCATGGGGCTAGTTGGAAAGGAAATTTAAATGGTCCTAAATCTAACACAACGGAAAGTCAAGTAGTAGAAACAACACCAGGTACGCTGATGTTGAATATGCGTGATAATAGAGGATCCTATAGAAGTGTAGCTACTACAACCAATATGGGCACTACTTGGACAGAGCATGCTACTTCATATAATGCATTACAAGATCCTGTATGTATGGGCAGTCTTATTAAAGCCAATGTAAAAGTAAAGGGGGTTTTAAAAGAAGTATTGTTCTTTAGCAATCCTAATACTACTAATGGTAGATACGATATCACGATTAAAGCCAGTTTAGATTTAGGACAAACCTGGTTGCCTGCCAATCAATTACTGATTGATGAACGCAATTGTTACGGTTATTCATCATTAACACAGATTGATGCGGAAACCATTGGCATTTTATATGAAGGCACTAAGGATTTATTTTTTGTGAAAGTTCCTGTTGCATCTATTATTAAATAATTATTGAAATGATTTATTCGGAAAAAGAATTAGCATCGCTGGAGTCCTTTTATAGCAATCAATTACTAAATAGTACCATTCCATTTTGGTTTCCTAGATCGTATGATCAGGAGCATGGTGGATATTTATTGATGCGAGATGCGGATGGTTCATTAATTGACGATGATAAAGCAGTATGGATACAAGGGCGGGCAACTTGGATGTTGTCTACTTTATACAATACAGTAGAACAAAAGGCAGAATGGTTAGAGGGAGCTAAGCTGGGATATGATTTCCTAAATCAACATTGTTTTGATGCGGATGGGCAAATGTTTTTTCATGTAACCAGAGAAGGAAAACCTATTCGTAAAAGAAGGTATTTTTTTTCTGAAACATTTTATGTGATTGCAGCCGCTGCTTATGCAAAAGCTTCTGGGGATGAAACAGCCGCTGCTAATGCAAGACGTGTATTTGATTTATGTATTCAATATGCCACCACTCCTGGATTGTTGCAACCCAAGTACACCAACACCAGACCTAGCAAGGGTATTGGCGTGCCCATGATAATGATGAATACGGCTCAGCAGTTAAGAGAAACCATTGGATATGCACCATGTGATGAATGGATTAGTAAATGGATACATGAGATAGAAACTTCTTTTGTAAAAGACGATATAGCATGTGTGATGGAGCAAGTGGCGCCAGATGGTTCAATTATAGATCATATTGATGGACGCACATTAAATCCAGGGCATGCAATGGAAGGGGCTTGGTTTATTTTACACGAAGCAAAGTATCGCAATAATGATCCCCATTTAATTGATTTAGGTTGTAGAATGTTAGATTATATGTGGGAACGCGGATGGGATAAGGAATATGGAGGAATTTTATATTTTAGAGATGTGTATAATAAACCAGTACAAGAGTATTGGCAAGACATGAAATTTTGGTGGCCACACAATGAAGTAATTATTGCTACATTATTGGCTTACTTAATGACTGGTAAGGAGAAATATGCAAGCTGGCATAAGATGGTGCACGATTATTCATATAAACATTTCTTAGATCCAGAATATGGGGAATGGTTTGGCTATTTACACCGTGATGGAACCATTGCACAAACAGCTAAAGGGAATTTATACAAATGTCCATTTCATTTACCTAGACAAGAGTGGTACTGTATGCAAATACTGAAATCGTATTTGTCATGAAGAGGCTATGGCGCTTTGGAATGATATTGTGTATGGTTTTGGCTATGGCGCAGGGTTTGGTAGCGCAGACCGCTCGTGTCAGTACTTCTTCCGCCGCAGCCTTTCTGAGTGTTGATAAAATTTTCACTAATGATATGGTGTTGCAACGGGACCAGCCCATACATATTTGGGGAAAAGGTTTGCCAGGTGCAACAGTTCGGGTGACTTTGGCGCTGCAGGCTTCTGCAGTTGTTGCGCGCGCGACTTCGACGAATCAGGCTATTTCCGCGGTGGCCCGTGTGAAGCCCGATAGCAGTTGGACTGTTAAATTGCCCGTACAAGCAGCAAGTTCGCAGCCCCTCGATTTGAAAATCATTTCAGGTAAAAAAAATATACTCATCAGCAATATGCTGTTGGGTGATATTTGGATATGCATTGGCCAAAGCAATATGGAGTGGCCCGTGAAAAGTGAAATGCATTATCGCGAAGCAAAAGCAACAGCTAATCAACCACTATTACGTTTTTATAATCCGAGTTACGCAGGTAAAAATTTATTCAATCAGTATTTTTCTGATTCAGTTTTGCATAACATGTCACCAGAAAAATTTTATGCACCTACAAGCTGGCAAGCAAGTGATAGCAATACTTTCAGCAATATGAGTGCAGTGGCTTATTATTTTGGAAAACAACTTGTATCTGCTACTCAAGTGCCCATCGGATTAATCCATTTATCAATGGGAGGGGCTCCCTTAGAAACATTTATTGGTGTTGAAGCCTTGAAGTCATCTGCGCAGTTTGCTGAAAAAACAATTGAACCTTGGTTAACTAATCCTGCAATTCCTACTTGGGTAAAAGAGAGAGGGCGTCAAAATTTACGAGCAGGAACCAATCATCCATTTAAGCCAGGCCATGCTTATGCAGCAGGCATTGCGCCCTTATTTAAAATGGGCATTAAAGGAATCATCAACTATCAGGGCGAGAGTAATGCGCAAGAATTAGAAAGGGTTAATGAATATGCAGCATTAACAAAGTTGATGGTGGATGACTATCGGAAGGTTTTTAAGCAACCCGATTTGCCATTTTATTTTGTACAATTGAGTTCGATCGACACCATAAAATACAAAGGTCAATTATGGCCGCAGTTTCGAAATGAGCAAAGGAAAATAGTTGATCAAATAGCATACAGTGGTATGGCAGTAAGTAGCGATATTGGGGCAAGAGACAATGTACATCCTACCAATAAAAAATTAGTAGGCGAGCGTTTGGCCAGATGGGCATTGAATAAAAATTATGGGGTAGCAGTGGTGCCTTCAGGGCCATTGCCTTTGAGCGCTCAATACGTGAAAGGTCAAATAATTATTCAGTTTAATTATGTTGCAGGCGGATTAAAAACCACTGATGGTAAAGCTTTGCGTGGTTTTTCACTCGATGGAATAAATGAGGTAGCAGCTACCATTCAACAAAATAATATTCATATTTCAGCGAAAACAAAACCTGATTTTGTATATTATGGATGGAAGCCATATAGTGACGGTAATTTGGTGAATAGTGAACAATTGCCTGCTTCCACTTTCAAAATAAAAGTTCATTAAAATAAACTAACGTGAAATATTTTTTACTACTATTCTTTTTTCCTACATGCTTATTTGCGCAGAATCAGCAACTCAGTATAGTGCCCGCTCCGGTAATTTTAGTCCAGCGGGATGGAGCGTTTGTAATCAATGATCAAACCAATATAGATATTTCGTTGCAATCGAAATCGTTGCAATCAGCAGCTACCTTTTTCCGCAATGCGATAAAAGATATTTCGGGCTTGAACCTGCCTATTCATTCGAATAATCCTGTTAATCAAACTACGAAACAAAAAATTGCGCTTTTATTAATTAAAGATTCAGCTATTGGAGCAGAAGGCTACCATTTATTCGTTTCTTCAAAGGGCATTCAAATAAAAGCCAATACGCCAGCTGGAATTATTTATGGTATTCAAACATTACTACAAACCCTTCCTGCTGTTCGAACCAATGCAAGACTTTCAGTGCCCTGCATGGAAGTAACCGATTTTCCTCGATTCAAATGGCGTGGTATGCATTTAGATGTGAGTAGGCATTTCTTTGGTCCCAATCTAATTAAGCAGTACTTAGATTTATTGTCCGCCTATAAGTTCAACACATTTCATTGGCATTTAGTAGACGACCAGGGGTGGCGTATAGAAATAAAAAAATATCCTGCCCTTACCAATACAGGTGCATGGCGTGTAGATCAAACCAATCTTGTTTGGGGATCTAGGCCGCAGGCCAAGGACGGAGAAGATCCATCTTATGGAGGGTATTATACCCAAGCACAAATCAAAGAGATCATTGCTTATGCAGCAGAAAGAAATATCACAGTTGTTCCAGAAATAGAAATGCCAGGGCATGTAGCTTCAGCCATTGCGTCTTATCCATTTTTAAGTTGTACGCAGCAAAAGCAATTGCCATTAACTGGAGGTAATTACACCAATATGGCTTCTAATTACTGTGCAGGAAATGATTCGGTTTTTCATTTTTTAGAAAATGTGTTAACTGAAGTCATAGATTTATTTCCCTCTCAGTATATTCATATTGGCGGAGATGAAGTGGATAAAAGTTCTTGGAAAAAATGCGCAAAATGTCAGCAAAGAATTCGCAGTGAAAAATTAAAAGATGAGGATGAATTACAGAGTTATTTTATCAAGCGAATTGAACAATTCGTGAGTAGTAAAAAAAGAAAAATTATTGGTTGGGATGAAATACTCGAAGGGGGCTTAGCACCAGGCGCAACGGTGATGAGCTGGCGTGGTGAAGCAGGTGGCATTGCAGCAGCAAAAATGAACCATGATGTGGTAATGACGCCGGGTAATCCGGTTTATTTTGACCATTATCAAGGCGATCCTGCATCTGAACCTGTGGCGATTGGTGGATTTAATTCCCTGAAGAAAGTTTATCACTATGAGCCTTTGCCAAAGGAATTGAATGCTCAAGAAGCTAGCCATGTATTGGGTGCGCAAGCGAATCTATGGACAGAATTTGTGACCACACCAAAACAAGTAGAGTACATGGTATTGCCGCGTATGTTGGCTTTGTCTGAAGTATTATGGAGTCCTTCATCTTCCAAAGACTGGATAGGATTTAATCAAAGGCTTCAGCAGCACTTCAAAGGGTTTGATCAGAAAGGATTGAATTATAGTAAGGGAAATTTTAAAGTAGACATCAAGCCTATTTTAAAAGAGGGGAAGCTTTATGCAACCCTGTCAACAGAAGCATACAAGGGTCAAGTGTATTACACCACCAATGGAGAAAAGCCTTCTTTACAAAGTAATCTCTATGAAAGTCCTGTAGCAATTAATTCCTCCTTAACTATTAAAGCAGCTACTGTTGTGAACGGAGAAGTAAAGAGCATCATTCCTGCTGAACAACAATTTGCTTTACATAAAGCAATTGGTAAAAAAGTTGCATATA
>QLAH01000098.1_pt1 | contig 82270 bp, 63 predicted proteins | sample 4693081 | NCBI WGS metagenome assembly QLAH01 (sample SAMN09425401, study PRJNA476045) | Lake water metagenome, whole genome shotgun sequencing project.
GCGACGGCCGCGACCACAACGCGAAGGGCTTCACCATGTGGATGGCCGGCGGCGGCGTGCAGGGCGGCCTCAGCTTCGGCTCCACCAACGAGGTCGGCGACACGGCGGTCGACGGCGTGATGGACATCCACGACTGGCACGCCACGGTGATGCACGCGATGGGCCTCGACCACGAGCGCCTCACCTATCGCCACGCGGGCCGCGACTATCGCCTGACGGATGTCAAGGGCAAGGTCAACACCGCTATATTGCGGGCGTGAGCGACGAGTCCCTGGTTGCGAACAGCGTCTCGCCCGCAGGCCTTCCGCCTGCTACGGCTGATGCCTTGCGCGCCGAACTGCGCGCGGGGGAGCGCGTGGTGTATGCAGCTGTCCCTGTGACAGCGCTCGATGCAGGAACCTGGAGCGGAATGGGCGTGAAGTCGCTGGTCATCGTGGCGATCGTCGCATTGGGCTTCGCGCTGCTTGGTTCGGTCGCGTTGCTCATCTACGGCGAGTTCAGCGTGTTCGAATTCATCAGGGGCATCCTCGCGCCCACATGCTTGCTCGGTATCACAGCGGTCTTCATCTGGTATCTGCGACATGCCCGGCGCAGAGCCGCCGCCGGCGCGTTCGTGGTAACCGACCAGAGACTGATCCTGCTCGAGACCTGGCCCGGACACTCGGCGCGGTCATTCGAAGCGCGCGACATCACCGAGGTCTACCACTGGATGATCTCGCCGAAGTTCGGGAACATCCGACTCAACGGCAAGGCCACGCTCGACCGGATCGAGTCGCGCTGGTATGTGCCGAAACCACTCGCCTGCGAGGCCGCGCTGCGTGCGCTTCGGGCTTGCGCGCGCGTCGGCATCGATCCGGAGACCTGACCGGCCCCGCAACGGCGCGACCGCCCTCGTGGTCCGAGTCGGAGCGCTCACCGGATCGCGGAGCCCGACGCCCACCAATCCTCGGATGGCATCGGCGCGCCGATCCTGGAAAGCAGCAGCTCGGTCTGTGCCCGGAGCCGAATCTGCGCCGACGAGAGTCCATGGGAGGATCGGGCGGCGTCAAGTCCCCTGTATGCGGTGCGGATCATCTCCAGCCCATCTTGCTGGCTACCTGCGTGAACGAGTACCAGTCCGCATCGTGCGCGGAATTCAGCGGCCCATGCCTGGTCGCCGACCTCGAGCAGCCGGGTGCTCGCAGCCAGATGCGCCAGTCGAGCCGCTTCCCCCGTCATCCTCACGGCGACGAGCATCTCGGCGAGGTCCATGGCAAGGTCAATGTCGTCCGCGCAATCGGGCGAGCGCTTCGGTAGCACGAGGCCAGCGTCCGTGCCCGACGCCCCCTCCGTCCCGTGATTGAGTTTCCACTCGGAGAGCACCCTGACCGCCTCGAGCCTCAGCAGGTCCGGATGCCCAGCCCGAAGCCTTGGCCGCGCGATTCGAAGTGCAGGAGAGATCACCTCCAAGGCCTGCTCCGGCTGCTCCATGTCGCACAGCGCCCGCGCCTCGAGATATGCAACCTTGAGGCTCGAGTCGAGTTCAGCGCTTGCGCCAAGTGGCGCCACGGCGGGACGCACCATGCGAAGCACAGCGATCGCGCCGGCCGGATCCCCCGACGCACGCAGGGATTTCGCCAAACTCGTGAGTGCAAAGGTCATCGCCCGTGCAGGCACCTGCGACTCGTCGCGGGCGTCCGCGATCGCATCGCGCTTCGCCTGAACACTCGTCGTATACCCAAGATTCGACTCGTCGAGCTCGATGAGGATGGTTCGTGCCACCAGCAGCGCTCCGGTCATGCGCGGAGTGTGGTCGTGGCTCTGCATCAACCGCAGCAGCCAGCGCCGAGCATCCGCCGGTCGGCCGAGCGATCGCTCCAGTTCGGCGAGGCCCAGCAGGCAACTCGCCGCGATCTCTCCCGCATGCTCGCCATCCTCGTTCGACGCATCGAGCCCGATGAGTAGAAGCCGCCGGGCGCGATCATGATCACCGATGCCGAGAAGCGTCTCCGCAAGAAGCACGGCCAGCCTCGCACGAACCTCCGGCTTGCCAGACGAGTCGCCCGCCAGTGCATCCGCCTGATCGTGGAGCCCTAGCAGGAGCGGGCTGGGAGTCGATGCATCCTCAACGGCGGCCCGCACCATGAGAGCGCGCATGTGTGCGAAGGCGCTTTCGGACGCCGCGGCAGCCTGCCGCGCCCGATCGCTCTCTGCCCGCGCGGCAAGAAAGCCGACGGCGGATACGAGCGTCAGGGTCAAGAGCGCCGCCGAGACGGCGAGCGCAATGCTGACAGCCACGCGGTGCCGACTCAGAAAGCGACGGAGCGTGTACCAGCGGCTGCTGCCACGGGCGGCCACTCCGCGGCCATCGAGGAACGCACGAAGATCGTCGGCGAAGGCTCTCGCGGAGTCGTAGCGCACTTCGCGGGCCGGCGCCATGGCCTTGCGGACGATCGCCACGAGATCGGGCGGGATCGGCTCATGGTGCGGCACACGGCTGCGCGAAGTGATCGTCATGCCTGGAAACTCGGCAGCACGCAACGCCGTGCGACGCCGCGCGATCGACCCCTGATCGCTCCCCGTCATCGGGAATGGAACGGAGCCAGTGAGAAGCTCGAACAGGATCACCCCGAGCGAGTAGACATCGGAGCGAACATCCAGATCGCAATCCACTTCCAGTTGCTCCGGACTCATGTATTCAGGCGTGCCCGCCAGGGTGGATCGAGGCGCGGGCGCGTCCGCGTGCCCGGGAGAGAGTGCAGCGCGGATAGACGCGATCCCGAAGTCGATGAGCTTGGGGACATGCTCCCCTTCCTCAGTCGCGACGAGGATGTTCGATGGTTTCAGGTCGCAGTGCAGGATCCCGCGATCGTGCGCATGCTGGACTCCGTGACAGACCTGTATCACAAGCGCCGCGACCTCCCGAGGTCCCAGGCGCCGCTCACGGCAGTGCTCCAGCAGGGATTGACCCTCGACAAGCTCCATGACCATGTACGGATGGCCAAGATCGTCCGCGCCGACGTCGAGGACTCGCGCGATGTTCCGGTGCCAGACGCGCGCGAGCGCTCGGCACTCACGCTCGAAGTCTGCCCTCATGGAAATCGTCGGTACAAGAACCCGCTTGATCGCGACGCTGCGGCTGATCGGCGAACTCTGCTCGCCGCGAAAGACCGACCCCATGCCGCCTTTGCCCAGCACTCCCGTCACTCGGAAAGGCCCGATCTGCACGGGCATGCTTGCCCAGCAGTCGGGGCGATCCTCGGTCAGGCCGAGATCCGTGAAGTCAAGCACTGGGCCGACTTCGTCGACGGCCAGAAGTTGCTCAAGCTCCCTGAACAACGGGTCGGTGCGCGCGAATCGCCCCTGCATCCAGCCGAGCCGATCTGCGGACGGAATCTCCTGAAGCTCAAGCCATGCCTGCTTGAGCGCTGCATAGCGCGTCGAATCGGTTGGGTCGCTCACGACATGACCTCGCCTCTCGGCCCTGCCCTGCCCGTCAACTCGCGCTGGAGCCAGACGCGTGCAAACGCAATCTCGCGCTCGACGGTGCGCTCGCCGATCTCGAGCAACCGCGCGATCTCCGAGTTGGCGAGTCCCGCATACACGCGATAGCACACCGCATCTGCCGCGCGCGCATCGACCCGACGCAGCGCGGATATTGCGTCATCGAGATCGACGATGGAAAATCCTCCGAATCCAGCGGGAACTTCATCGACTGCCGTGCGCTGCATCCCCCCGCCCCGCCGCAGCGCAGCTCGGCGTCGGGCCCTGTCGATGAGCACCGAGCGCATGGCTGCGACAGCGGAGTTGATGAAGTGACGCCGATCCGTCCAGCTTCGCTCCGCGCCACCGAAGAGACGCCCGTAGGCCTCGTGAACCAGTTCCGTAGGCCGGATCGTGACCGGCCCGCCATGCCGCGCCATCCGATGCGCAGCGAGGGCTCGAAGATCCTCATAGACCGCCTCAATGAGCCGATCAAGCGAACCTGGAACGCCGGCGGCGGCGTCATGAAGCATCCGCGTGACTTCCGAATCCTGCGTTTGATCCATCGAGAGGGCTCCGACGCGAGTTTACCGCGGCGGCTGCAAACTGGGATACCGCTTGAGTCCAGGAGGCACCTCGCCTGGACCAGGACCACCTCCCGGTGGAAGAAAGCTGTCGTCGGGAGTCCCGCGAAACATACGCGGGATGAAGGGGAACTCGCGGGTCAGCATGTAGTAATAGGTCCCGTTTGGAAACTCGGGCGTGACACCGTATCGACCGTTGCATTCGTCAAGGTCGCCCGCACCCGCTCGATACTCATGATCCTGGAGGAACCACCCATCGAATGACCCTCCGGGCGGCTCAGGTCGCGTGCCCGTGCGAAGGGCGTAACTCGACCTCATCTCGCGAAGAGGACTGGAGGGATCCGATGCATCGACATGCGCGAACGGCCCATACAGCGGGAATCCGTCGGCGGCCCAACCCATCAGAAGCATGCGCTTTTCCTCGCCGCCGGCCTCGGAAACAAGCCGCCGATAGAGCCCTTCAGGGAGGCCATGGTAGTGATACGCCCCTCCACCCTGCGTGTGCGCGTTGTTCTGGTCCACGCCAAGGTACGCGCCCACCTCAGGGTGGGATGGCTCGAACTCCCATCCAGACCCTCGATCTCCTCTCAAGAACGGCCCCGCAGGATCGAACGGTACCCCGTTGATGGCCACGCCGAACTCCCTTACCCCGATCGCCGTCGTTTCCGCGGCCACAACGGGATTCCTGGGCATCGCAAATCGATGCCGTTGGCCCCTGATGCCAAAGGGGTTGTTGCGGTTCGGGAAGTAGCCCGTCTCGTGATCGGGGATCCCATTCGAGAAGACGACCATGCGCTCCCCATCGAAGGTGAACTCAACGTGGTTCTGGGATGGATCCGCCTTCGACGGGTGTTGCCCAAACAACGGGAAAACTCCCGCAAGGAGCGTCAGTCCGAGGCCGATCACGGCCCAACGCACATAGGACTTCATGTTCACAAATCCTCGAGGTATTGAATGCACAGGTTGCTCAGCATGAGGCCAGCCACCACGCAGCGACACCAGCTATGCATAGAGGCGCGGCCATCCATCGCTGCCAAGCTCCACACGCGGGAGCGGGGAGCGACCGCCATTGCCATCATTCACTGACTCTCGCTCCAACCGCTGCGCGTCGACCGCCGACTCGAACCTCGTGACATCAATGCCCTCAGACTCAAGCACAGCGCCGACTGCGTCGCGTACGGCCGAGTGGCTCAGCTGATTTCCCTCAGCGATGCGGGCGAGCGCGTCGCCGACCTTGCCGACCACACGCTCAGCCTGCGTATCCGTGATCCCAAGCTTCTTGAGAACCGATTTGAACTCGTCCTTCGCGAGTCCCTCGTGGTCCGGCTGGACTCTCCCGCCACTCGGTCCACCTGGGCGCCCTGCACCGCCTGGACCGCCTGGACCGCCACCACCTTCCGGTCGCTTGCGTTCCACTCCACGCCCGTTGCCAGAGGAGGACTGCCCCCGATGTGAAACCGGACCGATACCGAAGTCAGAGCTCATTGAGTGTCTCCACGCTTGATTGGGTGCGATCGCTGATGCAACATCCCGACGCGAGAGGGAACGCAATCGCGAGAGGCAACCGCCACGAACGGCGAGAAGTTTTTCAGTGCCTCATAAATGGTGCGCTGCACCGTTTCCTGAGACACCCGTTTGGAACTCGAGCGCACGATGCACGAAACCAGGATGTAGCTACGACACAGGATGCCTTCGCCGGCGAAGCGAGCGCAGAGCACAAACGCAGCCGACGAAAGCGACGGCCGCGACCACAACGCGAAGGGCTTCACCATGTGGATGGCCGGCGGCGGCGTGCAGGGCGGCCTCAGCTTCGGCTCCACCAACGAGGTCGGCGACACGGCGGTCGACGGCGTGATGGACATCCACGACTGGCACGCCACGGTGATGCACGCGATGGGCCTCGACCACGAGCGCCTCACCTATCGCCACGCGGGCCGCGACTATCGCCTGACGGATGTCAAGGGCAAGGTCAACACCGCTATATTGCGGGCGTGAGCGACGAGTCCCTGGTTGCGAACAGCGTCTCGCCCGCAGGCCTTCCGCCTGCTACGGCTGATGCCTTGCGCGCCGAACTGCGCGCGGGGGAGCGCGTGGTGTATGCAGCTGTCCCTGTGACAGCGCTCGATGCAGGAACCTGGAGCGGAATGGGCGTGAAGTCGCTGGTCATCGTGGCGATCGTCGCATTGGGCTTCGCGCTGCTTGGTTCGGTCGCGTTGCTCATCTACGGCGAGTTCAGCGTGTTCGAATTCATCAGGGGCATCCTCGCGCCCACATGCTTGCTCGGTATCACAGCGGTCTTCATCTGGTATCTGCGACATGCCCGGCGCAGAGCCGCCGCCGGCGCGTTCGTGGTAACCGACCAGAGACTGATCCTGCTCGAGACCTGGCCCGGACACTCGGCGCGGTCATTCGAAGCGCGCGACATCACCGAGGTCTACCACTGGATGATCTCGCCGAAGTTCGGGAACATCCGACTCAACGGCAAGGCCACGCTCGACCGGATCGAGTCGCGCTGGTATGTGCCGAAACCACTCGCCTGCGAGGCCGCGCTGCGTGCGCTTCGGGCTTGCGCGCGCGTCGGCATCGATCCGGAGACCTGATCGGCCCCGCGCGGGCGCGATCATCGGTTGCCAGCACGAGTCCCCACCGCTTACGCGCCCTGCGTTCCCAGCATCACCCGCGCAAGGTGTGCACGGGTCCGCACGCCAAGCTTGCGATAGACCCGCGTCGACAACGCGCAGACCGTGTGCGGCGAGATCTTGAGCGACTTCGCGATCTGTGGCCGGCTCAGTCCATCGGCGAGCAAGCGCGCGATCTCCGACTCGCGCGGCGAGAGCGAGGCGCGGTCCGTTCCCTTAGGTACCTGACGATCGCTTGGCGTCTCAAGTGCGAGGAAGTGAACGGTCGGCTTCAACGGCAGCGGCGACGTCAGCGGGCTCACCTCCACGGTCACCGCATGCAGATTCGTTCGCTCGGATGTCGCTGCGCGGACCTGGGAACCCATCCTGTGGCTTCGCTTCTCGAGCGAGGCCACGTAGCTCTCGACCGCTCGGATGCGGGTGCGCAGCTCACGCTGCTCGGCGGCCGTCATCTCCGCCATGTGCATCACAAAGTACCGGAACATCGGAGGAACGAGCGGCGCCAGCGCACGGCGCTCCTCGATCTGCCGCAGCACCCGCTGGCGCTCTGCGCTCTGGTATGAGTCCATGCGCCGCCAGGTGGCCGGATCGCGTGTGTTCACCCGGATGTGAATCTCAGGCGAGATGAGCCGATAGCGCCAGTCACGGTAGGCCCGGCTCGCGCGAAGTGCCGTCACGATGCCCACCGCGGACAGCAGATCGAGCTTCGACTGCACCACCGCTGCCCGCATCGACGTGAGCCGCGCGAGCGTCTTGACCGTCGCAGGGAGCTTGCGGTCCTGGAGTTGGCGAATGATCTCGATGGCCTCCGCGTCCTGCAGGGCGTCCAGCAGCCCAGGCCTCTCAAAGGGAAGTTCGTTGGTCATCCGGAAGTTCCCGCGGAAATCGTGCGCCGTCGCCGGCCTCAAACCCGCGTGGAAATGTACCGCCTCCGAAGGCACGGCGTTCTGCGCAGAGACTCCGGCCGAGAGCCCCTCGCTATCGCCTCCGGCCTCGCGTGGTTGGGACTCCGAGGAAGCCCCCCGCTGCAAGGAGCGCGAGCGCCCCCGGAGCAGGGATCGCTCCCGTCAGAATGCCTCCGCCCGTGTTCTCGTAGGCCCAGTCGTGAACCACGAAGCTGCCTGCTGAATTGTCGATGCTCACGCGAACCCACGCGTAGTAGAGGTTGGTGTCGCGTACGAAGGAAAGGCCGATGTACTTGTTCGACGCAAGGTTGAACTGCGCGCTCGGATCCTGGGGGCCTGCGGCCATGGTGCCGAAGAAGTGACCCAATGGACCCACGGAGGAGGAATCGACCGTGAAACCCTCCGAGAGCGCGGTGATGTAGACCTGTCCGTTCACAGAGAACGAGACGAACGAGCCCGGCACGTTGGTCAGGGCCGACTGGATGTTCACGCCCTCCTGGACTTCGTTCCCCAGGAAGAGGTCACCTGGGAGTCCTCCGCCAGTCAGGGACTCTGAGAAGAGGTCCACCCAGAATCCCTTGGAGTCCTGCGGGACCTGCAGATTCTGCACCCCCGAGTAGAGGATAGCGGCGGACGCATCCCGTGCAGCGGGCGCCCCCGCGACCGCAACGAGGATGAGCAGCAGTGCAGATCGGATGTTGGGATGCCTGGACGATGTGGCGGGAACGGACATGGTCGGTCCTCCTTCATTCATGGGTTGTGTTGCGTGGAAGAACGCTCTGGCAACGCGCATCCGGGATCTCTTCCCGAGACTCGCGGTGGAACTTGCCCTGACGGTGCGTCGGGCATGCATGCGAACGGGGCATCGACCCCTGCGGCGGAATGGACAAGCGATCCGCTCACGGATTCCGTGCGACACGGAAGCCGAGCTGGAGCCCGGACCCTCCTGGACTCACGCCGTTGCGGAACGACGATCGGCAGTAGTTCGCGAATCCGTCCCAACCTCCGCCACGATTGACGCGCAGCGACCCCGTGGCTGGACCAGCGGGATTCACCGACGGACCCGATGCGTAGTAGGTGCTCGAATAGAAGTCGTTCACCCACTCGTAGACGTTGCCGTGCATGTCGTGGAGGCCAAAGCCATTCCCCCGCTTCCGCCCGACCGGCCAGGTTTGGTTGACTCCCTGGCTGCTGTTGGGGCCCCAGTACCACCCAAGTTCGCCGAGCGCGAGGTCGGAGTTGGTGCCGGTCGGGTTGGTCGACGAGCCATGAAACGCCGTCGTCGTGCCGCCTCGGCATGCATACTCCCACTCCGCCTCGGTGGGGAGCCGCAGGCCAGTCCCCGCGAGGAATCCGTCGGGGCCGGCGATCATGTCCCAGCTGACCTGTTCCACCGGCCGATTCGGAACCTGCTTCGCGGGCACCGACGAACTCGGGAAGCGGTAGAAGCTCGGGTTCGTGCCCATGCGCGCGGTCCACTGCGACTGCGTCACCTCGTAGCGGCCGAGGTAGAACGCACCTGTCAGCGTCACCGACCGGACTGGAAACTCGTCGGGATTGCAGCCGTACTGCATCGACGCGCTGCAGCCCATCGCGAAGGTGCCGCCAGGGATCAAGACCATCTCGATCTGGGTGGCCGTATCGCGCACACGCCACGCCAATCCGGTTTCCTCGATCGCTGCGCGGAGCGAGGGGTCGCTGACGACCGCTGGATCCGGCGCCGCCTCGATCAGCGTCGCCCACGGCGGCGTCACGACAGGGCATGCCCCCCACGCGGCGAGGAGGGCGGTGAGATCGGTCGCGTTCACATCGCCGCTCGCGTCGATGTCAGCGGGGCCGCTTCCCGTTCCCCATGCCGCCAGCAGGCTCGTGATGTCGGCTCCGTCCACGACGCGATCTGCATTGAGGTCCCCGACGCACTGCGCATCGACGCGCGTCTCAGCGGCGAGGAGGACAAGCGTGCACGCCGCGAGGAGCGGCAAACGACCGAGGCTCTCAAAGGATGGCGTTGTCTGAGCGAACATGATCATGGAACTCCTGGGCGACGAGAATGCGGATAACGGAGCGAGGAATGCAGCCAGCCGCACGCTGGATGCCATGGAATCATGCGCAGCCCGGCGCGATGCGCAACTCGACGCGCGTCGATTCCAGAGCTTCACCGCGCGTGTACACCGATGAGGCTATGGAATCGACTTGGTTCGCCTGCCAAGTCACGCGTGCGGCGCCCGGCTTGGAGCCTGGGGTGGCGTGATGGGCATCCGCGACCGGCACGCCATGGTCATGCACGCGATGGGCCTCGACCACGAGCGCCTCGACTTTCGCCACATGGGCCGCGACGATCGCCTGACGGATTTCAAGGGGAAGGTCAACACCGCTATATTGCGGGGGTGAGCGAGGCGATCGATCTGCCCCCGCGACTTGAGGCCGCCGTGCGCGCAGAGCTGCGCGCGGGAGAGGTGGTTGCCTACGCGCGGTCGCCGCTGAGCATGCACGAGGACGGCCCGTGGTCCGCGAGGCTTGTCTGGGTCTTCATGGCGCTCGGGCCGATCGTCGCGGCGGGAATGCTCATCTCGGCCCTGCTCGCCACGGCAGAGGTCGTCTCGGGAGCGCGACCGCTCGACTGGGACTTCGCCGTGTCGCTGCTGGCGGCCGTCGTCGCCTCGCTCGTGGCGTGTTCTGAGGTGTGGGGAATCGTGCGAGACAGGCGAAGGGCGCGGCGCTCGGCGGTCGTCGTGACGAACCAGCGGATCCTCAGCGTCCACACCTGGCATGCACGAACCGTGCTGGCATGGGAGGGCCACGAGATCACGCAGTGCGTGCGCACGCCGCACACGACGCGCTGCGGGCATGTGCGGTTTCTCGATGGCCTCTACTCCCATGAGGGGAACGCGCTGATGCGCGTGCCCGACCCCCACGCCTGCGCAGCGGCTGTCGGCGCGCTGCTTGCGGCGCAGTCGACCCGACTGCGCGCCGACGCGAATGCAGCCAGCGATGCGTCCACAACCGCAGACGAGCTCCGCGGCGCCGCGGGTATCCTGACCGCATGAACTCGTCCGCGGAACTCACGCTCGAGGTCGACGAGGCGCTGCGCGCGGAGCTTCGCACGGGCGAGGAGCTCTGGTACGCAGGAATGCCCGCGCCGAAATACGCGGGCAGGAAGATGATCCCCATCGCGGTCTTCGGGCTGTTCTTCGGTGGGTTCGCCGCGGTGTGGATCACGATGGCGGCTGCAGGCGCGTGGTTCGGAGGCATGAAGGCGACGGAGGAGACCGGCTCGAAGGTCGCAGCGAGCGTCTTCATGATGTTCCCGCTGTTCGGGCTGCCGTTTCTCGCGATCGGCGTCGGAATGATCTCGTCGCCCTGGTGGGCCGCGCGCGCCGCACGCAACACGGGCTGCTTCGTCACGAACGAGCGCGCGCTGCGCATCAAGGTGGGCCGCACGATCAAGGTGCATGCCTGGGGCCCGACCGACCTCGGCGAGATCTCGAAAGTGCTCTACCGGGACGGGCGCGGCTGCGTGATGTTCGCGCAGCGGCTTCAGACGGGCGCAAAGGGCCGTATGCGCACGGTTCAGGATGGCTTCGACGGCATCCCCGAACCCCGCGCCTGCGAGGAGGCGCTGCTCGCGCTCAAGGCAAGCGCCGCGGAGCGAAACGGCGCGCGAGCCTCGGATCTGGATCCCCGCAGCGCCTGATCGAGATCCGCGGAGTTTGGATGCCTGATCACGAGACGCCCGACGAGCGCCGGAAGGCACACGCCCTTCTTGAAGACCCGCGCTGCATCGCCCTGCGACGAGCGCCGCTGTCACACCGTCGTGGTCGGCTCGGGCCCTGGCTTCTCCTTCAGGCGATCGACGAGTCGAGGCCGCCGCGGATAGCAAGACGCGCCTCCGCCGCGCGCGCATGCGCCTCGAGGCCCTCCATCCGAGCGAACGCGGCTGTGTCTCGAGCAAGACCGTCAAGCGCCGCATCGTCGTGGACTTCAATCCATGTGCGCGCGCGCAGGAACGAAAGAACGGACAGTCCGGCTGAGAATCTCGCGGCGCCCCCGGTCGGAAGCACGTGGTTCGGCCCGACCCCGTAGTCGCCAAAGACCTCCGCCGACCGCTCGCCGACGAAGACGGCGCCCGCGTTGCGAACGAGCGGTTCGATCTCCTCCGCGTCGGCCGTCGAAAGCGCGAGATGCTCGGGCGCGATGGCGTCGATCGCCGCAAGGATGTCTGCACGGCTCGACGCGAGCACGGCGAAACCGCCTGCGAGAGCCTCGCGCGCGACCGGCGCAGTGGGCAGGCTCGCGAGCTGCCGATGAAGCTCCGCATCGACTCGAGCGACGCACTCTTCGTCGGGCGCGATGAGGATCGGCCGCGCGTCGGGGTCATGCTCCGCCTGCGCAAGAAGGTCCGCTGCGGCACGCGCCGCGCTCGACGCACCGTCGATGACGAGCACGAGCTCGCTTGGACCTGCGGGAAGATCGATTCCCACGGCACCGAAGAGCAGCTGCTTCGCAGCGGTGACGAAGCGATTGCCAGGGCCAACGATCAGATCCGCGCTCGGCGTGCAGGTTCCCATCGCAAGCGCAGCGATCGCCTGAGCGCCGCCGACGCAAAGCAGCGTGTCCACGCCCGCGATCGCTGCAGCCGCCTTCACGAGCCTCTTCGGACGGGGCGACGCGACCATGACCGACTCCACTCCCGCGACCCGCGCGGGAATAGCCGTCATGAGGACGGAAGACGGGAGCGGATGGCGCCCTCCGGGGGCGTAGCAGCCGACGCAACTGACGGGGACCAGTCGATGTCCCGCGCGGGCAATACGCGCGCCGCAGCCTCGAACCACCACATCGGCCGATACGTCGGCGATGGCCGCGCGCTGCACACGGGCGAAGGTCTCGATGCGCACGGCAGCCTCTTCAAGGACACGGCGCTCATCGACAGAGATCTCGTCGAGTGCATCGGAGAGGTCACCGCGATCGAGGACAAGCGGCTCGTCGGCCACAAGCCCGTCGAGGCGCGTTGCGAGCCGGCGGAGCGCCTCCGCTCCGCCCGCGCGCACCTCGTCGATGATGCCTGCCGCGACCTGGCGTGTCTGCTCGTCGACCGGCTGCGGTCGCGCGCGCGGGATCGCATCGGCCGCCACGCGACGCAGGATGTTTGTCGTTGCCGGCATCACGCGCGCACCGCCTTCGCATCGCCCGCGCGCCGCGTCACACGGCGGGCGCGGCGTTCGAGTTCGTCGATCGCGGCCTGCAGCGGAACCTCCGCACGGGCAAGCGCGACGGTCGTGAAGTAGAGGAGATCCGCGGCCTCGTGCGCGACCGCGACCGCGCCGCGCGCGGATGCGAGCTCATGCGCTTCCTCGAGGAGCTTCGCCTCGAGAAGCGCAGCGTCCGACAGAAGCCTCTGCGTGTATCCCTGCGGATCCGCTGCGCGCGTCGCGCGTGCAATGCGCGCCTCGAGGGCGGCGAGGCCCTGTGGCCCACCCCAGCAGCTCGCCGTCGCACGATGGCAGAAGCCCGCCCCCCGCTGCCGCACGGTGAACCGGAGTGCATCGCGATCGCAGTCGAGCTCGATCCGAACAAGCTCCTGCACGGCGCCTGAGGTCGCGCCCTTCTCCCACAGTCCGCGGCGACGCGAGCAGTACACCCCGCGACCTGAGTCGAGCGAGCGCGCCACGCTCTCGCGGCTCGAATACACCAAGCCCAGCGCCACGCCCGACTCGTCCGCAACCACGGTGGGGATCAATCCATCCTCGCGGTCCGACCTCGTCGGCGCGAGGAACGCCTCTGCAAGCGACATCCTGCCGGTGTAGAGCGCCATGCCGACCTGTGCGTCGGCACCGAGTGCATCGAGCGAGGCGACCTCGGCGGCCGAAGTCACCCCGCCTGCGATGGTGACGCGCGCGGGGCCTGCGGCATCGACAAGTTCCGCGACCCGGCCGATGTCGGTGCCGCCGAGCCGACCTTCGCGCTCGACGAAGGTGACGAGAAAGCCCGAGCAGTGGTCGCGTAGCTCTCGCATGCGATCGGTCACCCGCGCACCCGTCCGGGTCCGCCAGCCATCGACGACGACTTCACCATGCTCGGCATCCAACGCGACGATCAACCGTTCCCGCGGCAATCTCGCGAGAAATGCCGGCGTCGCCGCCGTTCCGATGATGATCTTGCGTGCGCCCGCATCGAGCCAGCGATATGCGGCACGCTCGTCGCGGATACCGCCACCGACGCGGATCGGATGGGCCGCGCAGAGCGGTTCGATCAGCCCTGCGTTCGTGTCCTCGCCACGAGCCGCGTCGATGTCGATCACGGCGACTTCACCGACGCGCGCAAAGCGCTCGAGGTGCTGAAGTGGCTCGCCTGCCTCGAGGGCGAGTTCGCTGCCACCGACAAGTTGCACGGTGCGCCCACCCATCAGATCAATCGAAGGAACAATCATGGGAACTCCAGCTCCATTCCTGTGCCGAGTGCGGCTCTGCGGACAGGAACGTCCCGTCCGGCCAGCTCATGCTTCACGCGTCCGACACTCCACTTCCGGTCATGGAAGATCGAGGCGGCAAGCACCGCGTCGGCGCCCGCAGCGATGGCCTCGACCATGTGCAGGGGCTCCGCCGCGCCGCCTGACGCGATCACTGGAATCGACACCTCTGCTGTCACCGCCCGGAGCAGGTCGAGGTCGTAGCCGCCGCCCGTTCCATCGCGATCCCAGCTTGTGAGGAGAAGCTCGCCAGCGCCGAGCTTCGCAGCCTCGCGTGCCCATGAGACGGCATCGACTCCCGTAGCTGCTCTCCCGCCTCGGACAAGCACCTGCCAGCCGCCGGGTTGGCGCGCCGCATCGATGGCGACGACGCAGCACTGTGCCCCCAGCGCGTCGGCAATGTCGCTCACAAGCGCCGGGTTGGCGAGTGCGGCGGAGTTGATGGCGACTTTGTCGGCGCCTGCCTCCAGAAGGCGCGTGGCGTCGGCGAGCGAACGCACGCCGCCACCCGCCACGAGCGGAATCGCCAGCACCGCTCGCACGCGCTCGATCACGTCGAGCGAATGCGCACGGGCCCGGTCGGTCGCGCAGATGTCGAGAATGCAGAGTTCATCGGCGCCCTCGGCTTCGTAACGCATCGCCTGCTCGACAGGATCGCCCGCATCGCGCAACCCGCTGAACCGTATGCCCTTGACCACCCTCCCATCGGAGACATCAAGGCAGGGAATGATCCGCCGCATGCTCATGTGAAGGCCTCGCTTGCATCCGCGCGCCGGGAGGATTCCGCGCGCGCTCGATCGATCCAGCGCGAGATCAGCCCTCGGCCATACTCGCCCGACAGCTCGGGATGAAACTGGCACGCGACGACAGGCCCGGATTCGATCGCCGAGACGAATCTCTCTCCACAGTCGCTCCATGCGGCGCGCCATCCCTGCGGAACCTCGACCAATCCATATGAGTGGGCAAAGTACGCCTCGCCGCTCACGAGCACCGACGCCGGGGCGTCGTGACGATCCGCCGCGACCGCGCTCCACCCGAAGTGCGGGAGGCGTCGGGCACGAGAGAGCCTGCGAATCCGGAATCCAACGGCGCCAAGGCCCGCGACTCCCGGGCTCTCCTCCGACTCTTCGCCGAGAATCTGCATGCCGAGGCAGATCGCAAGCAGCGCCCTCCGATCCGCGACCCGGCGCCGGATCACCTCGTCGAGGCCGTGTGCCCGCAGCGCCCGCATCGCGGCCGACAGCGTCCCGACGCCAGGAAGCACCACTGCTTCAGCCTGTTCGATCGCCGATAGATCGCGCGAGATGCGTGCCCGAACCCCCGCGCGGGACAGCGCCGCAAGCACGCTCGCGGTGTTCGCCGTCCCCGTCGCAACGACCTCGACGATCACGAGAGCGTCTCCTTCGTGCTCGGAACGCGGTCGTCGTCCGTCCGCGCCGCCGCGGATCGCAGCGCAAGCGCGAGCGCCTTGAACGCCGCCTCCGCCCGATGGTGGTCGTTGACGCCCTTCAGCACATCCACATGCAGCGCCATCCGGGCCGATGCTGCGAACGACTGCAGGAAGTGGACGAGATTCTCGCAGGCGATCGCTCCGATCGTCTCGCGCACAAGCCCCAGATCGATCGACGATGCCGGACGCCCGGAGAGGTCGACGACGGCGCGCGCGAGCGCCTCGTCGAGTGGCGCGTACGCGTGGCCGAAACGCCGCACGCCGCGTCGATCGCCAAGCGCAGCATCGAGCGCCCGACCAAGCGCGATCGCGCAGTCTTCCGCGGAGTGATGGTCGTCGACGACGAGATCGCCGCGGCACTCGACCTCGATATCGAATGCCCCATGGCGGGCGAGCGCATGCAGCATATGGTCGAGAAATCCGATTCCGGTCGCAATGCGGGCATCTCCGCGCCCATCGAGCGCGAGCCTGCAGCGCACTGCGGTTTCCGCCGTGGTGCGCTCGAAGCGTCCCTCGCGCGCAGCCGTCGCTTCGTTCCCATTCATGTGCAAATCTCCTTGTCGGTCGCCAGCAATCCGAGAATCTCCCCTGCGTTTTCCAGCACAAGCGATGCACCCGCGTCGAAGAGCGCTCCCTCGTCGCACTCCGCCGGTGCCTGCACTCCGATCGGAACAACCTCTGCACCGCGGGCTGCCCGGATGTCGTCGACGGTGTCGCCGAGCATCCAGGCAGATGTCACGCCCAGCCGCCGGAGCGCGACGAGCACTGGCTCGGGATCGGGCTTCAACCGAGCGTCCTCACGCACGACGACCGCTCGAAAGAGATCGGCGATGCCGAACCGCGAGAGGAAGCGCTCCGCATCGGCGCGGGGGCGCCCCGTCACGATCGCAAGCTGCGCACGATCCGCGATCGCCCCGAGCACTTCTCGCGGCACCAGCAGCGATTCCCTTTCGCGCAGGCCAGTCCGGCCGCCGGCGCCTTGATAGATCTCCTCGAATCTCTCCCGAACCTCGTCGAACGTGCGGATGACGCCTGCCTTCGCCATGAGGCGCTGCGTGAGCGACCAGTCGTCGTTTGCGTTTCCGGCGGCCTTCTCCGATCGCACCATTTCGGCGTCGATGCGCGCGCCGAACGATGCGGCGGTCTCGATGATGGAGGCGCGGTACGAGCTCGACACGTCAGCGAGCACCCCGTCGAGGTCGAAGAGAATGGCCTTCGGCGCGAGGACTGCATCGAGCGCCCGGGCGAGCCGGTGCAACGCAGGGCGATTGGACGGAACCGTGATTCGAACTGCGTCCCCGAGCTGCGGTCGGTCGCTGAAGCCACGCACCGCGATACCGAGTGCCGCGAGCAGCCGAACAACCAACTGTGCCCTCTTGGTCCGGAAGAAGACGAAGTTCCCCTGGCCGGGATCGACGCGGATGCCTTTCGCGCGCAGGCTCCGCTCGAGTGTCGCGCGCCCAGCACGCACCCGTCCGATCGATCTCCTCAGACGTGCCTGCGCGGATTCCTCAAGCGTGGACAACGCCCAGGACAGCGCCATCGAGGACACGGGGTACGGGTTCCCTGCAGCACGCAGCGCCCGCACGAGCTCCACCGGACCCGCAGCCCACCCGATCCGCATTCCGGCGCCTCCATAGGCCTTCGAGAAGGTGCGAATCACGATCGCATTCGGGAGCTTGAGCGCGACTGGCGTCAAGTCTTCGTCGGCGAACTCGGCGTAGGCTCCGTCCCAAAGCACCACGCATCGAGGCAGGGATTGCGAGAGCTCGACGAGACTCTCCGCGCCCACGACGGCGCCGGTCGGATTGTTTGGACTCACGACAGCGACGACTCCAGCCGCACCCCGGGTCCGCGCGATGATTTCCGGGGTCGGGAAGCCCGTGCCATTCCAAGGGACTTCCCGGATCTCCGCACGCGCGATCCGCGCATATCGCGGAATCATCTCGAAGGTCGGCGAGGCAAGCGTCAGCGGTCGATCCGGACCTAGGAATGCAAGAGCCGCGCGCAGCAAGGCGTCGTCGGCGCCTGCGGTCACGACGACCTGCTCGGCGGTGACGCCAAGTCGCCGGGCAAGCTCGCGCTCGAGCGGCGCGGCGCTTGGATAGCGCTCGACCGCCGATGCACGGGCCCGCAGCGGTGGAGCAACGGGAGATCCCTCGTTGCTTGCCAGGAAGAGGTCGATGCAGCCCTGCGGCGCAAAGCCCATGTACGGGGGCTCAAGCGCGCGCACGGGATCTTGGCCGACGAGACTCGGCTGTACTGGTGTGCTGGCCATGGTGATCCTCACGGGACGAGCAGCGCGACCTGCGACACGACGACATCGGTGCCGCCGAGAAGCTTGAGGCGGGGAATGAGTGTTGCGAGCGAACTGCGCGGCACTGCGGCGCGGACGGCGTATCCCGAATCATCCCGGAGCGACGAGATCGTCGGCTGCCGCATGGAGGGCAAGGCGTCCAGCACCGCATCGAGCCGGGCCGAGTCCACGTTGAGTTCGAGCATCATCCGGCCGCGGGCGTCGAGCACGGCACGGAGGGCGAGCACGAGATCGTCGATGCGCCCGCGAAGGCCGGGGTCCTCGAGGGCCCGAGGCGACGCGTAGAGGCGGGTCGTCGATCGCATCACCTCGTCGATCACGACGAGGCCGTTCTCGCGCAGCGTTTCGCCTGAGGAACTGTTGTCGACGATCGCATCGGCGTCTTCAGGAGGGAAGACTTCCGTCGCGCCATACGTGCGAAGCACGCGTGCATCGATCCCACGCTCAGCGATCCAGCGCGCAGCGAGGTTCGCGTACTCGGTCGCGACGACAAGCGGCCTCCCATCGGCGCGCGGACGGATGTTGCCTCCAACGACGCTTGCAGCCGGCGCCGCGACGACGAGCCGCACGGGATCGAGCGCGGTATCGAGCAACTCGACGAGCTGCACCCCCTGCTCGGCGACCCAGTCCGCTCCAGCGAAGCCGATGTCGCGCGCGCCCGCAGCGAGCATGCCGACGATGTTCTGCGGCTTCAACAGCTTCGCATCGACGCCATCGATCGAGAGCACTGGCCGGTATCCGCGACTTCCCGTCCGGATCGCGATTCCAGCATCGGCAAACAGCCGATCGACGCCTGCCTGCAGCCGGCCCTTTGGGAGCGCGAGCAGGAGATTTCCCGAACGCGTCTCATCGGGCGAAGCCCCGACATGCGACGACGGCTCGAATGCGCTCACGGATCGGGTGTTCTTGAAACTGCTCATTTCGTTGGACTCCTTGTTGCGCTCGGATCCCTGTCGGCATGAACCAATCGCGAACGCTCCCTGGCTCACTCGGGTGCCGCCCCAGCTGCCGCTTGGCGGAACCGGCGATCGGTCAAGACAAGAAAACACCGGCCCCTTCGGGCCGGTGTCGGAATGAACTCTGATGGTTTTCTCGAGGAAATCAGCCCATCAGCACAACCAACGCCGAGCCCGCGCGGGCCGGATGGCGATGCAGATGGTGGTGCTGGAAGACGAACACGGTCGGCGGAGCATATCCAACCGCGCCCGTGCGATCAAGCCTCGGCGTGAGTCACGCCGCCGGAAGAAACGACGAAGGAGATGCCGGGGCCACACGCCGTCTGACGGAACCACCTCATGCGCCGACATCAGAAACACCCCTGATCGATGTACACGCCTCGACATGTAGCACGCACCGAAGCGCGTCCGCACCTCTCCAATAACGCCGAAGCGACCGCTCGCATGACGGAATATCGCGCGACTTCCTTGACGGAGCCTCCGTTGCGCTGTACTCTCGGTCCACTCATGCGTCCAGCGCCCACCGCGACCCTGCTCCACCACGAAGGCCATGCCTTCGGGCAGTGTCATTGCGGCTGTTGCCATCCGAAGGGCTTTGCCTGCGGACGCTGTTGCTGCTGTCGCTGATTTCTAGCGGAATCCCGACCTTCATCACGGCAAGACCCGCAGGACAAAGTCCGCGGGTCTCTTCATTTGGCCGCGCAAAGGCCCGCTGCGCCGCTCTCTTCCAACCGAACCACCGTCTCGCCGATACCGGCGGACCTTCACGCAATGGCGAACCCTTCGCACGGGAGCCAGCCCGACCCTCGCACCTCACGTTCCGCTGACCTCATTCCCCACGCTCGGAGAACGCAAGGCAACGCGCCTCGCGTCCTCGAAGGTTTTCTCATGCCCTTCAGCGTCTCGCACTTGATCCTTCCTTCGGAACCACCCCCGGCAGCCCGTGCCCTGATGACTGCGGCACAGGAGATCCATGCTCCGCAGGACCTCATCGCCTGGCTGCTTCAGCGGCGCGAAGACCGCGTGATCTTCACCACTGGATTCGGAATGGAAGGATGCGTGCTCATTGACATGGTCTCGAGAGCCCTGACGGCGCGAGGAGCGACCAAGGCCGTTCACTATCTCGACACCCACTTTCTCTTCGCCGAGACGCACGCGCTCCGCGAGAGGCTCGCGCAGCGGTACCCGAACATCCGGTTCGTGAACGCGGGCACGAAGCTCACGCCCGACGAGCAGGCGCGCCTCCATGGACCGGAGCTCTGGAGGCGAAACCCGGAACACTGCTGCGCGCTGCGCAAGGTGGCGCCGATGGCGATGCTCCTCGAAGGAGCCGAAGCCTGGGTCACGGCGATCCGGCGCTCGCAGTCCGAGGCACGCGCAAGCATCTCGACGGCGGAGTGGGATGGCGGCTTCCGCCTCGTGAAGATCAGCCCGCTGGCCGCCTGGAGCCGCGCCGATGTGTTGGCCTACGCGCAGGCAAACCACGTTCCGTACAACGAGCTGCACGACAAGGGCTACCCGTCGATCGGATGCACGCACTGCACCAGCTCGGTGGCGGGCGCATCTGCCTCGGACTACTCGCGAGAGGGACGCTGGCCGGACATGCAGAAGACGGAGTGCGGGCTGCATCTCAGTCCCGCTCTCAATCGCGATGCGCGCGATCGCGACGGTGGACTTGTCACGGAGACCAACGCATGAGCCAGACGGAAGAACCGACAAACCTGCCATCCAAGGTCGAGGCGATCAAGGCGGCAAGCAGCGGCCTCCGGGGCACGATCGCCTCAGCCCTGTCCGATCAGGCGGCGGCCAGCTTCACCGAGGACGACAAGCAGCTGCTGAAGTTCCACGGGATCTATCAACAGGACGACCGCGACTCCCGCCGCGTCGGCTCCGACAAGGCGTACTCGATGATGATCCGGCTGAACATTCCAGGCGGAAGGCTCGAGGCATGGCAGTATCTCGCGCTCGATGCGCTGGCGGACACATACGCCAACGGAACGCTTCGAATCACGACACGGCAGAGCATCCAGTACCACGGTGTGCTGAAGGGCGACCTCAAGGCGACGCTGGCGGAGATCAATCGCGCGCTGCTGTCCACGCTGGCGGCATGCGGCGATGTCCAGCGAAATGTCATGGCCTCGCCTGCGCCGTACGCGGACGAGGTGCACCGCACCGTGCAGAGGGTGGCGGCAGAGCTCACCGCCGCGCTCGCTCCTGCAACCGGGGCGTACCACGAAATCTGGCTCGACGGAGAACGGGTGCTCGAGAGCGGCGAGGAAGAGCCGTTCTACGGACGCCAGTATCTCCCGCGCAAGTTCAAGACCGGGATCGCCATCGACACCGACAACAGCATCGATCTCTACACCTATGACTGCGGACTGATCGCCATCACCGACCGGGGCCGGGTGCGTGGCTTCAACCTCGTCGCAGGCGGCGGTCTTGGCATGACCCACAACAAGCCGGACACCTTTGCCCGCATGGCCTCGGTGCTTGGCTTCCTGCCGCCAGAGCGGGCGGTCGACGCAGTCCGTGCCGTGGCGGCCGCGTATCGCGATCTCGGCAACCGCTCCGATCGGCGACACGCGCGCCTCAAGTACCTCGTCGAGGAGTTGGGAATCGACCGATTCATCGAGGAGATCCATGCCCGCCTGGCATGGCGACTCGCTCCGCCAGCGCCAATGCCCGAGCCTCGGCAGCTCGACCATGTCGGGATCTTCGAGCAGGGCGATGGAAAGTGGTTCCTCGGCGTCTTCGTCCAGAACGGGCGCATCGCCGACCGGGGCGAGACGCGATATCGCTCGGCATTCCGTCGAATCGCGCGCGAGATCGCCCCGGGCATCCGGCTCACGCCGATGCAGAGCATCCTCTTCACAGACCTCGCGGCCGAGCAGGTTGCCGAAGTCCGCGCGATTCTCGCGGAGCACGGCGTGCCCGAAGCGGACGCGATCTCCAGCGTGCGCCGTCACTCGATGGCCTGCCCTGCCCTACCGACCTGTGGACTCGCGCTCACCGATGCGGAACGGCAGTTCCCCGATGTACTCGCCGCGCTCGAGGAGGAGTTCGAGCTGCTTGGCATCGGCGAATCCGAACTGACCGTTCGCATGACCGGATGCCCGAACGGATGCGCGCGGCCCTACAACGCCGACATCGGCTTCGTCGGGCGCAAGCCCGGCATCTATCACATCTTCGTCGGCGGCGGACTCGGCGGCGATCGCCTCGCGGACCTGTTCGCTGCAGACGTGCCGGTCGCGGGCTTCGTCCCGTCGCTTCGTCCCTTGCTGGTCCGCTTCGCCAACGAGCGCATCGAGGGCGAAAGCGTCGGGGCCTTCTATCGGCGCATCACCGGCCGCACGGAGCGCCGGGTGCTGCTGACCGGCAAGGAGACTCCGACCGCGCCGCTCGTCGCATTGACGGTGTCGGGCGTCCCTTCGGACCGGACGACCACGCCATCGCCACGATCACCTCGGCGCGATCCGCGCGCGCAGTCGCAAGAAGAGAGCGAAACATGACACTCACGAACCAAGATCACCGTGCATCGCAGTCGAGCGTCGCGAACAATCACGACGCGGTTCATCCCGATCTCTCCTCCTGCGTCGGCCGCACGCGGCTCGTGCGCCTGAATCGCGTCGTTTCCAGCGGCGGCGCCGAGGTCCTCCTCAAGCTCGAGATGGGCAATCCCGCCGCAAGCGTGAAGGACCGGATCGGCCGCGCGATGATCGACGACGCGGAGCGCAGGGGCTTGATCCGCCCGAAGGGCTCGCGAGGCGCCGACGATCCAGGCACGCTCGTCATCGAGCCTACCAGCGGCAACACCGGAATCGCCCTGGCATTCGTCTGCGCCGCCCGCGGATATCGACTGCTGCTGACGATGCCGGAGACCATGAGTCTCGAGCGCCGCGCCCTTCTCAAGCATCTCGGTGCGGCCATCGTCCTGACTCCCGGCGAGCGTGGGATGCGCGGCGCCATCGCCCGTGCGCAGGAGATTCTGGCCGAGTCAAGCGACGGCTGGTCGCCGCAGCAGTTTGACAATCCCGCGAATCCCGCGATTCACGAAGCCACCACGGGCCCCGAGATCTGGGCCGACACGGGCGGACGCATCGACGCCATCGTCGCCGGGGTCGGCACGGGCGGCACGATCACCGGCGTCACGCGCTACATCCGCGCGACCGAGCGCAATCCCGTGTTCCAGTCGTTTGCGGTGGAACCAGCTGCAAGCCCGGTCATCAGCGGCGGATCGCCGGGTCTCCACAAGATCCAAGGCATCGGAGCAGGGTTCATTCCCCGCAACCTCGATGCGGCGCTCTTGACCGGGATCGAGCTCGTTTCGAACGACGAGGCGTTCGATTGGGCGCGGGCGCTTGCCCGCACCGAGGGGATCCTCGCGGGAATCTCGACTGGAGCAAATGTCTGCGCCGCGGCGCGTCTCGCCGCCCGTCCCGAGTTCAGGGGCAAGCGGATCGTCACGATCGGCTGCTCCTCGGGCGAGCGCTACCTCTCGACGGCGCTCATGCAACACGAGTAAGCCCCCCATCCATGTCCTTTCACCGGCGAGAAGACGCCGTGCCTGAATCACATCATGTCCAGCACCCTGATCCAACTTGGAATCACCGACCGCACCGCGCTCGCGGCGGCTCGGAAGACCGCAGGCGGCGAGCCCGCGCTTGCGGACGCACTCAGGCGGACGGTGCTGTCGCGCCTTGGCGTGCAGCCGGTCGTCCTCTCGACCTGCGAGAGACTTGAGGTCTATGTCCTCGTTCCGTCGAAAGGTGGCTCGGTGACGGCCCAAGTCGCCACCCAGTTCATGGACATCGTCGGTGACGGCTCGATCGAGATCCGACTTGGGCAGGCCGCCGTGCAACACCTGTTCTCGATCGCGGCTGGAACCGAGTCGCGCCTCGTCGGAGACACGCATGTGCTCGGCCAAGTCTCTCGGTCCATTCCCATGCAGCGGCGCGACAACGAACCTGCCGACACGCCGCTGCCCGCTGCCTCGGCCGTCATGAGGCGCCTCGTCCAGGACGCCGTCGCCTGCGGCAGGGCAGCACGCGCCGCAAGCGGGCTCGATCGGCTCGCCGTCTCGTGCGTCGACCTTGCGCTCGCTCACGCCTTCACGCATGCCGCGCCCGGCTCCGATGCGGCCGTGGTCGGATGCGGCGCGCTTGCGCGTGAACTCGCGCCGCGTCTTGCCGGCGCAGGATTCCGCGTCACGGTGTTCTCGCGTCACGCAACCGCTCGAGGCGAAGGCCCCTTGGGCGAGCTCGCGTGGGCGCCACTCGGATCGCTGCGCGAACACGCGGCGCGCATCTCGCTGCTTGTGGCCGCGACCTCCGCAACGACCCCGATCGTATCCGCGGCGGACATCGGCCCTCGCGACGGCTGGATCGACATGATCGATCTCGGGATGCCCGCGAACCTCGCCGCGGATCTCGCGCTGTCGCCACTCGTGCGCATCGCGACGCTCGACACCTTGCTCGAAGGGCGCCACAGCCCGAGGGACGTCGTTGCATCCAACCGCGCGGTCGTGCAGGCTCGCGCGGCACGCTGGTCGCGCCGCTGGCTCGGATCGACGGGACATCGGCTGCAGGGCGCGCGGCACAGGAGCCAGGCGCGATGACCACACGCCCACTTGTCATTCTCGCAGCGCACGGCGGTGGCGACGGTTCACCGGCGAATCTGCGGATTTCGTCGCTCGCCACCCATGTCGCCGCGCACATTCCGCACGTGGATGTCGTTCCGAGCTTCAACCTCGGGCAACCCGCCGTCGGGGAGCTCGTCAGGGCTGCCAGCGACCGCAGGGTCGTCATCGTGCCCGTGATGACAAGCGCCGGCTACTTCGCTGGCGCGCATCTGAGAACGCTCATCAGGCGGGCAGGCGTCGATCCGCATGCGATCGAGATCGCGGCTGCGGTCGGCGTCGACTCACGCGTCGCCGACCTCGCGTGCGTCCGCTTCAGCGAGGCGCTCGAGCGCCACAGGCTCAATCCGGCCGATTGCTCGCTGCTCGTGATCGGCCACGGCACCACCCGCACAGCCGCAAGCGCAACGGCGACGAACGCGGTCGCCGCCACGGTGCAGCGCCGTTTCCCGGCAGCGGACGCAAGGCCGGTCTTCCTTGACCAAGAGCCATATCTCGAGCATGTTGCGGCGGACGCGTCGCTCCGCCAGACGACGGTCGCGTTTCCGTTTCTCGTCGGAGGCGCCGGACACGCGCGCGAGGACATTCCTGACCGGCTGGGCGTGTCGAGAGCATCGGTCGAGACCGATCTCCCTTCGCAACGCGAGGATGGTCGCTCGGTGCTGATCCTGAGGCCTCTGGGAGAAGACCCGGATTTCGCCGCGCTCGTGACCTCCTGCGTCGAGGCAGCGCTTTCCCGGAGACCGCTCCGGATCGGAACCCGTGCAAGCAGGCTCGCGAGGTGGCAGTGCGAGCAGGTTCGCGAGGCACTCGCCGACGCAGGGTTCGCGACGGCTGTCGTCGTGCTTGAGACCGAAGGCGACCAAGACCTCACGCGCGCGCTCGATTCGTTCCCGACGGATGGCCCGTTCTCCGACTCGCTCGAGCACGCGCTGCTCACCGGAACGATCGATGTCGCAGTGCACAGCTGCAAGGATCTTCCGCTCGATCTCGCCGACGGCACCATGATCGGCGCGGCGCTTCCGCGCGGCGCAACGCACGATGCGCTCGTCTCCTTCGATGGCGGAACCCTCGCCTCGCTTCCCCGCGAGGCGCGCGTCGGAACCTGCAGCCAACGACGCGCCGCGCAATTGCATAGGCTCCGCCCCGATCTCGTGGCCGTGCCGATGCGAGGCACGGTCGAGCAGCGCCTTCAGCAGGTCGGCGAAGGCAAGGTCCACGCCGCGATTCTCGCTGTGGCGGGACTTGAGCGGCTCGGGCGATCCGATGCGATCAGCGAGCGCTTCGCCCATGAAGACATGATGCCCGAGGCCGGCCAAGGCGCGATTGTGCTGCAGATACGGGCATCGGACGCCCACGTTCGCGCAGCCGCCGGGACGATCGATGATCGTCCGACGCGACTTGCCGTGCTGGCAGAGCGCGCCTTGAGCAAGTCGCTCATGGAGCGGACAGGGCTGATCGCAGCGGCGGTCGCGACCGCGGGAACGGACATCGAGCTTCGAGGCCGCGCGCTGTCGACCGACGGCCGCATCGTCGTCGATGCCGTGAAGCGAGGGTCCGATCCCTTGGCGCTTGCGGGCGAGGTCGCCGACGAGATCATCCGATCGCTCGATGTCTCGTCCAGTTCATCGGGGCAACGTCTGTCGCGCGGCTCTGTCGCGCTGGTCGGCGCCGGCCCCGGCGACCCGGGGCTTCTGACCGTCCGAGGCCAACGCCTGCTGCGGGAGGCAGATGTGATCCTGCATGACCGCCTGCTCGATGTCACGCTCCTGGACGAGGCGCCGCCGCATGCCCAGCGGATCGATGTAGGCAAGGCGCCCGGCAACCACACGCTTCCGCAGGAAGACATCAACGCGTTGCTCGTCGAGCACGCCAGGCGTGGGCACCGGGTCGTCCGGCTGAAGGGCGGAGATCCGTACGTGTTCGGGCGTGGGCATGAGGAGCTCCGGCATTGCCTCGAGAACGAAGTCCCCTGCGAGCTCGTGCCGGGCGTCACAAGCGCGATCGCTGCGCCTGCTGCGGTTGGAGTTCCCGTGACCGCGCGGGGCGTTGCCCGGACATTCGCGATCGCGACTCCGCAGTCTGCCGGCGGAACCGAGAGAGTCCCGCTCGACTATCGCGCCCTTGCCGGGATCGACACGGTCTCGTTCCTCATGGCGCGCTCGGAGATTCGCGAGATCGCTCGCGGCTTGATCGAGGCGGGACGCGCGCCGACGACGCCTGCGACGGTCGTCCAGGACGGAACGCTTCCGACGCAACGCCATGTGTTCGGCACGCTCGGAACCATCGCCGATGCAGCCGAGCAAGCGGGCCTTCGCGCGCCCGCTGTCTTCGTCGTGGGCGACACCTCCGCACCGTGGAGCGATGCCGCGATGCGCCCATGCGGGCCGCTTCGTGGCAAGCGCATCGTGGTGACGCGACCTCCGTCCGCCTCGCCTCGCCTGATCGCCGAACTACGGTCGCGCGGCGCCTCCGTCATCAACTGCCCGTTGATCCGCGTGGTTCCGCGCAGGCCCGACGACCTCTCCGCGCTCTCGCGGCGGCATCGCTGGACCGTCTTCACCTCGCTGCACGCGGTCCGCGGATTCTGGCGGCTTCTGCGCGAACTCAATCGCGACGCGAGGTCATTCGCGCACTCAAGCATCGCTGCGGTCGGGCCGAGGACTGCCGACGAGCTTCATGCGATCGGAATCGCGCCCGATCTCGTGCCGTCGGTGCACCGCGCATCCCGGCTCATCGATGCCATCGCGGCGGAAAGCGATCCGCGCAACGATCGCGTGCTCTTTCCATGTGGAACGCTCGCCCGCGACGAGATCCGCGAGGGCCTGCGCTCGCGGGGGTTCGCTGTCGACGAGCTCGTCGTCTACGACACCATGCTCACGCAACCCGCTTCCGAGCCGCTGCTCGAAGCGAGGAAGCAGGCGCACGCGATTCTGCTCTACAGCCCCTCCGCGGCGGAGAGCGCGGTCCGAGCGGGTCTCCTCCGCGATGACATCGCCATCGCATGCATCGGCCCGACGACCTCGGCGAAGGTGCACGAACTCGGGTTCACCTCCGCAGTGGTGGCGTCGGAGCACACGGACGCGGGGCTGATCGACGACCTTGACAGGTTCTTCGCCACTCAGGAGGAAGCCTCCGCGGAACCCGAGGGAGCGCGCCGATGACGGACGGACGCCACCCCTCGTTCCGCGTGCTCACGCGGCTTCGCCGAACGGACGCGCTGCGGAGCCTGCGTCGCGAGACGCACCTTGCTCCAGAGGACCTCGTTCAGCCGATCTTTGTCGCTGAAGCTGAACGCGACGCCGGCCCAGTGCCGTCCCTGCCCGGCGTCAATCGGGTTTCGCTGCGGGAACTGGGACCGATGGTCGACGAGATCGCCGCCTCCGGGGTCCGCGGGGTCCTGATCTTCGGCATTCCGCGCGTGAAGGACCAGTGCGGAGATGCCGCCCGCGATCCACGGGGCATCGTCCCGCGCGCGGTCGAGTCGATCAAGCGACGAAGTCCTGACCTGGCCGTCGCGACCGATGTCTGCCTCTGCCAGTACACCACGCACGGACACTGCGGGGTCGCCGCGGGCACATCTGGGCTCGACCGCCGGACGCTCGAGGTGCTGGGAAGGACCGCTGTCGCGCATGCTGCGGCGGGCGCCGATCTCGTGGCGCCGAGCGGGATGTTCGACGGCACGGTGCGCACGATCCGCGAAGCGCTCGATGCAGGTGGCTTCGGGCAGGTGGGCATCCTGTCGTATGCGGTCAAGTACGCATCCACGCTGTACGGCCCGTTCCGCGATGCCGCTGCCTCGACGCCAGTCTCCGGCGACCGCCGCTCGCACCAGATCGACCCGGCGAACGCGCGCGAGGCGCTTGCGGAAGCGCGTGAGGATGTCCGCGAGGGCGCGGACGCCATCATGGTCAAGCCTGCGGGGCCCTCGCTCGACGTGATCGCACGGCTTCGGACGGCGATGCCCGAGCTGGCGATCGCCGCGTATCAGGTCAGCGGCGAGTACGCGATGATCGCGGCGGCCGCTGAACGCGGATGGCTTGACAGGCGAAGCGCCGCCCTGGAATCGCTCACCGTCATCAAGCGCGCGGGCGCCGACATGATCGTGTCGTACTGGGCGACGGAGGCGGCCCGCTGGCTCGATCAGGGCTCCGCAGCAGGCAGGAGGCGATCTCCATGAGCCGCTCCGCTCAAGAGTTTCGGAGAGCCGAGCGGGTGCTCGTTGGCGGCGTCAACTCGCCCGTGCGCGCGTTCAAGAGCGTCGGCGGCACGCCTCGCGTCATGGGGCGCGCCGCTGGGAGCCTGCTCGTCGACGTCGATGGCGTCCAGTACATCGACTATATCGGCTCGTGGGGCGCCGCAATTGTCGGACACGCGCACCCCGCCGTCGTCGAGGCCGTGACGCGCGCCGCACGCGACGGCCTGAGCTTCGGAGTGAACTCGCCGCTCGAGGTCGCGCTCGCGGAGGAGATCATCGCGCGCGTGCCGTCGGTCGAGCGCGTCCGCATGGTGAACTCCGGCACCGAGGCCGTGATGAGCGCCGTTCGTCTCGCACGCGCGGCGACGGGGCGGCGGAGAATCGTGAAGTTCGAGGGCTGCTACCACGGCCACAGCGACGGACTGCTGGCGAAGGCGGGATCGGGCCTGGCGACGCTTGCGATTCCCGACTCCGCAGGCGTCACCGCGGGCGCAGCAGCGGACACCTTGATTGCACGCTACAACGACCTGAGCTCGGTTGAGTCGCTCGTGACGCGACACCGAGCGGACATCGCGGCGATCCTTGTCGAGCCGATCGCGGGCAACATGGGGCTTGTCCGGCCCTTCGATGGATTCCTGCAGGCCCTTCGCAGCTACGCGGACGACATCGGCGCCGTGTTGATCTTCGACGAGGTGATGACGGGCTTCCGCGTCGCGCGTGGCGGCGCGCAGGCGCTCGTCGGCGTCCGGCCCGACCTCACCGCGTTTGGAAAGATCATCGGCGGCGGATTGCCGGTCGGCGCATACGGAGGACGGCGCGAGATCATGGCTTTGCTCGCGCCCGAGGGACGCGTCTACCAAGCGGGGACATTCTCGGGCAATCCGGCGACCATGGCCGCTGGCCTCGCGACGCTCGCGCTGCTCGACGACGAGGCCTATGCCCGGCTCGATGCCGTGTCGGCGCGACTCGCGCGGGGAATCGAAGATGCCTTGCGAGCGGTCCGACGCATCGGCTGCGTGCAGCGCGTCGGATCCATGCTCACGCTCTTTCTCGATGTCGCGCGGTTCGATGGAACGCATCCGCTTCCTCCGGTCGCCGAGCGCGCCTTCGCAAGCTTCTTCCATGCGATGCTCGAGAACGGCGTGCATCTCCCGCCGAGCGCCCACGAGTCATGGTTTGTCTCGCTTGCCCATGACGATGCGACGATCGACGCGACCATCAGCGCATGCGCGCGCAGCCTCGTTGACCCCGACATCGTGCGGGCGAAGTCGACGCACGCTTCTCTTGAATCCGGCGCCGCGCCCGACCTCGGCCACGACAGCCTCCATCACAACGCTCAACTCACATGAACATCCCACGCAGCCTGCTCTCGATTCCGATCGCTGCCCTTGCGGCATGGTTCGCGATGATCCTCATCACCCGCGACACCGCGCCCCCCGCGACCGTCCTCCTCCATGTGTCGTTCGACCCGACGCGCGAGCTCTTCGCCGACATCAACACGGCGTTCGTTGAGCGACGCGCGGGCCCTTCCTCCGACTCGCCCGCGGCGGAGGCGCCGGCAAGGATCGACATCAGGCAGTCGCACGGCGGCTCGGGCAAGCAGGCCCGCGCGGTGATCGACGGCCTTGAGGCGGATGTCGTGTCGCTTGCGCTCGCCTACGACATCGACACGATCTCGGAGTCAAGCGGCCGCATCTCCGCCGGCTGGCGCGGCAAGTTCCCCCACGGCGCATCGCCGATGACCTCCGCGATCGTGTTCCTCGTGCGTGAGGGAAATCCGAAGGGGATCAAGGACTGGAGCGATCTCGCGCGGCCGGGCGTGCGGCTCGTCTTCCCGAATCCCAAGACCTCGGGCGGCGCGCGCTGGAGCTATCTCGCCGCCTGGGGCTTCGCCGCCGAACAGGCGACGGGAGACGCCGCCGCGCGGGATCGTGAAGCAGCCGCGTTCATGCAGCGACTCCTTGCGAATGTCGCCGTGATGGACACGGGTGCACGCAGTGCGACGAACACCTTCGTGCAGCGGGGCGTCGGCGACGTGCTCGTGGGATGGGAGAGCGATGCGCATCTCGTCAGGAGTGAGTTCAAGGACCGGAAGCTCGAGCTCGTCTACCCCTCGGTGAGCATCGTCGCGGAACCTTGCGTCGCAGTGGTCGACCGTGTCGCCGACAAGCGCGGCACGGCGGCTCTTGCGCGCGAGTACCTTGCGTTCCTCTACACGGATGAGGCACAGCGAATCATCGCCGCACATGGATTCCGACCACGGAGTCCGCTCGTCGCGGCGGAATCCCGCGACCGATTCCCCGCGATCCGGCAGTTCACCCTCGAGGAGCGGTTCGGCGACTGGGCCTCCGTGCACCGACGTCACTTCGCACCCGACGGCACTCTCGATGCCGCCATGGCCGCGCGCGCGGAGAGTGCTCGGTGATCCGTCCGCGTCACGGCAGCATCCTCCCGGGCTTCCGGCTGGCGACTGGCTACGCCATGAGCTACCTCGGGCTCCTGGTACTTCTTCCCCTGGCCGCCGTCGGGGCGACCGCGACGTCGGAGGGACTCGCTGGATTCTGGTCGGAAGTCTCGAAGGACCGAACGATCGCGGCCTACAGGCTGAGCATCCTCGGCGCGCTCTCGGCCGCGGCGATCAACGCGGTCTTCGGCTTCGTCGTGGCATGGACGCTCGCGCGCTACCGGTTTCCGGGAAGAGGCCTGCTCGACGCGCTCGTCGACCTTCCTCTTGCGCTTCCGACGGCGGTTGCCGGCATCGCGCTCACCGCGGTCTACTCGAAGGACCACCTTCTTGGCCGAGTGCTTGTTGACGCGGGAATTGGCGTCGCCTACACGAACACCGGCGTGCTGATGGCGATGCTGCTCGTAAGCCTTCCCTTCAGCGTGCGAATCGCGATGCCCGTCATAGAGGACCTCGAGTCGGAGCTCGAGGAGGCAGCGGCGTCGCTCGGGGCGAGCGCATGGACCACCTTCCGAAGGGTGGTGCTGCCGATCGTGCTTCCCGCGATCCTGACGGGATTCGCGCTCTCCTTCGCGAAGGCGGTCGGAGAGTACGGATCCATCATCTTCATCTCAAGCAACATGCCGGGGAGGAGCGAGATCGCGCCGCTTCTCATCATGACCAGGCTCGAGGAGAACGACGAGCACGCCGCAGCAAGCGTCGCCATCGGCCTGCTTCTCCTTTCGCTCGTCGTGCTCGTGACTGTGAATCTGCTGCAGACACGATGGCAGCGGCGACACGCCGGCTGAGGGCGATGACGCGCACGAAGGAAGCCTCCCCCGCACGCTCCGCCAACCGACCGAGATGACACGATCCGCACCCATCCCCCCGAGCATCCGCACGACAGGCGGTCTACCGCCCGAGCGGCCCCCTGGCCGCACCCACGCCTCGAACCGAATGCACCGCAGCGTCATCCGCGCCTTGCTCATCTGCGTCTCGACCCTCTTTCTCCTTGTGATGGTCGCCCTCCCGCTCCTCGCCGTCTGCGCCGAGGCCTTCCGTTCGGGAGTCGGCACGCTGATCGAGATCCTCAAGGAACCACATGTGGCGTCCGCATTCGGCCGAACCGCGGTCACTGCGGCCATCACAGTGCCTCTGAGCGTCCTGTTCGGCATTGCCGCGGCGTGGTCGATCGCAAAGTTCGAGTGGAGGGGCAAGGCCGTGCTTGCAGCGCTCATCGACCTTCCCCTCACGGTCTCGCCCGTCATCGTCGGCCTCTCGCTCGTCCTTCTCCTGGGCGCAAGGGGCTGGCTCGGACCCGCGCTTGAGACCATTGGAGTAGAGGTCATCTTCGCGCTTCCCGGGATCGTCCTCGCGACCGCCTTCGTCACGGTGCCCCTCGTCGCGCGCGAACTGATCCCGCTGATGGAGTCCCAGTCCCGGGACGAAGAGGAAGCCGCGCTCTCGCTCGGAGCATCGGGCTGGAGCATGTTCCTCCGCGTGACGCTCCCGAACATCCGCTGGGGGATTCTCTACGGTTCCGTGCTCTGCGCAGCCCGGTCCATCGGCGAGTTCGGCGCCGTCTGGATCGTATCGGGGCATGTCGCGGGGCAGACCGAGACCGTGCCACTCCTGATCGAGTCGCTTTACGGCGAGTACAGGTTCGACTCCGCGGCATCGCTTGCCGCGCTGCTCGTCGCCTTCACGATCATCACCGTCGGGATCCGCCACGCCCTTCAGGCACGCCAGCTGCATCGGCGCGGCGGGCATCACTGAGCGAGAATGCACCATGTCGATCGAAGTACGGAACATCTCGAAGCGATTCGGCGACTTCACGGCCCTCGACGACGTCTCGCTTCGGATCGAGAAGGGCGAGCTGACCGCGATCCTCGGGCCGTCGGGGTCGGGGAAGACCTCGCTTCTTCGCGTGATCGCGGGACTCGATCGGGCCGACCGCGGATCGATCTCCTTCTTCGGCCAGGATGTCACGCAACACCATGTGCGCGAGCGAGGCATTGGATTCGTCTTCCAGCACTACGCGCTTTTCCGGCACATGACGGTGTTCGAGAACGTGGCGTTCGGTCTCAGGGTCCGTGCGCGCCCGCTCCGACCAAGCGATGCCGACATCCGCCGTCGCGTGGAGACGCTGCTCTCTCTCGTCCAGATGGCGGGCTACGCCGAACGGTTTCCCTCGCAGCTGTCGGGGGGACAGCGGCAGCGGGTCGCGCTGGCGCGTGCGCTCGCACCCGAGCCGCGCGTCCTTCTGCTCGACGAGCCATTCGGAGCGCTCGACGCGAATGTCCGCGCGGAACTGCGGAGCTGGCTTCGCACCATGCACGACCAGTTCGAGGTCACGAGCGTGCTCGTGACCCACGATCAGGAGGAGGCGCTCGAGGTCGCGGACCGCGTCGTGGTGCTCAACAAGGGTCGCATCGAGCAGAGCGGCGCGCCCGCCGAGGTCTATCACTCGCCCGCGAACCCGTTTGTCTGCTCGCTCCTCGGCCGGGTCAACGTTCTTCCAGCCTCTCACATGGCCCTCCATGGCGGCGGAGAGCGCGCCTCGCGACCGCTCTACGTGAGGCCGCACGAAATGGACCTCTGGTGCGATGCGGCCCCCGCCGCGACCGGCGCCGTCGCGGGCACGGTGCTCCACGTCAATGCCGCCGGGCCCGTCGTCCGCATCGAGGTTCGCGGCGAAGACGGGACGCCGCTCGTCGTCGAGCTGTCGCATGAGCGGCATCGTGGGACGCGCGTCGTGCGCGGCGACCGCGTCTTTGTCGCACCAAGGGACCAGCGGATGTTCCAGAACGGAGACGGCATATGACGACCACGCACACAGCCAGCCACGCAGACCTCGACGCCCTCGAGGCGGAGTCCATTCATATCATCCGCGAGGTCGCCGCCGAGTTCGAACGGCCTGCGCTCCTCTTCAGCGGCGGAAAGGACTCGGTGGTGATGCTGCACCTCGCGACGCGGGCGTTCTGGCCCGCCAAGCTTCCGTTCCCGATCCTGCACATCGACACCGGCCACAACTTTCCCGAGGTAATCGAGTTCCGCGACAGGCTCGTCGCCTCGCTTGGCGAGCGGCTGATCGTGCGGACCGTGGACGACGCGATCGGCGCGGGGCTTCTCCCGCCCGACGAAGATCCAACGGCCAGCAGAAACCTCTCGCAGATTCCGACGCTCCTCGGCGCCATCCACGAGTTTCGATTCGACGCGCTATTCGGCGGCGCGCGGCGCGACGAAGAGAAGGCTCGGGCCAAGGAGCGGATCTTCTCGTTCCGAAGCGATTCAGGCCGATGGGATCCGAAGGACCAGCGCCCCGAGCTGTGGTCGCTCTACAACGGCCGCATCCGCCGCCCGATGCTCGCCTCCGCCGCCAGCGGAGGGGGTGGCGAGCACATACGCGCGTTCCCGATCTCGAACTGGACCGAGCTCGATGTCTGGAGCTACGTCGCGACGCGCTCGCTCGAACTTCCCTCCATCTACTTCTCCCATGCCCGCGACATCGTGATTCGTGCAGGGAAGCTCTGCCCTGTTTCCCGCCTGCTGCCTGCAGCGGCAGGCGAAACCATCCATCGACTGAACGTGCGGTTCCGGACCGTCGGCGACATGACCTGCACCGCCGCGATCGAGAGCGTCGCCGCCAACGCCGACGACATCATCCGCGAGACGCGCACCGCGACGACAAGCGAACGCGACGCACGGCTCGACGACACCACAAGCGACTCCGCCATGGAGGACCGCAAGCGAGAGGGGTATTTCTGAAATGCACGCACAGACTCCCGTTGCAACTCCATCCCCCGTCCCGAGGTCCTCGGGGACCCCGCTTGCGCCTTCGAGCCCCGCGCGCAGTTGCGGAATCCTGCGCGTGATCACCTGCGGCTCGGTGGACGACGGCAAGTCGACCCTCATCGGGCGGCTTCTGCACGAGACCCAGAGCGTGCATTCCGATCACCTCGACGCGGTTCGGCGGGCGAGCGCGGCCCGAAGGAGCGAGCAACTCGACCTGTCGCTGCTCACCGATGGACTCCGTGCGGAGCGCGAGCAAGGAATCACGATCGATGTCGCATATCGTGCTTTTTGCACGGGTAAACGGCGCTTCATCCTGGCCGACACCCCCGGACATGTGCAGTACACGCGCAACATGGCGACAGGAGCAAGCACGGCCGATGCCGCGATCCTGCTCGTCGATGCGCGTCAAGGCGTCGTCGAGCAGACGCGCCGACATGCCTGCATCGCATCGCTGCTCGGGATCCGCCACCTCATCGTCTGCGTGAACAAGATGGACCTCGTGGGCCATTGCGCCGAGCATCTCGCGCGGGTTCGGAGGGAGTTCCTCGACTTCGCGGCCGTCGCACGGCCGGATGGACTCAGCTCAATCGCCGAGCGTGCATCCATCGCGTTTCTTCCGATCTCCGCGCTCCACGGCGACAATGTCGTCGAACGCTCGGAACGGATGCCCTGGCACGCGGGGCCTTCCCTCCTCGGGCTTCTCGAGAGCCTGCCCGACGCCGAGTCGCCAATCCTGGCCCCACCGCGGTTTCCCGTGCAGTTCGTCATCCGCGCCAACGGACACCGGTCGCACGACTATCGAGGCTATGCAGGCAGGCTTGCCTCGGGATCTCTTCGTGTCGGCGACAGGATCGTGGCGCTGCCGAGCGGGGCGGCCAGCCGCATCGCCCGCCTGCACATCGGATCAGACGATGTCGAGGCAATCGGTGCGTCGCAGTCCGCTGCGATCGTCCTCGAGGACGACATCGATGTCTCGCGCGGCGATCTTCTCGTTGCCGAGACCCGACCCGGATGCACCTCGCCGCAACTCGGCTCGGAAGTCATCGCCAACATGATCTGGATGCATCGCAACGCGCTCCAGCCCGGTCGGCAGATTCTCGTCAAGCACTGCACCCGGACGGTCGCAGCCCGAGTCACGGCCATTCGGCATCGGATCGACTTGAACCATGGTTCCGCGGACACGACCACGGACAAGCTCGAGTTGAACGAGATCGGGTGCGTCGAACTCCGGCTCGCGAGCGAGATCGCATTCGACGCCTACGCGCACAATCGCACCACAGGCTCGCTGATCGCCATCGACCCGCAGTCCAACGCCACCATCGGCGCGGGCATGCTCGTCGCGCCGCAAGGCCGGTCAGCGCTCGGTCTCGTCGCGGACCCTTTGGACGCGCGTTCCGTCTGAGGCACGAGTGCGACCCTGACGGCATCATCGGTGAGCTAAAGTCGGATCTCGAGGTCGATCTCCACGGCCATGGGGACCAGCACTCGCACGCTCGCGCGATCTTGCGACGAAGCCCGGCATCACGCGCCTGCAGCATTCGGAACGCTCACCACGCCCCTCGAACCGAGAATTCCCGGCACCGGCTGCATCACGAAAGGACGCTCATCCACCTGCGAATGTGGCTTTGCGAGTCCGGTACGCGAAGCGAGCATGTCCTCTGCAGGCCTTTGCAGCCCCACGGGGCCGACAGATTCCCGCATGCACGGCGCCGCACGCAGAAAGGCATCCAACCGCGACAGAGGCCTCGGTTCTGCTTGAGGCCGTGTCGATGGGCGCGCACCTCGATGCCTGCGATCACGCAGAGACGGTGCGTCCGCCTGCCGCGGGCCCCAAGTCTCTCGTGGTTCGGGTCGAAAGTCCGCCGACACCGAGCGGCCCTCATCGCCGCTGGCTGGGTTGCCGCGCCTCGAGGTATCTCCGGGGATCCATCAGACAGAGCCGAGGAGAGTCATCGAGCGATGGGATCTCCGGGGTCAGTCACAGTGCTGCCTTCGAGCGGAGTTCCTCCGCCAGGACGGAGCGAGGCTGAATGAGGCGAACGAGATCTGCGAACCCAGCGAATCCCGCAGCTTCCCTGACGTCTCACCGCGGCGTCCCATGCGCGCGGAGGCGCAGAACGCACTCCTCGCTTGCATCGCACCCGTCGAGCGCGCGAGCGAGATCCTCCGCCAGGTCGGCGAAATCCTCGAGCCCGATCGAGAGGCGCACGAGATCGCGTGGCGGCATGGCGACATGACGAAGCGGTGCGGGAACCGATGCGTGCGACATGCGGCACGGCACGCTGGCGGTCGAGTCGACCGACCCGAAGCTGACGGTGATCGCGAAGCGCTCGAGGCGCTCGACGAGCGCGAGCGAACGCGTCTCATCGCCGGTCTCGAAGCTGACGACGACGCCGGGGCCGCGCGCCTGCGCCGCGTGGCGCGCGCAATCCGCGTGCGTCGGAAGCGACGGATGGTGCACGCGGACGATGTCCTCGCGCGCCGCGAGCCAATGGGCCAGGGCGCTCGCGGTCTGCTGCTGCCGGTCGAGCCTTATGCCGAGCGTGCGCATGCCGCGCAGGAGCAGCCAGCTGTCAAACGGCCCGAGCACGGCGCCTTCCGAGTTCTGGATGAACGCAAGCCGCTCCGCAAGCGTGACATCGCGTGCGGCGACGATGCCCGCGGTGACATCGGCGTGCCCTGACAGCAGCTTCGTGGCCGAGTGGATCACGAGGTCGGCGCCGAGTTCGATCGGCTTCTGAAGCCACGGACTCGTCGCGGTGGCGTCGACCGCGAACCATGCGCCGGCATCTGCGCACGCCGCTGCAAGCGCGCGAAGATCGGGCGCGCGCCAGAGCGGGTTCGTCAGGCTCTCGACGAGCACGAGCCGCGCGCCACGCACGGCGGGCGCTGGGTCGCCGTCGACGAGATCGGTCCACACGACCTCGACGCCGCGCTCCTCGGTGAGCCGCGACAAGAGCCGCTGCGTTCCGCCGTAGAGCCCGGTGTGCGCGACGATCCGCTCGCCCGTGCGCACGAGACGCGCGACCGCGGTGATCGCGGCGACGCCGCTCGCGAACGCGAACGCGCCGTGTGCGCCCTCAAGCCTCGCGCAGTGCTTCTCGAGCGTCTCGCGCGTCGGGTTGCCGCTGCGCGCGTAGTCGAACGCCCCAAATCCGGCGGCGCTTTCTTGCTCGAAGGTCGCCGTCTGGTAGATCGGCGGAGAACTCGCGCGCCACGGATCGTCGCGCGAGCCGCTCGCGGGCGCGAGCGCCGTGTGCCGTCCGAGAGCGCTCACGCGACACCTCCGGCGACCTGCGCCCGCTGGCGCTCGGCGTGCCACCGCTCGGCGCGCGCGCGGCGCGCGTCGAAGAGGTCGGCGAGCACGGCCTCGGCCGTCGGAAATCGGCCCGCTCCCTTGCCCGCGACCTGCACGGATTCTCCCGAGTGCAAGGTGAACACGGCCTGGTTCCAGACGCCATGCGCCGATAGCAGCGGATGCGGCGGCTGCAGCGGCTCGACCGCGATGCTGGCGACGAGCGATCCATCGATGAGGACCGCACGCGCGACCAGACGCTCGGAGTCGTGCACCGTCGCGTGCCGGTCGAGCCCGTGCGTCGTGCAGAGATCTGGATCGCATCCGAACGCGACGCGGCAGAGAATCCGCAGCTTCTCCTCCGCGTCGGCGCCAGAAAGATCTGCGCTCGGATCGCTCTCGGCGAAGCCAAGCGCCTGCGCCTCGGCGACTGCATCGTCGAACGAGACCCCGCGCGCCTGCGCGCCGAGCACGAAGTTCGTGGTGCCGTTCAGCACGGCCTCGACGCGTGCGACGCCCTGTTCGCGAAGCCGCGCGGCCGTCTCGAGCATCGGCGCTGCCCCGCCGACGGCGGCCGACGCGTAGATGCGCGCGCCGCTCTCTTCGGCGAGTTGCGCAAGCTCGGCACCATGGTGCGCAAGCAGCGTCTTGTTTGCGGTCACCACATCGGCGCCGCGGCGCAGCGCCGCCTCCACCGCTGCGCGCGCAATCGTCAATCCTCCGATCGTCTCGACGACGACATCGCTCGTGTCCTCAGCCGCGAGCGCGACGGCGTCACGCTTGAGCAGGCGCGGTGCGAGCGCGTCCGAATGCCGCTTGGGCGAGCGGACCGCAGCGCCGACCACTTCAAATGCCTGGCGCTGACGCGCGAGATGCTGCCAGACGCCGCGACCCACCACGCCAAACCCTAGCAGGGCGACGCGAAGCCGCGCGAGCGCGCGCTCGCCGGCGTACCGCGTCTCATGCGCCCCGACCAGCGTCGCCTCCGCCTGCGCGGCGGCGCCGACCTCGAACGGGAATGCGTGCTGCATGGCGTACGCAAGCGCCTTCCGCTGCAGGATCACGCCGTCGAGGCGTTCCGCGTCGGCGAAGGTGATCGTGGCATAGCGGCGCGCGAACGGCCCAGGGCGCGCGGGGTCGTGCTCGAAGAGGCCCGGCACATCCTTCACCAGCCGGCAGCGCGCGCCGAGGGCATGTGCGACGAGTACGGCCGTGAGATCGCTTCCACCGCGGCCGAGGAGCGCGATGCGGCCGGCTCCGTCGACGCCAAAGAAGCCGGGAACCACGACGACCGCGTGTCGGAGAAGGAGCGCGTGCAGCGCCGCCTGGTCGACCGACACGGGGCGCGCGTCGGTCGCCGACCCTTCGACACGCAGGCCGATCTCGCGCGGATCAGCCGCAACGGCGTCGATTCCCGCGCGATCGCATCCGAGCCAGAGGTGTGCGGCGCTCACCGTCTCGCCCGTTGCCACGAGCGCGGCGGCTGCATGCGACGACTCTTGGCCGTATGACGAGGCCGCCGTGACGAGGCGATCGGTCGTGTCGCCGATCGCACTCACGACGGCGACGACGGACCAGCCCTCGCGCACCCAGCGGTAGCACTCGTGCACGGCGGAGGCGATGTCGTCTTCGCGCGCGAGCACCGAGCCGCCGAACTTGAGCACGATCGTGCGGCGTTCGGACGGGCGAGTGGAGAACGTCGAGAGTTCAACCGACATTCGCCACCTCCGCCGCCGTTGACGCGGCCCCATATACGACATCGTGTGCGACATCGAGCGCATGGATGATGTCGTCGATCAGATCGTCTAGATCCTCCAGTCCAATCGACAGCCGCACGAGCCCCGGCGTGATGCCCGTCGCCGCGCGCTGCGCGGGCGGCACATCGCCGTGCGTCATCGTCTCGGGGTGCGTCGCGAGCGTCTCGACGCCGCCGAGGCTCTCGGCGAGGGTTGCGATGCGAAGCGCGCGCGCAAAGGCCGTCGCCGCCGCGCGTCCACCCGCGAGTTCGACCGTGACGATTCCGCCATGTCCACCGCGATGCTGCCGAAGCGCGAGCTCGCGCTGGGGAAAGCCGTCAAGCCCGGGATAGATGACGCGTGAAAGCGCTCGATGCCCCTGCACCGTGCGCGCGACACGCAGCGCCGCCTCGCTGTGCGCCTCCATGCGGAGCCCCAGCGTCTTGAGCCCTTGGAGCGTCAGCCACGCATCGAACGGCGCCTGGATGCAGCCGAGACTCTTGCGCAGGAACGCAAGCCGCGTGCGCAACTCCTCGTCGCGCGTCACGAGCGCGCCGCCGATCGTCGCATGATGTCCCTCGATCCACTTGGTTGTCGAGTACAGCGTCACATCGGCGCCGAGATCGAGCGGTCGCTGGATCGCTGCGGTGAGGAAGGTGTTGTCGACCGCAAGCAGCGCGCCCGAGCCGCGCGTGACGGCCGCAATCGCGGCAATGTCCGCGAGCGACAGCGCGGGGTTCGCCGGCGTCTCGATCAGAACGAGGCGCGTGCGCGGCTCGATCGCAGCCGCAACCGCGCCTGCATCCGACGCGTCCACGAAGCTCGTTCGGATCCCGAGCGGCGCGAGGATCTGCGCGAACAGGCGCACCGTGCCGCCGTAGCTCGCTGCGCCGACGACGGCGTGATCGCCCGCGGAAAGACACGAGAGCGCCAGAACCTGGGTTGCCGCGAGCCCCGACGCAAACGCGAGCGCCGGCACCGCGTCTTCGAACGCGCCGAGGCGATCCTCGAGCTCGGCGACGGTTGGATTCGACGCGCGCGAGTAGGTGTGGGCGCACGCAGCTCCCGGCTCCTCCTGCACGAATGTGGCGCCCTGCACGATCGGTGCGAGAAGCGGTGCGCCGTGCCCGCGGCGGGGCACACGGCCGTGCACTGCGCGGGTCGCCGCACGAACGGGGGGCACGTTCGCGGGCTTTCGCTCTGGTAGCGAATGAGACGAGACGAAGGGATCTGTCGACGATGACATGCCGCGGTCCTTTCAGGAACCGAAGCGAGGTCACAGTGGCAGCGGAACGGAAGCGCCGCGACGACCGTCGTCGCGGTTTTGCGATTCACCCGAGAAATCTCGGGTTTTTCGCCGCATCGTTCGTTCTCGTGCAGTGCATGCACCGCGCGAGACGCTGGCCTCGGCACCGCGTTCCTGCGTTCGTTCGCAGGACTCGGTTGCCGCCCGAGAGAAGAGGCCTTCTCGGGACTCGTGATACGCAAAGAGAACGATAGAGAGACGACTCCTGTGTGTCAAGACTCATGCGCGACGATCGCAAGGCGGGCTCGATGCGCATGGGGACGGACGATCGCTATCAGACTCCACTCGGACGGCGCGCCGTCGCTTGAGCAATCGCCTTGAAAAACTCGCCCCCGCGAACGGCTCAGGTCACGGGGGCAAGCGTGGTGGATCCGGCCCAACGGCCGGTGGTGGTGGACTTTGGTCGCCCACAGCGGCTTCACGCTCGAGGATTGAACGCAAAGAACGCACGGCGCCGCTGCGCGCGCTTTTCTTGGTGATGACTCGCAACGACGCGCGGATTACACCCGCGATCAATCCCACCTCGATCGACGTATCCGATTGCAGCGATCAGATTGGTCAAGAACTGAAGCGGATACCCCGATCGGACTACAGCGAGGCCTCGCCTGACTCCGCGAACACCAAGCTAGGCTCTGTCTGACGGATCGCTGAGGGCCCGAAATCCGCGGCGGCGCCCGGATGGCAAGGAGGGGAAACGATGCTGTATCCCCAATGATCCAACCACGCGATACAGCGAGTTGAACCCGACGTACTTGGATCATGGCCAGCCGGGATGCCGGGCGGGTTGAAGCCCAGCGTATCCGTCAGACAGAGCCTAGGCGAGTCCTGTCGCGAGCGATCTCCTCGGGCACGCCGCCGAAGCACGCGAAGACTGAACACTGACGCGCGCCGGACGCCGACTCCACCTCGCGAGTCTCTCGCCAACCAGAGTTTGCCTCTGGGCTGACGAGGAAAGCTCCCTGCCCGGTCGCTCCATGGCGAGCGGGCAGGGAGTGTTGTGCCGTCGAGCACCGGCGGCGATCGTCAGAAATCCAGGGTCGCCCGACTCAGCGTCGGCGACGGCCGCCGACCGCTGCGGCGAGGCCAAGCAGGCCGAGCGCGCCAGGCGCGGGAACCGGCATGCCGAGATCCACTACGAATCCACGGTTCTCGCCGTTGAACACCCCGTTGCCGACGATGAACCGGCCGTCCGCCGAGATGTCGAGCGCTGACTCGAGCTTGTCCCAACCGGTGAGATCGACGCCGCGCGACAGGAGTGCATCGCTGAGCGAGGTCATGCCGACGCCGGACTGCCAGATCATCGCCGTGATGTTGAAGTCCGCGTCCGTGCAATACCCGACCACGGTGCTTCCATCGTCGCTCACCTGGACCGCCATGCTCGAGGTCTGTCCAGCAAGCACGCCAAGGTCCTGCATCGAGTTGCCGCTCCAGAGGAACGCGCGCGCGATATCCGAGTTTTCAAGCGAGCTCTGGCCAACGATCTTCAGGCCATCGCCGCTCACGCCGTACGCGTACGACCTGTCGAAGCCCGCAAGAAAGCCGAGGCCCTCGACTCCACTCGATGTCCAGCGAACGGCCTGCCCGCCGTAGAGCGGCCCATAGATGGAGCCGACGATCGTCGACCCATCGTCGCTCGCGCTCACCGCCTGTGAACCGGTCGCGAGGGGAGAGAGAAGCCCGAGCGCCTGCATTCCGCCTCCTGAAGTCCACCGAAAGGCACGCGACTGGTTGCCGAAGCTCTGTCCGACGATGGTCGAGCCGTCGCCGCTCACGCCCCACGCGACCGACGAGGAGTCGCCGGAAAGCACGCCGAGGGACTGCAGCCCGCCGCTCGAAGTCCAGCGGACCGCACGATCGTTCTCTCCACCGAAGGTGGCTGCCCATCCAACGACGACCGAGCCATCGCCGCTCACTCCGGATGCCGTCGAAAACCCCGTTGCGGAAAGCGCTCCAAGGTTCTCGACACCCCCACCCGAGACCTGCCGCGTCGCGCGAGGCAAGTCCCCGTCGCTCAAGCCCACGACGGTCGATCCGTCTTTGCTGATGCCATTCGCACTGGAGGCCGTCACGCCGGAAAGACTGGAAAAGACGCGGATCGACTGCGCCTCCGCGCTCTCCGTCGCCACGACCACGCCAACGCTCATCGCCACAACCGCCAAGATCTCACGATTCATGCGTACACCTTTCTCAAAGACAGCATTCTTGAAGAGTCTGTTTTTCGTCCGCACCCTCGTGCGGCAGCGCGGCAAACAGCGCGCTTAACGACGAACGCGCAATCGCCGACTGCGCCCTGTCACTGTGTCCCCCTGAACGAGTTGATTCCGCTCCATGTACACCGATCACGCCATAGGAACTTCCCGGTCGCTGGATCGCATGTCAGGCGCTGCACGTCTTTGCGTGAACGCAATCGGCAACTCGAGGGCACGATGCACGACGCCATGAAGAAGCCAGCAGACAGCTTGCCGCCGGCTTGGTGAAAGGATCAGGGCGATGAACTGCTGCCTCTCCGCGCACGAACTCTCTGGCGAAGAGCGATCGGCAAAACAAAGCCCCCCGGCGCCAGCGCCGAGGAGCTTGGATTCCGGCCCTCCGTCAGGGTGCGGCCGGGAGCTGCGTGGCGTTGACGCATCACTTCGATCGATCGCGCCAACCGATGGCCTCCATCGCCCCTCTCGGGTTGACCACCACGGCGCCCGGACGATCCGGCATCGCTTCACCTGTCTTGTTCAGGATGTCGATCACCTGTTCCGGGCGCAGCTCCGGTCGAATGGCGAGCATCTTTGCAGCAAGATTCGCCACCTGCGGCGCCGAGGCGGATGTGCCCGAGAAACTGGCCGAGCGCCCGCCCGGCAGCAGACCAGGCACATCGCTCCCGAGCGCGTAGAGCGACACGCCGCTGCCTTCGCTTGAGAACGAGGTGGGACGATCGATTGCATCGACCGCGCCGACCGCAACAAGGTTCGGAAGCCTGAGACCCGCCGGCAGGTACCCGGAGAAGTCCACATCGTCGCCTGAGTTTCCTGCGCCACAGACGAACAGGATCTCCGGGCACGCGCGAATGGCGGATTCCAGCCTTGAACGATGCTCCATGAACCACTCACGGGCGAGGGTCGCACGCTCAGCCGGGCTTCCTCCGACTCCGAGCCGCTCCATCTCGGACTCGAGCCCTGCGCGCGAGGTCTGCCAGCTCATGTTGACGATGCGCACGCCCGCGGCGCGGAAGTAGTCGATCGCCCGCTTCGCCGTCTCGCCCTCCGCGATCACCGATTCACGCGAAGGCGGCGCGTCGTCCTCCGCCGCGTCCGGTGCTCCGTAGGCGACCGCGACGACCCGCGCGAAGGGGTTGCCCAGCGCAGCGATGGAGGCGACATGCGTCCCATGGACGAATCCGCCGACGGTGGACACATCCTCCTGGAACTTGAATCGCGCAGCAGGATCGAGGGTCTTGAGCCGCGCCTTGTATTGCTGCACGCCGTCGTTGTCGACTCCACGCGACATGTCTGCTTGCGCGACATAGCAATCGACCAGTTCGCCGTAGCGCGACGCGAGCGGACCAAGATCGCGGAGTGTTCCGGGCCTTGCCTTTCCCATGGAGGTCAGGGCGATACCGTGGAGGTCGTCGATGTATCCATTGGAATCGTCGTCGAGCCCGTTGAGCGCCTCGCGCGCGTTGCTCCACATGCTCTCCCCGAGGACATCGGCGTCGACTCCGGTATCCCAGATGCCGATGAGTACGGGCGCGCCGGGATCCGTTGGCGCGAGCGAGACCTGCCTCGGCGTCCAGCGATTCTCGCGCGTCTCCCGGTCGGCGTTTGCGTCGAGCACCTCGCCGCAGATGGGGCCGACCATGGGCAGCCAGTACTGGCTTCGATAGGCCTGCCTCCAGTTCACGATCTCGTCGACTACCGCCGCTGAAGCGATGCCTCCGTTGGCCTCGAGCTTCGGGTCGGTGACTCCCTGCGCAACGCCCTTCAGCGCGTCGACGGTCGCAACATCACCGGCGAATCGCCAGGTCATGCAATCCTCGCGGATCTCCGAGAACGGGGCTGCGAAGAGGCGCTCCCTCAGCTCGCGCCTGAATCGATCGTCGTAGCCCGGCATGCCGCGCCGCAGCCCCTGCTGGGCGAGCGATGATTCCGCCTCGAACACCACGCGCCCGAGATTCACTCCGCCCGGCCCGACGAGCTTGGCGGCCTCGGCGCGATACTTCGAGGCGAGGGCGAAGTCGGGAATCTCGGCGTAGAGCCGCGCGATGGATCGATACCAGCCCGCGAGCTGCGCATCAGCGGCGAAGCGATGTGTAGAGAGAAGCGCGATCCGATCCGCTGCCACCTTCTCCACCAAGGAACGATACGCCGCGTCGTCGAAGATCAACGGCAGGCTCGATGTGCCGACGCTGTACTGGACGCGAGGGATGTCGTCATCCGTGGCGATCACGGCGCGCGTGTCGCGCGCGCCCGTTGACGAGCAGCACTGCTGCGACGCGATCACCAATGACATGAGCGATCCGCATACGACTTGGCGGAAGAGACTGCGCATTCACAAATCCTTTGCTTTCCTTGATGACTGGACGAACTTGGCAGGGTCAGCGGTCGGCCGACGCGAAGTCCTGCGGGGCTGCTTGCCCGGCGGCGCCTTGCTCTTCTCGCGAGCAAGCGGCACCACCGAGGCCACCAGCAGGTGCATCTGACGGTCGTGCGGGTTCTTGCGGCGGCTCGAGAGCGCCTTGATCTCGCGCAGCTTCTGGAGCACTTCCACGAATTCACTTGGGGACAGCCATAGAAGCTCGTGCACCAGGCCGTGATTGAGCGTGCCACCGCCGGCCTGAAGCACCTGGGCCTTCGCGGCCCTTCGAAATGCGTGCTGTGCGGAGTTGAAGATGCCCCGCGCCGTCATGAGCGCCGCCTTGTTGACGGCCTTGCGGTCTTCGCCGTTGAAGTCGGGCACGAAGTCGTCGGCCGCGAGCCGGAACACACGCTCAACATGCTTCGCGAGCCGTCTCGGCGCCTCCTCGACGACGACGCCGATCCGCATGAGCAGCTTGAAGTGAGGGTAGAGGCTTGTCGCGGGCCGCCCGACGGCGGCTGCGACCTCCTTGATGCTGCTTGGTCCGAGCGACCGCATCGCCTCGACGATGTCGAGGCGGGCCGGCGCGACTATGAGCCGCCAGTGAGCGAGGCTCAGCCAGCGGCACGGCGGTGTTGTCTTGGCCGAGGTCGCCATGCCGCGAGTATAGATCCGTTTGGATTTCGCGCAATATCAAAACGGCATTTTCGACCTATCGGCGGCGGCGGGCATCTCCGGCCGTACCGTGGAGGAGCAGCCACTCTGGCCGGACAATCGGTACGGATGCAGCGACCAAAGGACAACGGCCCTTGCAGCACGCGGAGCGATGTCCGGTGCCGAAGGGCCGTCGTCAAGGCTTCACGCTCACCGGCGCCGGCGGCCGGAGATCAGTCCCGTAAGAACGAGCGCCAGCGCAGCACCCGGTGCGGGGACCGATGTGGGAGTCATCAGGAAGACGCTTTGGCCATATGTCGGTCCATTCACATGTCCGTAGCCGATGATCGCGTCGAGCGCCTGGGCATACACCGCATTCTCAAGCGTGCTCCAACCGCTTGCCGTGAGGCCGCCATTGACGAGGCTGCCCAAGTCGGTCAATCCGATGTCAGGCCGGAAGATGAACGCACGCAGCTCGCCTTCGTCGAGTCCATCGGCGAAGTATGCGTAGTTCCCCAGCAGGAAGCCGCCGTTGGTGAGAAGCGTGGCCTGCGAGAAGGCGTAGTTGTCGCTCGAGCGGGAGCTGAGCAGCATCTCGTAGTTCATATCGGAGGCGGAATCGTAGTACCACGCAACGCGGCCATTGCCCTGTGAATCGGCGTCGTAGCGCAGGGAGAAGCCTGCAGCCTGGCCAGACTCGTTCAGCAGCGTGACCTCGCTGGACTGGAACCCACTGCTCATCGTGTAGTCCGCACCGGTCAGGCCGACCTGACGCGTGCTTCCGCCATTCCAGAGCCAGGCATGGCGGCCACCGCCGTCGCCATATCGAGCCGACCAACCCGCCGCATCGCCCGCTGCATTGAGAAGGGTTGTCTCGGTGTATTGCCAGCCGTCGCTTCTGAGGTAGGCCCCCCCGACAAGACCGACCTGATTCGTGGTGCTGCCGTTCCAGATCCAGGCGTCCTGGCCGTTGTCGCCTGTGGCGCCTCCGCGCTTGGAACGCCCCGCCACATGTCCGAAGTGGTTCATGAGCTCTGCCTTGCTGAACCGAGCTCCATCAGCGTCTTCATAGACGCTGCCTTGAAGCCCGATCCGGGTCGTGCGCTGACCGTTCCAGACCCACGCATCCTCGCCCAGATAAGTCCCGCCAAACTGATCGCGGTTGTAGCGCTCCGACCATCCCGCGACCTGGCCATTCGAGTTGCCAAGCGTGATCTCGCTGTACTGCTTTCCAAGGACATGGATGCCCGGGTGCGAGTAGGAGTACTCGCCACCGAGAAGGCCAACCTGCACGGTCTCGCTCCCGTTCCAGATCCATGCGTCCTGTCCGTTCTGCAGCACCTCGGTGATGTCGCGCTGCTCCGAGCGCAACGAGTGACCTGCGACAACCGAGCACGCCGCGCCGAGGGCACGCACCTCGCTTCGGTGCTCGTTGTTGAGAGCGTAGACGCCGCCCCTGAGGCCAATCAGCACGGTGCTTGTGCCGTCCCACGCCCAGGCGTCCCGGCTTCCGTACGGGGCCGACTGTGTCTGCTGCAACTCGGAGACCCCGGCCACAAAGCCGACATTGTTCTGAGATGCGACTCGGCTGGAACGGGACCCACCGGTGAGACCGATCTGACGCGTGCTCGTCCCGTCCCAGACCCACGCATCGGTGCCGCCACCGGCATCGGCGTCTCGAGTTGAAAACCCCGCTGCCTGGCCTGATGCGTTGAAGAACTGCACCTCGCTGAACTGGGAGCCGTCGCCTTGGGCGTACGCCCCGCCGACAAGTCCAATCCTACGAGTGGTGCTGCCGTCCGAGATCCAGGCGGATTGGCCGATGATTCCCTCGGCAGTGAAGTTCCTCGACACCCCCGCCGCGGAGCCATGGGCGTTCAGGGCACGCACTTCGGTCTGCCGATACCCCCGGTACGTGTGCGCAGCGTCGGTCAGGCCGACCTGAATGCTGCCGAAGCCATGCCAGATCCAGGCATCGTGGCCGAGGCTTGCATTGCCGTCGAAGCGAGCCGAGATTCCGGCCACCCTACCATCCGCGCTCCTATGCGTGACCTCGCTGTACTCGTAGCCGTAGCTTGCGGTGTACTCCGACCCAAAGAAGCCAAGCCGCTGAATCGCGTAGATCAGCGTCTCCTGGGCCAGAGCTGGCGAGACCAGCCCACCCATGCTTCCTGCGGCCGCCACGCTCATGATGAACCTTGCCGACATGTCTGTGCCCTTGCGCTTCCGCGCGATTGGTGAGTGTTCGGATCGAACCGCGAGGACTTGAGTTCTTGAGTCTCGAAGAGTCCACTCCGACTGCTGAGAAATCCGCGGCGCGAGAGAGAAGGCGCCGGTTCTCGATACACACGGCGGCAAACCAATCGCCGCCGCCCTGTTGCGCGCACGCGTCTTGCGGCCGAGCGCATCAAGATTGCGTGCATGAACGATGCGATTTCCGCATGCCACACGGGTCATCGGCAGGTCGAATTCCACGCAGAAGAACCAGCTCCCTGAACCAATAGTCTGATCGGGGTACTGGGCCTCGATCATGCCTGCATCCGCCTGACGGCGACCGCAGTTGAGCGCACACGAGACGGGAAGACCGTCGCTTCGTCATGCATGCCCGGGGCGATCCCCCGCATGACCGCGGTTCAGCAAGGTCCGCAGCATGAACAACCCCAAGGAAACACCCGCCCCCGCGAGTCCCTATTCGCGAGGGCGGGCTGGAGTCCCCGACGGTGTTGAGCCGCCGAGATGATGTGCGGGGTCGCCTCAGCGGCGGCGACGGCGCTGTCCGAGGAGGCCTGCGCCTCCGAGCAGTGCGAGCGCGCCGGGCGAGGGGATCGCGCTTCCGAGGGCGCCGACTTGCACGTGAATCGTCTGGTCGAAGATGTTCGCGTCGTAGGTCCAGCCGATGCTGGTGAACGTTCCCTCGAACATGATGACGCCGCTCCCGAAGTTCCCGACCAGAGACTTCGGGACTGGCCGTTCCAGAAATGACGCGCCGGTGTTCGAGGACAAGATCGTGAAGTCTGTATCGAAGATCCACGCGGTGTACGGATCTGAGGGGTCCCCATTCCATGCGCCGCCGTTACCGAAGTTCGCGAGCGCAATGATCGGGTTGGTGACCGGCCTCGAGAAAGTGAGCAGGTTGTGTCGGACAGTCGACCCCCAGAGAAGGAAGCCGAGGTGGTCGGGGTTTCCCGAATCGCCGGGCGCTTCCTGAACGTAGGTGGAAGTCAAGAACGGACGGTAATCGGGCCAGTGGTTCATTGCGGTTGGGTCCCAGTTCGCCGATCCCGATCCCTCGTAGTACACATCGACGCTCTCCTGTCCGACTTGGAGCGTCCCAGCACCCCAGCCGCTCGTGATGCCGATGCGTCCGCCCGATGTCCAGTCCGTCCAGGCGGCCAAGGCCGATCCAGCGGGAATCGCAGCGAGCGCGGCTGCAACGCCAACCGCAAGGGCGCGCTGCGAGCGAGACGAGCGAGCGAACGAGCAAATCATAGAAGAAGTCAACATTGCGAGTCCTTTGCGCCCAAGGCGCGCGCGCGAGAGAGAGAGAGAGAGAGAGAGAGAAAGAGCTCGACCCGCAGTGATGACGAGACCTGGGCGAACCAGACCACTCTCATCCACTCCGCAGCGACCATCGCTGCCGGTCGGGTCGTGCACTCAACAACACTGCGAAATCAAGACAGCGCGCACTTCACGATGTCGCGATGTTTCGCACGCTCGCGCATCGTTGCGCCGGCGGTGTGCCGATCGCGGCACAGGTCCAGCGCTCGCGCTTGCCTGCCCCGCTCCGGCGCGCGGCCGTATCGGTCGCGGCGGCACCCACGCCCGACCGGGGAGCTTCGGATGTTCACGAGGCTGTCGCTGCCGGCCGTTCGTTCGGTGCACTCGCTGCACGTGTGGCGCGCTCAAGCCCGAACCGTTTCGTCCGACAAGACAGCGGGATCCGACGCCTGATGGTGGAGCCGACAAGGCGAGAGCACGCGAGCTGACGCATCGGAGAAGCGGCTACGACTGACTCGAGCGCGCGTCCGCAGCATGGACAACCCCAAAGAAACACCCGCCCCCGCGAGTCCCTACTCGCGAGGGCGGGCTGGAGTCTCCGACGGCCTGCGCCGCCGAGATGATGCGCGGTGTCTACTCAGCGGCGGCGACGGCGCTGTCCGAGGAGGCCTGCGCCTCCGAGCAGTGCGAGCGCGCCGGGCGAGGGGATTGCATCGCCAAGCAGCCGGAAGTCGTCGACCTCATAGGTCATCTGCGTAGACCAGTCGACAAATCCGTTTTGGTGACTGCTGAAGTGGTAGCTTCCATTCCAATGGAAGCGGAACCCGATTCCACGAACACTCGCGAGGCTGAGCCAGGAAGGCATTTCACTGAAGTCGACCGTGAAGTTACCGAGGTCACCGCCCAGCTCAAAGGACTTGCTCCAAACGCCCCAGCTCAAGCCGTTCGTATTGACCGTCACCGTCAGGCGCAGTTGCGAGTCCGTCATGTTGACCGTCTGCACTCGTCCCGATCCAGTCACCTGGAGGCCGTGAAATCCCCGAAGATCCAAGCCACCAAACGGGTTCCCGTACCAGAATGCGGATTCGCCGTGGAACCAGTAGTACCCTTCGCCGCCCCAGGTGCGGACTCCTGAATCAATCGCAGCGAAGCCGGCGCCGACAGACCAAGATTCAAACCCGGGTCCGTACCCCCACGTCCTGGTGTTGGTGCTATTGGGAATGGGCAAGATCCCAGGATCGGTGTGCGTATCCCAGCCGCTTCCAGGCATCAGCGTGGAGTTGAAAGTCCCCGAACTGAAGTCATCGATGATGACGTCAGCCCGCGCGGCCGAAGCCGCGCACAACATCGCAATACTCGCGATGACACCAATCCCCGGCAAGCGATTCAGGCGGGATGCACGGCTGGAGGATCGGATGGAGAAGAAAGCGAGCATATCTTGTCCTTTGCTTGAGAGAGAGAGAGAGAGAGAGAGAGAGAGAGAGAGAGCTCGACCCGCAGTGATGAAGAGACCTGGGCGAACCAGACCACTCTCATCCACTCCGCAGCGACCATCGCTGCCGGACGGGTCATGCACTCAACAACACTGCGAAATCGAGACAGCGCGCACTTCACGATGTCGCGATGTTTCGCACGCTCGCGCATCGTTGCGCCGCCGGTACCCCGATCGAAGTACAAGTCCACCGCCCGCGTTTGCCTGCCCCGCTCCGGCGCGCGGCCGTATCGGTCGCGGCGGCATCCACGCCCGACCGGGAAACTGCGCATATTCGCGAGGCCGCGGTTACGTGCGTGCGCCGATGACTGCGCGCCTTGCGCAGCTGCGCCATGAGGCTACATGCCAGCAATCCCCCGCCACATGTAGATCGCTGCGGCCGCCGGCCGCCCATCGTCGACGCACGCGACACATGGCGGCACGCGCGCGCACGTCGGGCGTGCCTCAAGGCGGCGCCACGCCCGCAACGCGTGATCACACAGAGCCGAGGACCACTTGCGCGAGGTGCGCACGACTTCGGACGCCAAGCTTCCGATAGATGCGGCCCGACAGAGTCCCCACTGTATGCGTCGACACACCAAGAGCCTTCGCGACACCTGGACGGCTCATGCCGTCCGCGAGCATGCGCGCGATCTCGGCTTCACGCGGCGTAAGCGCCGAGAGGACAGCATCTGCCCGTGCGGCCCGATTGGGGTCAGGGCGATTCGAAATGAAGCGAATGACTGGCCATGGAGCCACTTCCTTTGCAAGCGGGCGCACTTGGAATGCCACGGCATACGGCGTTGCGTCGGACGAGGCGACTGACTCGGCGCCCGGGCCTCGCTTCTTGCTCCGTCCTTCGAGAGCTGAGAGATAGCGGGCGATCCAGCGGATCCGGGAACGCAACTCAATCTGCTCCTCCTTGGTGAGGTACGGGAGGTACGTGCCGACGAACGTCCACGCTGGCATGGCGGGCATAGGTTCCGCCTGCGAGGCCTCGATGATGCCTTGCATGCGTTTCGAGAACATCTGGCTGAGGACACCCGTGCGCCGAACAGCTTCCGGATCGGCGGCGTCGAAGCGAATGCAGATCTCGGGAGTGGTCACCCGATAGCGAATTTCACGGCTCGCACGGCCGGCCAGCACCTGGCGCACCAGACCCACGGCGCACAGCTCGTCGAGCTTGGCTTGCAGAACCCCCCTTGGCCTCTCCGTGAGCCGCATAAGCGTCTTGATGCTGAGGCGCGCTCGCGGAAGCTGCAGATGCCGGAGAATCTCCAAGGCGTCGACATCCGCGATTACGTCTGCGAGGCCGGGAGTATCGAACTGAAGTTCAGTCGGCATGGGTGTTCCCGTACGATAACGCAGTTGCTGTCGACCGCTGGCGATGCGCCGCAGGTCGCCCGTTGCCAAGCCGCCTGCGCGCGGCCATGTGCTCCGTCCTTCAGCGTCGGCGACGACGAAGCGTGAAGAACCCCCAAAGCGTTGCGATCAGGCCGGCAGCTGGTGCGGGGATCGGATTCGCCGTCATGAGGAAGACGCTCTGCCCTGACGTCTGGCCTTTGACGTAGCCGTAACCGACGATCGTCGCCAGAGCGTTGCTGAAGACCGGGCGCTGAAGCACCTGCCATCCGCTCAGCGTGAGACCTCCTTGGACAAGGTTTCCGAGATCGGTGATGCCGAGGTCAGGTCGGAAGATGAACGCGCGCTGCTCTGCTGGACCAACGCCCTCAGCGAAGTAGGTGTAGTTCCCAAGCAGGAAGCCCTCGTCTGTCAGCAGCGTTGCTTCCGAGAAGGTGTAGTTGTCGCTGAGCCGGAAGCTGCCGAGAATTCCGTAGGTGTGCTGGGTGGTCGAGTCGTAGTACCACGCCACCTGGCCGTTTGCGCTGTCTCCCATCATCCGCCGCGACCAACCCGCGGCGTGGCCAAGGTCGTTCAGGGCGATCACTTGGCTGTACTGATATCCGGAAGTTCCGGTGTAGTCCCCGATCCCACCCGTCATTCCCATCTGATGCGTACTGGTGCCATCCCAGTACCACACGTCCTGACCGTTGCCTGATTGCGCGCCCGTGATGCGATCGGAGGATCCAACCGCATGTCCGCTGGAGTTGAGAAACCTCACCCCGCTGTACTGATAGCCTCCGCTGCCGCAGTACTCGCCGCCGACGAGGCCCACCTGGTTCGTCGTGCCGCCACCCGAGACCCATGAGTCTCGTCCCAGATTCGCGCCGCCGACTCCGTGGCGTCTCGACCAGCCCGCAGCCTGCCCAGACGCGTTGAGATGGGTCGGCCTGCTTTCCTGGACGACACCCCAGCCCGAGATTGACCAGCTATACACGCCGCCGGTAAGCCCGACCTGCCTGGTTGTTTCGCCGTCCCAAACCCACGAATCCGCGCCGCCCTTGTCGCGCTCGGAAGTCCCTGCGACCTGTCCGCCCGCGCTTCCAATCCAGACGATGCTCGATCGTCTCCACTCGCTTGAAGGGTGCGATCCGGTCCAGTCGCTTCCGAGGAGGCCGACTTGGATGGTTGAGTTGCCATTCCAGACCCAAGTGTCTCGACCAATATTTCCGCCGCTTGAGTCGCTGAGCAACATCGAGGATCCAGCGACGACAGCACTGCCTACCAGCGCATAGACCGAACTGGACCGAAATCCATCCGCGTCTCTCGTGTAGTCTCCGCCGGTCAACCCGATCTGCACTGTGTCGGAGCCGTTCCACGCCCACGCGTCGTAGCCATTGTCCATGTTGGCCCGAAACCTCGTGGAGAGACCCGCGAAGTGACCCGTCTCGGTCTGAGCCACGACCTCGCTTTGGCGCCATCCGGAGTTTCCGTACTCGGGCGCCTCATAGCCAGCACCCCAGAAACCAACCCGCACCGTGCTCTCGCCGTTCCAAACCCACGCATCCGTCCCACCCCACCCACTACCCCTGACGGACGACACACCAGCAGCCTCCCCGGCCTGATTGAGAAACCTCGCCTCGCTGATTCGTCTACCATCGACGCCGGTGTATCCGGCGCCGGAAAGGCCGATCCGCTGCGTGGCGCTGCCATCCCAGATCCAGGAATCCTTGCCACCGTCGCCGAGGAACACGGATGAATACCCGACTGCCTGTCCAGCAGCGTTGAGTTGAGTCACGCGGCTCGTCCGCACTCCCCCGCTCGAAGTGTGATCGGCACCCCAAAGGCCGACTTGGATGGTCTGAAAGCCGTTGAAGATCCACGCGTCCTCCCCACGAGCTGAGGTGCCGGAGTAACGCCGGGTGTACCCGGCCACCGCGCCGCTTGCACTGATCCCCGTGGCATAGCTCCAGTGGGCGCCGTCGCTGCTGGTGTAGCTAGAGCCCAACAGCCCGAGTCGCTCGATCGAGTAGACCTGATAGTCGGGAATCCACTGGGCAAACGCCGCCGTCGGCGCTCCCATGATGCTTGCCGCCAGCAACGCAGGGGTCGTGCCCACAAGCGCGCGGCGCGATGAGATCAGCGGAGACGAGGAAAGAGGCAATGTGAGCGACTGCATGATGAAATCCGACTTCGAGTTCTTTGTTCACGCGACTTTGCGGCGGTCGTACACCGATGCGATGACAACCGAACCAATTCCCCAGCTGGGAACAACTGCAACCGAGTGGCACGCGCACGGCGGTTTCGTCTGTGATGCGACATTGTGAGGCGGTACTTGTCACAACGGCGCGGCAATCCGCGCACCCACCTCACCTTGTGCTGCCCGTGACTCGACTGAGGTACGGCAATCCCTCGCAGTTCCTGCTCCGGGACTCCTGCACCCTGACCAATAGATGTGCAGTGCTCCATCAAGCCCGGCATCGCCGCGTGCCGTGACTCGGCGCTGCGACGCGCGCACCGCGGCGTTGACGGGAACATGGCGTGAGATCGGATCCACGCACCGCATGCGAGCGACCATGGCGCAAACGCTGCAATGGGACCACCCGCGGCAGAACCCGCCGCACTCCCGATCTTCTCAAGCCTTTGCCTCGATGGACCTCGCTCAGGATGCGTTGTCGACCGACTCGCGCCTGCCGGCGGGCTTGACACCTGTCATGACCTGCACGAGATGTCCGCGAGTCCGCACCTGCAGCTTCCGGTAGATGCGCTTCGAAATCGTGCCAACGGTGTGCGGCGAAACGCCGAGCAACGTCGCGATCTTTGGACGGGAAAGCCCCTCGGCGAGGTGCCGCGCAACCTCGAGCTCGCGGGGCGCGAGCGACCGGACCTCGACGAAGTCCGCAGTCGCCCGAGCCTCGATCGCGTCGACCGCCACGAAGTCGATTGCAGGAGATGGATCGATCCGCGTGTCGAGCGGCCTCACGGTCAGCGAAACCGCATGCTGGCGGGGCGTCGGCTTCCCCTGGCTCCGGGAGGCATCCTGCAGGTATCGGGTCTCAAGCGTCACGAGGTACTCGACCGCCCGCATGCAGCGGGCGTGGAACTCGCGCAGTTCGTCCCGTGTCAGCGTTGGCAGGAACAGCGACTCGAACGACCATTGCCCCGGCGCATTCGCGTGCGGACGCTCTGCGGACTCGATCATCCGGCGAACGCGCTCGCGATCGGCTCGCATGAACGCATCGATGCGGCGGGCGACCTTCGGATTGGCGAGATCGGCAAGGACGCGTACCCGGCGGGCCACAGCGGCGTAACGAATGTTGCGGTTTTGCCGGGATGCTCGCTTCTTGACCACCAGCCCAACCTCCTCAAGAAGGTCAAGCTTCCCCAACACCTCGACCACGGGCTTCCCTGTCTCCCTCGACAGTGCGATGGCCGTCAGCGGTGTTCGATGCATCTGCAACCGCTTGAGCACATCGGCAGCGTCCCAGTCCTCCAGCGCCTGCATCAGGCGCGGGGACTCCGCGAGGGTGGTGACGGTCATGATCGCACGATCTCCGGGGATTCATTGCTCAGGTCGCACGGATGCACCTGAAACGCAACGCATAAAGCCACCCCGGATGCTGCGCGCGGCCGACAGGCACGCCCAGCGAAGCGAGCCCGCGTACTGCAGCCCGTCGACCCTACTCTATCCGTTCACGATCGAGGGCGTGCGGCGGCAGCCGCCCATGCTCACAGGCTCTTCTCGCAGCGCTGACGGCCCGCAAACAGCAGGTTGACCTTCGGGTCGACGAGGAGCTTGACGGGCTTGAACGCCGTCTCGACGCGGAAGTTCGCAGACTCGCCGCCGTCGAGCCGGACGGTCACATCCTGGAACGGCGCCTTCGCGCCCTCTTCCTTCGGCTTCTCGCCAAGCACGCGCACGACGACATCGATCGGAGTCGTGGATGCGCCGATTCCAGTCGCGATGTTGCGCAGCGAGCCTTCGGTCGCGTAGGCGCCCGCCCCGCTTCCCTCGGCAATGCGTGCGTCGGCGACCTCGAGCTCCGGGAACTTCGTCCCGAGGATCCAGTCGGCCACGAACGCATCGTACTTCGCCTGGTCGGGCGCATGCTCGCGCAGGCTCTCGACCATGTCCTCGATCAGCGGGAAATCAAGCCCTTCGGGCGTCTCGACGCCGTTCTTCCACTTGTCGACGAACGCGCGCAGGCCGGCAACCATCGCCTCCTCGCCCATCACGCCGCGCAGCATCCAGAAGGCGAATCCAGCGCGGTTGTAGGTGACGACCTGGTCGCCCGGGCGCGTGCCGTCGGTGCGGTTGATCGAGCGCTCGTCGTCGGGACTGCGACCGAACGCGTAGGCGCGCTCCCAGCGGCGCCGCAGCGCCATGCCCTGCTCTTCGCCCAGTTCGTGGTGAAGAAGCATAAGCGAGCTGAACTCCGCGAGGCCCTCGCTGATGATGTTGCCGCCTGGTCCCTTGCCCGGCATCACGATGTTGCCCCACCACTGATGGCCCGCCTCGTGGGCGACGATGTAGAACGCGATGTCGAGCGTATCCGCGTCCTCTCCGTCCTCGCCCTCGGCGCCACCGAGCGGCTTCGCGAGGTAGCCGATTCCTTCCGAGAACGAGATGTTGCCTGGGAAACCCTGGGCGTATCCCGCGAGCCCCGGGAACTGCGTCACGCGCAGGTTCGTCCACGGATACTCGCCGAACCACGCGCCGTAGCTCTTTCGTGCGGCAGCCAGCGCCCTCACCATCGTGTCGACGTTGTGCGGGGTGCGACGCGAGAAGTAGACGCGCGCGCCGTCGGCTTCCTTTGCCTCGAGCGGACCGCCGACGATGTTGAAGAAGCGCACGGGGTGCTCCGTCTCCCACACCGTACGCTTGCGGCCATCCTGTTCGGTCGACTCCTTCTCGACGCCGACGACATTGATGACCCAGTCGGACGGACCTTCGACCGCGAGACGGACGTCCATGTCCCACGCGGGGCCGAACGCAGGATCCACGCGTGACTTCCAGTGGTCGAGGGGATACTCGCGCGCATCGCGGCTGTTCTCATCGTCGATACCCACGCCCTCAGCGAACCCGACGACGGGCAGGAAGCTCGGGCTGAAGCTCGTCAGCACCACGCCCGAGGGCAGCAGGAACTCGCCCGCGCCCGCGCCGCTGCGCGACCAACCGCGCGGGAACTCGCCCTTCAGCGTGAAGCTGATGGTGACGGTCTCGTTGCGCGCGAGCGGCTTCGCGGGAATCACGACATAGAGGCCGCTGCGGTTCTCGATCGCGGGCAGCGGCTGGTCGCGCTTCTCGGGGTCGGTCGCGACGCCGTCGACGGTCCAGTCACTTGACTCGAAGTGGGAGCCGACCGTGATCGGCACCTCGGCCATCGGCTTCGGGTGCGGATTGCGCAGCACATAGGTCGCGGCGACCTCGAGCGAACGCGTCTCGGGGAAGAGCTTCACCTCGCCGTCGACCTTGTCGAGTGCCGGCGACGGTGCATCTTCCCATGTCTGCGAATTGCGCTTCCAATAGGCCTTCTGCGCGTCGCGCTGCGGCGCGCCTTCGTAGCCCGAGCGCACGGCGAGGCCTGCGTAGGTGCCGATGACAAGCACGGGGATCGCGGCGAGCACGGGCACGAGCGACGCTCGGAAGAGCGGCCACGGCTTCATGTTGTCCGCGACCGCGCGGATGTCGGGAAGGCGCCGCGGCCACAACTGCAGCGTCGCCACGATGAAGAACGCAGCGAGCGCGAGCATCAGCACGCGGTTCGTCGCGATCGCGGGCCACATGAAGTCGAGGCGGTCAAGCTCGCTCCACTCGATGCTGCTCCACATGTGCCACTTCGTGACCCAGTTCAGGTATCCGAACTGCGTGGCGAAGCCGGTGCCGATGAGCGCGCCGAGCGCGACCCCGTACACGACGAAGCGATTGCGCAGCAGCGCGTAGAGGAACGAGACGAATGCGCCCCAGACGATCAGCGTTGGCGCGAGCAGCACGCCGAGGATGAGGAAGAGGACCGGCACCTCGAAGTCGATCTCGATGCCCGTGTCGAAGTACTGCTTGCCGAGCACCATCGCGATCGAGAGCGACGCGCACACGATAATGACGAGCGCCATCGCCGCGTTCGCAAGCACCTTGCCCGCAAGCACCGACGCCGTCGGCACGGGCGAGGCGCGGAAGATGCCGCTGAGGCCGCAGCGCTCTTCGCGCACGAGGCTCTCGACCGTGTAGAAGAGGATGAGGAAGCACAGGAGAAGCGTGAGCGTGTTGAAGACGCCCGCTGCCGCGGACCCCGTGGTCACGAGCGCCTCTGTGTCGAACGGCCCTTCGCGGAATGCCGTCGCGCCCCACGACTGGAGCAGGATGATCGGCCCGAAGAGCCACAAGCCCGGCGACCGGAGGAGCGCGCGCGTCTCCGCGCGCAGCACATGCCAGGTGGCGCCGAGGAATCCGGGAGCGCGCACCGTGCACTCGAGCGGCCGCCCGCGCGCTGCGATCGCTGCATGCTCCGTCTCGCCCGCGCGCGGCGCGTTTGCAGTCGCCTGTGCCAGCAGCGCCCGTGGGTCACCGACGCGGAGGTCGTCATGCTCGGTGCGCGCGAGGCGACGCCCCGTCGACCACACGGCGAAGAGGCCGATTGCGACGAGCGCGAGACGGCTCAGGAGGAACGCGGCCTCGGGCGCGAAGGGCGCCGTGTTGTAGAACGCCACGCCGCGGTCCTCGTCGACGAAGGCGCGCAGCATCCAGCGCACGCCCGTCGGGTCGGCGTACTGCATGAGCTTGTTCAACGACAGCGGAAGCCACTGGGGATTGAAGCTCCAGACGAAGAAGAGTCCGGAGACGACGACGAGGACCGGAAGCGCGAACACAAGCACGGGCTGCCGCACGCGCACGCCGAGCCACATCGAGATGCCGCCGATGAACACCGTGAGCGGCAGCGTGATGACGAGGAGCGGCGCGAGGTAGTGCCAGAGGTTGAAGTCGCCGCGGACGCGCGAGTTCGGGTCGAGCGGGTAGAGCTCGTAGATCCCGATCTGCACCACGAGCCAGATCGAAAGGACAATCGCGATCACGGCGAGCGCCGCCGCGAAGCGCGAAAATGCGTAGCCAACATGCGAGATGGGCGTGGCTGCGATCAAGCGGTTGATGCGTCGGTCGAAATCGCCGAGGACAGGCATGCCGCAGATCACCGCCACGAAGAACGGCAGGATGAGCGCAAAGGTGAGGATGTCGGAAAATGCAAGGTTGAAGGCCGAGTTGATCGCGGTCTTCGCGCCGCCCGTGTCGGCGCTGCCCGTGCTCACCTGGACGCCGCCGGCGACGAAGCCGAGCGACATCAGCGCGAACACGACGAGCATGATGATGTGGAGCGGGCGCTTCCAGCTGTTCTTGAGCTCGAGAAGCGGAAACGCAAGGAACCGTGCGATCACGCAGCACCTCCGGCGAGCGCAGGCGCCGCGGTGCGCGAGAGCGCGGGCGGGATCTCATCGCTCGGGCAGCGCATGAGGACGAGATAGGCGTCCTCGAGCGTGCCCGTGCTCCGCGCGAAGCCTGTCGGCGGCACGCGGCCAGGGGCCACGAACACGCGCACGCGGTTGTTGCGCCCTTCGTTGAGCACCGCGCTGATGACGCGATGCTCCCTCGCGAAGGCGGGAAGCGCGTCGTCGGCCACGAAGCCCTCGTAGATGAAGCCGTCGACAGCGTTGCGCGCGGTGGCGGGCGTCGTGTCTGCGACGACCTCGCCCGCGCGGATCACGGCAAGCCGTGGGCACAGCGTCGAGACATCGTCGACGATGTGCGTCGAGAGCAGCACCACGCGGCCCGTGCTCATCTCAGAGAGCAGGCGGTAGAAGCGCTGGCGCTCCTCGGGGTCGAGTCCTGCGGTCGGCTCGTCGACGATCAGGACACGCGGGTTTCCTGCGATCGCCTGCGCGAGGCCGAGGCGCTGACGCATGCCGCCCGAGTAGCCGCCGACCTTGCGCTTCGCGGCCGCGGTGAGGTTGACGCGCGCGAGAAGTTCGTCGGCGAGCGCCCGTCGGCCCTTGGGGCCCGTGACGCCCTTCATCTTCAGCAGGAACTCGAGCATCGCCCGGCCCGAAAGATCCGGGTAGAACCCGAAGTCCTGCGGGAGATAGCCGAGACGCTCGCGCATGAATCGCGGCTTCTCGACCACATCGACGCCGTCGAGATACACCTTCCCCGCGGTCGGCTCGATGAGCCCCGCGACGATGTTCATGAAGGTCGACTTGCCGGCGCCGTTCGGGCCGAGGAGTCCGAACATGCCCTCGGGAATCTCAAGGTCGATGCCGCGCAGCGCGCAGACGGGGCCGGGATGGATCTTCACGAGCCCGCGAATCGCGAGGCCCTTGCTGGAGAAGCTGCCGGAGGGATCGCTCGTTGCGTTCATGGCCTTGGTCCTCTGTGGTTGATCTGACCGCCGTTCACTTCTTCACCGAGGCCGGGCGCACGGTCACGCTTCCCACGCTCGTCTCGATCCTGGCGTTCGCCTTCGAGGCATCGCCGATCGTCATCGTTCGCGTGTCGCCCCGGCCGGTCACGGAGCCGCCCGACAGATCGATTCTTCCCACGCTCGTCTCCGCCGTGACCGTTCCCTCCCACGCAGCGGGAAGGTCGACCGTGACGGATCCGTTCGAGGTCTCGAGCCTCAGGTCGCCCGTGGCGCCGTCGCCGAGCGCGACGGTGATGCTGCCGTTCGCGGTCTCCGCGATCGCCGAGGCTGCGCCCCTGATGTCGATCGAGCCGTTCGAGGTCTCCGCATCCACGGAGACGCTGTGGCCGTTCACCTTGATGGAGCCGTTCGATGTCTCGAGCCTCGCGCTGCCGGAGAACGCACCGACCGTGATCGAGCCGTTCATCGTCTCGGCGACGACGCTCGTGAGATCGGCGGCGCGCACCGTGACATGCGTGACATCGGAATTGACGCCGCTCCAGTTGCCGAGCGCACGCTTGGGCAGCTTCACCGAGATCCGGAGCGCTCCCGATGAGTCGGGCTGCGCCTCCAGCGCGGCCGACTTGAGCCGCGTGTCCGCCTCGGCCTGGTCTCGCCCGTAGCAGCGGACCTCCGCGCTGATCTCGATCCCGCTCGCCTCCGCATCCTCGATGAGCTCGATGCGGCCGTTCTCAACCGCGATGGTCACGGACTTGGCGTCCGCGACCTTCGATTCAAGCGTGGTGGTCGCGGACGGACCTGTGCCGATGCAGGCGGCCGAGCACAGGGTGGAAGCAAGTGAGAGCGCGCAGGCAGCGAGCGTGTTCATCGGTGGACTCCTTCGAGACTCGGGTGGTCGGGGCCGTCACGCAGACGGCCGAGGGCGTGCGTCTTCGGAATCAGTTCGCAGCCCTTTCGACCCGTGCGGCGTCAAGGAGCCGTCTCGGGGCCTTCGGGTGTCCACGCACGGTCGGTTTCCCCGACGCGCGTCTTGTGCAGCTCGACGCCGATCGCGTAGGCCACGAACCCGTCGTCGGTCGGGACCACTCGGATCTTGTTCACGGCGTTGCCGAACTCGGCCCGCGTCCAGGTAAGCCCGCCGTCGACGGTCTGGAACCCGTGTGGCATCGCACCGATCCAGCCACGCTCCTCGTCGATGAAGGCGATCCCGAAGGGCCGCACGGCATGGTCGGAGACGAGCGGCACCTCCCACCAGGTCTCTCCGCCGTCCGCGGTCTTCAGCACGAACCTCGCCTGCTTCGTCGGGTCGGGGTCGTAGGACTGCAGCGTGCAGTAGCCGGTCTCGTTCGTCGGGAATGAGAACTTCCAGGTGATCTCGAACGGCCGCTCCGAGCGATAGACCTCGCGCCAGGTGGTGCCGCCGTCGTCCGTGGCGAGGATCAGCCCATTCGACTGCGCCACGTCGGCGTGCGTCGCGGAGGCAATGAACCCGCGCGACTCATCGAGGAAGTGGACATCGAACGCCATGGTCGCGATCTCCGGCAGCTTCCCCTGCTTCCAGCTCTTTCCGAGGTCATCGGACCAGATGTACGCGGCAGGCCCGCCCACCCGGCCGACGCCGATGATGCGCGGGCGTCGATCGAGGTTCCCTGCGTTGACGAACGGGACGTCCACGACGGTGAACGCGCAGAGTCCGACGACGGGCGCGCCTTCGACCGCGGTGACGGCCTCCCAGGTCTCGCCGCCATCGTCGCTGCGGTAGAGCGGCGTGGGGTCGGTCACGCCGGGGAAGTAGCCGGGGCCGATGTTCCCCATCACCACCGTGCGATCGCCGATCGTGGCGAGGCAGCGTACGAAGGTCCCGGGCTTGTCGAAGACCTTGCGCCAGGTTGCGCCACCATCGGTGGTGCGAAAGATCTTTCCCGCGCCGTTCCCGTAGAAGCCCACGGAAGGCGACGAGAAGACGATGTCGTCCTGCTTGCCCGGATAAGGCTCCGTCGCGAGCTTCCGCCACGAGGGAAGCGAGGCGGACCGGTCGATCTCGTCCATCACTTCGGCGACGGCGGCCTCGATCTCGTCCTTCGTCTCGATCTTGGATTGCCACGGGGCGCGCACGCCCGACTCGAGCGCAGCGATCCACTCGAGGATTCGCTGCGGGAGGTCCGCGTCCCACTCCCCTTGCCCCATGAGCATCTGGCTCGCAAGCAGCGTGGGATGCGTCGTGAACGCGTGGTCCGCCTTGGGCATGGTGAGCACCGTGCCTGCGCCCGGCTCCCGCGTGTTCACGATGCGCGCGATGCGTTCATGGTCCTCGAGCGAGCAGACCCAGTCGTACTCGCCCCAGAGCGCAAGCACAGCGCCCTTCGCGTCCGCCCATGCGCCCTCGATGTTGATGTCCTGCAGCTCGTGGAAGAACCGCATGTGCCGCGTCGACATGTGGTTCGCGTCGAGCATGATGCCCTGCGACGGCTGCCGCAGCTCGGGCCAGCGCTCCCAGACATCGCCGAGCGTCTTCTTCTCGACGAGGATCATGGCGCTTGCCTTGGCACGCTGCTGCACGGCCTCCGTCACCTGCGCTGGCGTCGCGCCGGCAAGCTCGGTCTGGCGGCGCGTGTTCTCAAGCTCGTACTCGAACCAGGTCCGCGCGAGGGTGCCGTAGACGATGGTGCCGCGCACGAGCGAATCCTTCGCGAGATACGGCGCCATCACGCCGCCCATCGAGTGGCCGAAGACATAGATGCGGCTCGGGTCGACCTCGGGCATCGCGGCGAGCGCGCGCAGCGCAGCCATGTAGCCCTCGAGCTCCTCGTGGAACCCGATCTCGCTGCAGTCGGGCCCTTCGCTGTCGCCGAGGCCGGGCTTGTCGACGCGCATGGTCACGAAGCCCTCCTTCGCCAGGGTGTGGACGATGCGCGTGTCGACCACGTCGGGCCTGTCGGGGCGGTCGATGGTGTCGCAGATGATCCCCTGCACGTAGAGGAAGGCGGGGTGTCGCCCTTCGCGAAGGCGGAGCGAGACATCGGGCACGGTCGTGATCGTGCGCAGACGGTAGCCGCGCGGCACCTCGACGCTGCCATAGCGGACGGCGCTGCCGTCGACGGTCTCGTAGCGCGCCACAAGCGGAACCTGGACACCGAGCGTCTCCGCGCCGCGCTCGACACGCAGCTCGGCCGTGCCGCCCGCTCCGACAGCGCGCATTGCCTTCACGAACGAGTCGCGCCCCGTGATCGCGCGGCCGGAGACCTCGACGATGCGGTCGCGAGTCTGGAGCCCCGCCTTGTCGGCTGCGGAGCCCGCCGCAACGCTCGCGAGTTCGACGCCGCGCTCGGCGCCCTCCTCGCCTGGCGCTATGCCGACGCCGATCGGGCCGGGGCGCCTTGGGAGCGAGTCGACAGAGGCGCGCGGGGCGGAGGCACTTTGCGCCGGCTGGGCGTCTCGTGCCACCACAGAGAGAACGACGAGTGCGAGCATGAGCGAGATGGTTGTCATGAACTTCATGGTGTTGTCTCGAGAGCTGAGGTCTTGCCCGAAGGCGGTGCGGGCTTTCAGGTCTTCCGGCGTGGCTTGCGATCGGGCGAGGGCTGCGGCGCCGCGACTTCGGCTTGCGCGCGGAGTTGCGGGACTTTGGCGCTGCTTGGGGATGTGCGAGCCGCCGTTGGCTTCGCCGACGGTGGTGCGGGCGCGGCTGCGGAGGCGGCTGCGGATACACGCGTTGCGGCGATCCGCGCACCGCGCTTCCGGTGCACGGGAATAGCCGCGAACGCCACAAAGTAGAGGCGGCCCTCCCGCCTCAGCTTTCGCGCGTCCATGAACTCCTTCAACGCGACGAACATCCCGCGCAGTTCCTCGAACTCTGCCTGGGTCAGCCACGCCTGCTCGAACTTCACCGATGCATTCCGCTTCGTCGGTTCGTAGACGATCTGCTCCGCAGCCGTGGCGTCGCGCGCCGTCCGCGAGAAGAGCTTGGCGATCGACTGCGCCGACAAGTCGAACATCTTGTTCGTCGTGCGCGGGCTCAGGTCGCGGAGCCCTAGACGGAAGTCGTCGCCGGCGAGGTCGAACACCTGCTCGAAGCGCCGGCCTGACCGTCGGACCCCGGCCTCGACGACGGCCCCGATCTTCCGCAGCTTCTCGATGTGTCGGTAGAGCGTGTCGGCGGGTCGGTCGATGGCGGCCGCGATCTCTGCGATCGAGCAAGGCGCGAGCATACGCATGGTCTCGACGATCTCGAGACGGACGGGTGCGATGTACACGGCCCAGGCCTTCGGCGTGGTGATGAGGTGGATGGGCGGACGGGGCATGCGCCGAAGTCTACCTTGATATTGTCTTTCTTGCAAGAAATACAACCGTTGTTTTTCGACCGCACTGCAGAGCCTCCCCTGCTACCTTCAGGGGGTGCCCGACCGCTCCCGCCCGCCCGTCCGCATCTCCGAGCTCGACACGCGCTATCTCGGCATCACGGGCGGTGCGTCTGCATTCGTGGTGCACGGTAACAGCGGCGCCGTCCTCGTCGAGTGTGGCTGCGCGGTGGCCTTCGACGGGCTTGTCGGGCAGCTCGCGATGCTCGGGCTCTCTCCGCGCGACCTTGCTGCGCTCTTCGTGACCCACATCCACCTCGACCACGCGGGAAGCGCTGGGCACTTCGCGCGCGAAGGCGTGCCCGTCTTCGTCCATCCGCGCGGCGTGCGGCACCTCGCGGAGCCGTCGCGCCTGATCGCAGGGTCGCGCGCGGTGCACGGACCTCGCTACGACCGCTTCTACGGCGACCCGCTCCCGATCGCCGCGGAGCGGCTGCACGCCGTCGAGCACGCGGCCATCGTCGAGCGCGCGGGACTCTCATTCGAGGCGGTCGAGACACCCGGGCACGCGCGGCATCACCACGCGTGGCTTGTCGGCCATGCGGGCGGGCCGGCGGAACTCGTCTTCACGGGCGATGTCCTCGCGATGGTGTCGCCGGGGTCGACGCACATCTCGATTCCCGTCCCACCGTCGGACATCGACATTCCGGCGTGGCGCGTCTCGGTCGAGCGCCTCCGCGCCATGCACCGCGACCTCCGTGCGGTGCTCACCCACGGCGGCGAGCGGCCGCTCGGGCAACACCTCGACGCGTTCGTCGCGCGGATGAACGAGGAACTGCCTCTGCTTGCCGAGCTGGTGGAGATCGCGTTGCGAGACCCGATCGAGGCCGATGCGCGCTACCGCGATTTCCTGATTCCGCGCGCCCGCACCGCGGGCGTGCGCGAGGACCTGATCGCAGCGCTCCTCGGAAGGGCGTTCCGCGGAATGAACCTCGCGGGAACCGGAGAGGCGATCGCGGCGGGGCGCTTCCTCCCCAGCCTCTGAAACGGTGCCTGGCACCGTTTCCGTTCAGCCTTGGACGGACTCGAGAAACCGCTCGAGATGCCGCGAGATGAACCAGTCGAGCGCCGTGCGCGTCGCGCGCGCGTCCGCGCCCCACATCGCCACGCTCGGCTCGACGAACGCGAGGTCGGCAAGCACCTGCAGCTGTCCGTCGACCACATATGCCCTCGGGAGCCGTGTGCCGAAGTAGGCGCTCGCCGCGTTCGAAGTCGGGTCCCCGATCGCAACGGTCGGCTGCAGCAGCAACTCTCGGTCGTTCAGATACCAGAGGTCCGTCATCACGAGCGGGATCAGCGCGCGGTCGCCAACGACGCCCGCCCCCTGCTGCCGCTGCCACTGGCGCATCGCCGCGACGAGGCGGTTCGCGAGCGGCCTGTCGGCGATCTCGCCACGCGGGCTCGCCCCGACCACAACGGGAAGCAGCCGCGAGGTCTCGAGATCCATGTCGGGCGGCATCACCGCCCATGCAGCGTCGATGGCGGCATCCGCCATGCCCTGCGTGTGCGGAAGCTGCGGCTGCTGCGGGAACTGCATGGTTCCCTGCTATCGGCGCGATCGCGCCTCCCGCCGCAGCAGCGCGCGGCCCGATCACCCTCGCATGGCGAGATCGGGTCGCGGCTCGGGATAGGTCCAGCTCGAGAGCAGGAGCCGAAGCGGGTCGTCGGGACCCGGCATCTGCGCGTCAGTCGCCGCAAAGCGCTCGAGCCCGACCGCCTGCGCACCCCCCGCGACCGCTTCCGCGACCAGCGTGCGCACCCGCGTCGACTTCACGGCGCCCTTCCCAGCCACGTGCGACGACAACACGGGCAGATAGAACGCGTGCACACGATCGGCGTGGAGAAGCCGCACCTCGACGCCCGTGCCTTGACTCGTCACCAGCACCACCGTGTCGTCGACCGTCCACATCCTGCCCCTCTCGTCGACGAGCCAGCCCGCTCCGATCACCGCGTCGCGGCCGAACAGTCCCGAGACCCCGAGCTTCCGACGAATCCACGGATCGCGTCCGACGAGGTAGATCCCGAGTGCGATCGGAACGACGCCGAGCCAGTTCCACCAGACCAGCGGCGCACCGGACGCGAACGACTCGACAATGGGCCGCCAGAGGCTCTGCGGCTGGAAGATCAGGATCAGGCCGAGGAACCAGGTTCCCGCGGGGAACCGCGACACATCGAGGACCTCGGGTTCGGGCATGTGGCCAGCGGGCGCGAGCGCACCCATCGAGCCGATCGACATCGGGTTGACGAGTTCATTGTCGAGCACGAGCACCGGGCGGTCAGGGAGCGCAAGGAGCCCGCGATAGCTCGCAGGAGCAAGCATCGCGCCACGCGAGGAGCCGCGGTTGGGCAGAAGCCTGCCGATCGGATCCTCCAGCGCGCGCTGGTATCGGCGGGCGCGGTCCTCGCGCCCGACCTTTGCCGCGCCCACGAGACCGATGGCGAGGAACAGCCCGACCCACGCGAAGATCGCGCAGATGACGACCCCGACCCACCACCGGCCGGTCGCGTTCGCGAGCAGGACGCTCGCGCCGATGCCGACGGCGCCGGTCACGAGAAGGAGCAATGCGCGCCGGAGGATCGCCATGCTCGGGCGCGTGGCGCGGATCGGCGGAGGCGGAACCTGCGCGACGACCATCTTGCGGCCGGCGAGCACTTCGTGCAGCCACCCGGGGGGTGCGGTCTGCGCTGTGCTCATCGCAGGAGTCGCCCAAGCTCGGTGGAATCGAGGTCAGTGGAACAGCGGAAACCTGCCGCAGAACGCGCGAATCTCGCCGCGCACGGCTTGAATCGTCGCCGCATCGCCCGATGTACCGAGCACGCGGTCGATCCATGCTGCGACGAGCTCCATCTCGGCCTCCTTGAGACCGCGCGTCGTGAGCGCGGGAGTGCCGAGGCGCAGGCCGCTCGTCACCATCGGCGGACGCGGGTCGTTCGGAATGCCGTTCTTGTTGACGATGATCCCGGCCTTCTCGAGCCACTTCTCTGCGTCTGCGCCCGTCAGGTCGGCCGAGCGCGCGCGCAGGTCGACGAGCATCAGGTGGTTGTCGGTGCCGCCCGAGCAAAGTCGGTATCCGCGCGCGACCAGCGCGGCCGCCAGCGCCTGCGCGTTCTTCACGACCTGCTGGCAGTACGCCTTGAACTCGGGCTTGAGCGCCTCGCCGAAGGCGATCGCCTTCGCGCCGATCACATGCATGAGCGGCCCGCCTTGCGAGCCGGGGAAGACCTTGCGGTCGACCTTCTTCGCGACCTCCTCGTCGTTGGTGAGGATGAGGCCGCCGCGCGGGCCGCGCAGCGTCTTGTGCGTGGTCGTCGTCACGACATGCGCGTGCGGGAACGGCGACGGATGGACGCCCGTCGCGACGAGCCCCGCGATGTGGGCGATGTCGGCCATGAGCACGGCGCCCACCTCGTCGGCGATCGCGCGGAAGCGCGCGAAGTCGATCACGCGTGGGTACGCGGAGTAGCCGCAGATGATCATCTTCGGCTTGGTCTCCTTGGCAATGCGGTGAATCGCGTCGTAGTCGAGGAGCTCCGTCGCGGGGTCGAGGTCGTACTCCGCGATCTTGTAGAAGGTGCCCGAGAAGTTCGGCTTGAGGCCGTGCGAGAGGTGGCCACCCGACTTGATCGGGAGCGACAGGATCGTGTCGCCCGGGTCGCACATCGCCATGAAGGTCGCCGTGTTCGCGTTCGCGCCGCAATGGGGCTGCACGTTCGCGAACCTGCAGTTGAAGAGCGCCTTCGCGCGGTCGCGCGCGAGGTCCTCGATTCCATCGTGGAACTCGCAGCCTCCGTAGTAGCGCTTGCCGGGGTACCCCTCCGCGTACTTGTTCGTGAGCCACGAGCCGACAGCGTGCATCACCTCGGTCGAGACATGATTTTCGCTCGCGATCAGCTCGAGCGTGGTCGCCTGACGCTCGGCCTCCTGGGCCATGAGGCGCGCAGCGGCGGGGTCGTAGCGTTCAAGCATGGCGAGCAACTGCGCGCTCATGGCATCGAGCGGGATGTCGACGGGGAACCCGGCGGGCATGGTGCGGGACGCGGACGGAGCGGCGGTCGCGGAAGTCGCAGGAGTCGCGGAAGTCATGGCGGGGATGGTAGTCGAGGCGCTACCCTGCGCACATGCGTCCGCGGGCCCGCGACGGCATCATCGAGTCGGAGATCGGCACGCTCGCGGTCGGGCGCAGGGGCGTCCTTCTCGCGGCGGAGTGGCTTGTCGGCCGAGCGTCGCAGCCCGACTTCGACCGCCGCGACGAGATGGCCGCCGGCTTCGTCGAGGCCTATCTGCGCTACTTCCGTGGACACGACTGGCTCGAATCGTTCCGCACGCTCCCGATCGGCGACGGGACGCCCTTCCAATGCGATGTCTGGCAGGCATGCCGTTCGATCGCGCCCGGCGAGACCCGCACCTACGGCTGGATCGCCAAGGAACTCGGGCTGAAGCCGATCCACTGCCGCGCCGTCGGCAACGCGCTCCGCTCGAACCCGCTCCCGATCGCAGTCCCCTGCCACCGCGTCGTCGCCGCATCGGGCCTCGGTGGATACGCGGGCGCGCGCTCGGGCGCCCTCTCCGACATCAAGTGCCGACTCCTCGCCTTCGAGGCCGCGATGCGCGCCAAGGCGTGATAGAGTCAGCGCCCCCGCTTGACGCGGGAAACGTGGAGGTTGCGCGCATGAAGCTGACGATGGTGGGCACAGGCTACGTGGGGCTCGTGACGGGAGCCTGCTTCGCGGAGACGGGCCAGCAGGTCACCTGCCTCGACGTCGACGAGCGCAAGATCGCCATGCTCCGCCGCGGTGAGAGCCCGATCTACGAGCCAGGCCTCTCCGAGATGATCACCCGCAACTCGGCCGCAGGCCGCCTCTGCTTCACCACCGACAAGCTCGAGGCCTATCGCGACGCGGACGTCGTCTTCATCTGCGTCGGCACGCCGAGCGACGAGGACGGCAGCGCGGACCTCCAGTATGTCCTCCGCGTCGCGGGCGACATCGCCGACGCGATGAACACTCTTGGCGGCGCCCAGCCGACCAAGACCGTCGTCGTGAAGAGCACCGTGCCTGTGGGGACGAGCCACAAGGTGCGGGACCTCATCGCATCGCGGACGACTATCCCCTTCCACATCGCGGACAACCCCGAGTTCCTCAAGGAGGGCGACGCGATCAACGACTTCATGAAGCCCGACCGCGTGGTGTGCGGCGTCGAGAGCGAGCACGCCGCGGCGGTGATGCGCGAGCTCTACGAGCCGTTCGTGCGCCAGGGAAACCCGATCTACATCATGGATGTCCGATCGGCGGAAATGGTGAAGTACGCCTCGAACGCGATGCTCGCGTGCAAGATCTCGTTCATCAACGAGATCGCGAACCTGTGCGAGCGCTACGGCGCGAGCGTGACGAGCGTGCGCGAGGGGATGTGCGCCGACAAGCGCATCGGCAACCAGTTCCTCTACCCGGGCCTCGGCTACGGCGGCTCGTGCTTCCCGAAGGACACGCTGGCGGTCGTCTCGATGGGCCGCGCCGCGGGCTTCGAGTGCGAGCTGAATGCGGCGGTCCACCGCGTGAACCAGGCGCAGCGGCGGCACTTCTGGGGGAAGATCGAGGGCGCCATGGGCAAGGACCTGCGCGGCAAGCGCCTCGCCTTCTGGGGCGTCGCCTTCAAGCCGCGCACCGACGACATCCGCGAGGCGCCGTCGATGACGCTGATGCGCCTCGCGCTCTCGGCGGGCGCGCGCGTGCGCGCGTTCGACCCCGTCGCGCTCGAGAACCTCGCGAAGGAGCTTCCCGAGGCGGAGCATGCAGCCGACATGTACGACGCCCTCGAGGGCGCCGACGCCCTCGTGATCGCGACCGAGTGGAACGAGTTCCGCGCCCCCGACTTCGAGCGCATCGCGGCGCTCATGCCGTCGAAGCTTGTGTTCGACGGACGAAATCTCTACAAGCGCGAGGCAATGGAGGCCCGCGGGTTTGCGTATCACTCCGTGGGACGAGCACCAGTTCTCCCGCGGAACCGCGCATCCGCGCAGCCGGCGCATCCCGTGCGCTGAACGCTGCGGAGCGGGCGGGAGCCCTGCGTCCGCAGGCGCTTTGGCGCGGGCCACGCCGATTCCTGCCGCGAGCTTGAAGCCGCTCGAGGAATCGGTCGAGAAACCGCAACGGGACGCCGGCGGATCGGCGACCGCGTGCTGTGCCCCGCTTCGCCCCGATGGGCGGAGCCGGTCGTCGAACCCGAAGGGACACGCACATGTCGGTTCTCACTTATCCTTCCACCGTCGTGGCAGAACTTCTAGTCTCAACACCGGAAGGCGAGGTCCTTCTCAACCGCAAGCTCGATCCGGTCAGAGCCTACTGGGTCGGCCGTGAATCGTCGTGCGACATCGTGATCGAGAACGCCTCGGTGAGCCGGCGCCACGCGCTTGTCTTCCAGGCGAACGGACGCTGGCTCGCGTGCGACGCGGGGTCGCTCGGCGGGCTCGAGACGGAGCAAGGCGCCGTGCGCGCGACCCCGCTCTCTGCGGATGCCTGGATCAAGGTCGGATCGGTCTACCTGTGGCTTGCGGGAGGCGCGCCCGACGCCCCTGATTGGATCGACGCCCGTCCTGACGCGGCTTCGAGCGGGAAGCCCGGGCGGCGCGTGCATCTGGCGATCGAGGATCTCGCCGACACGGAACCGCGGGCCTTGCGCGAGGTGCTCGTGGTGACCGACCACGCGGGTGCCGTCCACCTCTGCGCCGATCTCGGCGGGCTCGCTGCCACGAAGGGCAGCGGCACCCCTCGGCTGACGATCGGACGCGCCAACTCGATGGACCTCCAGATCTGCGACCCTTCCGTCGACCCGCTCCACGCGGTGATCGCGCTCGGCAGCGAACGGTGGTCGCTTGTCGACGCCGGTTGCGCGACCGGCATCTTCTTCGAGGGAAAGCGCTGGTATCGCAAGCGCCTCGAAGACGGCATCACGCTTCCGATCGGGAACTACCGAGTGTCGGTGCAACGGATCGCCGCGACCACGGCGCCCCAGCCCGCCACCTTCCTCGCACCCGCCGGCAAGTCGCGCACGGACCCGAAGCGCCCGTCGGCGTTCCTCGACGACTCCGACGACACGCTCGGCTGAGCGGCGGCGCCGGGCCGTAGGCCTCCCAAAACCCGTGTTTTCCCGAGGTTTGCGCGTGAAACGGCGAAAACCGCGAAAAACAGAGGCTTTTTGGTGCCTTCTGATCCTCGAAGCCCTTGCATGGAAGGTCCAACCCCTTTATTTTCCCTGAATCTGACAAGCAAGGAGCTTGTCGCAAAGGCACGAAAGGATTCCTCCATGGCCAGCAAGATCAAGATCACGCCCGCTTCCAAGGTCCGCACCAAGGGTTCCATCTACAAGGACATCGCTGCAGTCACCGGTCTCTCCCGCAAGCAGGTCGTCTCGGTGTTCGACACCATGACCGACATGCTCAAGGCCGACCTCGGCAAGAAGGGCTGCGGCACCTTCAACCTCTTCGGTCTCGCGAAGATGCGCACTGTGATCAAGCCCGCCACCAAGGCGCGCAAGGGCAAGAACCCCTTCACCGGCGAAGAGATCACCATCAAGGCGAAGCCCGCGAGCCGCAAGGTCCGCATCCGCGCCATGAAGGGTCTGAACGAGAGCGTCTGAGTTTGAGCGCTCGCGACTTGATTTTCGGGCCGTGCCTTCGGCTCGACCCGAAAATCCTCGCTCGCTTTGGCGATACGAACAAAACACGCGCCGCGAGAACCGCGGCGCGTGTTCGTTTTCTGGGCGGTCGCCGCTGCGGCGGCTCGCGTCAATTGGGCGGTCGCCGCTGCGGCGGCTCCCTCTGGCGTGCATGACGCGTGAACACTGCGTGAACACTGCGTGAACACTGCGTGAACACTGGCGTGCATGACGCCTGTTCGCATTCGGAAGCGATCGACTTGGGTGCCCGCATGCTTCAGCATGCGGAACGGAGGATGTCCGCCGTCGACTCCGAGGGCTTTCCGTTCCGCAGACTTCGTCTGCGGGCACTCATCGCCGTTCGACTCCGACGAACTGATTCGTGCAGCACGGAATGCACGGGTGCCCTTGGACGAAGTCCAAGGAACGGATGATGTCAGCCGTGCATCGCAAGGCGCCTGCCTACGGCAGCCGCCGCTACGCGCCCCGCCGACACAGGAACCGCCCCGCTCACCCGATCGCGCGGCGGAGCGACCCGCCGTGCGCGGCGAGCGTGCGTTCGGCCTCTGCGCGCGTCTCGCTGCGGGCGCGCATGACGAGCGCGATCTTCAGCAACCCACCCGCCGCCTCGAGCTGCGCGAACGCCTGCTCGCGCGTGTCGTTCGGGAAGAACTCGCGGTAGATCCGCAGCGCGCGGTCGACGAGCTTGTCGTTCGTCGCCGCAAGGTCGACCATCAGGTTGCCATAGGTCTTCCCGACCCGCACGAACGCAGCGGTCGTGATCGCGTTGAGCGCGATCTTCGTCGCGGTTCCCGCCTTGAGGCGCGTCGAGCCCGTCAGGATCTCGGCTCCCGTCGCGAGCACGATGCGGTGGTCGCAGTGCTCGGGCTGCGCGTGCGGCGCGCAGGTGAGGAACCCCGTCACGGCGCCGCGCGCCTTCGCGAGCCGCAGCGCGCCGAGCACATACGGCGTCGTGCCTCCCGCGGCGATCCCGAGGAACGAGTCGCGTGCATCGAGCGAGAGGCGCTCGAACTCGGCCGCGATTCCCTCCTCCTCGTCCTCGCGGCCTTCGCTCGACCTCCGCAGCGCGCCATCACCGCCCGCGATGATGCCGACCACCTGCGCAGGGTCGCTGCGGAAGGTCGGCGGGCACTCGCTCGCGTCGAGGACGCCGAGGCGGCCGCTCGTCCCAGCACCCGCGTAGACGAGCCGCCCGCCGCGCGCGAGCGACTCGGCCACCGCGTCGACGAACGCGGCGATCGCGCCCGCCGCCTGCTCGACGGCCTCGACCGCGCGACGCTGGTCGTGCGCCAGAAGCGCGACGATCTCCGCGCTCGCGAGGCGATCGAGCTCGTACGACGCCTCGTGCCGCTGCTCCGTGGCGACATGTGCGCGGTCGGGTGGAAGCTGGGTCATGTGCCCTCCTTGGGCGTCTCCGCGCCGTTGGAGGCGGCGCTTTCCTGCGATGAAGCCGCGTCCTTCCGCCCCCACGCGGGGGCCTCGGGCGCCAGCGCCTCCACGAAGAACGACCATCGCAGGCTCTCGACCGACGGGCTCCAGATGCCGTGGTCCGCCTTCGGGAACATCATCATCGAGAAGGGCCTGTTGAGCGACTGCAGCGCATCCGCAAGCGCGAAGGTGTTGTTCGGGTGGACATTGTCGTCGAGCATGCCGTGGAGGAGCAGGAGCTTCCCCGTCAGCTTCCCCGCGTTCTTGATGCAGCTTCCCTCGTCGTAGCCCTCGGGGTTCTCCGCGGGCGTGCGCATGTAGCGCTCGGTGTAGATCGTGTCGTAGTGCCGCCAGTCGGTGACGGGTGCGCCCGCGACCGCCGCGTGGAAGACATCGCCGCGGCGCACCACGCCGATCGCGGCCATGTACCCGCCGTAGCTGTGGCCCGTGATGCCGACGCGCGTGCCGTCGACGAAGGGACGCGTCGCCGCCAGTTGCGTGACCGCAGCGGCCTGGTCGTCGATGTCGACCTGTCCAAGGCGCAGGTAGGCGGCGCTCTCGAAGGCCTTGCCGCGTCCAGGCGTGCCTCGGTTGTCGACCGTGACGACGAGGAAACCGAGCGCCGTGCGCGGGTCGCCCGCGCTGAAGCGGTCGACGACGAGGCGCACGGTCGGACCGCCGTAGGTGTCGACGATGACGGGGTACCTGCGCGAGGGATCGAACGCGGGCGGATAGGCGATGCGGCCGTAGAGGTCCGTCTTCCCATCGGCGGCCTTCACGGTGAAGAGCTCGCTCGGCGTGAGCCCTTGCGTGGCGAATCCCGCCGTGCTTCCCTCACCGAGACGCGCGACGAGCACGCCTTCGACGCGCGCGCCCGAGCCACCCGCGACGGGCGCGCTGTAGACGACATCGTGCTTCGGCTCGGTGGTCGTCTCGGCGGTCGCGATCACGAACGCGCCGTCGGGCGAGATGCGGAACTTCGAGTGATGGTGCTCGGGCGAGGTGATGCGCACCGAGCCCGATCCGTCGAGCTTCGCCACATGGAGCTGCTGCCGCACGGCGACGGGCGCGCTCCACGCCGTGAACCAGAGTTCGCCCGCCTCCTCGTCGACGAGCACGATCGACTCCGCGGGCCAGTCGCCCGCCGTGACGGTCGCCAGATGCGCCCCGTCGAGCGATCGCAGCTCGTAGTGCTTGAGGCCCGTCTTCTCCGTCTCCCAGAGGAAACGCGTGCCGTCCGCGAGGAAGCGCATCTCGGGTCGGTTGTCCTGCCAGGTGTCCTGCCGTTCGGAGACGACGAGACGCGACGCGCCCGTCTTCGGATCCGCCAGCAGGACCTCGAGCACATCCTGCCGCCGCGGCGTGCGCGAATAGAGAAGGCCGCTTCCGTCGGGCGTCCAGCGGATGTTGTAGATGTAGTGCTCGGCATCGGCGCGCGCGCCAGACGCCTCGGCGAGGCAATCGATCTCGACCGTCTCGCCCGTGGCGACTTCGTGAACGAGGAGCGATGCGACAGGGTTGTCGGCGCCCGCCTTCGGATATGCCTCCGTGAGGACGCGCGTCGAGAGCTCGCTCCAGCCGCCGACGATGTGGAAGTCCTTCACCTTCGATTCGTCGAACCTGTAGAACGCGAGATACCTCGAGTCGGGGCTCCACCACATCGCCGTCGTCTGGTCGAGCTCCTCGCCGTAGACCCACGACGCCTGGCCGTACTTGAGGTCCTCGCCGCCATCGCTCGTCACGGCCACACGGCCGCCCGACTTCGCCTCGAGGAAGAGGTTGCCGCCCTCGCTCACCGCGGTGAACGCGCCGTCGGGGCTCTCTGCGCGCGTGAACTGCCGCCCGCGCGGCGGGCGACGCCCGTCTTCGCCGCGCTCCGCGCGCGACGCCTGCGCAGACTCGCTCGGCGCGCCGTCGGCAGCGCGGATCTCACCCGTCTTGAGGTCGAGCGTCCTCCATCCGTCCTTCGAGAACCAGAGGAGGCGGCTGTCCGTGTCCCAGCGCGCGTCTGCGATCTCGCCGCCTTGCCCGATCCCTCCGAGCGCCGCCTGCAGTCGCCGCATCTCCGCCCCACCGGGAAGCTCCGCGATCGGCGTGTAGGTCTGCGCCGAAGCGACCGATGCGATGAATGCCACGAGGCACGCCGCGACGGCGGAGCGACCGACGGGGGCGAACGAACGGAGGACCTTGCAGAACCCGCTGCGAATCATGCGCGCAGCGTAGCCCCATCACACCCGCGCGTGGCGCGCGAAGCGGCGGTAGCGCTCGGCGAGATCCGCGGGCGTGGCGCGTGCGACGCCGTCGAGGCTGAACGCGCCGATCGTGAAGCTCGCCATTACGGTGCCCCACGACAGCGCCTCCTGCAGCGTGTCGAGGTCGGATCGCCCCGTGCGCGCGAGGTGCGCCATGAAGCCGCCCGCGAACGTGTCGCCCGCGCCCGTCGGATCGACCACCATGTCCTCCTCTGCGGGAAACGCGGGCACGACCGCCACGCCGTCGCGGTGGACGAGGACGGCGCCGTGCTCGCCCTTCTTCACGACCGCGAAGGTCGGCCCGTATCCGAGGATGCGGCGCCCCGCTGTGATCGCGTTGCGGACGCCCGTCAGCTGCGCGGCCTCGGAGTCGTTCAGGACGATGCCGTCGACCTTCGAGAGGAGATGCACGAGCTCGTCGTGCGCGACATTGATCCAGAGGTCCATCGTGTCCGCGACCGCGACCGCGCGCGACGGCACCTGTTCGAGGAGCTGCGCCTGCACAGCGGGATGTGTGTTTCCGAGGAAGACGAACTCGCTGTCCGCGAAGACATCGGGCACGCGCGGCGGCGCGTCGGCCACGACGCCGAGCTCTGTGAAGAGCGTCTCGCGCTCGTTGAGGTTGAGGAGGTACTTCCCGCCCCACGCGAAGGTCTTGCCGCCCGCGCGCGTCTCGAGGCCGCGCAGGTCGACGCCGCCGAGGCTCTCGAGCATGGCGCGGTGCGATGGCGGCAGATCGTCGCCGACGACACCGACCAGCCGCACGGGCGTCAGGCGGCTCGCTGCGGACGCGAAGTAGGCGGCGCTTCCGCCGAGCACGCGATCCGCGCGCGCGGACGGCGTCTCGACCGTGTCGATGCCGATCGTACCCGTGACGAGGAGCGGCCGAGCCACGGCCGGTGCTGCGGAGGATGCGTCTGCTGCTTTGTTCGCGTGTGCCATCGTGGTTCGTGCCTTCCCGTGCGTGCTTCGGCGCGCAGCGCCAGCGTGTGTCGCGCGGCTCACGCGCGCTTCTGGACTCCAGGCTGCGCCGCCTTCTGCTCGACGAAGCTGCGCATGAAGCCGTAGCCGAGCGCCGTGCCCGCGAGCGCACCCGCGGCCATGTCGGTGGGCATCACGCGGAGGAGGCGCGGCAGCGTGCCGTCGACGAGGCCTGTCGCGAGGTTTCCCTCGAGCGTGAAGGCGAGGAATCCATAGGCAGCGGCGAAGGCCGCCATCGGCGCAGCGGCGAGATAGACGGGCTGCGTGCGCGGCGCGAGGAGTCGTCCAAGCGCCCCCGATGCAAAGCCTCCGAGCACCGCTGCGCCGAGCGCCTGGCCCTTCGTGAGCGTGGCCGCTGCGAACCACACCACGACCACACCGAGGACTCCCGCGAGCCATGAGATGCGGGCGCTGCGGCCCGTCGGCGAATCGATGTCGTCGTCGAAGGTCTTGGGGACATCGGGGAGCGGTCCCGCGAAGCGATAGATCGCGGCGCTTGCGAGCACGACGAGCGCGGTCCAGCCAAGCGCCTCGAGCGCCACGAGCCGAAGGTTCGCCTCGCCGAAGACAAGGTCGCTCACGGTGCCAGAGCGCATCGAGAGGATCGCGACGCCCGCGCCCAGGACGAAGAGTCCGACGACCGCGTTCGCAGCGCGCCCCGCCACGGCGGCGAGGCCCGTCGACACGGTGAAGGCGATGAGAAGCGCTCCGATCGCGAGGATCGGACGCGCGGCCGCTGCGATGGTCGGGCCTGCAACGCCGCGGTCGCCCGTGAAGGCGGGAACCGCGAACGCAAACACGAGCGCCGCCGCGATGATGGCGACTGCAACGATGAGGAATCGGCGGCCCGACGGGTCCATCGCCGCAGTGTGCGCGAAAGCGCGGCCACCCGCAAGCAGCGCGCGTCCGACAGGCGGTTCCCCGTATAGTCCCCGCCCGCATGCCCGCGAACCCGACCGCGCCGAAGGCGTCCCTTCCATCCACCGGCCTTCCGTCCCACATTGTCCTCGACGGTTCGCCGCTCTCGATCGTGGACCTCGTGCGCGTGGCGCGGGCGACTCCTGCGTCGCCCGTTCGGCTCGAGCTCGCGCCCGCCGCACGCGAGCGCGTCGAGCGCGCGCGGCGCGTGGTCGACGAAGCCGTGCGCGGCGGCCGCGCTGTCTATGGCCTCAACACGGGCTTCGGCAGCCTCTCGCGGGTGAGGATCGAGCATGACCGCGCCTGCGAGCTGCAGCGGAACATCATCCGCTCGCACGCCTGCGGCGTGGGCGAACCGCTGCCGCGCGAGGTCTCGCGGGCGCTCATGGTCACGCTCGCCGCAAGCCTTGCGCGCGGCGTGTCGGGTGTGCGCGTCGAGACGCTCGAGCGCCTGATCGAGTTCATCAATCACCACATCGACCCAGCGATCCCGTCGCGCGGCTCCGTCGGCGCGTCGGGCGACCTCGCACCGCTCGCGCACGCTGCGCTCCTTCTCCTTGGGGAAGGCGAGTGCTGGGTCGACGGCCGCATCGAGCCCGTGGCGTGGGTCGCGCGCAGCCGCGACATCGAGCCGATCGAACTTGCGGAGAAGGAAGGCCTCGCGCTTCTGAACGGCACGCACCTGATGTGCGCGACGGGCGCGCTCCTGTGCCATGATTTCCGCAGCGTGTTCGACGCCGCGCTCGCGGCGGCGGCCATGGCGATCGACGCAGCGAAGGCAACCGACGCGTTCCTCGACGCGCGCATCCACGAGGTGCGCCGCCAGCCGGGGCAGATCGAGGTGGCGACGCGGCTGCGCGGCCTGTTGTCAGGGAGCGAGATCGTGGGCTCGCACGCGGAGAACGACCCGCGCGTGCAGGACCCGTACTCGCTGCGCGCGATGCCGCAGGTGCTTGGCGCGGCGCTCGACGCGTTCGCGTTCGTCGAGGCCGCGGTCGAGCGCGAGCTCGGCGCAGTCACCGACAATCCCCTCGTCTTCGCGACCGACACGAAGGGTTCAAAGGAGAGCGGCTCGGGCGACATCATCTCAGGCGGCAACTTCCACGGCATGCCGCTTGCGATCGCGCTCGACCTTCTCGCCGTCGCGTGCAGCCATGTCGCTGGAATCAGCGAGCGCCGCACCTTCTGGGTGGTGTCTGGCTTCGACCAGTTCGTGGCGCACAAGCCGTATCTCGCGAAGGACCCCGGCGTCGAGAGCGGCCTGATGATCGCGCAGTACGCGGCCGCCGCGTGCGTCAACGAACTCGCGGGCAACGCCACGCCCGCAAGCGTGACCAACATCCCGACGAGCGCTGGCATCGAGGACTACAACAGCTTCGGCGCCACGAGCGCGCTGAAGGCCACGCGCAGCGTTGCGCTCGCACGAAGCGTGGTGGCGATCGAACTGCTCGTGATGGCAGAGGCGCTCGAGGCGCATCGGCCGCTCAAGTCGGGCGCTGGCGTCGAGAAGGCGCACGCAGCCGTGCGCACCGTGGTGCCGAAACTCTCGAAGGATCGCGTCCTGTCGCCCGATATTCGCGCGATCGAGAAACTCATCTCGCACGGCGCGTTTTCGGCGAGGTAGCGCCCCCGCTACACTCGTCGCATGACGACGCAGCAATCGCATGTCGACGCTCCCGCCCGCGTGATCCGTGCTCCGCGCGGCAACACCCTCACCTGCAAGTCGTGGGCGGCCGAAGCCGCCATGCGCATGCTGATGAACAACCTCGACCCAGAGGTCGCGGAGCGCCCCGAGAACCTCGTGGTGTACGGCGGCCGCGGCCAGGCCGCGCGCAACTGGGAGTGCTTCGACGCGATCATCGCGAGTCTCAAGAGCCTCGCGCCCGACGAGACGCTGCTCGTCCAGAGCGGGAAGCCCGTCGGCATCGTGCGCACTACGAAGGATTCACCGCGCGTCCTGATCGCGAACTCGAACCTCGTGCCGCACTGGGCCACGCAGGCGAAGTTCGACGAACTCGCGGCGAAGGGCCTGATGATGTTCGGCCAGATGACAGCGGGCTCGTGGATCTACATCGGCACGCAAGGCATCCTGCAGGGCACCTACGAGACCTTCGCCGAGTGCGCGCGCCAGCATTTCGGCGGGTCGCTGCGCGGCACGCTGAATGTGACGGGCGGCTGCGGCGGCATGGGCGGCGCGCAGCCCTTGGCGATCACGATGAACGAAGGCACCTGCCTCATCGCAGACATCTGCCGCGAGAGGCTCGAGAAGCGCATCCACGACCGCTACCTCGACGAGATGCACGAGGACCTCGACGCTGCGATCGACCGCGCGCTCGAGCTGACCGCGCAGGCGAAGGAAGGGAAGAACAACGGGATCTCGGTCGGCTGGCTCGGGAACATCGTCGACCTCCTGCGCCGCCTCGACGCGCGCGGCATCCTGCCCGAGACGCTCACCGACCAGACGAGCGCGCACGATCCGCTCGAGGGCTACTACCCGGCCGACATGAGCCGCGAGAGCGCGGACATCCTGCGCGAGCAGAACCCCGCCGAGTACCAGGAGCTCGCGTGCGCCTCGATGGAGGAGCATGTGCGCCTGATGGTCGGGTTCCTCCACAAGGGCTCGAAGGTGTTCGACTACGGCAACAACATCCGCCAGCGCGCGCTCGACCACGGGTTTGCCGACGCGTTCGCGTTCCCTGGCTTCGTGCCTGCGTACATCCGCCCGCAGTTCTGCACGGGCCGCGGGCCGTTTCGCTGGGTGGCGCTGTCGGGCGACCCCGCCGACATCAAGACGACCGACGAGGCGATCCTCAAGCTGTTCCCGCACGACGCGTCGCTGAAGCGGTGGATCACGATGGCGGGCGAGCGCATCGCGTTCCAGGGCCTGCCAGCGCGCATCTGCTGGCTCGGCCTCGGCGAGCGCCACAAGGCGGGGCTTCTGTTCAACGAACTCGTGCGCAGCGGCAAGGTGAAGGCGCCGATCGTGATCGGCCGCGACCACCTCGACTGCGGCAGCGTCGCGAGCCCGAACCGCGAGACCGAGGCGATGCTCGACGGCACAGACGCGGTGAGCGACTGGGCGATCCTCAACTTCGCGGTCAACACCGCAAGCGGCGCCAGCTGGACGAGCTTCCACCACGGCGGCGGCGTCGGCATCGGCTTCTCGCAGCACGCGGGCCAGGTCGTCGTCGCCGATGGCAGCGACGAAGCCGCGGCGCGGATCGAGCGCGTCCTGACGAACGACCCGATGATGGGCGTCTTCCGCCACGCAGATGCGGGCTACGAGCTCGCGAAGCAGTGCGCGCGGAAGGAAGCCGTCAAGATTCCGATGTTGTAGCGCGCGGCGTGCTTGAGCGCTCGCAACTTGCTCGCTCTGGCGTGGATCGCGACAGTCGGAATCGAAGGCTGGCACCATCCGTTCCGCAGACTGCGTCCGAACTCCGTTCGGACTCCGTCTGACGGGCACTCATGATCTCCGTCGAGACGGAATGCCGCGATTCCACGCGCCCGCGCGCTGCGCGCCGCCAGACGGCAAT
>QLAH01000099.1_pt1 | contig 81778 bp, 78 predicted proteins | sample 4693081 | NCBI WGS metagenome assembly QLAH01 (sample SAMN09425401, study PRJNA476045) | Lake water metagenome, whole genome shotgun sequencing project.
CAACTCCTGGAGCACCACCGGTGTTAACAAGAGGTGAGGAAGAGGTGAAAGCACCAATTGAGAATGTTGCAGTAGCACCATTCAAAGTAGTGGCGTATCCAAACCCATTTGCGGATAGTTTTGTATTAGATGTTCAAACCTCAAGTGTAGAACCAATCAGTGTGGTAGTCTACGACATGGCGGGACGTTTATTAGAAACAAGAGACATCCAAGCAGATGATTTATCAACACAAAAAATCGGAGAGCGTTATCCTGCAGGGGTATACAATGCAATTGTAACCCAAGGAAACGAAACCCGTGTAGTACGTGTGGTAAAACAATAATTTGTTTAAATCTCATATTAACAATAAAACCTCCGAGCAATCGGAGGTTTTTTTATTTACAATTTCGTAACAATTTTAAGATGTTTTTATTTTACCTTTGCTAAATATTTAATTGTTAATAATATGAAAAAAAATTACAACCTAATTACCCTATCCTTTTTGCTTTTTACAAGCATAAGTGTTTGGTCACAAATTAATGTAACACGTTGGAACTTTAATGGAACAGCAGCTGATGCTGTTGCTGGAGGAGCAGCTTCACCAACTCCACTCGAAGGGAATGGAACAGCTTCTTTGCTTAATGGTGTAACAGCAACTTTTGCATCAGGAACTGCCTCTGGAGGATCAAGTGATCCGGTTACAACCACTCCGGATAATTTTGGATGGAATACTTCAACTTATGCACCACTAGGAACCGAAAATAAACTTAGAGGCATACAGTTTAATGTTAGCACAGTTAACTTTGAAGGAATTAAATTTATATTTGACCAAAGGCTAAGTAATACTGCTAATAATACTTACGTTGTTCAATACACTACAAATGGTACAAATTGGATTGATGCAGAAACATTTACATTTACTCCTGCAGAAACGGGAACTGGGGACACGTGGTATAATCTAAGAACTGTAGATTTAACAGCTGTTACTGCTTTAAACAATAATCCAAATGCTGGATTTAGAATAGTAAGTGCTTTTGATCCAACTACGAATGATTATAGAGCAGCACGTTCTACTTCAACGTATGGTCCAGGAGGTACAGTGCGTTTTGATATGGTTACAATTACAGCAGAATCAACATTAAGTGTTCCTAGTTTTGAAAAAACGAATGCCCTTTTAGTTTCTCCTAATCCATCGAGCAGAGGTTTAATCAAATTAAATAAAATTGTTAATTTCGATTTATTTGATACGAATGGGAAAAAAGTTTTAAACGGAATCAATACAGATGAAATAGATACTTCTTCATTAAATTTAGGTATTTATTTCATTAAAACGGATGAAGGATTAGTTCAAAAATTGATAATAAACTAAATCATATTAATAAAAACCTGCCGAAGAGCAGGTTTTTTTATGCCAGATATAAACGGAAAAAATCTAGATTAAAATAAAATAGTAATTTCTGATCCTATTTATTTAGGCTGAATATTTCCGTTTTTATCATATAATATAATCCAATCATTGTGAAAAAAGTAATCCCATTCCGCCTGAGCAAAATCAACTTTAGGATCAATAAATCGTCTGTAAGGATGACGATTAACAGATAATTGTGAATCTACAAAAATTTTAACGGGTATACCTTGTTGTGCAAATTCCTTTTTTATGTATTGGGCCATTTGCCAAATCCCATCAGGTTTGCTGGTTACTAATGCTAATTGTTTTTTAGTTAATTTTTCAGCAATATCATAAGGCAATTCTTTTCCTGTCTCTGCATGAATTACGTTGAATCGGGTAATGCCACTTTTTTCCCTTAACATCATTCGCCAACTAAGTCGATGTCCTTCCTCTGTCCACAGCACATCTCCTTTAATGAACCAATGTCGGATAGGCATAAACAATTGAAATACAAAAAGAGGAATGAAAAAATAAGTCAATGATGTCCGATAGTCAAAATTCTGAGGTTCGTTTGCAGTCAAATCTGGTTTTTGCTTAAAAAATAAAGCTTTAACTTGAGATGTAGGATAAAAAAACAATACAAAACTTAATGCAAAATAAGGGAAAATTCCAATTTCAAGAGTAACGGAATTAAACAAATGAAATAATAGTGAAGCAATAAAGGCAAAAGTTCTGGATTTACTCCATTGTAAAGCAGGAATGATCAATCCATCAAATAGAATTCCTGAATAGGCAATAAACAAATGAAACCATTTTTCTGTAAATACACCACCTAATAAAGGAAAGTCATGTAAATTTGAAAATAGTAAACCGGTAAAAGTACCATTTAACCAGTCCGGATAAAATTTTGCAACAGTAGCAAAAAAATAGACAATTATCATTTGTCCAATCATGACCCAACTACACCATTGGGGCATACTTAAACGTTTTGTTTCGGGATGAAATTTGACGTCCAAAGATGCATATCGATGTGCCGGTAAAAAAAACATAATCAAACCAACCAAAAGCAACAAATAATAATGATTATTATAAGATGCTTTTTGCATGAAATAAACACCGGCCCACAACATAGTAAATAATCCCACACTAAATCGATAGCGATAACCGAGTGTGATCATGAGGCCGGAAAGGCCCATTATTCCATAATAAATATACATACCGTTTCCAGGTAACGGAACCAAAAAATCCATTCCAATGTGTGGAAGTGGAACAGTAGTATCAATAAAATTTATTTTAACCCAACCGGTTAATGTAGCAACTAAACTTTCAGCAATAATCAATAACCCAAAAAGAATTCTGAATACAATTAAAGGTGAATTATCAATTGGTTGAAAAGCTTTTTTTAAAATCATAATATACTAAAATAATGCAAGGCCTCCTCTTTATCACGTTGCAATTGCTGCTGCAAATCAACCAATGTTTCAAATTTGTGTTCATCTCTTATACGGGTCAACACTTCTATTTGAAGGATGTTACCATATAAATCAGCATTAAAATCAAAAAAATGAATCTCAATGGATTGATGTTCACCATTTACGGTTGGATTAAAACCAATATTCATAATGCCCTTTAAGAGTTTGTCTCTCCAATTGGCTTGAACAATATAAACCCCATTTTTAGGAATCAATTTATAGTTAACCCCTATATGTAAATTAGCGGTTGGAAAATCAATAGTTCTTCCTATACCTTTTCCTTTTTCAACGGTTCCGGTAAGTAAATAAGCATAACCAAGATAAGAATTTGCTAAAGTAACATTTCCTTCTTCTAAGGCTTTTCTTATTTTTGTTGAGCTAACAGTCACATCTTGTATCTCTTCTGCTGAAATTTGTTCTACTTCAAAGTGGTATTTTTCACCATATACAATCAAATCTTCTATGGTGGCGGTTCTGTTTCGGCCAAAACGATGGTCATAACCAATAATCATTTTTCTACAGTTGAATTGTTCTGCGATAATAGTCTGTACAAATTCTTCAGCAGTTAATCTGGAAAAAGCCTGATCAAAAGGATGTACAACTAAATTTTGTAGCCCACATTTGGCAAGTAGTTGAATTCTTTCTTCAATCGTGTTAAGTAATTTAAGCTCATTATTATCCTGTAAAACCATTCTGGGATGAGGAAAAAAGGTAAGCACCAAACTTTCCAAATTACTATCCTTTGCAGTTTGTAGCAATTTAGTAATTATTTTTTGATGTCCAACATGAACACCATCAAATGTACCTATAGTAACTACTGTAGGAAAATCTCCTGAATAGGATGAAATTGATGAAAATGTTTTCAAACTTTTTTTTACAAAATTAATCATTCGTTATGATATAACAAGATTTATAAGATATGGAATTGATAATGTTATGACCTAAATTAGTGACATAGTGTAAAAAAAATTGAAAATTTCTAAAATAGTGATATATTTGTCTTTTAATTAATTACAAAAACTAAAAATGAAAAAAACATTACTAATTGTCTTGTTTGCTGTTTTTTCGCTATCTGGAATAGCACAAACAGATAAATATTGGACAAAAGCAACGACTGTGAGTGAAGTTGCTAAAAATGCACAAAGGGAAAGTTTCCCGTCAGATTTTACTTTATACCAATTAAATGTAAATGCATTTAAACAAGCCGTATCAAGTGCACCAGATCGTTTTTCGGGATTGTCCGGAACAGTAATTACTATTCCAAATGCAAATGGGAAAATGGAACGATTCGAGGTGTTTGAAGCATCCAACTTTGCACCGGAACTTCAAGCTCAATATCCTGAAATTAGAGCATACATCGGGATTGGATTAGATGATAAAAAGGCTCAAGTTCGTTTCAGTGTAGATAATAGCGGCCTTCAAGCTATGACATTTAGAGCTGGACAAAGAACAGAATTCATGGAACCTTATGCAGCGGATGGTAGTGCTTATGCATTCTACGTTTCGTCAAGAACAAAAGGAAAAATGCCTTTTACATGTGCTACAGTTGACCACAATGTAGCGTCTGATATGTTAACTAACCGAAACATTAACGAAACGCAAGCATCAAATGGAGTATTGAAAACATTCCGCCTTGCTTTATCCTGTACCGGCGAATACGGGGTATACCATGGAGGTACAGTAGCAGGAGCCTTAGCAGCAATGAACGCTTCTATTACACGTGTGAATGGTGTTTTTGAAAGAGATTTAGCAGTAAGATTAAATATTATTGCAAACAACTCGGCAGTCGTATATACCAATCCGGCTAATGACCCTTATTCTCCTGCAACCGGAATTAACAATTGGAATTCCCAATTACAAACAACATTAACTAACGTCATCGGTGAAGCAAATTATGATGTAGGTCACCTTTTTGGAGCTACAGGTGGTGGTGGTAATGCAGGTTGTATTGGTTGTGTGTGTGTTGACGGTATAAAAGGTAGTGGTATCACTTCACCGGCAGACGGAGTTCCGGCTGGAGATTTATTCGATATTGATTATGTGGCTCATGAGCTAGGGCATCAATTTGGAGCAAACCATACGTTTTCTCACCAAGTGGAGGGAACCGGTGTAAATATTGAACCCGGAAGTGGTTCTACCGTTATGGGATATGCCGGTATTACAGATTTCAATGTTGAAAACAATAGTGATGATTATTTTGCTTACAGAAGCATCCTTCAAATTCAAACGAATTTATTAACAAAAACATGTCCAACAAACACTACTTTAACTAATCCTGCAATTACAATAACATCGGGTGGAAACTGGACAATTCCTCAAGGAACAGCTTTTGTACTTACAGGTACTAATCCTACGAATAATCCTGGAGTAACTTTTAATTGGGAACAAAATAATAATGCTAATAATTCTGTTACCGGAGCAAATAGCGTATGTTTCCCAACGAAAGCCGTTGGACCTAATTTCAGATCTGTAATTCCTTCTTCAACCCCTGTTCGTTTTATGCCTGCTTTTAGTTCTGTATTGAATGGACAATTATCAACAACGTGGGAGTCGGTTTCTACTATTCAAAGAACGCTAAACTTTACATTAACGGCTAGAGATAACATCGCAAATGGAGGACAAACAAGTACTACTAATGCCGCTATAACCGTGAGTGCAACTGTTGGTCCTTTTGCAATAACTTCTCAAAATACAGATGGAATTTCTTGGGACCAAGGAACTAGTCAAACGATCACTTGGAGTGTGAATGGTACAACTTCTTTAGCGGGTTCAGCCAATGTTGATATTTTATTGTCAACTGATGCAGGTCAAACGTTTTCTACTGTTTTAGCTGCAAATACCCCAAATGATGGAACGGAAACAATTACAGTTCCCGATGTGGCTGCACCATTTTGTAGAATTATGATCAGACCAACCGCTAACATTTACTATGCTGTAAACAGTAAAGCGTTTGCTATTGGTTTTACGGTTACAAATACTTGCAATACGTATACATTCAATACGCCATTTGCTATTCCGGATAATGGAACAACGTTTACAACAAGAACAATAAATGTTCCTGAAAATGTGACCATTAGTGATGTAAATGTAGGGGTTAATTTGACACATACCTATATAGCAGATGTATTATTCGCTGTGCTAAGTCCTGCAAATACTCAAATTGATTTGTTCAGCAGACAGTGTGGTAGCAATGACAATTTGAATGTAACTTTTGATGATAGTGGTGCACCAATTCTTTGTGCTACTCCAACGCAAGGAACCTATGCTCCGTTTGAATCTTTGTCAGGTTTGAATGGACAATCCTCTGCAGGAAACTGGATTTTCGGTTTTAACGATAATTTTCCTGAAGATACAGGAAACGTAAGTTCATTCTTCATTCAAATTTGTTCTCAACAAATTACACTTTCTACCCCAAATTATGGTTTTGATGATTTTGCAGTATATCCAAATCCAAGTAATGGTAACTTTACGGTACAGTTTAGCAATGCTACTCAAAATGAAGTAAAATTAGCAGTACACGATATGAGAGGTCGTTTGGTAATGGAAAAAACGTATGAAGGTGGAAATTCATTTAGCCAAAACATCCAATTAGACAATGCTCAATCAGGAGTATATTTATTGAGTGTAACAGATGGTGAAAGAAAAGAAGTGAAACGTATAGTAGTAAACTAATTTACGTATAAATAACATAATAATAGCCTTGCATTTTGCAGGGCTATTTTTTTTGAGGTAAGGATACACGACGAATGAGTTGTGGCACTTTATTAGTTTCAAATTCCAAATCAAACGCGAATGAAGTTAGTTGATGTAATTGCAAGCTTCCTTTGGTGATTTGAAAATATCCGGTTTGACCTTTACAAAAACAATGACGCCCGAAAATCAGTTTGGTTTGTTGAAGTTCAGCATCACTTAAATTTAATAATTTATCTGAAGTTTTAATTTCAAAAAGAACATCTTCACGATAATGACCATCTTGCAAATTAGCTTGTGTAGTTTTATTGTATTGATAATGAATTACAGTAGTTCCTTTGTTTTCTTTTATATCATAATATAACCCACCTAAGCCATCTTTAAGTAAAATGAGTTGCTTATTGTTAAAAACAGAAAGGGTACATAAACCATCAAGAGGACATTCTTTTTGAATAGGAATATCAATAATGTTACTTTGCTTTTGTGTGGCACATGAAAGCAAAAGTAAACTAAATAAAATTCCAATCCTTTTCATGTTTTTAACTTGTTTTTAAAGCCTATTTACCATTAAATTCATTCATAGTGTTATTCAATCCGGCTAAAGCAAAAGACTGAATAATTTCGGCTGATTTTTCCAATCGCTCCGGCAACTTCAGTTTTTCTGCATCGTCCCATTCTCCTAATACATAATTCACCTGTTGCCCTTTTTTAAATTGGTCGCTAATGCCAAATCGAAAACGCGGATATTCAGTTGTATTTAATATGCTTTGTATACTTTTTAGTCCGTTGTGACCGCCATCACTTCCTTTGGTTTTGATGCGTATAGTCCCGAAACTAAGGTTTAAATCGTCGGTAATGACTAAGATATTTTCTTTTTCAATATTTTCTTTTTCGATCCAATATTTCACCGCTTTACCGCTGAGATTCATATAAGTGTTGGGCTTTAAAAGAAGGATAGTTCGTCCTTTTATTTTGAATTCGGCTATGTCACCCAACTTAGCGGTTTGAAAGGGGATGCTTTCCTTTTTGGCAAAATGGTCAAGTATTTTGAATCCAATGTTGTGGCGAGTATTGGCATATTCGGCTCCAATATTTCCGAGTCCGACGATTAGAAATTTTTTCATGTCCTGTACTGTGACGGTTTTTTGGGTTTGAAAAAGTGATGTAATCCAATTAATCATACTACAAAAGTACGAAAGTTTCTAATTAGTGCCGTTTTTGATTTGAAGCACGTTCTACCCCTGATGGTAACGAAGAGCCATGTACAGCCAAAAACGATTTTTTCTTGGCGACCCATAGCGATCAATGGTCCTGATAGCTATCAGGACTTGGGGCGGCTTAGAAAAAACGGTTGTGGTAAACAAGCTTGAAGAGAACAGCAGGATTAGGTTCTTGAAAAAGTTAGTAGTTTTCAGTCGTAGTCTTAGTTTGGAGTGGGGAGTTTACAGTCTCCGTTTCCCCCAATCTTGTCATCCTGACGAAGGAAAGATCTTCACAACACAGTTTTCAGTCATAGTTTTCAATCTCGGTTTCCCGCAATCTTGTCATCCTGACGAAGGAAGGATCTAAATGACACGATTATAGTAAAACAGTCATAAATGCCGTATCATTTACGAAGAAGACCCGAGCGATTGCAAACGGGCGAAGCAAATCACATAACGATTAGTAAATATTCATAAAAAAAGCACCGGTGTGAACCGATGCTTTTTGTATTGAGAAAATAGAAATTATTTTTTCTTTTTTGCTCCACCTTTTTCTGCTTTGGCAGCTTCTTGAGCGGCTTTCATAGCAGCACGTGAAATTCTCACTTGTGCTACAACAGTATTGTCCGGGTGCATTAATTTGAAATTGTTGGTTTCAATTTTAGTAACATATAATTTGTTACCCATTTCTAATTCAGAAATATTTGCTTCTACATAATCCGGTAAATTTTTTGGTAAAGCTTTCACTTTTAAACGACGTTGGTTTAAACGTAAAACACCACCACCTAATACACCGGGAGATGTTCCTGTTACTTTAACAGGGATTTCCATCATGATTTCTTTATCGTTTTTCAACGCATAGAAGTCAATGTGTAAAATTTTGTCTGATACCGGGTGAAATTGGATGTCTTGTAAAATGACATCGGCTTTTTTACCGCTATTTAATTCAATTACAACAGTGTGTGCGTTGGGAGTGTAAACCAAGCTTTTGAACGCTTTTTCTTCTGCTGCAAAATGTACTGGTTGATCTCCTCCGTAAATAACGCAAGGAACCATTCCAGCATCACGTAAGGCTTTTGTTGACTTTTTGCCTACGCTTTCTCTTTCTGATCCTTTAATCGTAATCGATTTCATTGTAAAATATATAAAATTAATAAATAAAAAATTCTTTTGGTTGTCTGTAATTTACTAATCACTAATTACTATTCACTAATCACTCAACAAACTACATCAAAAACTTTCCACTAATGGAGTTGTTGTGTTGCACCATGTGCATGACTTCTGCAAAAAGCGGTGCACAACTCACTACTTTGATTTTGTTAGATGCTTTCTTTAACGGAATAGAATCGGTAACAATTAATTCGCTCAACTTCGAACGTTCAATCTTTTCATAAGCATCGCCGGATAAAATGGCGTGTGTACAAATCGCTCGAACACTCAAAGCTCCTTTTTCAATCATCAAATCAGCTGCCTTTGCCAAAGTTCCACCGGTATCAATCATGTCGTCAACTAAAACAACATTTCTTCCTTTTACTTCACCAATCAATTCCATGGTGTCAATAACGTTGGCTACTTTTCGTTGTTTGTAACAAATCACCACATCCGATTCTAAAAATTTAGAATAGGCGTATGCTCTTTTCGAACCGCCCATATCGGGTGAAGCAATCGTTAAATTCTCTAAATTCAAACTTTTTACATACGGCAAAAAGATGGTAGAGGCAAACAAATGGTCAACCGGTTTTTCAAAAAAACCTTGAATCTGATCGGCATGTAAATCCATCGTCATGATTCTTGTTGCTCCCGCTGTTTCCAATAATTTAGCTACCAATTTAGCCCCTATCGGAACTCTAGGCTTGTCTTTTCTGTCTTGTCTGGCCCATCCGAAATAGGGGATTACCGGGGTAATGTGTCGGGCTGATGCTCTTTTGGCAGCATCAATCATTAACAAAAGTTCCATCAGATTGTCCGCACTTGGAAAAGTGGAACAAACAATGAACACCCGCAATCCGCGAATGGATTCTTCAAAAGACGGTTGAAACTCACCGTCACTATATTCAGAGAACGTTACTTTACCCAGCGGAACTCCATAGTGTTGAGCTATTTGTTCAGCTAAGTATACACTTTTTGAACAAGCAAAAATTTTTGCTTCCGGTTCGTTGTGTGACATTTTAATTGGTTGTTATGTAGTTAGTTAGTTGTGTGTCGTCGAAACGAGGTGCAAATTTAGAAATAAAAATCAACTTAGAAAGGAATTTTTCCACAAATTTCTTGAAAATGTCTGAAAAAATTATTTACATTTGCACCCACAAATAAGCATCCTTGCCCGGATGGCGGAATTGGTAGACGCGCACGACTCAAACTCGTGTACTTAGGTGTGTGGGTTCGATTCCCACTCCGGGTACAAAACCTCTCAGAAATGGGAGGTTTTTTTGTTTTCAGAGAACTCCTATCAAAATTGTAACAAATCAAATTTTCTTCAAAAAAAATAGTATTTTTAGCTGTTTACTTTACTCGAATAATGAAACTAACGAATTTAAGCAGGCTTGAACATGAAAAAATTATTTTTTATCTATTTTATACTTTTTAATAGTTCCATTTTTGGTCAAAAAAGCGAAATTGGAGAAATGGTGAAAAGAGCAGATTCGTTAGAGCAATTATATAAATATGAAGCCTCTCTAAAAATATGGGAAAAACTTACAAACAACAATAAAAACACAAATTTTGCCTATCACTCAGGCAGAAAATCATATGCATTAGCAAAATTGGAGATTGATAAAGGAAATTATGAACAAGCAAAAGCTTATTTACTAGAAGCTGAAAAGCAATTTTTAAAGTGTACAAAAACGAAAGAGTTAAAAAAATTGTTAAGTACTACTTATCTTGAAATTAGCTATTGTACATGGGATTGGGAGCAAGCTTTGAAGGAAAATAAAAAAGGCTTAGCATTTACTGAAAGAAATCTACCAAATGATGAAAACATTATCCATTTTATGGTAGACCAAGGAAATATCTACAGAAGGTCTCGAAAATACGAACAAAGCATTGTCGCTTTGGAAAAAGCCATCAAAAAAATCAATCGTTTAACACCTAAAGATTATGAAAATTTAGGCTATACACACAATTTACTCGGTATTGCGTATTCTGATTTGCATATTCACAATCAGTCGCTTTACCATTATACAAAAGGTATGGAGTTTCATCAAAAAGCCAATTCTGAAGACAAAGCGTATTTGGTCAATTCCATGAACAATGTAATTTGGGAAAATTTAGATTATGGTGATGTGAACAAGGCGAGAGAAGTGTTAACTACGTTAAATAAAAATTTCTACCATTGGTATAAAAACAAGAATTTTGCCACTACCGATGCGGGAAATTTTAAGGAGTATCATCTTCATTTTAGGGCACTATTTTATTTGTCTAATCTACGAATTCAGATGTATGATGAAAAGGTAGAAGTGTCAAAAAAATACTTGGATTCTGTCGCATTTATATTTGATAAATATCCGGATAGCAGAAAAAAAATCGATAATACATTATTATTAGCACGCTATGATTTTGAATATTTATATGTTTCGCTTGTAAAAAAAGAGCAAAGCAAGCAAGATGAACATATAAAATTTTTGAAGAAAACACTTGAAATTGCAAAATTTAGCGAATCAAAACATGATGAATTAGTGGCGTATTTAAAACTGTCAATTGCTTGTAATCGCTATAAAAAATTGGATGAAGCACTAACCGTAATCGAAGCGTCAAAAAAAATTAATGAAACCTTCTTTAATGCCTCAAGGTTTACTATCGAAGTATTGGAAGCTACAGTCAATGAAGCAAAAGGCAATAATGAAAAGGCTCGCCAAGTTTTAGTAAACACTTTTCAAAAATTATTGCCTAAAGACAAAAAAATTCAATCGTTGAAGAAAATCAAATACACCGATTTCAAAAATTTCAACAGTAGCACATTTTTAAGGAACACGCTAAATGCGGCAGCAATTTATTTTTTACTGTATGAAAAAACGAAGAATAAAGAAGATTTGTTAGTCTCAAATACGCTTTATTTTTTAGCCTCTGATATGTTTACGGAATTTTATCAAAAAGGGAAATACAATGCTTCTTTAAAAACGTTTAACCAAGAAATTGCATCCGGACTATTAAAAACACAATTAGTAATAAATCCGAATGACCAACAAAAAATTAAATCCATTTTAAACAGAATTGAAAATAATGCTTCACAACATTTATGGAATATTTTTGAGTCTAAAAACAGTCAACAACTTAAAATACCGGCATCACTAATCAGAAATTTGAATGAACTGGTTTTTGAACGAAATACAATAGAACAGCAGCTTGAACTTTCAAATGAAACGAAACAACTTAAAAATGAATTAGCGGTTTTAGATAAAAAAATTGCTCAAGTCAAAGCAAAAATTTCCCAAAAAGACCCTTCTTTTGAAACGTTTAAATCAGCTAATTTTTCGATAGACAACGTACAAAAAAAGTTGAAGAAAGACCAAGTAATAATTAAATATATTGTAACCAATAAAAAAGTGTATGCCTATTCCATTCAACAGGATGATATAAAAATGGTTGAAATAGGAGACACTCCGGAACTAAATACGTTGGTTAAAAATCATTTAGCAAACATCAATTCCATTCAAGCACATTATTTAAAAACAGGAAAAAAACTGTATGATGTATGTATTAATCCGCTTATTCAATCAAGTTCAACTTCTAAGATAATTTTTATTCCGGAAGATTTTTTAACTGCTTTGGCTTTTGAAACCTTGGTAGATGAAAAGGGGAAATTGTGTATTGAAAAACATCAGCCAAGTTATGCGTATTCTTTAAAATTATGGGAAATAATCAAAGATAAAAAAAGTACGGACGGCGAAAAACAGATGGTGTCATTCGCTCCGAATTATCCAAAAATCCCTTCTGAAACGCAAATGAGAGGTCTTCGAAGAGCCGATTTGTTCGATTTAGCGGAGGCAAAAAAGGAAGCGAAAAAAATCAGTGAAATGTTTGATGGTAAACTCTATTTGAATGAGGAAGCGAATAGAACAAATTTTTTACAAGCGACTACTGATTTTTCACTTCATCATTTGGCCATGCATTCTGTTGTAGAAGAAGATTATACACAATCTTCATTGGTTTTTTCAGGCAATCAGAAAGTGCTTTTTGATGAATTGTATCAATTGAATTTCCCATCAGATTTAGTAGTTTTAAGTGCTTGTAACACAGGTATTGGAGCTATGGAAAGCGGCGAAGGAATGATGAGTTTGTCTCGTGCCTTAACCTATTCAGGCGTAAAATCATCGGTTTATAGCCTTTGGCAAGTGCCCGACAAAGAAACGTCAGAAATCATGATTGCTTTCTATGAAAATCTAAAAGAGGGGCAGTCGAAAGACGAAGCGTTAGCCAATGCCAAACGGGTTTTTATTCAAAATAATCCGATGAAAAACCATCCGTTTTATTGGGCCGGATTTGTTGTAAATGGGGATGTTTCGCCCATTGTAGAGGATTATTTTTGGTGGAAATTTTTGGGAGGAATTGGTATAATTTTCTTGCTGGTTTTGCTGTTTGTTAAATGGAAATCGAACAATACAAAATTGGAAACAAAGTAAATTTTAATTCATCAAAAGGTGAAGGTTGTTTTTAGCGATACTGTCAAAAGTTTCCTGGTCGATAGCACCTTCTAACAATTCAATTTCTTTATCAATAATATCAATTGTTAACTCCAATTGTTTTTTATAATCTGCCTTATCTTCTTTAATCTCTTCAATTTTTTTATTTTTAAAATCAGTACGCATCATTTTAATATCAAAAACTAAATTTTCTTTAATGATATTGAATTGTTCAATACTCGTGGGTTGAAGCATTTCAACTAAAAGTTGTGAACGCAATGTCTCTGAAAAAAAAGGTGGCATATCAAGCTCTAAAAATTGATCTCTTTTTCGGTTGGGTAAAGTATCAACGGTTTCGGCTATTACATCACATCTTTTCTTTAACCATTCTAATTCTTCTTTACCGGCTTGAAGAATTTTTATAGTAGCTTCTTCATCTGCTTTTTGTTCTTGTACATCAGTAAAATAAAGCCCAAGTACAATGCCTACAAAAGTTCCGACAAGGGAAAGAATATACCCAAAAGTGTCCGGATACTTTTCTCGAAAATTTTTAGTCCAATTTAAAAATAATAAAATGGGTAAAAAACAAATTAGAATGATAAAGGTAATACTCATATAGCTCTACATTTTTTTTTTACAACAAAATAAAACAAATCTTTACGGTAAAAAAAATTATTCTAACGCATCTAGCAATTCTTTTGCTTTGGATTGTTGTGGATTTTCCTTTTCAGACAATTCTTTTAAAAGTTCAACTGCCTTTTCTTTCTCATTTAGTTTAAGATAAGACAATGCTTTATACCATTTAACAAATGGTGAAAAGGCGTTGTTATCAGCTGTTTCAAATTGGTCAAATGAAGCAATTGCTTCTTCATATCGCTTTAATTCCAACAACGACATGGCTTTGTAAAAAAGTGCATAATCTACACCTTCATCAGTATAAATTTTTGAAAATAAGGCAAGAGATTTTTCATAATTCCCACTGTCGTATTCATAAAAAGCATCCGATTTTAGATTGCGTTCGCTGTCTCCTCGAACGGTTGGAGCCACCACATTTGGATAGGATTGATAATATTCATGATACAATTGCTCAGGCGAATCCTTCGTAAATTGAAACCAGGCTAAACCACCAAAAAACAATAAAAATACGCCGGCGATATACCAAAATTGTAAATTGTTGCTGTTTTCTTTTTTAGTATTTTCAAACGATAGTAGAGTTTGTTTAAGTGCTTCACGTTCGTTTAATGTAATGGCTTTCTTTACATTTTTTTGGTATTCTACTTCCTTTGCAAAGGCAGCATCATTTTGCAATAAAGAGGCAAACAACACTTTCTCTTCTTCAGAAAGTTGTTGTTCAAAATATTTATATATTAACGTTTCATTTTCCATGCTGCTTTACTTTTTTGTGAAGTCTTTCAGTTGCTTCAAACAACGTGATTTTTGACTTTTTAAAACATCTTTGTTCGTATAACCTAAAAGTGCTTGAATCTCATCTAACTTTTTCTCCTCATAATAAAATAAGGTTAATACTTTTAAGCACTGTTCCCCTAATTTTTTCAAACTTTCTCGAAGTGAAAGGAGTTGTATATTCATTTCATCTTCTGAATAGTCATCATATTCCAATTCAAAATGCTCCAATTCATCACTTGGAATGGTTTTGTTTTTTTTCTTTAACCGTTGAAATACCATAAATTTTCCAATACCAAATAAATAGGTAGTTAAACTGCTTTTCAAATCATCAATCTTACCTTTTTTGGCATTTTCAATAAGGGCAATTACGGCATCTTGATAAATATCAATCAATTCCTCTTTGTCCAAAGCATACCGATTCGCAAATAACAAAAAACCATTTTTATTGTCTTCGTATATTTTTCGTATGGTTTTTTCGTCGCCGGATTTCAACTGCTCAATCAAGTTTGGGGCATTTATCATTAGTGCAACTTTTTTTTGAAAGTAAACAAAGCTATGTAATTTTTTTTTCTGTTCACATGTTTACCTTTTTTTATTCTTCACACTAAAGGGAAAATAAATGAATGTTAAATTAAAATTTGATAACAATGAAAAATTTTTTAACCGTGTTAGTTTTTATGCTTTTTATTCAGATTTCATACACGCAAGAAACAGTAGGAGGAAGAGTAATCAATAATGCAAAAAACAAAACCTATGGTAGAGGTGAACAAAAAAGCGATGAAACCGTTGACAAGGCTCTCAATAAAGTAGAGGAAGGAATCACCAGCTTGTTCAAGAAAAAAGACAAAAAGAAAAAGAAAGAAGAAGCGGAACAGCAACAGAGTAATGAACAAACGTCAGAGGAAAGTCAAGAACCACAATCTCAGCCGTCCTCTTCAAAAAAACCGGTAAAATCCAATTCAAAATTTGATTTTGTAGCGGGTGAAAAAGAATTGTATTTTGACAATTTTGACCGACTGACAGTAGGCGATTTTCCGGCGGAATTTAACACCAATGCCAGTGGAGAAATTGTGAATATCGATGGTCAATCCGTAAAATGGTTGTCGATGACCAAAAATGGAGCTTTCATCCCTGATAATATTAAAAATCTACCCGAAAACTTCACTTTAGAATTTGAAGTAGGAATCAATGCAGACCCAACCAATAATTATCCGGGATTTGGCTTGAATTTTACAACGGAACAAGATAATTTAATGTTGGAACGATTTTTTTCTAAAGGAATTTCAGTCATTTATTTACATCCGGGAGCGGCAACATGTAGTGTTCAAATCACGCCTTCTAACGGAAGTGAAGTCAACAACGAAATTCCTATGCCACAATGGAATGTAAGCACCAATAATAATTTTGTGAAAGTATCTATTTGGCGTCAAAAGGGGAGAATCAGAGTATATGTAAACGAAGATAAACTGGTAGATATACCTCGCTTTTTTACAGAAAATAAAGCCTATGATTTTGCTTTTTTCAGAAGTTTTTTTGGCGATTGCGAAGTTTATTTAACAAATATCCGCTATGCAGTGGCCGGTGCCGATACTCGCAATAAACTGATCACCGAAGGACGATTTGTAACCAACGGAATTTTATTTGACGTAAACAGTGACAACATCAAACCCGAAAGCGGAACTGTTTTGAAAGAAATGGCGACCACACTTCAAGAAAACCCTACCGTTCGCGTAAAAATCATTGGTCATACCGATAGCGATGGGGCAGATGCGGCCAATTTAACCCTTTCTCAAAAAAGAGCAGCCGCAGTAAAAACCGCCTTGTCAAGTTTTTACGGAATTGATGCCAATCGTATGGAAACCGATGGTAAAGGAGAAAGTCAGCCATTAAATAAAAATGCAACTTCGGCAGAAAAAGCACAAAACAGACGAGTAGAATTTATAAAACTTTAAGGAATGAAAAAAGCAATTTTTTGGTTAGACAAAATCAACCTTTACGAATTGAACAACATTAATTCAAATGGTAAAGAGGCAACAATTTTTCGAACCGGCAACTGCTCACTTTACTTTAAAGTAACAAAATCCTAATATAATTGATTATATGAAAACATTGATGATATGGCTCCTAAGTCTCTTTCTGCTGGCATTCACCTGCGAGGGCGACAAAAAAGAAAATAATTCCTCTATGGAAAAAGAACTCAATCAAGTGATAGAGGAAAATGTAAAATTGGCAAAAGATTTTGAAGGGAAATTAGACGAATTACTTACCCTTGAAATGGCAGCCGAAACAAGTGGTTATCCGGCAAATGAAGCCAAAGTAAATCCTGAAGGAGAAATTGAAAAAAAGTATAACAAATTCTGCATTTCATACTCTTGGGAAAAAACAAACCGAACCCAACAAATCGAAATGATGGGCAGAAAAATGGATGTTCCGGTAAATGATGAGGTAACGTTAAGTTGGGTAGAAAATAGCACTTTAGAAGGCTTCAAAAAGAAGTACCACAATCTAACCGAAGCAGAAATAGAAGCTTCCAGCCAAGGAATTGATGAAAAAACAGCAGAGCTAAATTCAAATGGGAAAGCTACTCAAGAGCAAGCCGAAATGGCCAAATCAATAGCTAAAAATGCCATGAAAAACTTTAGTGTAGAAGAGGTGCCTAATGTAGGCGACTATGCGGTTTTTGTCAATCAAAAATTTGCCGGAGTTCCTACGCGTGAACTAAAAGTTTTTTACAAAGGTTTGTCTTTCTCACTTTTAGTCAACCTGTCTGAGGTCGCATCCTATAACGATAAAAAAGCCATTGCCTTAGCACAAAAAATAATTAACCAAAAATTAAATTAAATATGAAAACAATTCAATTATCAATGCTACTTTTAGTAGTTTCAATTTCAACTTCTTTTGCTCAATCTTTACCTCAATTGGTAAAATATGATTTCAAATTCGATTGGTTGGCGGCCCATACCATCAATCAAAATATTAATGTAGGTACAGAAAGTGTACACGGTATAGGTTGGTGTCGATTATTCGTAAAAAACAAAATGACAGGCAACGAAGATCAAATTCAACCCACCGGATTCAAATACATTGGCAACTACGGACGCGTTTTTGAAGTACCAAGAAATGGCGGAATGAAAGTAAGCAACGGAAACATCAAATCATTAATGAATACGAAAGTTCGTTTTCAATTTGAACCGGCAAAATACGGTTATAAAACATTGAAAGAATTGGAGGACAATGCCTACTTCAAAATTGTTTATGAAGTAAAAGTATTTAAACCGGTAAACGATGAAATCGTTGGTAAACAAGAAGCAATAGTGTTTTTAAAAGATGCTAAAGTGCCTCCTGTAACTTTAGAACAAGCAAAAAGAACAAGTAACATTCCTACCCGACCCGGCTATATGCGATTTAATAAGGCTAAGTATAACCTTGGAATTGTTTACAGTATTGTTCCGGTGAATTAATAAAGAAATGAGATTCCTTATAATTTTTCTTTTACTTGGATTAACAACGCAAGCTCAAATTAAGTTTTGGAATACCAATCCCACCTCCAATATGCCCAAATTTGAGGTAGTTTGGGGTGAAAAAACCACTATTTTTAGTAAGGTGGGTGGTGATGTAAAGCCATTGTACGTGTTCAATAAAACCGCTCAACAAACATTTAATGGTGACGGAAGAACCAAATATCAAATGACGGTGGCCAGCACGGATAAAGTGGCAAAACGCACGTTTGAAATAAGTTATACACATCATCGTCAAACCAACAATTATTTGGGTTACATCAAAGCAACGTATGTGTACTTTGATAAACGCCCCACTAAAGTGTTCGAAGAATATTTTGAAACAGTAAAAAATCCATAAAAGAAGCACAATGAAAAAACGAATACTAACAGCAATTGTATGCTGTTTTACCTCAATTTCTTTTGCACAGTTAGTGCAAGGTGAACTAAAAATAAAAGAACAATCCAAACTGGAGTTAACCGTTCAAAGCAATAAAGCCGTTAACTTATATGCCGATTTTAGAGATAATAAGTACCCAATTCAATTTGCGTTTACCGGAAATTCTATTCCTGTAAACAGCGATAAAAAAGTGGTGGTACAATTTGTGTTTACCACCATTGTAAAGAGGGATGGGAAAGTGATAGGAACCACCAAACGAAATCCGATTCCGTTTTTCCCGGGCGATATGTTCATGCCGGTCGAAACGTTTGATTTTATTTCGATTCTTTCTAATCTGCAAAATAATTCTGAGGTTAATAATTCTGAAATTCCGAAAGGAAACTACGAAATTATCCTTGAAGCGAAAGCGATGGGCGTTAAAGGTGAAATTAATCCGGTCAAACTATTCTTTAAGGTATAATGCAAAAATTAATTTTTTTGGTCTTTTTTTCGGTAACAACTTGTTTAAATAACAATGAAACAGAAAAAAGTACTTTTCATGCGTATGCCAAAGAAGCAAATGAAAGTAAAACCATTCGCCATTTTCAAAATGCGTTGATTTATAATGTAACACAAAATGGCGAATCGTTTGAAGTTTGGCTCTATACCAATGAGGAAAAGGGTGAAATACTATTCGTTCCAAATATCGATATGATCCAAGCTGTGATTTCTAAACCGAATGGAACGTATGAAGTTTATGGTTCAGATGAAAATGGGAAAAAATTTTTTTGGACAGAAAAAGTAAATGAAGTCGCAGAAAACGAACAAAAGACTACAGCTTTAAAACCATTAAATATAACACGAAAAATCAACCAAAGTAACATTCAACAACTGGATATACATAGTTTAGGTTTTCGCTTAGATGATGTAAAAATGGAAGGTAGCGAAATGCTATTTGCAACTACTGAAATACCCATAAACAGCTACCAACTTTATGGTTTGTGTCGATTGAACGGCGATGCAAAATGGCCAATCCAAATCGATTATATCCATTTATTTCAAAAAAATCAAGTGATTACGCATGCTGAAGATAAGCACCAAAAATTAGAATTACTAAACTATGGTCCAAATCCATATGAATTTGACACAAAATGGTATGTAACCAGTAATAAATAAGATAAAATTTAGTATGAAAAAAATTGTTTACCTGTTGCTTTGTACAAGTGTTTTTGGGTTAGCACAGCAAAAACCAAAATCAAAAGCCAATGTGCCAAGTAGTAATGAAAAGATAAAACCAAATGTACCATTACTTAATGATGCAGTCGATTTACTTCCTATTGTAGTAAATGAACCTTCTCAAAATGAACTTTTAGAGGTTGTTTCTGCTCAAGTTACAATGCCAAAAACACCTAATGCCGGGACCACTATTTATGAAAAATTAAGTTTACAAAGCAACTTTACATTTAACAAGAAAGTCGGTTTTATGGTTGCCTCTTCAGAAGGAGATGTGGTAGGTCATTTTTTTCTGAATACAAAAAACGGCTATTCCTTATTACCACATGAAGCGTTGTCAGAAATGGCTAAATCCGATGGTGAAATAAATCAAATTATGTCGCCGTTTTCAGAGTTTTTTCAATACATTAAATCCTCTGAAGGTAATTTTGTAATGAAAATGAGCAGCGATATATCCTCTGAGTCCAATCATGATTGGATATCGAAAGAAGGGAGTAAAAAGTTTTTTTCTACCTTCAAAAAGACAGGTAAAATAATCAAACTTGGGGGCCAAAAGCAATTTAAAAGTATAGAATATAGTGGCAAAGATGAAAACGGTAAAACAATCTATGTTTACTTGGCTGCTGCTCCGGATATAAGAATAGATACCCGGAAAACCTATTCGCTAACATGTCATTGGGGATTGGGATATATAGCATCGCCAAGCAAAAGAACCTACATGATTACAGGGATTAAAGGGGGTGATGCCGGTATTTTTATGACCTATATTGAAAATGCTTCACATTCTTTTTCAGGAAAAATCTACCAGCCTATGGGCGAAAGTATTGGAGCTACTATAAAGGAAAAAATGCCTGAAATAGAAGCGTCCATGGCAGAAGCAATTGCACAAGCCAATGCGGAAGAGGATCCAAAATTGCGACAATTGATGCTCGAACAAATTAAACAAATGCAAAATTTGAATAGTAAAACCCTTTCAAGTGCGAAAGATTTTTCGAAATCGAGTGATGTAAAAGATGTGCCTTTTATCAACGATGTAAATGATCCAAAAGCCACAGCCGATTTTTATGATATTCAAATCGTAGCCCGTGAACAATCCATTCGAGAGGTTGAACTTGGTCTTATAGAAGCACAAAAAAGCAATGATATTAAACGGATAAACCAATACAGTTGCACCAAAAATTGTTATATAACCGAACGAAACCGACTGCAAAAAGTAAAGACAGAACACCTCAATATTTTAAATCAATATAAACACGATGAAGACAAACGCGACGAAAAAATAAATCAATTAATGCAAACTGATGGAATACCTAAAGCATGCGAGTGCGAGTGAAATGGATGTTTACTTTTAGGAAGAGATAACACTAATGAGAAATTAAAATAGGATGATCATGAAAAAAATTACATCTTTCTTTGTATTGTTATGTACGTTACAAAATTTTGGGCAAGTAGAAGTGGTTGAAAACTTTCCGATTTACGGTTCAAAAATGGTTAATAGTAAAATTGTTTTTGCACGGAGTTCTCCTGAGTTTGGCAACGAATTATGGGTTTCAAATGGTACCGCAGAAAATGCTCAATTATTGAAAGATATTTTTGTAGGGTCACAAAGTAGTAATCCCGAATTAGGCACCGTAATTGGAAATAAGGTGTATTTTGTAGCCAATCAACACCAAATTTGGCAAACGGATGGTACCACAAGCGGTACATTCTTAATGGTCAATAATAATCAAATTACAAATCCTTCAGAATTTGTAGAGGTAGGTCAATTCATTTTTTTTAAATCGGGAGGAAATTTATGGAAAATGTTAGGTACACCAAACAGTGAATCATTGGTAAACAATACTCCTGATATTTTTTTTAACGCTATTGCTGGGATAACAAAGTTGAATGATAGTGAAGTGTTATTTAATGCCAGACGAAATAGTAATAATACTTGGGGAATATGGAGATCAAACGGAGTGGTTACGCAGTTTGTTATTGATATTAACGCTGGTTCGGGTTCGTTAGAAATTGCACAAATGCGTTTACCCAAGAACATAGACGGAACCATCTATTTTGATGGATATTCAATTGAAACTGGGGGTGAATTATGGAAAACAAACGGTTCGGCAACCGGAACAGAATTAATTCTTGACATCTACAGTGTTAACGACAACCCATTTTCAAGTTTTTCAAGCCCACGTTATTTCACGGCGGTGAATGATATGATTTTCTTTTCTGCCAGAAATGCCCTGAATGGAATTGAATTATGGAAAACAAATGGAACTTCCGCAGGAACGATGATGGTAAATAGTATCACGCTTGGTAATAATACTAATGGAGGACCGTTCAGCCTAACGGCAGTAAACGATTTACTTTACTTTGTACAAAGCGACACTGAAAATTCCGGAAGTGCACAAATCTGGAAGTCTGATGGCTCAGCAATCGGGACAACTAAAGTAACGAATTTAACCGGCAGTTATTTAAATGTTTATGATTTGTTTGAAAGTAACGGTAACATTTATTTTAGTTATTTTCAACCTTCAACCGGACAAGAGTTATGGAAATTAAATACGGTAAATGATACTTTTTCACTAATTGCAGACATTGCTCCGGGAACAATAAGCTCTGAACCAAGTGGTTTTTTTGAAATGAATGGTTACATTTATTTTAACGCCACAAATAATGGTTTTTTAGGAGGTACAAAATTCTACAAAATTGCTAATCAATCTCTGTCATCTGCTGATATAAATAAAAAATCAACCTCGATTTATCCTAATCCATCCAATGGAATTATCACTATTCAAATGGAAGATTCCAACAATTTTGATGTTGAACTATATGATGTATTTGGAAAAAAAATTGCACACTTTTCAAATCAAAAAAAGATTGACATTTCAAACCTTACTAATGGAATGTATATGCTAAAAATTGTCGACTCTGAGAACAATTTAATAAGTAAAAATAAAATCATAAAAAAGTAAATTATATTCATTTTGCATCTACTTTCAATTTTGGAAATGTAGTGAGTAGTTCATCCCCTTTCGTTTAGTGGTTTCGAAAGGGGATTTTTTTATACGCTATCCTCAAATTGGCACATTGTCATATTGGCAAATTGACACATAAATAAATCGACACATTGCCAAATCACTAAACTGTTGTATTTTTGCACTCTAATTTATAAAAAAATGGCTTCAGGATTTTTTGCTCTGTTAGATGATATAGCTTTATTAATGGATGATGTAGCGTCCATGAGTAAAATGGCTACCAAAAAAACAGCTGGAATTTTAGGCGATGATTTGGCTGTGAATGCCGAAAAAGCTTCCGGTTTTGTATCCTCAAGAGAATTACCCGTTTTGTGGGCAATTACTAAAGGTTCCGCTCTGAATAAAGTCATTATTTTACCCATAGCTTTTTTATTGACCTATTTTGTGCCCTGGTTGCTTACGGTGATTTTAATGTTAGGCGGACTCTATTTGGCGTATGAAGGGGCAGAAAAAATATACGAATATTTTTTTCCACACCCAAAAGCGGAAAAAATAGAAGTCTTCAAAGAACTTTCAGAAACAGAAATATTAGCCCTGGAAAAAGGTAAAATTAAATCTGCCATCGTAACCGATTTCATCCTTTCAGTAGAAATCATCATCATCGCGATGGGAACAGTTATCAATCAAGGTTTTTGGATGCAAGTCATGGTCGTAAGTGTTGTTGCGTTTATTGCAACCGTTGGTGTTTACGGTATTGTAGCTTTGATTGTCCGTATGGATGAAGCCGGATATAAACTGATTCAGTTAAGTGCAGGAAAAAATAATTTTCTCCAAAAATTGGGAACACTTTTGGTAAAAGCATTGCCACGCGTGATTCAAATCTTAGCAGTGGTAGGAACACTTGCCTTATTGCTGGTTTCCGGTGGAATATTTTCACATCAATTTCCTGCTTTACATCACGCAGTCGAGTTCATGCCAAGTATGTTGCTTGAATTTTTACTAGGCTTAATCGTGGGGTTAGTTTGTGTTTTTCTGGTGAATGTTGTTAAGAAAATAGTAAAGAAAGAGAAAGTTACGCAGTAGTTTTTAAAAAGCCTTTAATACACTTTCTTAATCACATACGTCACGATTCCCCAAATGATCAATTGGTTTTCTTCCGTGATTTTGATGGGGTCAAATAGTTTGTTTTCGGGCATTAAATAGACTTCTTCTTTTGTCACTTTAATCCTTTTTACCGTAAATTCACCATCTAAAAAGCAAACGGCAATTTTGTTGTTTTTGGGTTCCAAACTGCGGTCAATGACCATAATGTCACCATCGTCAATGCCAGCCCCAATCATTGAGGTACCCGAAGCTTTGGCATAAAAAGTGGTTTCCCGATGCTTGACCAACACAGCATCCAAACTGATTTTACTCTCATCAAAATCGGCCGCCGGCGAAGGAAATCCGGCCTTAATTCCCGCTTTAATAAACGGAAGTTCGATGGGATGTTCTAAATCCGGTATAAAAAAGGTAAGTTTCGTTTTTGTCATACACTTATTTTCAAATTTTCAAATGGGCACATTACCAAATTGAACTTCGCCGAATGGACTAATTGGCATATTACCAAATTGACACATTGCCGAATGGACTAATTGACACATTAACCAACGTTCACCCTAAACACATCACGAATATCCGTCGTATATTTCGGCGAAAGCAAATTTTGACGCATCTTCCAAGTGCGTTGTAAATCCTGATTGCCCAATCGAATTTTTCGTTCACCGGTTTTCTTGTGAAAAGCGTCCATCACTTCCATAATTTTTTGATGCTTCGGATTTTCTTCTTCAAACAAATGAAATTGCTTCTGGTCTTGCGGAATAATTTGCGTGACAATAATGCCTGCTTTTTTATAAATTTCACCTTCTTCAAACAACTCTTTCAACATTTTTATCGCCAGATGACTGATCGTGATGGAAGAGTTGCTGGCAAACGGCAGGGTTTCCATACGGTAAAAATTATACCTTTCGCGTTCCGCTTTGTGCTTGTCTTTTCTGAGGTATAAAATGACGCCGTAACAACACGATTGTTGTTTACGAAGTTTCTCCGCACAAACGGTGGCAAAAGTAGAAACACGTTCTTTCATTTCGTCAAAAGTGGAAATGGTGCCATCAAAACTGCGGGTTACAGCAATATTTTTCTTGTCTTTCGGTTCTTCTAATTCCAATACCGATTGCCCTAATAATTCCAAACGCAAGCGATTGCCCACCACACCCATTTCTTTTTTGATAAAAGCTTCGTGTTGCGGTAGTGTAAAATCATAAGCGGTATGAATGTTTTGAGCCTTCATCTTTTTGGTCAATCGAAAACCGATGCCCCAAACGTCTTCAATTTTGGTCCATTTTAAGCCTTTGATGCGTTTTTCTTCCGTATCCATCACATAACTGCCTAAGGTTTCTTTCGGGAATTTACGAGCGATTTTATTGGCTACTTTGGCTAATGCTTTAGTAGGAGCAAAGCCCACAGAAACAGGAATGCTCAACCATTTCAACGTTCGCCTTTTCATTTCTAAACCGTATTGCTGGTAATCCGGAATGGTCATGCCGTCAAAGTTGAGAAAAGCTTCGTCGATACTGTATACTTCTATGTTAGGAGTGAATTGTCCTAAAACCGCCATCACCCGACTACTGATGTCGCCATACAACGCATAATTGGAGGAAAAAACGGTAACCTGATGTTGTTTCAATACGTGTCGCATTTGAAACTCGGGAGCTCCCATCGCAATACCAAGAGCCTTGGCTTCATCACTACGGGAAATGATGCATCCGTCGTTGTTGGACAACACGACCACCGGTTTTCCATTGAGTTGAGGTTGAAACACCCGCTCACAGGAAACATAAAAGTTATTACAATCCACTAATGCATACATGGTATAAAGGTAGGAGATTGTTCCTTTTTTTGGAAACAAACGAATGTTAATGTTGATAAGAAATCGGAGTTGGAAGTTAGGAGTTTTGAGTCGCAGTCACAGTTTTCAGTCACAGTTTTCAGTCACAGTCACAGTTTTCAGTCACAGTCACGGTTTTCAGTCACAGTTTTCAGTCACCAGACACCAGATACCAGACACCAGATAACGGACAACGGACAACTCACAACACCTTCTCATACGCCCGTCTCGGACTTCCTCTAAAATGCACAATCCCACAAAAAACAAATCCGGCTTTTTCGAAGATTTTCATCATGGCAAAATTGTCGTGGTTAGTGTCGGCTTTTAAGCTGTGAATGTTATTAGCCAAGGCAAAAGCTTCAATGAAATCAATGATTTTTTTAGACAAATTTTGACCGGTATAGCCTTCAGCAATGGCTACACGATGAAAAACGACAAAATCACCGTTGGTTAACCACTCGCCTTGCAAGTTATCATATTCCGGTTCGTCGTTGATTAAAACGGCAGAATAGCCAACAATAATTTCGCCATCAGTTAGCACATAGCCGATTCCTTTTTCAATGTCATGTTGGATGATTTCCGGATTGGGATAACCGTCTTGCCATTGGTTACTACCGTCGGCTTTTCTGCGGAGAATGGCATTTTGTAGGATGATCCAGATATGTGGAGCATCAGCGGGAGTAGCTTTTCGAAAGAGGTGGTTCATGATTAGTCTTGTTATGTAAACTAGCAAATGAATTACAAATCTAGCACAATTTTCCATCAAAGTACCTCTTGCGTGAGTGATTGAGCCATTGTTTGAGCTCTTTTTGTTTCAGCCCATCGGGAGGGAACAAAAAAGCGAGTGGCGAAAGCACGACCCTTGTGGGCACGCCCAAATTATTTTACCAATTTCTCCAATTTTTTATATCTGTGTTCTAAAATAACGAACAGATTATTATACTAATTTTTCCAATTTTTTATATCTGTGTTCAAAAAATAACAAACCTATGAATGGTGAACAACAAATGATGAAATAAAAAAACGCCCCGATTCCTCGAGACGTTAACCATTCATTCGGTAATCTAAATAATATATATTATTCGATTACAGCTACTTGAGCTGCTACTTTACCTTTTCTGCCTTCTTCTTCTTCGTAAGAAACTTTGTCACCTTCTTTAAGCTCTTCAGCTTTTAATCCGGTAGCGTGAACGAAGATGTCTTTACCTGTTTCGTCATCAGTAATGAATCCAAAACCTTTAGACTCAATGAAAAATTTAACTGTACCTGTACGCATTGTGTAATAAAAATTATTAATAATGTTCAAAGGTAATCTTTAAATAAATACAAATGTTAAAACAAGGTTACTTTTTTGTGAAAATTATTGATTTTCAGTATTTTCCTCTTTTTTATTGTCAAATTTGAACATATAGTCTTCCAACTTCTTGTTTTTATAACGATGCCATAAAAAAACAGGCATCAATACCAATGCACTGATCATCACGCCAATACCTATCCATTTGTCGCCGGAAGGACCATCAGTATTTTTTACATAAAAACCAAAAGCGATAAAAGCCAATACAATAAAAAGTAATATGCGTATAATCGTTTTCATTTTATTGGATATCTAGTTTAATGTGTAATTCGTTTAACTGTGCTTCATCAATAACAGATGGAGCATCAATCATTACATCGCGACCGCTATTGTTTTTTGGGAAAGCAATAAAATCACGAATCGTTTCCTGGCCGCCTAAAATCGCCACCAAACGATCTAATCCGAATGCTAAACCTCCATGTGGCGGTGCACCAAATTGAAACGCATTCATTAAGAATCCGAATTGGTTTTCGGCTTGTTCAGGTGTGAATCCTAATAACGAGAACATTCTGCTTTGTAAATCACGATCGTGTATACGAATAGAACCACCTCCAATTTCGTTTCCGTTTAATACCATGTCATAAGCGTTGGCACGCACTTTTCCGGGTTCGGTTTCAATCAATGTCATATCTTCCGGTTTGGGTGAAGTGAACGGATGGTGCATGGCATGGTAGCGTTGCGAATCTTCGTCCCATTCCAATAACGGGAAATCAACTACCCAAAGAGGTGCAAATTCGTCTGGTTTTCGCAAGCCTAAACGGGTGGCAACTTCCATACGAAGTGCCGATAATTGTGTTCTGGTTTTATCGGCTTTTCCGGAAAGAATCAAAATTAAATCGCCCGGTTTGGCATTCGTGATTTCGGCCCATTTTTTCAAATCAGCTTCGTCATAAAATTTATCAACAGATGATTTTAGACTTCCGTCTAATTCATATTTTACATAAACCATTCCGGTAGCACCAATTTGCGGACGTTTGATCCAATCGATTAACGCATCAATTTCTTTTCGAGAATACGAGGCACAACCGGGTACGGCAATTCCAACTACCAATTCAGCAGCATTAAATACCGGAAAATCTTTGTGTTGAGCTACGGCGTTTAACTCCCCGAATTTCATGTCAAAACGAATGTCCGGTTTGTCGTTACCGTAGGTTTTCATGGCATAATCATAGGTAATTCTTGGGAATTTGTCTACTTCAACTCCTTTAATTTCTTTTAACAAATGTCGCGTTAGGCCTTCAAATACATTCAAAATGTCTTCTTGTTCCACAAACGCCATTTCGCAATCAATTTGGGTGAATTCCGGTTGACGGTCAGCACGTAAATCTTCGTCTCTAAAACATTTTACAATTTGAAAATATTTATCCATGCCGCCCACCATCAACAATTGTTTGAAAGTCTGTGGCGATTGGGGTAAAGCATAAAATTGTCCTTCGTTCATTCTGCTTGGCACAACGAAATCACGAGCTCCCTCGGGAGTAGATTTAATCAAATAGGGGGTTTCGATTTCGCAAAAACCTTGTTTGGATAAATAATTACGCACTTCCATAGTCACTTTATGACGAAAAATCAGTGAATTTTTCACTGGATTTCTTCGAATATCCAAGTATCGGTATTTCATACGAATGTCTTCTCCACCATCCGTCTCATCTTCAATAGTAAAGGGGGGAAGTTGAGCGGCATTCAATATGGTCAATTCCGAAACCAAAATCTCTATGTCTCCCGTTGGAATATTTTTGTTTTTGGCTTCACGTTCAATAACGGTTCCTTTTACCTGAATCACGAATTCACGACCCAAGGTTTTAGAAGCTTCAAAAACCGATTGTTCAGTTCGGCTTTCATCAAAAATCAATTGTGTAATGCCGTAACGGTCACGTAAATCTACCCAATTCATAAATCCTTTATCACGCGATTTTTGCACCCATCCGGCTAGGGTAACTTCTGTATTGATGTGCGAACTGTTTAATTCCCCACAAGTATGACTTCTATACATCTTAATTCAAAATTTTTTGAGTTGCAAAAGTAGTATTTTGTTTGAAGATTTCCCGATTTTTTGCCCGACAAATTTTCCACCTATATCAGAAATCACATGTCTTAATACAAAGCTCCTATAATGAATAGATGAAGTTTAGCAAATCCATAGATAAAGCATAGATAGTGTATGAAAAAAATATCAAAAAAGGCTTTGCACCTCATTTTAACAGAAACAAATCGGTGATTAAATTTTGTATTTATCTAAATCCAATGTTAAATCTTGTCTAATGTTACCAAATTGTTAAGCAAAAGTTTTTTTATTGTAAATTAATGGTTATATTTGTTTCATAATTGTTAACCTACAAAAAAGATAGAATATGAAAAAGTTATGTATTACAGCTATGTTAGTGGTTTCAGGAGTAATTTTTGCTCAAGAAAATAATGCTAAACACGAAGTGGTTAATCAAATGGTAAAGTCAACTTTTTACCATGATAATGGTCAAGTTCAACAAGAAGGCTTCTATAAAGACGGCAAAGTGCACGGTCAATGGATATCATATGATGAAAATGGCAAAAAAGTAGCCATGGGTCAATATGAAAACGGAATGAAAGTAGGAAAATGGATGTTTTGGACCGGTGCTGAACTAACAGAAGTAGATTATTCTGATAGCCGAGTAGCTCAAGTAAAAAAATGGTCACAAGGAGCATTAGTTCAAGTGAATAAAAATTAACTAACTTATACCAACTAAAAAAGAGCTTTTCGAAGCTCTTTTTTTATGGCATTTTCTTTTTTGAACGATTGAGTTCTTTAAAAGAAGCAATAATTTTTTCCATGGAAGCGGCATGATCTTCTTTTCGCTTTAGCTCAGTCCAATTCACGATTTGATAATACTGGTTTTTTCCTTTAAGAAAGGCAAATTCATAATAAACAGGAATTTCATCAACCGTTCCGGATAGATTCATTAGTCTTGCCGGTAAACCGTTGATTGTGGTTTTTTTTATCTCGGAAAATTTTCCATCTTCTACAGTAGCCATTAAGTTGTCTTTTAAAATGGCTGAATAACCATTTAAATCAGCAGTATAGTTTTCAGCCATCATTGGGTCTGATGCAATCAATTCATCAAAATCTTTAGAAGGTTCATGTATTACAATCGTATAAAATTCACTAAACAAATTTTGGTATTGCAACGAAGCATCTTCATGCAAATTATCGGCTTTTGAAAGTGTTTTTGGAAGTTCTATTTCATATAAATTTTGAATGGTAATTTTTTGTGTTTCGTTGCTTTGACAGCTTAAAATCAAAAAAGGGAGGAGTATAAAGAATATTTTTTTCATGGTCTATTTTTTTGCAAGATAAAAAAAAACCACGCTTTCACGTGGTTTAATTAGTTAATTTGTTTGTGGAAGAGTATCTAAATTTTTCTTCTTTTTCTTTTTGACTTTGATTTTTCCTTTGTGAAGTAAAAAGAACATTACCGGCACAATTACTAAAGTAAGGAAAGTAGCAAAGGTTAATCCGTAAATTACTGTTTTAGCTAATGGTCCCCAGAAAATTACGTTATCACCTCCCATATAAATATTAGGATTGTAATCGATAAACATTCCGAAAAAGTCAATATTTAAACCAATTGCTAACGGAATTAAACCTAAAACAGTGGTAATTGCAGTTAACAATACCGGTCTTAAACGTGAACGGCCACCTTCTACAATTACTTCTAAATATTCTTGTTTGGATAAAAGACCGTTTTCGTCTAATCCTTTCTCGTGTAATTTTCGGTCAATCAACAATTGGGTGTAATCGATCAATACAATGGCATTATTTACCACAATTCCCGCTAAGGAAATAATACCCATCATGGTCATAATGATGACAAAATCATCACCAAAAATAGCCATTCCAAAGAATACCCCACCAAAACTCAACAATACCGAAACCATGATGATAATGGGTTTAGAAACCGAGTTAAATTGGGCCACTAAGATTAAAACGATTCCACCTAAAGCAATTAAAAGTGCATTGATCAAGAATCCCATGTTTTTGGATTGTTCTTCTTGTTCACCGGTAAATGCAAATTGAATATCATCGTTAATTTTATAATCTTCCAATTCCTTTTTGATTTTTTCCACAATTTCATTCCCGTTATAACCGGTCACCACATTAGAATAAACCGTAATGACCCGCTTCAGATTTTTACGTTTAATGGTATTAAATGTAGTAGAATTATCGCTGCTAGTAATGGCAGAAATAGGCACTTGAACCAATTTTCCGGTGGCTTGGTCTCTAAAGGTAATAGGTTGATTATAAATCAAATTGTTATCATTACGTTGTGCTTCAGGCAAACGCACGTTGATTTCAAAATCATCCTTACCATCTTTATAAGTGGAGATTTTTTCACCAAAAATCGCTCTACGTAAGGTCTGACCCACCTGTCCTGAAGTAATTCCTAGTTGTCCTGCTTTGTCTAAATCGACTTTTACATCTTCACCGGGTTTGGCTTTGTTGACATCAATTTTGAGTTCTTCAATTCCGGCAATGTTTTTAGCATCGATAAAATCTTTCATCTTTTGAGCTTCCAACAACATGGCGTTGTAATCTTCTCCTGAAATTTCAATATTTACAGGATAACCGGCTGGCGGACCGTTTTCTTCTTTTTCAACAATGACAGAAACTCCGGCATAACCTTGAACAGCAGAGCGAATTTCTTCCATTACATCCAAACTGTTTTTACCTTTTCGGTATTTGAATTCCCGCATGGTTAAGGTGACTTTTCCACGGTGTGGCATATCGTTTTGTGCACCACCATCGGTTTGCGGATTTCCGGAACCATTACCTACTTGACCTATAGCACTTTCTACCATGTAGTTTTCGCCATCTTCCACATATTTATTGGCAATGGCATATACTTTTTCTTCAATTTGCTTTACAAATGCATTGGTCTTTTTAATATCGGTACCTTCCGGAAATTCGATATACACCATGATTTGATTGGGTTGGTTTTCCGGGAAGAAAAGTACATTTGGCTTCGCAATTCCAACTGCTACAAAAGATAAAATCAACAAGATAAAAGTACCAACAAAAAACAATATTGGTTTTCTTCCCCCTAATGCAAACTGCAAAAAGTCGCGGTATTTATTTTCCATCCATACCAAAATAATACGTTGGAAGAAATCTTGTGCTCTTATCAAATAATACTTATAAATCCAAAGCATGACGGCAAAGAACAACATTAAATTTCCCAATCCTTTCAAGCCACCGGACTTAGTAACAAACCCAAAAACTAGGACAATTAAACCAATTCCTCCTATAATTCCACTTAATCTTATCAGGGCTTTTTTAGACATTTGTTCTTCATTTAATTTCATAAAGTCAGCTGTTAACATTGCATTAATGATTAAAGCGACAAATAAGGAAGAAAACAAAACAACAGAAAGAGTCATTGGGAAGTAAATCATAAACTTACCCATCGTTCCGGGCCATAATCCTAGTGGAAAAAAGGCAGCAAGAGTTGTAGCTGTTGAAGCGATTATTGGCCAGGCAATTTCACCAATTCCTTCAATCGCAGCTTGTTTTCTCGACACGCCTTGAGACATTAATTGATGAACATTATCTACCACTACAATTCCATTATCTACTAACATTCCGAGTCCCATTACCAATGCAAAAAGAACCATTGTATTTAAAGTGATTCCAAAAGAAGCCAAAATCATATAAGACATAAACATTGAAAGAGGTATAGCAAAACCAACAAAAACTGCACTTCGGAATCCTAAAAAAAACATTAATACACCAACAACTAAAATGACTCCAAAAATAATATTGTTCACTAAATCATCTACTTGTGCAATGGTGCGTGAAGATTGATCATTAGCATAAGAAATGGATAGCCCTTCTGGAAAATAGCTTTCTTTTGCTTTTTCTACTATGGCTTTTAATCCATCAACTGCTTCTACCATGTTTTTGCCACTGCGTTTTTTGATGTCTAACATCACCACAGGTTTGCCATAATCACGGGCATAAGTGGTACGTTCTTTTTCTTTGAAAGTGATAGTGGCAATATCTCGCAAATACACATTTCCGTTTTGGTGTTTAACAATTATATTTTCTAAATCGGAAGGTTTATTGATTTCACCAATTACACGAATATTCTTTTTGATTCCATTATTTGAAACACTTCCTCCAGAAACCGTTTTGTTCTCATAGCGTACATTATTAATAATATCGTCAAAGCTCACCTGTGCCGCTGCCATTTTATACATGTCTACGGCAATTTCTACTTCTTTATCTTCAGCACCACGAATGGCAGCTTCTTTAATTTGTGGTAATCGTTCGATACGTTCTTCTAAATATTCGGCAAATTCTTTTAGTTTTTCAGAGGTAAAATCACCTGTTAAACTAACATTTAAAATCGGAACTTCTTCAGCAATATTTAAATCAAAAACATTGGGTTCCACTTTTCCACCACCGTCAATGGTTGGCCATTCGGTATCCGATTTAACTTTATCAACTTTATCTTTTACTTTTTGTTTGGCATCTTCAACAGAAATATCTTCGTCAAATTCAACCAAAATCATGGAATAATCTTCAAGCGTATTGGAAGTAATTTTAGTAACACCTGAAATATTATTGAATTCTTCCTCTAAAGGTTTTGTGATTAGTTTTTCAACATCTTCTGCCGAATTACCGGGATTGATGGAACTCACATAAATTTTCGTTTCAATAATTTCCGGGAAGCTTTCTCTCGGCATCGAATAATACGACATCAATCCACCAATCAACAGAATGGCAGTGATGACATAAACCGTCATTTTGTTGTTAATTGCCCATGTAGAAATGGAAAATTCTTTATTTATCTTATTACTCATTTTTCTGTATATTTTATGAGATAAATTATTTAATTACTTCAACGGTGATGCCGTCTTTCAATGATTTTGCACCTTCCGTAACTACCGTTTCGCCGGTAGTTAATCCTGATTTTACTTCTACAAAAGCACCGGAGGTATAGCCTAATTCGATTTTCTTCTGCGTAACTTTTGCAGTGTTTTCATTTCCTATACTTCCAATTGTATAAATCACTTTGCTACCATCAGCTGTTTCTTGCACAATGTTTTCAGGCAATAAAATAGCTTTTGGATTTTTGTAATCTTCAATTTTCAAAATGGCTACCTGATTCGGACGCAATAAATTATCCGGATTTGGTAGAGCAATTTCAATGCTGAAAGTTCGGTTGTTCGGGTTAATATAATTTCCAACCTGACGAACTTTTCCTTTATATGATTTGCCTAATGCATTTAAAAACACATCTACATTGGCACCTAATTTTAATTGTGGAATATAGTTTTCAGGCACATTAGCAGTAACATACATATTACTTAAATTCACAATTCTAAATAAATTCATGCCTGGAGCTACAACTTTCCCACGTTCAGTCATTACTTCGTCAATTGTTCCTGAGAAAGGAGCAACCACGTTGGTTTTATTCAATTGAGATTTAATTTGAGCAACCACTTTTTGCTGACTCTCCAAAGATGTTTTGGCTTGTAAGAATTGAATTTCAGACCCAATTTTTTGGTCCCAAAGATTTTTTTGTCTTTCAAAGGTTGTTTTAGCTAAAGCTAATTGCGTTTCGGCTTGAGCTAACTGAGCACTCATACCGCCATCGTCAATTCTTGCCAAAACTTGACCTTTGGAAACTTTTTGACCTGCTTTTACATACAATTGAGTTAAAATCCCTGAATATTCCGGACTAATTACAATGTTTTCTTTTGTATCAACATTACCTTGAATTTCAATGTAATGATTGAATAGCGTATCTTTTACAGTAATGGTTTTAACTAACGGATTTTTTTTGTTTGGGTCTAATTCCGCAATCGCTTTGTCAAGTTTTGCCAATTCGGCCACCAATTTTTCATATTCTTTGTGAACGATTTCTCTAGATGATTTGATTTTGTCTAAATCTTTCGATTTTACCACTTCATCAACGTTTACTTCTTTGTTTCCGCCTGAGCAAGAGATGAGTAGAAGTGAAAATGTAGCTAAATATATTATTTTTTTCATACGATATAAATTGTGTTTTTTGATTGATTATTTAGTTTGTCCGATTGCTTTTTCTAGGGCTGCTTTTTTGTTTACAACGTCTATCATCGATTGAAGATAGCTTTGTTGTGCTGAATATAATTGACGTTGAGCATCTGTAAAATCAAAACTGGTGGAAAGACCTTCTGTAAATTTTACTTGTTGCTTTTTTTCGATGCGTTCTGCCAAGGATAAATTTTCTTTGGAACTAAAATATTGTTCTACACTATATTCATAATCGCTTTTGGCGTTTTGATAGTTCAATTTTAGTTTTTGTTCTGTTTCGGTAAGTTGTGTTTTGGCTTGTTCCAAAGCAATTTTGGCTTGTTGAACTTTGGCAGTTTTCCCAAAACTACTGAAAATAGGCACATTTAGACTCATTCCTAGATTAGAATAATTCAACCATTTTTGATTAGGTGTAAAAAATTGAAATTGATCTCCAAATGCATTGTAACCAAAGTTTACACTGGCAGCTAAAGATGGTAGAAATTTGCTTTTTTCTAACTTCATTTCCAAGGTTCGTTGTTCCACAAAATTGGTAGAAAGTAGATAATTGATATTATTCTGAACTTCAAATGTTGAACCGGTTAAGGCAAGGTCTAAATTTGAAGTAGTTAAACTTTCTAATTGATCTGTCAAAGTCAGTTGATCGTTTAATTCAATTCCTAAATTAATTTTCAGCATATTATACGATATGTCTTTTAATCGTTTGGTATAATTTAGACTACTATTGATGCTGGAAAGTGTAATCTTTAACTGCTCTACATTTTCTTCTTCAATCAATCCGTTTTTATAAGTTTGTTCGGTATCGAATAATGTTTTTTCTAAAGTAGTTTTGTTTTTTTCTAAGATTTTAATGTTTTCTTCGGCTAATAAAACATTTCCATACGAATTAATAATCATTTCTCGAACGTCAATATCTGTTTTCTTTTTTGAAGTTTCAAAAAAACTCAAATAGGTTTTAGAAGCTTGAAGTGCTACAATATAGGAACCGTCAAAAATTAGTTGGCTTAATGTAGTTCTGGCTAACATAGTGTGTCTGGTACCAAAAGCGACTTCGGCAAATTCACCAGGTTCACCTCCTAAAAATTCAGCAGGAATAACGGATTGTTGAATTACAAAGTTATTTTGATAATCTAATCCGGCATTAATTTGTGGTAAACCGGATGCAGTAGTTTCCCATTTTTTCTTTTTTGCGGCTTCAATATCTAAACCCGAATTTTTGGCTGCATAATTATATTGTAAAGCATGTTCAATCGCCTGCTGAAGCGAAAACGAATAGCTTTTTTTAGTTTCTTGAGCCTGCATACCTATACAAGCGAGCAAGAGGAAGAGTGATAATTTCTTCATTATTGATTGATGATTATGATTTATTGGTTATTTTTTCTAAAACTTGTAATCCTTTTTCGGTTGAAATTGCCCTAATATGATAGTCGAGATAGAGTTCTTCTAACATTCTGAAATTATATTTCTCATTAGAAAAAACGGTTTTGTCTTTAATAGCATGGACGCACGAGTAATATATTCCACTGATAAATTCAATGTCTATTTCGGATCGGTAAAGACCCGTTTTTACTCCTTTATTCAAATTGGTTACAACGCAGTCTTGCATTTTACAATATTCTTTCCCATGTAAAGTTTTGTAAATCTTGGGGAAATATTTTTGCAACTGAAAAATAGGTGAAGCCTTCTCATCTTTCAATTTATGTAATACAAAATCTTTGATTTCATATAATTCCTCAATTGCATTTTTATCCGGCTGGCATATCTGATCAATTCCACACGAAATGGTTTCAAACATTTGCATGGTTACCGCTTCTACCAAATCATTTTTATTCTCAAAATGTTGGTAAATCGTTTTTTTAGAAATACCCATTTCATTGGCAATGTCATCCATTGTAACGCTTTTAAAACCTAACGTTAAATACATTTCTGTTGCTTTCTCAATTATTTGTTCTTGCATTTTAATTTGATTTTTAGTTTTGTTGACTTTTACTACTAAAATTCGGTGCAAATGTAAAACGGAAACTTTTAAAACAAAAATAGTTTCCAAAGTATTTACAATAATTTAACATTTGTTTTGCTTTTGTGTTTTCCTATAAATTTCGGGTTTACGCTTTTTTTGATTTTCTTTGTTGTTTCAAAACAAAAGAACTTCATAAATGCATTCAATTTCGGTCTATCAAGAACAATTTCTTTCTTATTTAGAAAACCAAAATACAATAAGAGAGCCCAAAAACTTATATGAACCTATCGATTATATTTTGCGATTGGGTGGAAAACGAATGCGACCGGTTTTAACCTTAATGGCTACGGAAGTTTTTGATGTTCATTTTAATAAAGCTTTACCAGCGGCTACTGCTGTTGAGGTTTTTCATAATTTTTCGCTTGTGCATGATGACATCATGGATGATGCTCCCTTGCGAAGAGGAAAAGAAACTGTTCATGAAAAATGGAATCTGAATACCGGAATTTTATCAGGAGACGCCATGTTGATTTTGGCGTATCAATATTTTGAAAAGTATGAGCCAACAATTTTTCGTGATTTAGCCAAATTATTCAGCAAAACTGCTTTAGAAGTTTGTGAAGGACAGCAATACGATGTTGATTTTGAAAATCGTGATGATGTTACTATTCCTGAGTATTTAAAGATGATTGAATATAAAACCGCTGTTTTGGTTGGTGCTGCCATGAAAATGGGAGCAATTATTGCCGAAACATCGGAAGAAAATGCCAATTTAATCTACGATTTCGGATTAAATTTGGGTATTGCCTTTCAGTTGCAAGACGATTATTTAGATTGTTTCGGTAATCCGGAGACGTTTGGTAAACAAGTAGGTGGCGATATCATTGAAAATAAAAAAACGTATCTTTACTTAAAAGCGATGGAATTTGCAAAACCTGAAGAACGTGAACAATTGTTGCATTTGTATTCTATTCAACCGAATGATAATTCCGAAAAAATAGAATCAGTTAAAGATTTTTTCAACCATACTGGAGCCTCTAAAGCAACACAAAATGCAATTGAAGAATTTACTTTAGAAGCATTTAAAACGTTAGATAAAATGCATGTAGGTGAAGATAAAAAATTGGTTTTGAAAGCTTTTGGAGAGAAGTTGATGAAGCGGGATGTTTAGTTTTCAGTCGCAGTTTTCAGTTTTTTTGATTACATTTAAAGAACACGGATTTTTATAATTTGAGAAATTGAAAAAACCTATAATTTTTTTGGGTTAAATTTTACCAATTTCTTAAATCTGTGTTCAAAAAAGCATAAATAACGAATATTAATGAAATTTGAAAAATTGACTTTCATTACATCGCTTTTGAAAATCTCCCAAAAAATCAACAATCATCAATCAAAATTCTCCAATCAAAAATAAATATGTATCCCATCCCAACATCAACCGACCATCTTTTAACTGAAGCAGAAAAAGAAAGTTTGTACCTCAAACTCATAGAGCAACTCAACAAAGATTTCAATTTTGCCAATGAACCGGTTGATTTTCCAATGAGCACAACGCCAAACGAATTAAAAATTCAATTACACGAAAAAATATATCGCCTCATTCAATACAAATTTGCAGAATATTTAAATCTACTTTATATTATTGATGTTTCCGAAGAAGAGGTTAAAAAACTGAACGGTGAAGATATTGCCGAACTATCTGAACAAGTTGCTTTTTTGATTTTAAAAAGGGAATGGCAAAAAGTTTGGTTTAGAAATAAACTCTAACAAACGGCATCCACGCTTCTGAATACACATTTCTGTTGCTATTGTGAAGTACATTAAACCGCACACCCATTGTAACATTATTTGTTCGATAACCACCACCTAAAAATAATCCGGTATTCCAAAAGTTATCTTTAAAAGAGTTAAAACCATTTTGAAAAGTTGTGTTAACTCTTAGTTGTTCGAGCTCAGCGGAAAGTTGAAGTTCCGGAATCGGATTTCCTAGTACAATCATGTTGGGACCATAAATAAAAGATTCAAACGCATTTCTTTGTTTGATATAACTTCCTTGTATTCCAAAACCCAAACTTACATACTGGTTAAAATCATAAATAGCTCCCGGAGCTAAAGTAATATCAGTAAAATTGTTTCCAACCGCTAATCCAAATCCACCTCCATATCGAACTTTAGACCAAAAAGCAGAGGTCTTTGGTGGAATAGTTTGAGCTTTTGAAAAACTAACACTAATAAAAAATAGTACAATTACTGAAAGTTTTCTAGATAATTTAAAATTATTCATAAACTATATCTTTTTAGCAATTTAAAAACATAAAAGTATGTAAAAATAAATGAAAGATTATACCATTTATTGTACTTTTGCAAAACTATTTTTAACACATAAGGTTTATTACTACTAAATATGGATAGGTTTTCCTTTTTAAACGCAGCACACACCCAATTTTTTGCCGATTTATATGATCAATATACCCAAAATCCCGATTCGGTAGAGCCGAGTTGGAGAGCCTTTTTTCAAGGCTTTGATTTTGGATTAGAGTCGGCTTTTGATGTTGACCCCGTAACGCAACTAGCCGATTTTTCCTCAGGAGATCAAAATAATAGTTTGGTTTCTGAAAAATTGCAAAAAGAATTTAATGTTCTTAAGTTAATTGATGGATATAGAACACGTGGTCATTTGTTTACCAAAACCAATCCGGTAAGAGAAAGAAGAACGTATGCCCCAGATTTGGCAATTGAAAATTTCGGATTATCATCAGCTGATTTGGATACTGTTTTTGATGCAGCTAAAGTAATTGGTAAACAACCATCGACTTTGCGTCAAATATTGAATCATCTTCAAAGTATGTATTGCCAACATATCGGGATTGAGTACATGCACATGGAAAATCCGATTTTTGTGAATTGGGTACAAGAACGCATCAATGCCAATGACAATCAGCCTAATTTTAATGCAGAACAAAAAAAGCATATACTTGGTAAATTGAATGAAGCGGTTTCTTTTGAAAACTTTCTTCATACAAAATATGTGGGTCAAAAACGTTTCTCTTTAGAAGGTGGAGAAAGTTTGATTCCGGCCTTGGATGCCGTGATTGAATCGGCTGCCGAAAAAGGGGTAGAACATTTCGTCATGGGAATGGCTCACCGTGGACGATTAAATACGCTAGCCAATATTTTTGGGAAACCTACACAAGATATTTTCTCTGAATTTGACGGTAAAGACTATGATAAAGAATATTTTGACGGTGACGTAAAATACCATTTAGGGTTAACTTCAGAAAGAAAAACAAGTTCCGGTAAAAAAATCAATATCAACTTAGCTCCTAACCCTTCTCATCTTGAAACGGTTGGTGCCGTTATTGAAGGAATTACCAGAGCCAAACAAGATAAATATTTTCCGGAAGATTTTTCTAAAGTACTTCCAATAGCTGTTCATGGTGATGCGGCTGTGGCCGGACAAGGAATTGTGTATGAAATCATTCAAATGTCGCAGCTAGACGGCTACAAAACCGGCGGAACTATTCATATCGTAATCAATAATCAAGTAGGATTCACAACCAATTATTTAGATGCTCGTTCGTCAACATATTGTACCGATATCGCAAAAGTAACTTTGTCGCCTGTTTTACACGTAAATGCTGATGACAGCGAGGCAGTAGTTTACGCCATGTTGTTTGCGTTAGATTTTAGAATGACTTTTGGACGCGATGTATTCATCGATTTATTAGGATACAGAAAATATGGTCATAATGAAGGAGATGAGCCTCGTTTTACACAACCTGTTTTATACAAAATCATTGCAAAACACAGAAATCCAAGAGATATTTATGCTGAAAAATTGATTTCAGATGGGATTGTAGATGCGGCTTATATTACTAAAATTGAAAATGAGTATAAAGCCAAATTAGATGAAAATCTGCAAGCATCACGCAAAAAAGATTTAACCATCATTAAGCCTTTTATGCAAGAGGAATGGAAAGGCTTTGTGCAGGTTTCAGATGATGAAATGTTGAAAAAAGTAGATACCCAATTCGACAAAAAGAAACTGGATGCTATTTTGGAAACCATATCTACTTTGCCATCGGATAAAAAATTCATCAATAAAATTACAAAGATTGTTTCTGATCGAAAAGTGATGTATGAAAACGATACTATCGATTGGGGAACAGCGGAAGCATTGGCTTATGGAACTTTACTAACAGAAGGCTATGATGTGCGTTTATCCGGTCAGGATGTGGAAAGAGGAACCTTTTCTCACCGTCATGCCGTTGTTAAAGTGGAAGATAGTGAAGAAGAAGTAGTTTTATTAGATGCTTTAAAAGATAAAAAAGGTAAATTCAACGTATTTAACTCGTTCCTTTCTGAGTATGGTGTGTTAGGTTTTGATTATGGATATGCTCTGGCTAATCCGAATGCGTTAACCATTTGGGAAGCACAATTTGGTGATTTCTCTAACGGAGCCCAAATTATGATTGACCAATATATTTCCTGTGGCGAAGATAAATGGAACAACCAAAACGGAATTGTCATGTTGTTGCCTCACGGTTATGAAGGTCAAGGAGCGGAACATTCTTCAGCCAGAATGGAGCGTTATTTACAACTTTGTGCTCGTCATAATATGTACGTAGCTGATTGTACAACGCCTGCCAACTTCTTCCATTTGTTGAGAAGACAAATGAAAACGAAGTTCAGAAAGCCATTGGTTGTCTTTTCACCTAAAAGTTTATTGCGTCATCCGCTTTGCGTTTCAACGAGAGAAGAACTGTACAACGGTCAGTTTCAAGAAACCATTGATGACCTTTCTGTGGATAAGAAAAAAGTAAAAACGGTTGTATTCTGTACCGGAAAATTCTATTATGATATTTTAGCTGAAAGAGAAAACTTAGGTAGAAATGATGTAGCTTTGGTTCGAATTGAACAATTATTTCCATTACCGGTTGAGCAATTAAAAGCGATTATTGCTTCGTATCCGAATGCAGATGATTATGTTTGGGCACAAGAAGAACCGAAAAACATGGGAGCTTATAGCTTTATGTTGATGAATTTTGACTTAGTGCCTTGGCGATTGGCTTCGTTAAAAGCCTATGCTGCTCCGGCTGCCGGAAGTCATACTCGCGATAGAAGACGACATGCAGATGCAATACGTATGGTATTTGATAAGAATTTATTTAGATAAAAAATTTGTTTCAAGTTTCAGGTTTCAAGTTGAAAAAAACCTGATACTTGAAACCTAAAACTTTTAAACCAATATTAGACATGATTTTAGAAATGAAAGTTCCCTCGCCGGGAGAATCGATAAAAGAAGTTGAAATTGCAACTTGGTTAGTAAAAAATGGTGATTATGTAGAAAAAGACCAAGCTATTGCTGAGGTTGATTCTGATAAAGCGACCTTAGAACTACCTGCAGAAGCCAGTGGAATTATTACACTTAAGGCGGAAGAAGGCGATGCTGTTGCCGTTGGAGCAGTTGTATGTTTGATTGATACCTCTGCCGCAAAACCAAGTGGAGATGCACCTAAAGTAGAAGTCAAAGAAGAAACACCTAAGGTTGAAGAAAAGAAAGTAGAGGTACCTAAAGCAGCTCCCGCTCCTGAAAAAACGTATGCTACACAAGCTCCTTCTCCGGCTGCTCGTAAAATTTTAGACGAAAAAAACATCCAACCTTCTGATATTGTTGGTAGCGGTAAAGGAGGAAGAATTACCAAAGATGATGCAGTAAACGCTGTACCTTCTATGGGAACGCCTACAGGAGGAAATCGTGGAATGGAAAGAACAAAATTATCCATGTTGCGTCGTAAAGTTGCAGAAAGATTAGTTTCGGCCAAAAATGAAACTGCGATGTTAACCACATTCAATGAAGTGGATATGACAAATATCTATGCTTTGCGTGATCAATATAAAGAAGAATTTAAAGCAAAACATGGTTTAGGTTTAGGTTTTATGTCCTTCTTTACCAAAGCAGTTACAAGAGCTTTGCAATTGTATCCTGACGTAAATTCAATGATTGACGGTCAAGAAAAAATTTCTTATGATTTCTGTGATATTTCAGTTGCTGTTTCCGGTCCAAAAGGACTAATGGTTCCGGTAATGCGAAATGCAGAAACCTTATCGTTCAGAGGTGTAGAAGCGGAAATCAAACGTTTGGCTTTGCGTGCACGTGACGGACAAATTACAGTTGATGAAATGACAGGTGGAACTTTTACGATTTCAAATGGTGGTGTTTTCGGAAGTATGTTATCTACTCCAATTATCAACCCACCACAATCCGGAATTTTGGGAATGCACAATGTAGTAGAAAGACCAATTGTAAGAAATGGCCAAATCGTTATTGCTCCGGTAATGTATGTAGCTTTATCATATGACCACAGAATCATCGATGGAAGAGAATCTGTTGGATTTTTGGTAGCTGTAAAAGAAGCTTTAGAAAATCCTGAAGAAATATTAATGGGAGGTAATGCGAAGAAAGCATTAGAATTGTAAATAGTTTTTAAATATAAAAAAAATCCCGATTAGGTTTTCTAATCGGGATTTTTAATTCAAGTAAAAAAATAAATTAATACTGCACGTTAAAAGATCCGTTTGTAAAGACTACATTAACAGGCTCTCCAGATCCTGAAAAACCAGTCATAGTACCTGAAAAGTTACCAACTAATTTTTTGCTGTCATTATTTGTTGTAACATTTGAAGAAAAGCTAGAAGTAAAATAGATTACTCCATCTTTTGTGTAGGTAAATGAATATATTGCATCGGAACCTAAATCTCCTTTTTCCATATCAAAATTAATAATTTCACTTGTACTTGTACCAATTGCAGCAGTAACCGATAGTTCAGTATATCCATCATTCAAAACTTCTTCATTAACAACTACAGTGTTAAACGTTTTTGCTTGTCCATCAATAGTTACTGTGATTGTTCCTCCAATAGAGCTTCCTCCGTCATCATCTTTTGAGCAAGAAGTTAAAGCTAAAGTACTAGCGGCCAAGAATAAAAATAATTTTTTCATGTTTTATATATTTTAAAATTTGCTGCAATGATAGATTAAATAGTTTTAAACTACAAATTTTTTCTTAAAATACCAACATTTAAAGATATGAAACTTTGTTCAATTAAATATGTTTCCAATTAGAAACTTAATCGGGAATATTTATGAAATAACATTTTATTTATCTTCTGGAAATGTAATCATTTAATTCATCAGCACTTGAAGTAAAATCAAATACATTATTTACTTTAAAGTAGTTTCTTGGTTCAACACACGCATCAAAAGCAAACTTGGCAAAGTTCAATTTGGTTTCTTCAAAACCAAACGTTTTACAAATTTCAATGATTTGATTGGTGTTTAAACAATTGTTTTGTGCTACTTGTTGAGCTGTTTTAAGTCTGGATTCATCAAAGCCTTGATTTCTGATGGTTTGTAAAGCAGCATTAAAATCCCCAGGATTCATTGGTCGTCTGTTTTCACAAGTTGGATTGTTATCTTCAATAATAACCTCTCTTGGTTGAGTTATAACCGCGGTACCTCCGGTAGTAACTGTAGTGGTTTCTGTAATGGTTGTACTTGCCCCAAAAACAGGTTCATTAATTGATATATTTACACCAACGCCACCAACACTAACTCCTGCATTAACTCCGGTATTCATTCCTGTGGTAGTGGTTGTAGTGGTAGTTTGTTGAACAACTCCTCCTATCGGAGCAGATTGTTGAACAATAACTTGTTGTGGAGGTGCCGGTTGTCCCCATCTTCTAACAAAAACATTTGATGGTACTACAAAATCAGGTACTACCGGAATCATTGAAAAGAAATTCAACCTCATTTTGGTAGGTTTGTTTTTTTCACGACGAATTTTATAAGTCACATCCATAAAAATACCATCCGCATCGGCAATCTGTAAAAAGTTTTTAGATATTTCTTGTCTTTCTTTGTCTTCAAAAATGATTTTGGCATTGTAGTACGGTTGTACTAATTCTTCTACGCGAATATTGGTTTGTGGAACATCATTAATGCGTTCGCCATTTAATACTAGATAAAATTTATCTCCATCTTCAGAAAAAATAGTTAAATGGCCAAAGGGTTGAATTTGTCCGAAAGACAAAAAAGATAAGAATAATGTAAATACTGTTAACGTAGTTTTTAGTTTCATATACATTTGTTTTTTTATGTTTCAAAATTAAGATATTAAAACGTTTTTCCAAAAATAATGCCAAAATTTGATTTATTTCAAATATAAACAATGATTATAATAATCGATAATTGCTTTTCCTTGCAACAAAACATCAGCCCCAATTATTCCATGAACCGGTTTAGCTTTGTATTGTGTTAGGGCTAAATTCACGTGAGTCAAATCAAATATGACTAAAGCTAAATTTTTGGTTTTCCATCGTCCAATTTGTAATAGATTTTGATTGCTGATTTGGGTTTCCATACCAACTGCTCCAGCACCAGCCGCTTTATTTTTTGAGGCTTTTGCTTCTATTTCAAAGTGATCTACAACATCAAAACCAATACAACTGTTGGAGGCTCCGGTGTCTAAAATAAAACTTCCTTTGATTCCGTTAATTTTTGCTTTTATCAATAAATGTTGTGTTTTAGAAAGTTTAAAATTAATTTTTTTATATCCCGAATCTTTTAAAAGGCTTTGTAAGTTCTTCATTTTATCGATTAAAATTCAAATGTAGTTCAATTTAAAATGAAAACAAAGCTGTTCTTCTAACTTTAAAAAGATGTACTTTTGCAGCATGATTTTTACTGACACACATACTCATTTATATGCTGAAGAGTTCGATTCAGATCGAGCAGAAATGATGCAAAATGCTCTATCAAATGGTGTAACTCGTTTTTTTGTTCCGGCGATTGATTCCACATGCACGCAATTAATGTATGAATTGGAAGCCAATTATCCTGAAAATGTGTTTTTGATGATGGGATTACATCCTTGTTATGTGAAAGAAAATTATGAAGTGGAGTTGAAGCATATTGAAACAGAATTATCAAAACGAAAATTTGTTGCCATTGGCGAAATAGGCATTGATCTTTATTGGGATACATCTACGCTTGACATACAAAAAAAGGCTTTCAAGCATCAAATTCAATTGGCAAAAAAATATAAACTACCCATCGTAATTCATTGTCGTGAGTCATTTGATGAAATTTTTGAAGTGTTAGAATCAGAAAGAAGTGATGATTTGTTTGGTATTTTTCACTGTTTTACTGGAAATATTGAGCAAGCTCAACAAGCGATTTCACTCAATATGAAATTGGGAATTGGCGGCGTAATTACTTTTAAAAATGGAAAAATTGATCAATTTATCCAACAAATTGACATGAGACATATTGTTTTAGAAACCGATTCACCTTATTTGGCTCCGGTACCTTTTCGTGGGAAACGAAATGAAAGCAGTTATGTAACGTTAGTGGCTGAAAAATTGGCCAATTTATACGGTATTTCAGTGGAAGAAGTGGCTAAAATTACAACTGAAAATTCTAAAACTGTTTTCGGGATTTAGTCTAAAAGGACTCACAAGTCACTTTTTTTTTGTTCATTTGTAGCATAAAAAGTTGATTCATGTCAAAATTTGATACAATTCGTCCCTATTCTGACACAGAGGTGAATGATGGAATTCGTTCAGTAGTTCATCATCCGATGATGAAGGCATTGATGAATTTTACTTTTCCGGAACAAGACGATTCGGTTTGGAAAGAACAATTAGTGCGAACACATTCCATCCGCGATTTTCAAATCAATTTTGTCTATCATTCCATTCAAAAAGTGCTTCAACGAAGTTCTGAGGGGTTAACCACTTCCGGTTTTGAAAAATTAGAAAAAAATACAGCTTATTTATTTATTTCCAATCACAGAGATATTATTTTGGATACATCGTTATTGAATGTTTCCTTGTTTGATCATGGTTTAGTAATGACTGCCTCTGCAATTGGCGATAATTTAGTGAAGAAAGATTTTTTGCTCAAATTGTCAAAATTGAATCGTAATTTTTTAGTTCAGCGAGGATTGCCACCAAGAGAATTATTACAAAGTTCAAAATTGATGTCAGAATACATTGGTCAGCTTTTGTTTAGAGAAAATCGATCGGTTTGGATAGCTCAAAGAGAAGGTCGAACAAAAGACGGAAATGATGCAACTCATCAAGGTGTACTAAAAATGTTGGCCATGGGTTCAGATGAAGAACAAGTAATGGATTATTTCAAAAAAATGAAAATTGTTCCGGTTTCCATTTCGTATGAATATGATCCAACCGATGCCTTAAAAATGCCGCAATTGATGGCTGAAGCCAATAATGAAGTTTATATTAAGGAAAAAAATGAAGATTTTATAACGTTGTTAAGCGGAATAATGGGTCAGAAAAAGCGAATCCATATTCATGTTGGTGATATCATGAATGATGAAATGGAAGTAATCAAGAAAAATGAAGACAATTCCAATCGACAAATTCAAGCATTGGCACAAGTTATTGATGATTCGATTTTGAGCACTTATAAGCTTTGGCCAACCAATTTTATAGCCTATGATTTACTTCACAAATCAGAACAATATCAGCATTTATATACCGAAGAAGAAAAGTCGCTTTTTGAGCGAAGATTAGAAATGAAAATTGATAGTCAAAATCCAAAAATGGTGGAGAGTTTCTTATCTATGTATGCAAATCCTGTAATTAACAAGATGAAATATCAAAATGCATTCTAAAGCTAACATACTTTTAATATATACCGGTGGAACGATTGGTATGATGAAAGATTTTGAAACAGGAGCTTTAAAAGCATTTAATTTTAAAAAATTACTGCAACGTATCCCGGAATTAAAGCAATTGGATTGTCAGATAGAAACCATTTCTTTCCAAAAACCGATTGATTCCTCGAATATGAATCCTCAAAGATGGATTGAAATGGCAGAAATTATTGAAGATAATTATGCTAAGTTCGATGGTTTTGTGGTGCTGCATGGTTCAGATACGATGTCGTATTCGGCATCAGCATTGAGTTTTATGTTTGAAAATTTATCAAAACCTATTGTGTTCACCGGATCTCAATTACCAATAGGTGATTTGAGAACTGATGCTAAAGAGAATCTGATAACGGCCATTCAAATTGCTTCGTTAAAACAAAAAGGAAGATCGGTTTTCAATGAAGTTTGCCTTTATTTTGAATATAAATTGTATAGAGGAAATCGTACTAGTAAAATTAATGCCGAACATTTTATGGCATTTGCATCTCCAAATTGTCCTGCATTAGCAGAATCTGGAGTGCATATTAAAATTAATCATGAATATCTTTTATCCTCTACAACGGTTAAAAAATTGGTTGTACACAAAGAATTGGACTCAAATGTTGCTATTATTAAAATGTTTCCTGGTCTAAATGAAGGAGTTCTTTCTTCAATCTTCGATATACCAAATTTAAAAGGCGTGGTGTTAGAAACTTATGGTGCGGGTAATGCTCCAACAGAAGAATGGTTCATTGCCACTTTGAAAAAGGCAATAAAAAAAGGAATTTACGTTATAAATGTAACACAATGTTCAGGCGGAAGTGTGAACATGGGGCAATACGAAACGAGTACGTATTTAAAAAAAATTGGCGTAATTTCAGGAAAAGATATCTCAACAGAAGCAGCAATTACTAAATTAATGTATCTATTAGGACAAAAAGTTTCTGCTAAAGTGTTCAAAACCATTTTCGAAACCTCATTAAGAGGAGAGTTGTCATAAAAATAACAAAATTAATTTTTTCAAGTGAGTTTTTTTTTGTTATTTGGCACTCTTAAAATGCATTCGAAAATATTGGAGAGGTGTCCGAGTGGTCGAAGGAGCACGCCTGGAAAGTGTGTATACTCCAAAAGGGTATCAAGGGTTCGAATCCCTTTCTCTCCGCATATTTTTTTAATTTGTATTTTTTTAAAAATTAATTTATACCTTTAACCTGATTAACTAATTAAAATTAAGAACGAAAGCAATGAAAAGATTATTTTCTATTTTGGCAATTACAAGTGTTATGACGTTTGGAGTAATCCATGCACAAGACTCAACTACAACACAAACTACAGAACCTGCTGTTGAAGCTCAAGCTGCAACTCCTGCCACAACTGAATCGGCAGAAGCGACTTTAGATGAAGCTGAAGTTACTGAGGAAAGATCATTTACTCAAGAAATGAAACAACGTTTTATTGAAGGAGGTCCTGAGTATATGGGTGCTGTATTATTATGTTTAATTTTAGGTCTTGCAATAGCAATTGAAAGAATTATTTATTTGAATTTATCTACTACAAATTCAAAAAAATTAATTAAAGATGTTGAAGATGCACTTAAATCGGGAGGAGTAAATGCAGCAAAGGAGGTTTGTAGAAATACTTCTGGTCCGGTAGCATCTATTTTTTATCAAGGTTTGGACAGATCTTCGCATGGAATTGATTCTGCTGAAAAATCAATTGTGGCCTATGGTGGTGTACAAATGGGATTATTGGAAAAGAATGTTTCTTGGATATCTCTTTTCATTGCACTTGCTCCAATGTTAGGATTCTTAGGAACTGTAATTGGTATGATTATTGCATTTGACAAAATTGAAGCTGCGGGTAACATGGATGCTTCATTAGTAGCGGGTGGTATTAAAGTAGCACTTTTAACTACTGTATTTGGTCTAATTGTAGCTATGATTTTACAAGTGTTTTATAATTACATTACAGCTAAAATTGATTCAATTGTAAACGATATGGAAGATGCATCTATTAGCTTAATAGATATTCTTTCGGATCACTTAAAAAAATAATTTATCACTAACATATCATGAATATTTATAAAATATCAAAAATTTTTGCTGCCATAATTGGAGTGATTAGTGTGGTTTTATTTTTTGTAACCTTAAATCAAACTCAAACAATTGATAGCAGTGTTACAAGTATTTTCATACTGTTATCATATGTTGCTTTAATAGTGGCTATTATATCTGTACTTTATTTTGTGTTCAAAAATTTAATTACACACAAAGATAAATTGAAACAAACTCTTGTAACGGTAGGATTATTTTTAGGAGTTGTTTTGGTTGCTTTTATATTTGCAGATAGTACAGAATACAATTTAAAAGAAATCAAAGTTGGTACAGGTTTTTCAAAACTTATAAGTACTGCTTTAAACACTTTTTATATTTTAGCCATTTTATCTATTGGTACATTAGTATATTCAAGCTTTAAAAAATTTAAATCTTAAATTATGGGTAGAAAAAGAAGTGCACCGCCAGAGGTAAATGCAGGTTCTATGGCTGATATTGCATTCTTGCTATTGATTTTTTTCCTGGTTACTACAACAATTCAAACGGATCAAGGAATTAATCGTAAGTTACCTCCTATTGATGAAACGAATCAAGAACCGCCACCTGTAAAAGAAAAGAACATTTTTACTGTTTTAGTGAATAAAAATGATCAACTACTCGTAGAAGACCAATTAATGGATTTGAAGGATTTAAGACAAGCAGCTATAGATTTTCTAGATAATGGTGGTGATGGTTCATGTGCTTATTGCAAAGGGGAGAGGAACCCTGTTTCATCTGACAATCCTGATAAAGCAATTATATCTTTACAAAATGATGCAGAGACTTCTTATGAAGCTTATATTGCAGTTCAAAACGAATTAGTAGCTGCCTATTATTTTTTAAGGGATAGAGAATGTCAAGCAAGATATGGAAAAACATTTAGAGAGTTAGAGGCGATGTTTGATGATCCAAAAACAAAAGAAGCTCAACGATTAAAAATAGAGCCATTGATAAAGGATATTCAGACTCTTTTCCCTCAAAAATTATCTGAAGCTGAACCAAAAAGAAATTAATTATAACTTTCAAATATATGTCTAGATTTAAAAAGAAAAAAGAAGATGGAGTTCCAGCAATTTCAACTGCGTCTTTACCAGACATTGTGTTTATGTTGTTGTTCTTTTTCATGGTATCTACAGTGATGAAAGATAATGACCTGATGTTGGAAAATTCATTACCAAAAGCCGACCAAGTTACAAAACTTGAAAAGAAAGATAGGGTAATGTTTATTTTTGCAGGTAAACCGCATGAAAAGTACTCCAGACAATATGGTGGTGGAGCTCGTATTCAATTAAACGATCGCCTTTCAGATATTTCTGATATAAAGAATTTCGTTCTTGCTGAAAGAGCTGCTCGAGATCCTGCTCTTGAAAAAGTTTTGACTACTTCACTTAAAATTGATAAACACGTTAAAATGGGTTTAGTTGGTGAAATCAAACAAGAGCTTAGAAAAATGGATGCTCTCAAAATTAATTATACTACAACTAAAGGTAGTGTAGTTGATTAAGAAATAAGAATCTTTTCAAAAAAAGCCACGCATAAACGTGGCTTTTTTAGTATTTTTATATTTCAAATTCGATGTTATGTTTAAGATTTTGTTTATTTGTTTATTTTCATTTTCAGTATGGGCTCAAGATACTATCCCTTATACAAAAAAATTGGATTTAAACTATCGTGAAGATCAATTTTATATTGGTATTACATATAATCTTCTCCAAAATAAACCAAGTGGATTAACCCAAAATAAATTTTCAACAGGATTACAAGCCGGATTTTTGAGGGATTTTCCAATTAATAAAAAAAGGACTTATGCAGTAGCAACCGGGTTTGGCTTTACTTATCAAGCATTTAATCAAGATTTAATTATTTCCAAATCTACTGATGGATATAATTATTCCATTATTGAAAGTAATATCATTTATTCTAAAAACAAATTCTATTTCTTGAATTTGGATTTACCAATAGAATTCAGGTACAGAAGATCAACACCGGAAAGTCATAAGTTTTTTAGATTATATACCGGTTTTAAACTTAGTTATATGATTCATAATCAATCTGTTTTTTTGTCTTCAACCATTAATCATAAAATACAAAACAATCCTGATTTCAATTCTTTTCAATATGGTGTATATCTTGCAACAGGTTACAATACTTGGAATTTCTATGTTTATTATGGTCTTAACCCTATTTTTAACAATAATGCAACGTTAAATAATCGACCAATGGATTTGAATGTGATGAATTTAGGTTTGCAATTTTATATTCTATAACCAAAAAAACCACATTAGGACTTGTGGAATTACACCTACAGTAATTCCTAAAATAATTTCCGGAGTGGTATGAGCTTTCATATATAATCGTGACGAAGCCACAAAACCATTGCAAATTATAAGAAATGCAATAGTATTAATTATTGCTATTTCATAGTGAATACTAATACCCATCACAAAAACAGTAAGCGATGAAATTCCAATCATATGCATACTTATTTTGTACTTTGAATACAAGGATATAAAGGCAATAATTGTACTGAAAATAGCTCCATTAAAGAAGAAATACAGTTCTGGAAAATTTTCTATACTAATACTTTTTTGCGTCAATATATATAGTAAAATGAGCTGGACTAAAAAAGGAATTTTTCGTTCTTCTTTCCGTTCAGCCATTAAGTTGTCAATTTTTCCGAGTGTTACTAGTAAATAAAAAACAGATAGCGGTATTAATACTGTTAAAAGTGTAATTTGAATAAGATAAAGTAAAATTTCTTTATACGAAAAATATTCATTTAGAAATAAAAAGTAGGCCAAACCACCATAAACCGAGATGAATATCGGATGAAAAACAAAAGAAAACAAAGGTAAAATCCTTTTCAAATCGTTACATTTTTTTTCTCATACGAGCCACAGGAATATCAAGTTGCTCTCGATATTTGGCAATTGTTCTTCTGGCAATAGGATAACCTTTGTCTTTTAAAATATCAGCCAATTGGTCATCAGGAAGAGGTTTTTTCTTATCTTCTTCTTCGATGACTTGTTGCAGAATTTTTTTTATTTCAATTGTGGATACATCCTCACCTTGATCGTTCTTCATGGCTTCTGAAAAGAATTCTTTGATGAGTTTTGTTCCATAAGGAGTTTCCACATATTTACTATTGGCAACCCGAGAAACAGTAGAAATATCTAAACCAATCATATCGGCAATGTCTTTTAGAATCATCGGACGAAGTTTAGTTTCATCCCCATCTAAAAAATATTCTTGTTGATAATGCATAATAGCATTCATAGTGACAAATAAAGTTTCTTGGCGTTGACGTATGGCATCAATAAACCATTTTGCAGAATCTAATTTTTGTTTGATGAATTGAACGGCATCTTTTTGAGCATTAGACTTGTCTCTCGAATCTTTGTATGTACGAAGCATGTCTTGATAGTCTTTTGAAACATGAAGTTCCGGTGCATTTCTTCCATTTAATAAAAGCTCAAGTTCGCCTTCAACAATTCGAATGGTAAAATCAGGAACAACATGTTCTACTAATTTATTATTTCCAGTAAATGCTCCACCCGGTTTGGGATTTAACTTTTCAATTTCTTCAATAGCTTTTTTAAGTTGCTCTTGCGAAACACCATATTTTTGCAACAATTTTTCATAGTGTTTTTTGGTAAATTGTTCAAAATGATTGGCTATAATATCACTAGCTAAATCAACTGATTCAGTTGGTGTTTTATGTTTAAGTTGTAAAAGTAAACATTCTTGTAAATCTCTTGCTCCAACACCTGAAGGTTCTAATTCATGAACGATATACAATATTTTTTCAACACTAGTTTCATCTGTATAAATTCCTTGTGTAAAAGCCAAATCGTCAACAATATCAGAAATAGAACGTCTGATGTAGCCCATGTCATCAATACTTCCTACCAAAAATTCTGCTATATCTCTTTCATCTTCAGAAAGGATAAAGGTATTCAGTTGATTAATTAAATCCTGATGAAACGTAACTGGAGCGGCAAATGGCACTTCTCTGTCGTCATCATCTTCACTATAATTATTAACGTGTAATTTATATTCAGGCGTTTCATCGTTACTCAAATACTCATCAATGTTTATGTCTTCTGCATCAATTCGATCATATTCATCCTCTTCATAATCGTCGAATTCTTCTTTTTCAAATTCATCTGCATATTCATCTTCTTCTTTTCCGCCTTCTAAAGCAGGATTTTCATTCATTTCCTCTTTTAATCTTTGTTCAAAAGCCTGCGTTGGTAATTGAATCAACTTCATCAACTGAATTTGTTGAGGTGATAATTTTTGAGATAATTTGAATTGTAGATTTTGTTTTAACATTTTAATTCTTTTACATAGTTCCTTAGGCACTTAGCAAATCAACAACTTTTTTAAAACTCAGCATTTTGAGGTGTTCTAGGAAAAGGAATTACATCTCGAATATTCGTCATTCCCGTCACAAAAAGCACCAAACGTTCAAATCCTAAACCAAAACCGGAGTGAATAGCGGTTCCAAATTTTCGGGTGTCTAAATACCACCAAAGTTCTTTATCATCAATTCCAAGAGCTTTCATTTTTTCAATCAATACATCATATCGCTCTTCTCTTTGTGAACCACCCACAATTTCTCCAATTCCTGGGAATAAAATATCCATTGCCCGAACTGTTTTTCCATCTTCATTTAAACGCATGTAAAATGCTTTAATTTTAGCTGGATAATCAAACAAAATTACCGGACATTTAAAATGTTTTTCAACTAAAAAGCGTTCATGCTCACTTTGTAAATCGGCACCCCATTCTTCAATTAAATATTGAAATTTTTTCTTTTTATTAGGCGTAGAATCCCTTAAAATATCAATGGCTTCCGTATAAGAAACACGTTTAAAATTGTTCTCTAATACAAAATTTAATTTCTCCAACAAACTCATTTCACTGCGTTCAGCTTGAGGTTTATTTTTTTCTTCTTCCAATAAACGTTGCTCCAAAAACTTTAAATCGTCTTGGTGTTTGTTTACTGTATATTTAATCACATATTTGATGAAATCTTCAGCCAAATCCATATTAGCAGATAAATCATTAAACGCAACTTCAGGTTCAATCATCCAAAATTCTGCCAAATGACGAGATGTATTCGAATTTTCAGCTCTAAAAGTTGGGCCAAAAGTATATACTTGACCTAAAGCCATTGCATAGGTTTCTGCTTCCAATTGTCCGGATACGGTTAAATTGGTTTCTTTCCCAAAAAAGTCTTCTTTATAATTTACTTTTCCTTCTTCAGTTCTTGGAGTATTGTCAAAGGGTAAAGCTGTTACTTTAAACATTTCTCCAGCTCCTTCAGCATCAGAACCGGTAACAATTGGCGTATTTACATAGAAAAATCCTTTTTCTTGAAAATATTGATGAACCGCAAACGCCAATGTTGAACGAACTCGCATAATGGCACCAAAAGCATTTGTTCGAATTCTCAAATGAGCATTTTCTCTTAAAAATTCAAGCGAATGTTTCTTCGGTTGCATTGGATATTTTTCCGCATCTGAATCGCCTAAAATTTCAATTGTAGCTACTTGAATCTCAACTTTTTGACCTGCACCTTTGCTTTCAGTCAATGTCCCGTTTACCGATATAGCAGCTCCGGTCGTAATTCTTTTTAAAATGTCTTCTGAGGTATTTTCAAAATCGACGACACATTGAATATTATGAATGGTTGAACCATCATTTAGGGCAATAAATTGATTGTTTCTAAAAGTTCTTACCCATCCTTTTACTGTTACTTCTGTCATAACAGAGGTATTTTTTAATAATTCTTCGACTTTATACTGCTTTTTCATGGTGTTTGTAATTATAATACAAATATACTAGATAATCTTTTTTATTTTGAATTGCTCACAGATTCGTTCTCATCATCTTCAACTAAAATATCAATTGTTGGAGGTAAAAATTCTTGTTGATTGGCAATGGTTTTTTCTAAAGAAAGTAAAAGTGCAGGAAGTAAAATTAAATTGGACAACATAGCAAATAGTAAAGTTGCTGATACTAACCCACCCAAAGCTACCGTTCCACCAAAACTTGATATCATGAAAACTGAAAAACCAAAGAAAAGAACAATTGATGTATAAAACATACTTACACCTGTTTCTCTTAAAGCATTAAAAACGGATTTGCGTATTTTCCAATTATTGACTTGTAATTCTTGACGATACTTGGCTAAAAAATGAATCGTGTCATCAACTGAAATTCCAAAAGCGATACTAAATACTAGAATGGTGGAGGGTTTAATAGGAACACCTAAGTAGCCCATTAATCCGGCTGTAATTAAAAGCGGTAGTAAATTAGGAATCAAAGAAATAATTATCATTTTGAACGAACGAAATAAGTAGGCCATAAATAACGAGATTAAAAAAATCGCAAAAATTAACGACATCACTAAATTGTTGACCAAATATTTTGTACCTTTTTGAAAAACTAGAGCTTTTCCCGTTAACGTTACATTATATTGTTCCGGTGGAAAAACTTTATTGATTTTGTCCCACAATTTTTCTTCTATTTTTTCCATTTTATCAGTTCCAATGTCTTTCATAAAAGTGGTGATTCTGGCATATTGACCGGTTGAATCAACATAACTTTTCAAGAAATTGTCTTTACTGTTTTTTGTAGAATTTTTAGCGTAAGATAATATAAAACTTTGCTCTTGAGCAGTAGGTAGTTCATAATAATCTGAATTGCCGTTATAGTAAGCTTGTTTTGAATACTTCACTACATTAACGATCGAAATCGGTTTAGAAAGTTCAGGAATTTCATTTATGACCTCTTGCACTTCTTCCATTTTTTTTAAGGTTGAAAGTTTCATTACGCCTTTTTTTCTTTTAGTATCAATCATGATTTCCAAAGGCATAACCCCGTCGAATTCTTTTTCAAAAAAAACAATGTCTTTAAAAAAAACTGTTTTTTTGGGCATATCTTCAATTAAGCTTCCGGAAACACGAATTAAATATATTCCAATAATACTGATTACCATTAAAATGATCGAAGTGGCAAATATGGTTATACGTTTGTTTTTTATTGTTTTTTCAATCCAATTTACAAAAGTTGTAGTATAAGATTTGTCAAGATGTTTTAAGTGTTTGTCCTTTGGTAAAGGCATAAAACTGTAGATAATAGGTATGACTAACAAACATAAAATAAATAGCAAAACAATATTAATGGATGCTATAATTCCAAACTCAGTTAATAATTCGCTATCGGTTACTATAAACGTAGCAAATCCGGCAGCGGTTGTTAAATTGGTCATCAATGTGGCGTTTCCAATTTTTGAAACCACTCTTTGAAGTGACTTAGCTTGATTGCCATGCTTTTTGACTTCTTGTTGGTATTTATTTATCAAAAAAATACAATTAGGTATTCCAATTACAATGATTAATGGAGGAATAATTGCAGTGAGCACTGTGATTTCAAATCCGAGTAGTCCCAATGTACCAAAAGCCCACATTACACCAATAATTACAACACACATTGAAATAATTGTTGCTCTGAAGCTTCTGAAAAAGAAAAAGAAAATTAAACATGTTACAAGCAAAGCTGCACCAATAAATATACCAATTTCATCCACAATATTTTGTGAATTTAATGTTCTAATGTAGGGCATTCCGGAAACTTTTAAATCAATTCCAGTTGTTTTTTCAAACGATTCCACTGCCGGAATGAGCTGTTCTTCAATAAAAGTTTTCCTTATACTAGTGTTTACAATTTTTTTGTCAAGATAAACGGCTGCTCGAATTGAACCATTTCTTTTACTAAATAATAGTTGCTCGTAAAAAGGTAAGTCATTGATTAATTCAATACGTTTTTTTTCTAAATAAAACGAATCTTTAACTTTTGAAAGTTCAATAAAATTAACTAAATCAAAAGTTTCCTGTTCTTCATTTTTTTGTAGTGTTTTCAGTTGATCAACAGATATAATCAATTCAACTTCATTTGATTGTTTTAATTTTTCAATAAGATTTTTCCAAACTATAAAATGAGAAGGTCTAAAGAGTGTACTGTCGCTAACACCAATAACAATTAAATTACCTTCTTCACCAAATTTATCTAAAAACCCTTTATATTGTTCATTTACTTCATGATGGTCGGGAAGTAAGTTGGCTTCCGTATAGGTAAAACGCATATTTTTCCATTGCAATGCCAAAAACAAAGTCAATAAAAAGATAACGACCAGAATGGTTATTCTATTTCTTAATATAATTCGTGCGATGGATTCCCAAAAACCTACACTAAACCATTTATTCATAGCTTAATTTTAACGCTTGCAAAGGTAATCAAATCAAAAAGAAGTTTTGAGTATTTTTAAGTGTTATATCTATTTTACTAAAAATGTTTTTGACAATGATTAAAAGCCTAAATCGAGTTGAAAGGATATTTTAAGAGCTATATTATCCTCAAATCGACTTAATTGATTAGGACCATATCGATAAAATCCCGCCAATCCAAAACCTTGAAAAATTTGATTGAATTCTACACCGGATTCAAAATAACCTCTTTCAATGGTTTTGTAATCTAATCCAATGTGCTGACTTGGATTTTGCATATCTCCCCAAGCCATTCTTGTGACCAATACTAGTGATGGTTTTACTTTTTTGAATAGTTCAATCCTTTTAAAGCCGTGTTTTAAATGTAGCATAATATATCTGCTGGAAAAAAATTCATTGAACCGCATGGTTTCAAAACTGTTTTTACCGGCAACCGTAATACGTTGTAAAAGGACATCTCTGTCTAAATTGTTGGGAGAATTATTGTATAAATGGGTTAATGGCAAATCACCAAAAGTTAATCCACTTTGAATTAGAACTGCTGATTTTTGTCCGTTTACAAATTTTTTTTCATATTCAATTCTACTATCAATTTTACTAAAAATAAAATCATTTCCTAAAATAGTGGGTAAAGCTTGTGTAAATTGAAAGGTGAATTTTGGGAATCGTTTTTCAATTTCAATTTTGTTGTTTGGAGTATGCATATAATCACTTAACAGATTCCATTGAATGGAAAAAGAAGCGGTGGTCATAGTATATTCATTAAAAAGATTTTCACCATCAAAAAAAGCATAATTAAATAAAGGTTCAATTTTGGAATGATTGATTTGCCAGATACTTTCGGTTTTAGGTAAGAAATTTGATTCTACAAATGCTCTCCAAGTTTTATGATGGTAAAAAGTACTCACGTTTATTGGACGCGGGTCATATATTTTGAATATACGTTTATCAATGTTAAATTTTGTACTACCAATTTCTTGTACATCATCCGTAAATGAAAGTCCAGCCCAAGTATTTGAAAAATTCCCAATTCGTGATGAACCTCCAAAGTGATATTTAGCCTTGTCGTCTTTTAGTCCATAAGCCAAATAATTTTCAAGTTTATAGTGCTTAGATAGGCGTTCATTAGTTTTTCCTCCTATACCAAACCTAAAGCCTTCATAATTGTTATAACTTACCAAATAACGTAAATCAAGGTCATAAAAACCTAAAGGGACATAACCATTGATAATTTTTCTTCCTAAGAATAATTTTGCATTTATCCCTTTTAAAAAGGCTAAACTATCCTCAGCAGCAAACGTATTACTATCTCTATTTGTGAAAGGCACTTTTCTGGATTTTGACCAAAAAGCAGTGTCTCTCAATTCTGATAATTCATCAATTTCTATCGCAACAGAAGGTCTTTTAATATCAATTTGACGATTTATTTTTCTATCAAAATAGTGGCTTTGAGACTGTAAGAAAACAAAATCATAAAATTTCTTTTTTTGTTTTGTACCAAGTTCATCATACGTTCCTTCAAATTCAAACGTTTCTCCCAAAATTTTAATTGGGTCATCATTTTTACCTTTAATTATTTTTAATTCAGAATTTTTAGGGAACCAAATTTTTTCATCAGCGATATATTCGAATTCATGAATTGCAGTCAAATCAATGATGTTTTGTACTCTCATGATGGCTTTAGCAATTCCAAAATTTTCTGCGTCAATAAACAGAAGTCCCTCTAAACCTTTTAAGTTGATTTGTTTTTTATTCTTAAAATAGACTGTAAAAACAGTTCGATTATCAATAAGTACAGTATCTAAAAGTTGATAATCATAATCTTTAAGTCCTGATTTAGAAATGGGATTAACGTATTTTGTCTCCAACAGTTCATATTTTGATGCATAAACAGAATGGGGTTGCAAATTCAATCCGATAATTTCATAAATAGGTTTTTTAAAACCCGACATTTGAGAACCCAAGACAGTTTCTTTAAAACGTTGATTGTTGTATTGATATAAAGCTACTTTTTCAGTAACAAACAAGTGTTGTTTGGCAATAAGTTTTTTAAATTTGAATTCAGTTGAATCTATTTTGATTTTACCTTTCTTGAAAAGAGTATCTGTTTTACTTGAAATCGAATCAGAATCAGCTGAGATGATTAACTTATTATACCCTTTATATTCAAAGGATTTATATGCTTTTTTTGGATTATTGTGATGACTCAATCGAAATGCTGATTCCACAACCAATTTTGTTTTTTGTTGTTGTACAATAAGGTCAGTTACAGCAATTTTTTTTGGTTGTAAATAAATTGTTGAAATACCGTTTTCTGGGATTATTATTGTTTTTTGAAAATAATTAAGGTACTGAAGTGAAATCTTTCCTGTGATGGAAGCTAGTTGAATTTCAAAAAAACCATTTACATCTGAAAAGAAAAAGCTACCTTCATCTGTTTGAATAGTTGCAAAAGGAAGAGGTTTTTTTGTTATTTCGTCTTTAATGATTCCTCTTACCTTTATTTGAGCCTGAGCACAAAAGGAGCATAAAAAAACAAAAAAAAAGAATTGTTTCATGAAAGTTTTATTCAACTCAACAAATGTACTTTTTTAAAACAAAAAATCCACTTTTTCAAGTGGATTTCCATTTATACTTTCATAATTTCTGCTTCTTTAATCGCTAAAATGTCGTCTATTTTTTTGATGAATGAATCGGTTAGTTTTTGAATGGTTTCTTCAGCAGATTTACAAATATCTTCCGAAGTACCATTTTTTTCTTCTTTTTTGATGTCGGTGTTCGCATCTTTACGAGCGTTTCTAATTCCGATTTTGGCGTCTTCTGCTTCTGATTTGGCTTGTTTTACTAAATCTCTACGGCGTTCTTCAGTTAATGGTGGTACAGAAATGATGATATTATCACCATTATTCATCGGATTAAAACCTAAATTGGCAATCATAATAGCTTTTTCAATCGGATGTAACATACTTTTTTCCCAAGGAGTAACCGTGATGGTTCTTGCATCCGGCACATTAATATTGGCTACTTGCGAAAGCGGTGTTTGCGAACCGTAATAATCTACAAAAACGCCACCTAACATTTGTGGTGTTGCTTTCCCAGCTCTAATATTTAAAAATTCTTTTTCTAAATGAGCTATCGAACCATCCATGTGTTCTTTTGCAGTATCAATGATAAAATCTATTTCTTCTGTCATGATAGTATATTTTTAATCGTAATCTATTATTCAAAAACCTAAATTAAATCGTAACGGTTGTTCCAATGGTTTCTCCATTACATACTTTCAATAAATTGCCCGGTTTATTCATATCAAATACAATTATAGGCAATTTATTTTCCTGACTTAGCGTAAATGCAGTGGTATCCATCACATTTAATCCTTTACTCAATACATCTTCAAACGAGATATAATCAAATTTTACGGCATCTTTGTACTTTTCTGGATCGGCATTATACACACCATCTACGCGAGTTCCTTTTAAAATAACATCGGCTCCTACTTCAACACCTCTTAAAACGGCCGCAGTATCTGTTGTAAAGTAAGGATTCCCTGTTCCTGCTCCAAAAATTACAATTCTTCTTTTTTCTAAATGGCGAACAGCTCTTCTTTTGATATACGGTTCTGCAATCGCTTCGATTTTTAATGCGGTTTGCAAACGAGTTAACATTCCGGCTTCTTCTAAGGCTCCTTGCAATGCCATTCCGTTGATTACGGTAGCAAGCATTCCCATATAATCGCCTTGCACTCTGTCCATTCCGTTGCTTGCTCCGGCTACACCTCTAAAAATATTTCCTCCACCAATCACGATGGCAATTTCTACTCCTTGATCGTGAATTTGTTTAATTTCTTGAGCATATTCAGCCAATCTTTTAGGGTCGATGCCATATTGACGTTCACCCATTAAAGCTTCTCCACTTAGTTTTAGAAGTATTCTTTTATATTTCATCGAATAGATTTTTGTGGTGCAAATATAAAGAATTATTGATTTTATCAATATAAAAAAAAGTGTAGTTTATCTATTTTCAATCAATAACTGAAAATCTTGAAAAGAATTTTTTGCCGCTTCATAACCAAGTTGGTAGATGGCTTCCATTCTAACTTTGTTCGTTTCAAATGTGCTGTAATTTGATAAATCTTCCGGTTCAATTACCCAATCACACAGATTAAATTTTTGCATCGTAGTATTGGCTGTTAACAAATCAAATGCCCTTGAAGTGACGGCTTTAATAGAATTCAAATCTTTTGCTTCGATTTTTTGAATCGGACTCACATATACACCAATAATAAAGTCGCATCTTCCTTGCAAAATATCGGTAGGAAAATGATTTAGAATCCCACCATCACTATACCAATTTTCCGCAATTACATATGGAGAAATTATTCCCGGAAACGCACTGGAAGCTAAAATAGCATCAACAATTCTAGTGTCTTTGTCAAAGATTTTAATTTTTCCTTTTACCATATCCGTGGCTGTGATGTGAATGGGAATAGCTAATTCACCCAACGTTTGCTCTTCAAAAATATCACTAAAATATTTTTTAAACGATTCGCTATCAATAATCCCTGCTTTTGAAAAGGTGAAATGCTTCCAATGAAAGAAATAAATGGATTGAAAAAAAGATAAAATTTCTTGAGGTGTTTTGCCAAAACTATACAACGCCGCAACAATAGAGCCAGCACTAGTTCCAGCGATTTGGTTAGGTTTGATGTGTTGCTCTTCAAGAAATTGCAAAACACCGGCATGAGCTAATCCTTTTGATCCGCCGCCGGAAAGAACTAAACCTATATTTTTTGATTTCATATCCATATAGTTCCAAAATTACAGTTAAATAGTAACTGTTACAAACGTTACAGTGTAAAAGCAAAATAAATTCTATTTTTGCATTGTAAAATTACAATTCATGCAAGAGATTATAAAAAACAGTTTAGCAAAAAGTTTTACTTATGCTGATTATCGTAAGCAAGTTGCCGATTTATTGAAAGAAGGAAAATCAACCGGAAATGAACAATCGGAAAGCCTAACAAAATATAGCGAACTGAACGAAGTTCGTATGAATCGTTTAGAAAAAACTATTCAAATTTCTGATGAAGTTAAAACAAGTTTAAGTAATCTACAAGCCAATTACACATGGATAGTTATCTCGGAAGGTTGGTGTGGAGATGCAGCTCAACTTTTACCAATCATTCATAAAATGGCTGAACTTTCGAAAAAAATTGATTTACGAATTGTTCTTAGAGATGAAAATGAAGCTTTAATGAATCAGTTTTTGACCAATGGCGGGAAAGCCATTCCGAAATTATTGATTTTGGATGCCGAAACCTTAACGGTTTTGAGCGATTGGGGACCACGACCCGAAGGTGCTAAAAATTTAATCCTAGACTACAAAGCTCAACACGGCGTTGTAGATGAAACCGCCAAAACCGAATTGCAAAAATGGTATTTTCATGATAAAGGCATAAGTTCGCAAAATGAAATTATGGCTTTGGTTGAAAAAGTTGAAAAGCAGTTTGTTTAATGATTTCTTGTTAAATAAAATCAACAACTTGTTAAATTTTTGTTAATTTAACAAGTTAATTTTTGTTATTGGGTTTTTTTTTTTTTCAATTTAGTGGTCTAAATAATAGCCACTTATGAAAATATTAAAATTTCTATTGCCTTTAACATTCTTTTTTTGGTTAAGTTGCCAAAATGACGAATTGCAGGAGAACATGGCAAGTGCTACTCAGAAACAAAAAGTAGAACAAAAGTCTCTTAAAGATTTACCTTTGCTTATTCCGGTTATCGAGAAAATGAAAGAGGTACGGCCGAAATCGAATGTATATGCCCGAACCACTGAAACCTTTTTAGGAGTAGAAAATGTTATTACAGATGATATTTATGTTTATTCAGACAGTACAGGTTATAAAACCTATAGTTTTAAGATAGAAAATATTCACAATACTCTTAAATTTGAGAATCTACACTTAATTGAAACTACAACTGGTTATGTGGCTTACATCATGAGTTATGACCCAGACCCTTCATGGTTAGAAGAGAAGAAGTTAGACCCCCATAATGAAGTTTACCTAACCAATTATGTTGGCGATATTACAAAATATTCGTTGGAGAGAGAGGTCATCTATTCTACAGATCAAAATAATTATAGAACAAATAGTTCAAATGGAATGACAGTAATATGTACATGGTCAATGGTACCCTATTGTTTATTGGGTAATCATGCACATGAAAATGGTGTTATTGATGGAGATTGTCTTTTTTTACGTTTTTCAATGGTAGAAACCTGCGAAAGTTTTTATGGTGGAGGTGGAGAAAGTTCAAACAATAGTGGAGGCTCCACAAACAATCCTGATCCCTGTCCAACCGTAGGCACAACTGGCACAGTAATTGTTGGAAACCAGCCAGTAGGAGGTGTAAGTAGCGGATGTACTCCAAATGAAGCAATTGTAGTATCTTTGGATAGCAAAACGCCATGTGAAAGTTTAAAAAAGAATGATTTAAACCAAGATTTTCAAATCAAGATAAGTAGTTTAAAAACAAAAGCAGCTGTTCAAGGAGGAGCAGAATCAGCTTATGTAATGTATGATAATCCAATAAATGGGCTTTCATTTTCCCAAGAATTTGTAGGAGATCCTAATGGAGATGCAAAGGGTAAAGAGGTAGAAATGGAAATAGGAGGAACACAAACCCAATCAATACTAAATGTAATTGGTTTTGTACATTGTCATCTAGACGATGGGACAACATTTAAAGTTTTTTCTTTTGCAGACCTGAATGCCTTAGCTGAAATTGCAAATTTATCAACAAATCCTTCCTCAGATTTAGTGATGTATGTGGTTACTAATAGTGGTACTTTTGCAATGAAGGTGAATAATAAAACTTTATTGAAAAGTAAATTAAATACAATGAAAGAAAATAAAATTTATTATGAATTTAGATTTAAATATCATGTTAAAAGGGATGATGATGTCGATGATCAAAAATTAGGTTTATTAAAGTTTATAAATGAAGCAATAGATTTGGACAAACTAGGCGTAGACTTATTTGAAAAAGATGAAAGTTCAAATAGTTGGAATAAGCTTACTTTGTCAAGAAATGGTCAAACAACAATTAAAATACCCTGTAATTAAACCAAATAATTATGAAAAATATTTTAACATTAACTATTATTATTATTAGTAATATTGTTTTTTCACAACCTATATTGAGCACTACCTCTTTGTCAAATCAAAATGATAAGCATGAACATACAAAACAAGGTAATTATGCCATGGACACCGCTAACGAAAGAGAACAATATGTTGGGTTATGGCGTTATCAGGAAAATGGAATTTTATTTGAATTGAAAATAGAATTGAATAATCAAAGACTTAATTCTATGCAGATCGAAAATCAATTGTTTTATTATTATGTTGATGAAGTTATCTTAAAGTATAAACTAGTTAAAAACGGTATTGTATTACATGACAATTTAAATAGTCCTGTAATAGTTGGAGATTATGTTTCATATGGTTCAAAAACTGCTAATTATCCACTAGATGGACATATATTAGATTATACTAGAAATGTTTTCGGTAGTTTTACGATAAAAAAATTAAATACAACTCCAGAAAAGATAATTTTTAATCTCGGAGAGTTTAATTATATACGTTTAAATCCCGATTCATTTTATCAAGAAGGTGTGAAATTATTTAGTATTCCCGTTGGTGATTTGGAAATGGTGAAAGTGGATTGAAGCATAATGATAGTTCTTAAAATATAAGCCATGAAAAATATAATTAAGTTAATAATACTTTTAGTTGGAAATATTGTGTTCGCACAACATCCGGTTTTGTCAACAACTTCTTTAGATAATCAAAATGATAGATATGAACACACAAAACAAGGTAATCATGCTATAGACACTGCAAATGAAAGAGAACAATATGTTGGGTTATGGCGTTATGAAGAAAATGGAATATTATTTGAATTGAAAATAGAATTGAATAATCAAAGACTTAATTCTGCACAAATAGAAAATCAATTGGCTTACTATTATTATGATGAAGTTATACTAAAGTATAAACTGGTTAAAAACGGCATAGTATTACATGACAATCTAAATAGTACAGTAATAGAGGGCGATTATATTTCCTATGGTAGAAAAATGGTTAATTTAACATTAAGTGGACGTATATTAGATTATACAAGGAATGTAATTGGTCAATACAGTATAAAAAAATTAAATACAACTCCCGAAAAGATAATTTTTAATCTCGGAGAATTTAATTATAGACGTTTAAACCCTGATTCTTTTTATCAAGCAGGTGTACCATTATTTAGTATTCCTATAGGTGATTTTGAAATGGTGAAAGTTGATTGACGCAAAATGATAGTTCTTGAAATATAAGCCATGAAAAATATAATTAAGTTAATAATACTTTTAGTTGGAAATATTGTGTTCGCACAACATCCGGTTTTGTCAACAACTTCTTTATTTAATCAAAATGATAGATACGAACATACAAATCAAGGAAATTATGCCATGGACACCGCTAACGAAAGAGAACAATATGTTGGGTTATGGCGTTATGAAGAAAATGGAATATTATTTGAATTGAAAATAGAATTAAATAATCAAAGAATTAATTCTGCTCAAATCGAAAGTCAATTGTTTTACAATTATATGGATGAGGTTATCTTAAAGTATAAACTAGTTAAAAACGGGATAGTATTACATGATAATCTAAATAGTACTGTAATAGAGGAAGATTATATTTCCTATGGATTTAAATATGGCTCATCTGAATTTTTAAGTGGACGTATGTTAGATTATACAAGAAACGTTTTCGGTAGTTTTACTATAAAAAGATTAAATACTACTCCAGAAAAAATAATTTTTAATCTAGGGGAGTTTAATTATAAACGTTTAAACCCTGATTCATTTTATCAAGCAGGTGTAAAATTATTCAGTATTCCTACCGGTGATTTGGAAATGATGAAAGTAGATTAGAAATGTAAAATAATTTTTAAATTAGTTGAAAAAGTAGAAATGCAACTAGTTTAACTTTCCCACAATTTTAATTTTATCAGAGATAGAAATTCCACCCGGATTACAACCTAGTTTTCCTTCCGGAATTTCTATTTTTAAGTTTTGATAATAATCAACCCAAGCAGGGAAAAATTCATTTGTATTGGGTTTTTTGAATGTCATGGGTTGCAATTCAAAAAAGGGTTTTCCGTAAGCTTTCAAAAAAGCATCATAAATTAATTCCGAACAATAATATTTTCTATTATCGTATAAATAAACATCGTCATACGGAATTCCGATTTGCTGTTTGGAAAACGAAATAACTTGCGGAATTAGTTTTGTATATTTCGATTTTACTCTTCCAATAAACATTGTGCTTTGCGTGTTTTTTGAAAACTGTTCCAACGTCACTTTTCGAACGGCATTTCCGGCTGCTTCGATGATGAAAACAGTGTCGTTTTCGATGACAACTAATCCTAAATGACTAAAATCATTGCCGTCAAAACCTTCTGTTACCGCATGAATGGCATCACACAATTCGCCACAATTCATTTTTTGAAACAATAAATCTCCGTTTTTTAATTTTGAGGTTTGTCCAAAAACAAAAAAGGATACAAAAAGAAAAGTAGCGTAAAGCAAATTGCGAATCATGGTTTTATTTTTCTAACTTGTTTGATGATTTTGGGTGAACGACTTCCGTGAAAAGCTCGTAACACTTCAATTTTATGGGCTCGAATACGATAAATAATAAGGTAAGAACCTAAAATGATATTTCGGTACATTTTGGTTTTGGTTTCCAAATGACGACATTCAGGATGAAGAAGGTATTGGGTTTCGAGGTTGCGAACAATTTGTCTTATATCTTCATAAAAATAAATAGCAGCTCTTTCTCCAAAAACAACCTCTCCATATTCAAAAATAGCTTGAATATCTCTTAAATAGAATGCAGATCGAATTACTTTTTTCTGTTCAATCTCCAATCCTGAAACTTTTTGTCAAACTCTTTTTCGGTCATGAATTCACCCTCTTCCGCTTCTTTAATAAGCGAAACAAATTCTTCCTGCGTCATTGGTTTGCCTGGAGTTGCTAAGTTTTTAGATTTATCTTTTGAAGTTTTCATGGCACTGAATTAAATAGTAAAGATAAGAAAAAAATAATTGCTGCTTATTTTTTCAATAAATTGGATTCAAAATCCTCCGGCGAAACTGCATTTTCAACCGAATAATCGCCAATTTTTGTACGACGCAAAACCGTCAAATGAGCACCGGAATTTAGAGCTTTTCCAAAATCATGAGCTAATGAACGAATGTAGGTTCCTTTGCTGCAAACCACTCTAAAGTCAATTTCAGGTATATCAATTCGTGTAATTTCAAATTCATGAATGGAGGTTTTTCTACTTTCCATTTCCATTTCTGTTCCGGCACGAGCGTGTTCATACATTCGAATTCCGTCTTTTTTAATAGCTGAAAAAACAGGCGGTTTTTGATCAATTTCGCCTAAAAATTGCGGTAAAATATTCTGAATTAATGTTTCATCAATATGATTAATCGGAAAATTTTCATCAATTTCAGTTTCCAAATCATACGATGGAGTAGTAGCACCCAAAAGAAAAGTTCCGGTGTATTCCTTCGCTTGTCCTTGAATTTCGATAATGCGTTTAGTAAACTTTCCGGTGCAAACGATTAATAAACCTGTAGCTAACGGGTCGAGTGTTCCGGCATGACCAATTTTAAATTTTTTAGAAAGTCCCAAATGACGAATCAAGGCGTACTTGAGTTTGTTAACCGCTTGAAAAGAAGACCATTTCAAAGGTTTATCTATCAAAAGTAATTGGCCTTCCAGAATCTTTTCGGCTGTCATTTAGATTACGGTTAATTTTTGAACAAAAAAGTGAATGATTAAAATAGCAACACCAGCTATAATTCTATAATATCCGAAAATTTTAAATCCATGTTTAGTTAGGAAACCAATAAACGTTTTGATGGCAATTAAGGCAACAATAAAACCAACTATATTGCCAATGATTAATAAATTAACCTGATCTTGAGATAATTCAAAACCTGCTTTATAATAATCATATGATTTTTTTAGTGTTGCTCCTAACATGGTTGGAATCGCTAAGAAGAATGAAAATTCCGCTGCAGTTGTTCTTGATAATTTTTGAGTCATTCCGCCAACGATGCTAGCTCCACTTCTTGAAACACCGGGAATCATTGCTAAACATTGAAATAATCCAATTTTGAAAGCGGTGGAATAGGAAATTTCAGTTCCTTCTGAATTGCCAAACCATTCATCTACTTTCAATAATAAAAAACCACCAATGATTAAAGATACAGCTACCGTGATGGGATTTTCGAGCAAACCATCAATAAAATCACTTAATAATAATCCAAAAAGAACAGCCGGTATAAAAGCAACCAATAACTTAAAATAAAAATCAATGGATTGAAAAAATCGTTTAAAATATAAAACAATCACAGAAAGTATCGTTCCTAACTGAATGACAATGGTAAATAATTTTGTGAAATCATCTTGTGCTATCCCAAAAAAAGAGGACGCAATAATCATGTGTCCGGTGGAAGAAACGGGAAGAAATTCTGTAATCCCTTCAATAATAGCAAGGATAATGGCTTGGAGTGTATTCATGGAAGAAAATTAGATTGTTGGATTAATTGATTTTTGGATTGTCAGATTGTTAGATTTTAAATATTATTACGAATAATCTAATAATCCAATAATTTTTTAATCCTTTTTAGGGTTTTTTAAAATAGCAAAAATCACTACCCCAAATCCGGCCAAAACTACTGTTGGAGCTACTTTTATTCTTCTAGCATCAAAAATGGCTTCACTAAAAACTTTTGGATCATCGCTACCACCTCCGCTCATCAAAATAAAACCCAAGGTAATAATTGCAATACCAATTAATAGAATTTTATAATTTACTTTTTCAAAAAGAAATTCCTGTTTTTGTTCGTTTTTATTGCTCATGTTTTTAGTATAAATCGTCAGTTCTGAGGTTCAAGAATTTTTGAGTAGCAAAGAAAGTACTGAACCAGGAAATCAATATTCCTAATACCAATACGCCTAATAAAACGGCACCAATCATCAATTGGTTTTCTAAAATTCCCAATTTAGGAAAATTACTATCGATGTAAAATAATACACCAATAATCCCCAATATAGCCAATAAAGCACCTACAATTCCTAGTTTAATGCTTCGCATGATAAAAGGTTTGCGAATAAACGATTTGGTCGCACCCACCATTTGCATGGTTTTGATGATAAATCGGTTAGAATAAATTGATAACCGCATGGAACTATTGATTAAAAGCACTGCAATTAATGCCAAAAATCCGGCAATTATCAACATCCAAAACGTAATTTTTTTCACATTATCGTTGACCAAATCTACCAAATGTTTGTCGTAAACGATATCGGAAATCATTTTATTTTGTTTGAAATCCTGTTCAATTTTTTTAATGCTATCCCCTTGAACAAAATCGGCTTTGAGATGAATATCATATGAATTTTGCAACGGATTGAATCCTAAAAACTGCATGAAATCTTCGCCAATAATATCTTTGTGTTTAGAAGCGGCAGTTTCTTTGGATACAAAAGTATCTGTTTTTACAAAGGCTGAAGCTTTCAGTTTTTCGCCAAAAGCTTTCAGTATACTATCGTTGGCTGCATCTTTAAAATAAACCGACATTGGAATTTCTTCCTTGAAATCATCGGATAACTTTTTGGAATTAATTACAAATAAACTCAACAAACCCAATAAAAAAAGCACTAAAAAAACACTTAATACTACTGAAAAATAGGAGGAAATGAGTCGTCTTCTTTGATACTTTTCGTATGATGATGCCATAGGAATTAATTTAAGCCGTAAAATTAAAAAAGAAATTGGTTAAACCACAGTTTATAACGTTGAAAGTTTTGAGTTTAGTACAATAAACGTAAATTTGCCCTTTACAATTGAAAAAACTCAGCAACTTAGCACCTCAGAAACTCAGCATCTCAAAAAAATGAAATACTTCCACGAACAAATCGAAGCCAAATGGCAAGAATATTGGGCTAAAAACCAAACCTTTGCCGCAGAAAACAATTCAGATAAACCAAAATATTATGTGTTGGATATGTTCCCTTATCCATCCGGAGCAGGCTTGCACGTAGGACATCCGCTGGGATACATTGCTTCTGATATTGTAGCTCGTTACAAAAGACATAAAGGATTTAACGTGTTGCATCCGCAAGGATATGACTCATTCGGACTGCCGGCGGAGCAATATGCCATTCAAACCGGACAACATCCCGAAAAAACAACTAAAGAAAATATCGCTCGTTACCGTGAGCAATTAGATAAAATCGGTTTTTCATTCGATTGGAGTAGAGAAGTTCGCACTTCCAATCCGGAGTATTACAAATGGACGCAATGGATTTTTATTCAATTGTTTGAATCCTATTATTGTAAAGTTGCCAATCAAGCATTTCCAATTTCAGAATTAGTAAAAGTCTTTGAAGCCGAAGGAAATGCCAATGTTGATATCGTATGTGATGATAACATAGAACTTTTTTCAGCTGCCGAATGGAATGCTTTTTCATCAGAAAAAAAACAAGAGATTTTATTAAAATATCGCTTAACCTATTTAGCCGAAACTGAAGTCAACTGGTGTCCTGCTTTAGGAACTGTTTTAGCAAACGACGAAATTGTGAACGGTGTTTCCGAACGTGGAGGTCATCCCGTAATTCGTAAAAAAATGACACAATGGAGTATGCGAATTTCTGCCTATGCCGAACGTTTGTTGCAAGGTTTAGACTCGATTGATTGGAGCGAATCTATCAAAGAATCACAAAGAAATTGGATTGGGAAGAGTGTTGGGGCTTTAGTAAAGTTTAAAGTTTCAGGTTCCAAGTTTCAGGTTGAGGTGTTTACCACAAGACCCGACACCATCTTCGGAGTTACTTTTATGACCCTTGCACCTGAGCATGAATTGGTGTCACAAATCACTACTCCCGAACAAAAAGCAGCGGTAGAAGCGTATGTAGAAGCTACTGCCAAACGTTCTGAACGCGAGCGAATGGCAGATGTAAAAACCATTTCCGGTGTTTTTACGGGTGCGTATGCTGAACATCCGTTTACGAAAGAACCGATTCCGGTTTGGATTGGCGATTATGTGTTGGCAGGTTATGGAACCGGAGCTGTTATGGCTGTTCCATGTGGCGATGAACGCGATTATGCATTCGCTAATTTCTTCAAAGGTCATCCCGAAGCTTCGGGAGGAATGCCTGAAATTAAAAACATTTTCAATCAAGATATTTCCGAAGCGGCTTATGCCGAAAAAGACGGATTTGAATTGGTCAACTCCGATTTCTTAAACGGATTGGATTATAAAGAAGGAACTAAAAAAGCCATCGAAGCCTTAGAAAAAATCGGTCAAGGTAAAGGAAAAACCAATTACCGTTTGCGTGATGCAGTTTTCTCTCGTCAACGCTATTGGGGCGAACCGTTTCCGGTGTATTATGTGAATGGTTTACCACAAATGATTGATGTGAAACATTTACCGATTATTTTACCGGAAGTTGAGAAATATTTACCAACCGAAGACGGACAACCACCGTTAGGAAATGCTACTCACTGGGCTTGGGACAGTGTTCAGTGTTCAGTGGTTAGTAATCAGTTAATTGATGACAAAACCGTTTTTCCATTGGAATTAAACACGATGCCGGGTTGGGCAGGTTCTTCGTGGTATTGGATGCGTTATATGGATGCTCACAACGAAAACGAATTTGCCAGCCAAGAAGCCTTAAACTATTGGGAAAATGTCGATTTATACATTGGTGGTAGCGAACACGCCACCGGCCATTTATTGTATTCTCGTTTTTGGAATAAATTTCTAAAAGACCGCGGCTTCATCACACCTGAAGAACCCTTTAAAAAATTGATTAATCAGGGGATGATTTTGGGCAATTCTGCAATTGCTTTTAGGTTAGATGTTAGTTTCGAATTAAAATTTACTATTACCGAAGAATCAATGCTTAAAGTTATCAATAATTCTTTAACAGCAATATTTGATCCTACTTATTCAGGTAGTTTTGGAACTAAGTTTTTTTACTCAAAGAGAATTGTTGATGAATATAAAAATAGTTTGAAAGGAATTTTGTTTGCTCCAAATATTTTGAATTTTGATATTTTAGATTCAAAAATAAAAGATCATATATTAATTGATTCAGAGAAAGTTTTGCCTTCTAAACCAAAAGATAGTTTGACAGTATTAGATTATGATAGATATATAACTATTAAAGGAATTTCCTTTACACCTATTCAAATTGACTTGTCAGTTATAAATGATGTCACAAACGAATTAGATATCGAAAAATTCAAAGCTCATCCTTTGTATTCAGATTATAAAGATGCGGAATTCATTTTAGAAGACGGCAAATACATAGTCTCTCGCGAAGTCGAAAAAATGTCCAAATCCAAATACAACGTAGTCAACCCAGACGATATTTGCAATCAATACGGAGCTGATACGTTGCGTTTATACGAAATGTTCCTCGGTCCGTTAGAGCAAGCAAAACCTTGGAATACAGCCGGAATTACCGGGGTTTCCGGTTTCTTGAAAAAACTATGGCGTTTGTATTTTGACGATAACGGTTTGATTGTGACGAATGACGAGCCAACGGCAGAAATGTACAAATCGCTACACAAAGCCATCAAAAAAGTAACAGAGGATATCGAGAATTTCTCGTTCAATACTTCCGTTTCACAATTTATGATTTGTGTAAATGAATTGGCTCAATTAAAATGCAACCATCGAAAAATTTTAGAACCGTTGGCTATTTTGGTTTCGCCGTATGCTCCGCATATTGCTGAAGAATTATGGAGTCATTTGGGTCACGAAGGTTCAATTTCAACCGTTGCCTTCCCCATTTTTGAAGATAAATTTTTAGTAGAATCCGAAAAAGAATATCCGGTTTCCTTCAACGGAAAAATGCGATTTACCATCAAATTACCTTTGGATTTAAACGCTGCACAAATTGAAGAAATCGTCATGGCAGACGAGCGAACCCAAGCTCAGTTGCAAGGAAGAACGCCCAATAAAGTGATTATTGTTCCAGGGAAGATTATTAACTTGGTGGGATAGAAAAAGAAAAAGAAGTCGGTGCTTTATATGACTTCTTTTTTTGTAAATGACAATTGAATAAGAATAAAATTGGCAAATTTTTTGATGTATTTATAAGAAATATTCTAGCACATGAAAAGACATTTATTTTTTACATTGTTTTTCTTCATTTCCTTTATTTCAATTGCTCAAGAGTCTGAGATACAAGACTTATTTGAGATAGAAAACGAAATAGCCATTGATATTTATGGATTTCATTCTAATATGGTTCAAGAAAACGTGTTCGGATTAACTGTAGATTTTAAAATGTATTTGCGTGAAAAATGGGCTACCGGTTTATCGTTTTCTCTAGCCTCTCGACCACTCAACACAAATTATGGATTAAGAATCGCTGAACCCGGATTTGAATATGGCGAGTTCAGTTGGTTAAATCAATTTGATATTTATAAAAATGAAAAAGTAAGATTAGGTTTTTTGCTTTCCAACGGATTGGGTGTAGCTCATTTAACGGATCGAAATCGAAATGATGAATTTTGGAACGAAGATGGATTATTATCAACCCATCAGCGAGTAAGAACTAATATTTTATACCTCATTCAGCCTGGTTTTGAAGCTAATTTTCGGGTGTATGACAATGATGAATTTCCGGATGTATATCTTTCAACTGAAGCCAGATATCGAAAAGCATTTGGGAATACAGATTTTGGAAGATCAAAGGATTTTAATAATTTTTATGTTGGATTCGGGGTATCGCTCATAGGTTTTTGGTGAAAAATGAAGAATTATACAAACAAAATGTAATAAAATCTTAAAGTAAAGCTTACCAAAATTATTATTTCATACTTTTATATTTCAAACACTTAAAACATTAATTTACATGAAAAAAACAGTTTTTGCACTTTTGTTTTTCTCTTTTGGAACACTATTGGCTCAAGAAGAATCTAAACCAAAAGATTCAACCTGCACAGATAAAGTTAAGTTAAATATGAGTATTGGTTTTAATGTTTTGGCAAATGATGCCTTTAATCTCAATAAAAAACTTCGAAGTCAAAATATTACTGAACTCAATGAAACGATTCCTTCTTTAGTCTTAGGATTAGATTTTTTTGGTGAAAAAATGTCCGGCGATATTGAATTCGGGTTTTTATATTCCAATCCTGACCAAAATAGTGTAGAAATTTTGCAGGTAGGCTTTGATATTAGAAGTAAAGTACACTATAATATAGTAAACAAAGAAAAATTTGCATTCACAACCGGTTTGTCATTGGCGTTTACTACGAATGAAATTGATGTTTTTTCTAAAACAAATACTATTGATTTAAATGATTTGAATCCGAGTAATAATAGTGGTCACATCAGTTTAACGAATCAAATGTTTTATGCCGGTCCATCATTTTCGCTTTATTTGTTCAAAAAATCTTTTCCAATAAAAGTGAATGCAGGTTATGAGTTTGGTTTAACAAGAGGAAGATATAAATCGGATTTTGGCTCTGTAATCAATAATATAAGAGAAAACGGAAACAATCGTTTTGTTTTTGGATTTGTAATTTTATAAATATGTCATTCTGGCACATTATAAATTTGGCTTAGGTTTTGATGATGAAAATATATAAATAATTAAAAAAAATGATAGGATATTATATTTTAATTGGGGTTATTGCTTTAGTGAGTTGGTTAGTAAGTAATCAGTTAAAGCGAAAATTTGATTTTTATTCAAAAGTACAACTACGTAATGGAATGAGCGGTGCTGAAATTGCTCAACGGATGTTAGAAGATCATGGGATTTATGACGTAAAAGTCATTTCAACTCCCGGAAGATTGACCGATCACTATAATCCGGTAGACAAAACGGTCAATTTAAGTGAAGCAGTTTATAACCAACGAAATGCTGCTGCTGCTGCGGTTGCTGCACATGAGGTTGGTCATGCCGTTCAACATGCTACGGCTTATGAGTGGTTGACCATGCGTTCAAAATTGGTACCTGTTGTAAGTGTTTCATCCGGTATGTCGCAATGGTTGGTAATTGGCGGATTGATTTTAGGAGCTGCTTCCGGCAGTGCGTTTGGATTTTACATTGCTGTTGCCGGTTTAATTTTAATGGCCTTGGCTACTACATTTAGTTTTATTACTTTGCCTGTTGAGTATGATGCGAGTAACAGAGCATTAGCTTGGTTAAAAAAAGCAAATATGGTAGGACAACAAGAATATGAAGGAGCTCAAGATGCTTTAAAATGGGCGGCTAGAACTTATTTAGTAGCAGCAATTGGTGCGTTAGCATCCTTGTTATATTGGGCTCTTCAAGTATTTGGCTCCAGGGAATAGATTTATTTTAATTTTAAATAGTAAATCCGTTACGAAAGTGACGGATTTTTTTTGAAATAATACAAACTTTACTAAAATACAAATCAAAAATAAATCCAAAACTTGAAACCTGAAACAAAAAATTACAACTGAATTTGTCTCTCAATTTGCTGTTCCAACGAAATAAAGGTTTCGGTTCTTGAAACTCCATCAATAGGTTGAATTTTTTTGTTTAATAATTGCATTAAGTGTTCGTTGTCTTTACAAATTACTTTGATGAGGATACTCCAATTACCGGTAGTGTAATGACATTCTAAGACCTCCGGAATTTTTTTTAATTCTCGAACGGCATCTGCATTGTTGGAAGCTTTGTCAAGATAAACGCCTATAAATGACATGGTTTTATATCCCAAAACCTTATGATTAATTACAAATTTTGAACCCGAAATTACACCTGCATCTTCCAATTTTCGTAAGCGTTGATGAATAGCGGCACCGGAAATACCAATTCGATTCGCAATTTGTAAAATCGGTTTCCGAGCATCTTCCATTAAATCACGAAGAATTTCTTTGTCTAATCCATCGATTTCTATTTCAAGTGAGTTGACTTTCATGGTTTATATATTTAAGTAAAATCTAAATTTTGATTTGAGTTTTTGCTAAATTACTAATTATTAATTAAAAAATTATACTTTTTAATCAATCTCGAATTTCATTAAATAGGATGCTAACAAAAAATCCACTAAATTTGTTCATCTACCATCTTTTAAAACTATCATTATGAGCAGAATTATCTCCCTTTTCTTCGTTTTTATTTTTGTCTTTGGAAATGCTCAAACGGCTTCAAAAGATAGTCTTCCTGCTTCCATTAATGGAAATTTGAGTCAACAATTTGATTATGTTTTTCAAAAATCCAATAGTTTTCAAGACTATAAAGTCATTAAAAAAGAATATTTTGCTTTGTTGAAAGAGAACAGCACCGATTCTATTAATCGATTTAAGAAAGAATTGGAGCAATTAAAAGGTAATTTTTTGGCTTACGATAAAAATTTACAATCGTTAAAAGATACTTTGGCTACTACTAAATCTACACTAGAAGAAGTGAAAAACGCTCAAAATAGTATGAATTTTTTGAGTATTTCTGTCGCTAAATCCAGTTATAGTATGATTATGTGGGGAATTGTTTTGGCGTTACTTTTCCTATCCCTAATCATTTTGTTCCGTTTTAAAAATGCAAAAACGATTGCCAACGAATCGTTACGCAATTTTGAAAAATTGGAAGAAGATTTTGAAGATTTCAAACGAAAATCCCTTGAAAAAGAACAAAAATTAGGTCGTCAGTTACAAGACGAAATCAATAAACATAAAAGCTAAAGCTGTTTAACTACCAACATTATTTGGGTTATATCCCATATAAGGAACTTCTTTTTCATTAAATATTACTCCAAACGTTTCTAATTCTTTCAAAATAGGAACATACACTTCTTTTTTGATAGGCAATTGCACCCCGGGTGTTTTAATGTTTCCATTCAGAATTTGTAGCGTAGCCATCGCAACAGGCAGTCCAACTGTTTTAGCCATAGCAGTGTAGGTTTGGTCATCACCAATACACACCATTGTACTGTCAATTTGATGCTGTTTTCCGTTTAGTTCATATCCAAATTTATGATACATCACAATCATGTCTTTGTCTTCCGGTTGAAGAGCCCATTTTTCAGCCAAAATATGTTCTAGATATTGTGCAGGTGTTGCATTTTTAATACCGGCTTTTTTGGAAGCATTAAACAAATCGAGTTCTACAAATTTATCCCAAATCACGTCATCTTGATCAATTTTTAAATAATGACGCAATTTCAATTCTACAGAGTCAGTAGGGTGGTATGGCAAAAAGGAGTTGGTAAATTCACGATAACTCATGTTTTCAGTATTTTCTAAACTATAAGTGTCATCCGTCATACCAAGTTGAACTAACATATCCCATGCTTTTGAATATCCCACTCTTCTTAAAGTACCGCGATACATCGTTAAAATATCATCTAGTCCATAAATACTTCTATATTTTAAGGAATCACGATTGGCATATCCTTCAAACCGACCATATCCTTCAACTTCCATGAATTCCGTTCTTCTAAACAATTTGTTATACGGAATGTATTTGTATTTCCCTTCTTGAATAAATTTTGAAACGCCACCTTGTCCGGCTAAAACCACATTTCTCGGATTCCAAGAAAATTTATAATTCCATAAATTAGTATCGCTTTCCGGAGCGACTAATCCACCGCAAAATGATTCAAATTGAATCATCTTTCCGCCTTTTTCTTTGATTTCATCAATGATTTTCATGGCACTCATGTGATCAATGCCGGGGTCGAGACCAATTTCATTCATAAATATCAAGCCCTTTTCTTTGGCTAAACCATCCAATTCTTGCATTTTAGGACTAATATAGGAAGCAGTGACCATATGTTTCTTGAAGGCTAAACAATCCTCGGCAATATCAATGTGCATGTGTGCCGGAAGCATCGAAATAACGATATCCGCTTTTTGAATTTCTTTTTGACGCTGTTCGATATTGGCAATGTCCAATTGAATCGGAACAGCATTTGAATGATTATTGGTTTTTTTCTTGGCCAATTCTAAAGACAAATCTGCAATAGTAAGTTGTAACTGCTCTGACTCAGATTTGTTTAGTAAATATTTTATTAAGGAAGAAGCAGAACGACCTGCACCAATAATCAATATATTTCTCATCTTGTTTTTATAAAAATCACACAAATGTAATTAGATGTTATATTCCTAACAAATTTTAAGGTGTTAATTCCGTTTGAGCATTCCGTTTTATTCCTTAATTTTGAGATTTATTTTATGAAAAATGGAAAGAAAAATTCTGTTGACAGCAACTTTTTTTGGACTAACAGCTATTATTTTAGGGGCATTTGGAGCTCATGCTTTAAAAGCAGTTTTGAATGAAAATCAATTGATTTCTTTTGAAACCGGCGTACGGTATCAATTTTATCATGCTTTATTTTTACTCTTTTTAGGTACTACAAATTGGGTGACTGCAAAAATCAAAAAAATTATTTATTACCTGGTTTTGTTTGGAGTTTTGTTTTTTTCAGGTTCCATTTATTTATTAGCCACAAATGACCTATTTTCAATTGATGTAAAATTTTTAGGTCCAATTACGCCAATTGGAGGATTGTCATTAATCATGGCTTGGGGAGTGCTTTTTTTGAGTATTTTTAAACAAAAAAGATAAAATTAGCATAAAAATATAATTGTAAAGATTTAATTTTTACTTTTGCCAAATATTTATACACAACTAAACGACAAATTTATGGATACATACGCTCAATTTACGAAATCGATTTCGTTGGAAAAATACGGTATCAAAAACACTATTGAAATTGTTTATAATCCTTCCTATGAATTGCTTTACAATGAAGAATTAAGTCCAAATTTAGAAGGATACGAAAAAGGACAACTTTCAGAATTAGGAGCTGTGAATGTAATGACCGGAGAATTCACCGGACGTTCGCCAAAAGATAAATATATTGTTGAAGATGAAGTTACCAAAGATACTATTTGGTGGAATTCTCCTAAAGCACCAAATGATAATAAACCCATTTCTCAAAACACTTGGAATGCTTTAAAACAAACTACTGTAAATCAACTTTCGGGAAAAAGATTGTATGTTGTGGATGCTTTTTGTGGTGCCAATGAAAATACACGATTAAAAGTTCGCTTCATTATGGAAGTTGCATGGCAAGCACATTTTGTTAAGAACATGTTTATCCGTCCTACGGACCAAGAATTGGAAAATTTTGGCGAACCAGATTTTATTGTGATGAATGGTTCTAAATCATCTTTTAAAGATTTTGCTGCTCATGGGTTAAATTCTGAGGTTTATATTGCTTTCAATTTAACTGAAAAAATACAAATTATTGGTGGTACTTGGTATGGTGGAGAAATGAAAAAAGGACTTTTTTCGATGATGAACTACTATTTGCCTTTACAGGGAATTGCCTCTATGCATTGTTCTGCCAACAAAGGGAAAAATGGTGATGTAGCTGTTTTCTTTGGATTATCCGGAACAGGAAAAACAACTTTATCAACAGATCCAAAAAGAGAATTAATTGGTGACGATGAACATGGTTGGGATGATGAAGGTGTTTTCAATTTTGAAGGCGGTTGTTATGCAAAGACGATTGATTTGAGTAAAGAAAACGAACCGGATATTTATGGTGCCATCAAACGTGATGCTTTATTAGAAAATGTAACGGTTGATGTAAACGGTAAAATTGACTTTAAAGATGGCTCAGTAACACAAAATACCCGTGTTTCGTATCCGATTTATCATATTGAAAATATTGTCAGACCGATTTCAAAAGCGGGTCATGCTACTAAAGTTATTTTCTTAACAGCTGATGCTTTTGGAGTAATGCCGCCGGTTTCTAAATTAACACCTGAACAAACTAAATATTATTTCCTATCAGGTTTTACGGCAAAATTAGCCGGAACAGAAAGAGGAATTACAGAACCACAACCTACTTTTTCAGCCTGTTTTGGTAAAGCATTTTTATCCTTACATCCAACCAAATACGGTGAAGAATTGGTGAAGAAAATGGAACAACACAATGCAACAGCCTATATGGTTAACACGGGTTGGAATGGAACCGGAAAACGTATTTCAATTAAAGATACAAGAGCAATCATTGATGCTATTTTAGACGGTTCAATTGAAAAAGCAGAAACAAAAGTAATTCCGGTATTTAATTTTGAAGTTCCAACGGCTTTACATGACGTAGATTCAAACATTTTAGATCCAAGAAATACGTATACCAATGCAGAAGAATGGACCGCAAAAGCTACTAACCTAGCCGGATTGTTTATCAAAAACTTTGTACAATATACGGATAATGAAGAAGGACAGAACTTAATAAAGTCCGGACCTCAATTATAATTTTACACTAACTAACCAAACGAAAAGAAGCCGTCTCACAACTAGAGACGGTTTTTTTTATGTTTTTTCTTGCATAAAAGAGTGATTTTTTATATATTTATTCCTGATTTACAGATGATTATATATGAAATTCAAGCATTACAATCAAC